>Ga0105164_10000558_pt1 | contig 25756 bp, 31 predicted proteins | sample VDWuncwatermetaG_FD_89674 | JGI IMG/M metagenome (GOLD analysis project Ga0105164, IMG submission 89674) | Wastewater microbial communities from Netherlands to study Microbial Dark Matter (Phase II) - VDW unchlorinated drinking water | ecosystem: Environmental > Aquatic > Freshwater > Drinking...
AAATAAATCAGAACGGTTAAGAAAAAGAGGCTGTATAACTAACAAATCTTATGAAAGGATTTCCATGCAACCCTGACATTTTTATCTTGCAGTTAACATGACATATTGACTTTGCTGCGACAGGTTTTAAGTTGATTAACATCTTTTGATTTGGTAGTATTTGGCTTGTGAATAATAATCTTGTCAGTAACGAAGAGATGCAAAGACTGGCTGCCCTTTCTGTCTTTGAGATAGAGGCATACAAGCACGGCTATAACCTCATTGCAGGGATTGATGAGGCAGGAAGAGGGCCGCTTGCAGGGCCTGTAGTTGCGTCAGCAGTTATCCTCCCAAAGGGTATCTGTATCCCTTCCATTGATGATTCAAAAAAACTCTCAGCAAAAAAGAGGGAACAATTATTTGGTGTAATCTTAAAAGAAGCTGTGGGTATTGGCATTGGCATTGTTGATGAAAAGATAATAGATGAGATAAACATCCTGCAGGCAGCAATAATGGCAATGAAGATAGCAGTAGAGAAATTAAGCATAATGCCAGATTTTATCCTTAGTGATGCTGTCTCTCTTGCTGATTTGAATATCCCGCAGAAGGCAATTATAAAAGGCGATTCTAAGAGCATCTCCATTGCAGCAGCATCCATAATTGCAAAGGTTACAAGAGACAGGCTCATGCACGAATATCACAAAAAATATCCTGCCTACAATTTTATTTCCAATAAAGGCTACGGCACAGCAGAGCATCTTGAAATGCTAAGAAAACACGGCCCATGCGAGATTCACAGAAGGACTTTTAAGGGGGTTGTTTGATCTTAAAATTAATCTTCTTCTACCTCACCGTACTGTAGTGGTGCGTCCCCTACAGATTCTACGATGAGTGGATATTTTGTATTTTGCTTAGGCGGTTCTATTCCTTTCAATTCAACAATGAAGATCCATTCATCGCCATAATCAAAAAGAAACAACATCTTTTTTCCGATTTCATTGAATACTCTATCAACCCTTGTCTTTTTCACACTTTTACAATTAGTTGGCTCTAACCCTTGCTCTTTTTCTATATCCTTAAACAATTCGTAGCACTCATTTGATTTTGCCCATATCTTTAGGTTATCGAAAAAACCAAAACAATGGTCAAAATAAAAGCCAAATGCATTTGTTATTTCTTTCGCAAGTCTGTACAGAGTAAGCCTTTCAGGGATCGCTAAAATTCTGTGGGGCGTTCCTTTAACCCTTCCAAACACATCACTTATGGTTACTTTGAGTATGTATATTTTCTCCTCTTGTTTTTCTTTATGCTTTTTCATTGTTTATTTCTCCAAAAATGTTGCCTAACGGTGGAGGGTTGCGCCGTGTGCCTGCTAAGGTCAATTTTAATCTCAATAATAGACAGGCACATGGAGCGACCTTAACGTCGGATATGGATATTGTAGCGTCGCAAACCGATTTGTTAAATGAATTTGCCCCCTCATTCTTCTTTGCCCATTATGACATCTAATGATTTCTGTAAGAGTGGCAAGAAAGATTTTACTTTTATTGAAGAAGGGTCTATCTTGTATACAGCCTCTTTCCACTGGTCTTCATATCTATCCATTTTTAAACCCTTCGGCTGTGTTTTTTCGGCAACAGTTTTTGGTAATTTGAAAAAGAAAGCAAAAGTCTTCGAGCCTATCCATTTAATACCAAATGCATTAAAAAAACCGTGCTTAAAGCCACAGTAATGTTTATTAAATTTCATTTCAAGTGGCCATCCTTTCGTTTTGACCATGCGGTCAGTTTGTTCTGCGAATGCGAGGAAAGCATCAACACTGTCCTTGTTGTAATGATCTTTATAGAATTCACGATCATAGACTTCAAGACCACGAACAGGTTTAACTTTCTTGGGTTGTTCTGGCTCCAACTTATTGACAAGGAGAAAATGATTTGTTCCCTCTGCCCATCTTTTTACTTCAATTAAGTCAACTGGATAATTTATGGTATTTACCAATTCCAATGTTGAATGCTCAATTGATGGAGCTATGATAATTATGCGGACTTCATAATTGTCCCAGTTGACGACAACATCTTCTGGCTGTTCAGGTGCTTCAAGCCAAAGATTCTTGATAGAATCAGGATTCTTCTGTGCCCAAAAAGCGTAAGCAAGAACTTGAGGAATTACAGAGGCATCAATAGGAACATTCTTCATTTCAACGATACAAACGTTGCCATCGTTATCAATTCCTACAATATCCGGAATCCCTGCCTTTTTCCCGCCTCTAATTTGCCTCTTAATGAGAAAAATATCTTCAAGGATTTCTTTTGTTTGGAAAATAACTTTCTCAAACTCCTCCTCCGAGACAAAGGGGGAAGATAGCAGATTGAGCGTTTTACCCCCTTTTTGTTTCCAAAATAAATTAGCCATTATTCCTCCTTATTCTGTTCAGCTTCTTTTTGCAGCCCGCGCTTCATTTCAACAGCGTCAAACTTTTTAGCTTTAATAAACAACCTCCAGAGATACGCAGCATTTGGATGATTCTCTTTTAGCCTATTGTCTGTCATTCACTATTGGCCGACCTATAAATAATCTTTTAAGACCAAAACCTTTATTTCCTTTATCTGCTCAAGCTTCTTATCATTAGTAATAAAAGCATCTGCACCCACATCAATAGCAGTTGAAATCTGAATAGCATCAAGTGCCTTGATATTTGGATATTGTCCCCTTAGCCTGCCAGCCCTCTCTGCTATGCCCATAGAAATTTCTATTAATGAAAGATTTTTCCCATATTTGAGAAATTCCGTGAATTTTTTTGCAAGCCCTTCGTCTTTGGCTTCTATTGGTTTTGGCAATACCTCGGCAAGTGTTATAACAGAGGAAAAGGCTGCTATTTTCCCAGATTGAAAGGCGTTGACAATTTCCATAGCAAGGGGCCCGAATTGAGGATGGGCTTCTATGTAATAGATGACAGGCGCAGTATCTATAAAGACGGTCTCAATTTGGGCGAGTTCATTTGAAAGGCTCATATCCTATCTTCTCTTAGACGATTTACATATTCCTGAGCGTCTTCACCTTTCCACAGTCCCTTGCCAAGTCCATAAAGTTTTCTCCAGTCAAGCTCTTTTTTCACTGGTTCTGCTTTCCTTATCCTATGGATAAGTTTTTCTACCAGCTTTAATTGTTCATTGGGTGCGAGTTTTTCTATTTCCTTTTCAATCTTTTCTAAGGCAATCCCTTTTCGCATTTTTGCTCCTTTTTGTTTATATTATAGCACTATTTTTAGTATCCAGAACACGATTTTCCCTCCTGCATACATCTATAAGAACAGGGTCTTTTACACCTTGCAGTTGCTGCTCATTTACAGTTTTTGCATTATGTCCGGCGTTAATAAGCAGTTCTGCAATCTCAATGGGCAGATTTTCGTCTATCTTAAATTGCATATTCACCTATGCTGTCACAGATACCAGTCTTTCACGGGACAATTCAGCTGCATAAGCAATAGCTGCCGTACTATCGTCTATTCCATCTTTCCAGTTCATGCCTGCTGCCTCCTTTATAGAAACTTTATATAATTATATCACAAATAATGTCTGCCTCAACTTCAAAATTATTAAAGACTTTATCTCACTGCTCGTAATGAACATATTGGTGCTGCGGTTAGGTGGCATTTTCATCATTTTCCTTTCTGAACGAACTCTTTGTTGTAAGACCAATAGGTGACTATATTACAGTAGAGAAAGATGAACAGCGACACCACTAAACCAACCGCTATTGATTTATAACTAATATTTCCAGTAAATAGGACAATTCCACATCCTCCAAGTATAGAGTAGAATACGGTAAGCGGAAACCTAATGCTTTGTACTAACTTCCAGTTGAAAGCCTTATACCCTTTCGGCGGATTAAATTGACGAGACCCCTCAATAATCTTTTGCTCAACCATTCCCATTTCTCGCTCAAGAGCAGTCAAAATGGCAAATCGCCTCATATAACATAGCCAATTTCTGAAGGTCGTGTAGCAACCTGCAAAAGAGATACCGATGACTAAAACTGCAACAACAAGAAGTATCTTCTCCGGTATTTGTGCATTGGAGCTACCAATAAGTTGTACACTGACTGTTAAGAATCCCACAACAATTGGAAGTAAAGCAATCATTCTAAAATCCAGCGAATCTAAATGGCGTATCTGCTCCCATTGTTGGGAATACAAAGAAACCAGATCGCTATGGGATAAATTCGGCTTCGCTTTGTTTTTGGCGGATTTATTCTTTTTGCTCTCCATATCTATTTACCTGTTTAAAAATGTCGTCTAACGGCGCTGCGCCTTACCGAAGCACCCAAAAGGACTTCTGGGAGAAGCCGATGATCGTTTTATTGTATGCTCAAAAAAAAGGCTCTAAACTTGCCCCAATTGTATCAAATCCCAAAGGCGTGTCAAGGTTTTTTCGGTCTTGCTAATTTCTTTATCTTCTTTCTTTACCTTTTTAGAAACCTATAATATAATGAAATAAGTTTAAAAGTTTTTTTGCGTCCTTGAGGAGGCAGTGATATGAATTTGAGGGCTTTGTTTTTGTGTTTTTGTTCTGCTATCTTTTTTATTATCACTAACTGTTCAAGACCTGCACAGCAGGTTTCAGAATTAAAAAGGTTTCCAATTGACAATATGGATGGTATTATTACGCAATCAGGCGTTCAGATTGATAAGGCGGTTTCAAGCGATGGCAATGGCTCATTAAAGATTACTGCAACATCGCCTGCTGTAATAAGGCTGTTTGAGACAGGCGATATAGATATTGAAAATGCCCGTCTGGTTTATCAGGTAGGGCTTCGCACTGAAGGTGTGGAGGGCAAGGTGTATTTAGAGATGTGGTGTAATTTTTCAGGCAAAGGCGAGTTTTTTTCCCGCGGTCTTCAGACGCCTTTAACAGTCACCACAAACTGGACAACAGAAGAGACCCCGTTCTTCTTAAAAAAGGGAGAAAATCCTGATAATGTGAAGCTTAACCTTGTAATTGATGGCAAAGGAACTGTCTGGATTGATGATATACGCCTTTTAAAAGGCCCGCTTGGTTAGCAGGCGGCACCGATGTAGCTGCTCCTATAGGACATTAATGTTAAAATATCATTACAAGAATATTGAGGTGCATGAGTAAGTAAGCTAAAATGCTATGAAAGACAAAGACAAGTGCAATACCTGCGACACTCCCCATATCCCCTTTGATTATATCAACACGCCGGGTGCTAAGGCTGCAAGGGAGGCAGGGTTGATTAATCTTGCAGAACTGTCTGAAGGCGAAAAATGGATTGTTGAAAGGATATCCGAGACTGACCACGACCTTGACCATCTGGTTAAGGTGGGACACAATCCAGCCTTTGTAAAGGGGCTGGCGGTAGCTGTTGCCGCAAAATCCCCTAACAACGGCCCGGTTATAATAAAGGTTGAAGAAAGATTTTATGATGTGTGTAATGATGTGGCGTCAGTAGTTTGGGTGAAAAAGATATAACCTATTTTTTTTGATAATTTAAGACAAAACTTTGGCCTTTAAAAAGGTTTTTTTGTGTGATATAATGTATAAACAAATATTAGGAGAAAAAGGGGAGGATATGGCTGCAGCCTTTCTGAAAAAGGAGGGCTATAAGATTGTTGAGCAGAATTACAGAACCCCTTTTGGCGAGATAGATATAATTGCCTATGACGGTTCAGAGCTTGTTTTTGTTGAGGTTAAGGCAAGGAAGAATCCGACCTTTGCAGTTCCTCAACTGGCAGTAAACAGAAAGAAGCAGCAGCATATTGTAAAAAGTGCAATGAGCTACATTTCTTCTAAAAAGATTAAGGATAGGGGCCTCCGCTTTGATGTTATTGCTATAAGCATCTTTGATGACACAAAAAATATAGAATTATTTAAGAATGCCTTTGAACCTGACAACATGAGGTTTATATGACAGAGGAGATATTAAAAAAGATATATTTCTTTGAAGGTCTGACACAAAAGGAGCTTGGCGAGATTACAAAGATATGCCAGAACGTCTCATATAAAAAAGGCGATATAATATTTAAAGAAGGCTCCTTCGGAGATAGGTTTTACATTATTACTGAAGGCGCAATACGCATAAGCAAGGTGATACCAAATGTTGGTGAAGAGGCGCTCGCAGTGCTTAAATCAGGCGACTATTTTGGAGAGATGGCGCTCATTGATGATTTCCCGCGCTCTGCTGATGCAATTGCCAATGAAGACGCAGTAGTAATGACCATTTCAAAATCTGATTTGGATAATCTTTTATATTTTAATAAGGAGATTGCCTACAAACTTCTCTGGACCTTTTGCAGGACATTATCTACAAGGCTAAGGGAGACCAACGAAAAGTTAGTAGGTTTCTTTGCATTAGGTAAGTTTTAAAGATGATAACAGGGCTTAATACTGATGTAACACACGATGGTGTAACCTACCATGTTCAGACAGAGGACAGCGGGCTAAAGAATCCATTTATTGTAACCCACTGTTTTGTCAAAGGCGCAATCATTGCAACAAAGAAAACAAGCTATGCAGATATCTTAAAGGCAGATTGTTTGCCAGATGTTGTAAAGGATTTGATGAATGAGCAGCACAAGCAGATGATGAGGGAGATTATATCAGGCGGGCTTAAAAAGAAAAAAAGTGATGAAAAATTCGGCGATGATGTTATCTCTAAAAAGAGCCTTGATGAGGTGATATTGGATTTTCTTGGCAAGGATGATAAGGAAAATAAATAGGAGGAGGAATGCTTAGGTGGAGACAGTAAAAGAGACGGAAGGCGCAAAGACAGATATTAATGAATTAAAGGATATTGCAAGAAGAATCAGGATAAATCTATTAAGGATGCTCACCAATGCTGGTTCAGGCCATACAGGCGGCTCGCTTTCTGCAGCAGATATTGTTACAGCACTTTATTTTGCCAAGATGAAACATGATCCCAAAAACCCTAAGTGGGGAGAGAGGGACAGATTTATATTGTCAAAGGGACATGCAGCGCCGCTTCTTTATACAGTCTTAGCAGAGTGCGGATATTTTGATAAATCAGAGCTCATGACATTAAGAAGGCTTAGCAGCAGGCTTCAGGGGCATCCGGACTGCAAGGCGCTTCCGTGTGTAGAGATTTCTACAGGCTCGCTTGGACAGGGGCTTTCCATTGCAAATGGTGTTGCCCTTTCAGGCAAGATTGATAATGCTTCATTCCGGGTCTATGTGCTTCTCGGCGATGGCGAGACACAGGAGGGACAGGTTTGGGAGGCAGCAATGACTGCTGCGCATTATAAATTAGATAATCTATGTGCAATAATAGACAGGAACAGGCTGCAGATTGACGGCGCTGTTGAGGAGATTATGTCTATTGAGCCTGTTGTTGATAAGTGGGAGGCATTTGGATGGAATGTTATTGAAACAGACGGCCATGACATAGCCAAGATTCTTTCAGCCCTGAACGAGGCAGAAAAGGTGAAGGGCAAGCCGACAATGATTATTGCGCATACTATTAAAGGAAAGGGTGTTTCCATTTTTGAAGGAAAGGTGGAGTATCATGGCATTGCGCCTACAAAAGAGGAATTGGAGATAGCCCTTAAGGAATTGGAGGCTTAAAGGAAATGGTTGAGATGATTGCAACAAGGGATGCCTATGGCAATGCCCTGACAGAGCTTGGGTCAGCGCATCAAGATGTTGTTGTCTTAGACGCAGATCTTTCAGGCTCTACAAAGACAGGAAAGTTTGCAAAAAAATTTCCAGAGAGGTTTTTCAATATGGGGATTTCGGAGCAAGATTTGGTAGGCACTGCTGTGGGCTTTGCTATTACCGGCAAGGTGCCGTTTGCAAGCACCTTTGCAGTTTTTGAAAGCGGAAGGGCATGGGAGCAGATAAGGCAGTCTGTATGCTATCCTTTTTCCAATGTAAAGCTTGTAGCAAGCCACGGCGGTATAACAGTAGGCGAGGACGGCGCATCCCATCAGTCAGTAGAGGATATCGCCTTAATGCGGGTTCTGCCGAATATGACAGTAATTATTCCTGCTGACGCTGAGGAGATGCGTCAGGTGATTAATGTAGTTTATGATTACCGAGGCCCTGTGTATGTAAGGGCAGGCAGAAACAAGACCCCGATTATCTATGGCAAGGATTATCAATTTAAGATTGGAAAGGCGGTTGTTCATCATATTGGCAAGGATGTTAATATAATCGCTGCGGGCATCATGGTCTATTTTTCTTTGCAGGCAGCAGAGGAGCTGAAAAAAGAGGGTATTGATGCAGGCGTGATAAATATGTCTACAATAAAGCCTATTGATAAAGAGGCAATACTTAAGGCTGCAGAAGCGAGCAGGGCAATTATTACAGCAGAAGAGCACTCTGTAATCGGCGGCCTTGGCAGCGCTGTTGCAGAGGTTTTAGTAGAGAATCTGCCTGTGCCAATGATGAGAGTCGGCATTAAGGATAGATTCGGCACATCAGGAAAGCCAGAGGAGCTTCTTAAATATTTTGGTCTGACAGCAGAGGATATTAAAAAGGCAGCCATGGAAGTAATAAAGAGAAAATAATACTCATGATCCAGATGTTTCATGTGTCAAAGTATTATGATAAAAACTTTCCTGCTCTCAGGGATATAAGCCTTGAGATAAACAAGGGCGACTTTGTTTTTGTGATGGGGCCGAGCGGCGCAGGAAAGAGCACCTTATTAAAGCTCATTTTTTGCGCAGAGCGGGCAGATGAGGGACAGATACTTATTCAGGGCAGAAATATTGCAAGGCTCTCGGATTCAAAGATTCCGTATCTTAGAAGAAATCTTGGCGTGGTCTTTCAGGATTACAAACTCCTTCAGAGCAGGACAATCTATGAAAACATCGCTTTTTCACTCAAGGTATGCGGTGTTTCTAACAGTGAGATAAAGCGGAGGGTCTACTTTGTTTTAAAGCAGGTTGGACTTGAACACAAGTCAGACTCCTTTCCTATCAGGCTCTCAGGCGGGGAGCAGCAGAGGGCTGCAATAGCAAGGGCGATTGTCAATGAGCCGGCAATATTGATTGCAGATGAGCCCACAGGAAATCTTGACTATAATATGTCTGTGGAGATATTTGAGATTTTAAAAGATATAAATGTAAGGGGCACAACAGTAATAGTCGCAACCCACAACAGGGAGATTGTAAGCAAGATGCAGCGGAGGATTATATCCTTAGATAAAGGGAAGATCGTAAGCAACTAATAATGGCTTTATATAATATCATCCATTTTCTTGAAGAGGCCCTGAACAATATCAGGAGAAATACCTTTGTCGCTGCTATTACTGTCGGGACTATAGGTATAGCATTTCTAATCTTTGGCATCTTCCTTATTATATTTTCAAATCTAAATGACATAACTTCAACATGGAAGGAGCAGATTCAGGTAGTCTCATATCTGAAAGATGGTCTTTCTAATGCTGAAATCATATCTATTGAAGATAAGATAAAATCAGAGAGAGAGATAAATTCAGTTGCATTCATATCAAAAGAAAAGGCATTATCAGAGTTCAGAAAGGACTTGTCAAGCCAGACAGGCCTTTTGGAAGGACTTGGTGAAAATCCGCTTCCAGCATATTTTGAAATCAAATTAAAAAAGGCATATCAGGATCCCAAGGGCATTCTATCCCTTGTAGACAGACTAAAAAAGGTAAAGGGGATTGAGGAAGTCCAGTATGGACAGGAGTGGGTGGAGAATCTATCGTCATTTCTGGACTTCCTGATGATTGCAGGCATGATAGTCGGAGGCCTTATAAGCCTTGCAGTTATCCTTATTGTATCAAATACAGTAAAGCTGACAGTCTATGCACGAAAAGAGGACATTGAGATAATGAAGCTCATAGGCGCAACAGACTGGTTTGTAAAGACGCCTTTTCTGATTGAGGGAATGGCAATAGGATTTCTCGGCTCGCTTATGTCTGTAATTTTGCTATTTGGCATTTATCAAATAATAGTGCAAAATCTTCCTTTGAATGCAGGACTTTTGTTCGGAAGATTTTCTATAGCTTTTCTTTCATGGCCGGACATGGTCTTGCTATTAATAGCAGGCGTCTTGCTCGGCCTTTTTGGCAGTTTTGTTTCAGTGGGCAGGTTTTTGAAGGTGTGAAAGACAGAAGTAACGGGTTAATTAGGTTGATTGAGTTGATTGTGTTGTAGCGGCATGGCATGCCCTATGGTAGCCGCAGGATTTAGAGGCTGTTGACAAACTTGCAAAATACCCATAATGTCATTCCCGCATGTTTTTAGCGGGAATCCAGTGTTTGCCGTGAAAACGGGAATCCAGTTTATTTTGTATAGTTCCCCGCTTTTGCGGGGACAAGTCTGGATTCCTGCCTTCGCAGGAATGACAAACTAAACATGAATAAACACAAGGAATGGATTTTCAGATGAAGAGCGCACAGATATTTCTTATATTAATCTTTACTTTTATAGGATTAAACAGCTATTCCCCTCCACCATTATCTGCAGAAGAAGGCATTACTGAAAAGATTGAGAATGAGAAAAAGGAATTAGAAAAGCTAAAGGCTCAGATTGAGGAGCGGAGAAAGAAATCAAAAGAGGCTGCAAAAAAGGAAAGGTCTATATTATGGAATATTGAGGAGATTGATTACAAGCAGGGGATAATGAAAAAGGAATTAAGGCTTTTAGACTATCAGTTAAAGAAAAAGGAAGGGGATATAATATTTGTCAATACTGAAATAAACGGACTAAAAAAGGAGATAGATAATAAGAGCAGGCTGCTGAAAGAGAGATTAAGGGTGGTTTATAAGAATAGAACAGGGGGATATCTTCAGATTTTGTTTGCATCAAAGGATTATTCAACCCTGATGAGAAGATATAAATATATAAAACTTATAGTAGATAGAGAGGCAGAGTTGATAAACAGCTATAAAGATAGTCTAAATAAGATAAATAACAAGAAAATAGAGCTTGAAAAAGGCAAGGAAGAGATATTATACTATAAAGGGAATCTGACTGATAAAGAAGAAGAGATAAGGGCAGAAAGAGAAAAAAAGGTTGTTATATTAAAGGAAGTTAGAACAGAAAAAGAGCTTTATGATAAACTTGTAAAAGAACTTGAAGAATCTGCCTCTCAATTAAGCAAGATGATTGATCAGCTTAGCGCAGCAAAAGACAAAGAGCCCGTTTCTTTGTCAGGCAGATTTAAGGAGGAGATGGGAAGACTGCGCTGGCCGATTAATGGCAATATTGTCGGATATTTTGGAAAGCAGAAGCACCCTAAATTTAACACCTTTATTATCCGCAAGGGTATAGATATAGCAGCAAGGGAAGGCGACAAGATAAAGGCGGTTTTTAGCGGAAAGGTTGTATATGCGGACTGGTTCAAGGGGTACGGCATGCTTATAATACTTGACCACAACGATGGATACTATACAGTATACGGAAATGCCTCAAGGCTTTTGGTTTCATCCGGAGATTATGTGGCGAAGGACCATGTAATTGCAGAGGCAGGGGATACAGGGATTTCAAGGGAAGGGAATCTTTATTTTGAAATCAGATATAAGGGCGAACCGCAGGACCCAATTAGGTGGCTGGCAAAGAGATAAAAATTTTGACATTTGGATTTTGCAGCATAATCATGTATAATATCAAAAAAATAAAAATATCAGGAGGAGAATTATAATGTCAAAGAATATGAAAAGGATAAGCTTTACTGCTCTTTTAATTATCATTGCTTTAACGGGGATATTCATAGGCAGGGGATTAGAGAGCGGTAAGGTATTTGCAATAGGCGAGAGCTATGACGAGCTAAAGGTCTTTGCAGAGGTTCTCTCCCTTGTTCAAAAGAACTATGTGGAGGAGACAAAGACCAAAGATCTTGTCTATGGCGCAATAAAGGGGATGCTTACAACCCTTGACCCTCACACCTCTTTTATGCCGCCAGAGGTATACAAAGAGATGCAGGTGGATACAAAAGGCGAATTCGGAGGTCTTGGCATCCAGATTGGAATCAAGGACAACCAGCTTGCGGTAATAGCGCCAATTGAAGGCACACCTGCTGATAAAGCCGGCATCAAGCCAGGCGACAAGATTATAAAGATTGATAATACATCAACCAAGGATATGACCCTGATTGATGCGGTAGGAAAGCTGCGGGGACAGAAGGGTACAAAAGTTACGATTACTATTGTCAGGGAAGGCACAGCAGAGCCGTTTGATGTTGTGATTGTAAGGGAGATTATTAAGGTTCAGAGCATTAAGCACAGGATGATAGAGGGGAATATAGGTTATATAAGGGTAACCCAGTTTCAGGAGCAGACAGGCGAGGATTTAAAAAAGGCATTGAAGAAGTTAGAGTCTGATAAAATTCAGTCCATTATTTTGGATTTGAGAAACAACCCGGGCGGGCTTTTATCAATGGCAGTAGAGGTCTCAGAACAGTTTCTTGAATCAGGAAAGCTCGTTGTTTTTATAAAAGACAGACGGGGTGAAAAGGATGAGTTTACTTCAAGAAATACAGCTCCAATAAAAAATTATCCAATGGTTGTTCTGGTTAATGAAGGAAGCGCCAGCGCATCAGAGATTGTTGCAGGCGCTCTGCAGGACTGGGGAAAGGCTCTTGTTGTCGGCACGCAGACCTTTGGCAAGGGCTCTGTCCAGACAGTGGTTCCGCTGTCTGACGGCTCTGGTCTGAGGCTTACAACGGCGAGGTACTATACGCCTAAGGGCAAATCAATACAGTCAACTGGCATTGCCCCTGATATTGTTGTCAAGCTGCCTGTTTCAAAGACAGCAAAGGAAGGCAAAAAGGAAAAGACTATACTCAGGGAAAAGGACTTAGAACGTCATCTTAAGAATGATACTATAAAGGAAGAGCCGGCGCCGCAGATTGATGAAGAGACAATGCCTCTTATTGGTGACGAGAAGACAGAGAAGGAAGACATCCAGCTTCAGAAGGCAATAGAGCTTTTAAAGACATGGAAGATATTTAAGGAATTGAATCCTGTTCAGAAGGGGTAAAACCTGTTATTTAGCCGTCAGAAATCTTGTGATATTTTTTAGGAATAAAGAATATCGGTAGTCAGATATTGTATTTTCATCCAAGATTTCTGATGGCGTTTATTTTTCAAAAGCTCAATAGACATTTCCTCATTCTAAGCAATATAATAATATGACAACTCAAAAAGTTAAGCCTTTATTTGATATATATAAAACACAAACAACAGAGCCTATTCCAAACCACTGGGACTGGATATTGATAAGCATTATTATTTTCAGCCTTCTCCTTGTTGTTTATTTAAATTTTTCAGGCCGCGTCTTTCAGCCATTATTTAACTTGGCAAAAGCATCGGATTGGACACGATTCATTATACGACCGAGCCTTATGTGGGGATTCATGGGTTTGGTGCTTCTTATATTTAGAACCTTTCTATGGATGCGATATAAGCCCTTTCCCTCAGTCATGTTTGCCGATGCGCCTACACTAACAATAATCATTCCAGCATATAACGAGGGAAATATGGTTGAAAAATGTATTGATTCAGTGGCTACAGCGCTCTACCCACACGACAAGTTAGAGATTTTTGTTGTGGATGATGGGAGTAAAGATAACACATGGCAGCATATCCAGAATGCAGCTAAACGTTACCCTGGCCTTGTGACTACTGTTCGTTTTAACGAGAATCGGGGTAAGCGTGCCGCACTTGAGGCTGGATTTCGTCAAGCCAAAGGGGAAATAGCTGTTACTATAGATTCTGATAGTGTGATTGAACGCAATACCCTGCTTGCCATTGCAGGGCCATTTGCCGATCCAAATGTAGGCGCAGTAGCAGGAAAAGTCCTTGTATATAACAAATATGACGGCCTCATCCCTCGCATGCTGCATGTCAGATACATGCTATCATTTGATTTTTTGCGTGCTGCACAATCAACATACGGTACTGTTTATTGCTGTCCCGGCGCGCTATCAGCATACCGTGTATCAGTTGTAAAGGAACTGCTTGATGAATGGGTAAAACAGACATTTTTGGGCGAACTCTGTACTTATGGCGAAGATAGGGCACTTACAAATTATGTATTATTACATGGTTACGATACTGTCTATCAACGGACTGCTGTAGTTAAAACCATAGTTCCGGTAAAATATATAAAACTTTCAAAGATGTATCTAAGGTGGGACAGGAGTTATATAAAAGAGGAATTTCGTTTCGCCAGTATTGTCTGGAAGCGCAGGCCATTGCCTCGTTTAATTGCCATTATAGATGTATTTATAACTAATTTGCGTTATCCTGTCAGTTATGCAATTTTAGCGCTGCTTGTAATCATGTCTGTGAATGACCCATCGACGATCCTGCGGTTATTATTTGCGATTGGTTTTATGTCATTCTTGAATACCCTTTATTATCTACGAAGCGAGAGGTCCTGGGATTTTATCTATGGTATTTTTTATGCTTATTATGCCTTCTTTATGTTATTCTGGGTATTTCCATATGCCGCTATTACTTTGCGCGCACGCTCATGGATGACGCGTTAATAAACCTTATTGCTTAGATCTGATGCACTAAATAAAACAGCTTTAGGATTTGCAACAGCCATTAGTGCGCTTTAAAAGGATTAAAACGACTGGCCGATGCTGAGATAGACATGGACATTGCGGCTCTTTTCTGTTTCTCCAATCGGAATGGCAAAGTCTATCCTGCCTATGCCGGGATAAATGCCGAACAGGTCAACATGGAATCGGAGGCCTGTTCCGACATCTGTTTTGTAATCCTTGAACTTGAATGTGTCTCTATTATCAGCTACCATTCCTGCATCAGCAAAGATGGCGCCCTGTGCAGTGTGGACAATTATTAATGATAAGAGATTTAAATCATGGTCGTAGATAATTGGAAAGCGGTATTCAAGGGAAAAAAGGCTGAGGTTATTTCCTTTATAGTCAGATTTTGTATATCCCCTCATTCCGTTTATACCACCGAGGAGAAATTTTGTATGCTCAGGCAGGTCGCCTTCTGATTGGCCTATTAATGCCCTTACTGCAATAGAGTGCTTGTTTGCAATCCTTATCTCCTTTCTTAAATCTAAAAGGCCTTTAAAATAAGAATAGTCTCCGTTAAGGAATTTATCCGCATATTCTACAGATGTCCTGTATGTATCATAGCGGTATGAGAGGCCGATAGCATTTATGTATTCATCATTCTTTGCTGTTATTGCAAATTTCTCTGACAATTTTTCAAAGATAAGCTTTGTTGATAATGTATGAAGCGGTTTATCCTCTCCATCATATCCGCCAAAGTTATATCCATATTCAAGATTAGCCCCGTCCACCTCTTCGTTATGAAAGACGTTAAAGACAAAGAAATGATGGTCATCGTATATCCTTGTTGTTGATGCGCCAATGTCAAATTCTAATTGATGGCTCTGAAAGTCGTAGCTTATCCTGAATCTGTCTAAGAGAACCTTCCATCGGTGCGGCAGGCGGTTATTAAATCTGTCAGGGTCGCTTGTAATCTTTTCTGGGTCAAGTTCAACAGAGTCAACAGTCTTTTCTGATTCAACCTCTATTTTTTTCTCTTTATCCTTAGCATCCCACTGATAAGTATCAGAGGTCTTATCCTTATACCCTATTTTTATATCAACAGGCTCTGTACCTTTATCCTCTCTTTCAACGACTATTTCTGTCTTGTATTTTTCACCCATTTTTCTCTTTTTTACTGATTTGATGGCAAAGTCAATGGCTGGATTGACAACAAGCCATTGGTGGTAGAACCAGTCTAAATTCTGATTGGCTGTCTCCTCGCTTATTTTTCTAAATGATTTATACTCCCCCCCCTTTAGATTTATTATATATGTCTCTATAATCTTATTAAATGCCTCTTTTCCTGCAAGGTTCTTCAGCTTCTGAAAAATGATAGAGCCGTCAGGCCTGTTATTATTAAAAAGTCTTATATCTTCCCTTACAATGAGATGATTATGCTCCTTGAAATAGATATCACGCATTGGGAGCTTTTTAGAATAAAGTATTTCATCAAAAAGCGGGATAAAGGCAAGGGGCTTTAAGTATCCTGATAGATTAGGGCTTTCTTTGTATTTATCTATTATATACAATTGCATGGCATAATCAGCAAGCCCCTCTGCAACCCAGTCCTCCTCTTCTTTAGGAATAATATCCTTCCAGAATTTATAATAAAGGCTTTTTACGAACTGTGCATCATGGAACCTTCTTATATATGAATATGCCTTGTGAAACTTATTTGAGATAAGGATTAAACTTTCCTGCGGTGATACAATATCCTGATGGAGATACGATTCAGCAAATACAACGGATTTATTTTTTATCTCGCCAAAGTTTTTATTAAAAAATACCGCGGCATTAAAGGCTGTGTCAACAGCTTCTATTGCATATTTCTTGTCCTTTTTTAAATGATAATAGGTAAAGGTGTAACCATCTTTCTCAAAATCTGTTTCTATAAGTTTTTTGCTTATTATCATGTCAAAATATGAGATATTGAAGGCCTCTACATGAATAGTCTTTAGTCCTTCTTTTGCTTCTATCTTTTTGATGGATGTTTTTGGAGCAGTTATATTGTATTCTTCAGGCAGGGTGAGTGTAATATTGTATTTACTAAAGATGGTGAAGAGGGGATTAACTACATACGGATGCCATCCGCCGGCAAGTGTATATATATCTTTAAAATATCCAAATGGGCCGAATTTCTCAGGTATTTTTGTTCTAAAGTCTATTACAATTTCTGATGTGTTGCCTTCAATTTTAAGGAGCGTGTTTTTTTCGCCTGATATTCTAAAGGGGATATTATTGCCTTTAGAATCTGTAACTCTTAAGATTTCCATATACCCTGAACTAAAATCCCTTGGATAAATCCTGTCAGATTCCTTTGTTGAAATCGCTATATCCTTCGCTGCGTATATATTTGGATAGAGGCATATAGAAACAAAAGGTTCAGCAGATGTGATTCTTACTTTTCCAGAGATTGTATGAGCTGAAGGGTCAAAGGAGGCATTGATATTATAGGTGACGCCATCCGCCAGCGAAGAAGCCGGTGATAAAAAAAAAATATAAAGAAAGGAAATTAAAAAAATAAAAAATCTATATATAATCACTTCAGCAGCTCTGTTACAAATTTAATATATTCTTCTGGAATATCCTTCAGTATTATCCCCATGCCATTACGGGAGAATTCAGCAAGTTTTGGATGAACCCTTTTTGTCCACATTACCGTGCCTTTCATATTTAATATCCTGTTATCCGGAAGTGTAAGTTCGACATTAACAGGCGTCCCTGGCGCAAGGCCGCTGTTGGTCCTGATAAAGATGCCTGTTGGCGACAAGTTGCTCGTGATGCCGTTATTATTTAGTTCACTGGTGCCGAATTTTACAGAAAGTCTTTTTGTAACACGGTCTTTAATCCTCTTTTCTGGCATATGACCTCCTTTTTATGGATATTATACTATCCTATTTTTTCCTTGACAAGAAAATAACATTAATTTAATATCTGCTGACTAAAGTAAACCCCGTTAGAAAGGGCGGGTTTAAAACCACTGCTCTTTCTAAAAGGAGTTATAGGCTTATTGACAGCATCCCCGCCATAAAGGGCGGGTTTTCTAACGGGGTAAAAAGAAAGGGTGTTAAATAGTGCCTGAAACCTTTTTACCAGAAAGTTATTTACCAGTCCTGATATTTCTGATTATTGCAAGCGGGTTTGCCATTGGTACTCTTGCTGTTGGCTGGCTGATAAGGCCAAGCAGACCTTATGCAAAAAAGCTCTCGCCTTATGAAAGCGGTAATCCGCCCTTTTCTGACGCAAGACAGCCCTTTCCTATACGCTATTATATTATTGCAATGTTGTTTGTAATATTTGATATAGAGGCAGTATTTTTATATCCATGGGCAGCAGCCTTTAATAAAATAGGTTTATACGCCCTCGTGGAAATGGTTCTGTTTATAATCATACTCTTTGTAGGCTATATATACGCCTTGGGAAAAGGCGCATTAGACTGGGAGTCTTAAGATGGGTATTTTAGAAAGACAGTTTGAAGAAAATGTATTAACAACAACAGTTGATGCAATGGTCAACTGGGCAAGGAAGTCATCTATCTGGCCAATGACCTTTGGGCTTGCCTGCTGCGCAATTGAGATGATGGCCATTACTGTGCCAAGGTATGATATTGCAAGGCTTGGCGCAGAGGTCTTTCGCGCAACCCCAAGACAGTCTGATTTAATGATTGTGGCTGGAACATTAACAAGAAAGATGGCTTCAGTCCTCCGTCAGGTATACGATCAGATGCCTGAGCCGAGGTATGTAATTGCAATGGGCACATGCGCCACATCCGGAGGCATCTTTAATACATACAGCGTTGTGCAGGGGGTTGACCAGATTGTTCCTGTTGATGTATTTGTGCCGGGATGCCCTCCAAGGCCGGAGGCGCTTATACACGGTATAATTACATTGCAGAAAAAGATTGAACAACAGAAATTTTTAAGAAAATGACGCCAGAATTAATTATAGATAAGATAAAAAACCGTTTTCCTGATAATATCCTTTCCACAAAGGTAGAGTTTGGAGAGGGCACAGTCAGCATTAAACGGGGTTCTCTTCTTGATGTCTGCAGATTTCTGCATGATGACCCTGAACTCTATTTTGATTTTATAACAGATATATGCTCTGTTGATTTTATCGGCCATGAGGAAAGGTTTGAGGTAGTGTATCATTTTTATTCTGTAAGGCATAATCACAGGATAAGAATAAAGGCAAGGGCGCCTGAGAAAGATGCGGTAATAGACTCCCTCTGCCCTATATGGAAGGGCGCAAACTGGCTTGAGCGGGAGGTCTATGATTTAATGGGAATAAACTTTATAGGCCATCCTGACATGCGCAGAATACTTATGCCAGAGGATTTTGCCGGCCACCCTCTAAGAAAGGATTACCCAACAGAGGGAAGGGGAGAACGAAGCACATTTGATTTTATCCCTGATATTGATTAACGGCTTCGTAAATAATGTAGGGGCGACCCGATGGGTCGCCCAAAGAGGGCGAGGCCTCGCCTCGCCCCTACTTTGTCGTAAGATGGTTACAAAAAAGAATTATGAATAATCCTTAATTAGGAGGTTAATGATGAAAAAAACAGCTTTATTGGTTCTTTTGTTTACAGTTGCAGTTTTATTTAAGGTTGAAATAGTAAAAGCAGAAAGCGGCGGTGACTTGATTGAGAAGGACATGTTTGATACATCCCTGACAGTGGATTATGGAAAAAGAAGGATGAAGATGGATTACGGCAAATCAAATGTAGCTGTATATACAAAATCAAAAATAACTGGCGATAACAACCTTAAACCATCACTTACTGATTTAATCTATTCAGCAAAATTTACTTACGGCGTTGCTGATTGGCTGAATTTCTTTGTAAATGTTGGAACAATATTTGATGAGTTTAAGGACAATACAGAGGTTGGAAAGAGCGAAGCAGGAGTATACGGCGGCGGCGGATTAAGGGCAGGATACAAATTTCCAATTGGGTTTTATGTTGCAGGAACAGGCATGTTTAATATGGGCAGGACATCTAACTACAGCCTTTATAATTATTCTGAATCAAAGAATAACATTTACGACTGGGAGGGTAATCTTACCTTTGGATATGATATACGAGTAACCCAGTCATTCAGGATTATTCCATATCTTGGTGGAAGATATTCTGACAGATACAGTAAGTTGGAATTAAAAACAAGCGGCAATGATTATTACTATGAGGAATACTCGAGCAAGTCGAAGTTCGGCGGATTTGGCGGGGTGGAGTTTCGCCTTACAAAGCAGTTGTCTTTTAAGGCTGAGGGTGGTTTAGGTGATAAGACAGGTTTTGGAGCAGCATTAACATATAGATTTGGAATTGAATAATTAATTCTTTTCAGATAGATGGAGACCAAAAAAAGGGGGGAATTATTGTCTCCGAAACATTATGCGATTATAAATATCCCATGACAAGAACAGAAGAAATGCTTTTAAATATGGGGCCCCAGCACCCGAGCACACACGGTGTATTGCGGCTTGTCCTTCAGCTTGACGGAGAGAAGGTTCTAAAGGCTACTCCGCATGTCGGCTATCTGCACCGCGGCATTGAGAAGCTGTCTGAGTCGCGTTTATATAACCAGATAATACCCCTTACAGACCGCTTTGATTATGTTGCGTCAATGACCAATAACTTTGCCTATGTAAGGGCTGTTGAGAAGCTTTTGCAGATAAAGGCGCCTGAAAGGGCAGAGTATATAAGGACTATTATTGCAGAGTTTCAGAGGATAGCGAGCCACCTTCTTTGGCTTGGGACGCATGCCATTGACCTCGGCGCAATGACGGTCTTTTTCTATTGTTTCCGCGAGAGGGAGCTTGTCCTTGACCTGTTTGAGATAATATGCGGCGCAAGATTGACAACAAGCTATTACATCCCTGGCGGCGTCAGAAGGGATGCAGCATCAGAATTCATAGATAAGGCATACAAATTCACAGAGATATTTCCTTCAAAGGTAGACGAGTATGACACCCTGATTAAGAATAACAGGATATGGCTTGGAAGGACAAAGGGGATAGGCGTTATCAGCGCAGAGGATGCAATCAACTTTGGTTTAAGCGGACCAACACTCCGCGGCTCGGGTGTTAATTACGATGTAAGAAAGGCAGAGCCATATGCTGCTTATGATAAGATAGAGTTTGATGTGCCGTTAGGCAAGAACGGCGATGTATACGACAGATATCTGATTCGTGTAGAAGAGATGAGGCAGAGCAACAGGATTATCAAACAGTGTCTTGATAAGATGCCAAAAGGGCCTGTCGTAATTGATAATCCCAAGATAGTATTGCCTGAAAAGAAAAAGACCATGACAGAGATAGAGTCCCTTATTCACCATTTTAAATTAGTATCAGAGGGTTACAAGACTCCGCCTGGCGAGGTCTATTGCGGAACAGAGGCGCCTAAGGGCGAGCTTGGGATTTATATAGTAAGCGATGGGAGCAATAAACCATATCGCATGAAGGTAAGGGCGCCTTCATTTGTGCATCTTGGCGCATTTGATTATATGTCAAAGGGGCACATGATTGCTGATATTATTGCCATCATAGGTACCATAGATATAGTGCTTGGCGAGGTAGACAGATAGCAACGGCTTCGTAAAAAGTCCATCTGCTGCGTTGTCGCTTCGGTCTCGCATCCTCACATACTAAGATGTATGCTGCGGTGCGAGTCCTTGCTCCGCCTTGCATCTGGAGCTTTTTACTTTGCCGTTAGATTTTGTTTTGGGAGCATTAAGAATGAAAAATACGAGCATAGAAAAAAAAGGCTATGCATTTTCAAAAGAGGGGATGCAGAGATTAAAGGAGATGATGAAGGACTATCCTTCTTCTGATGCTTTGCTTTTGCCGGCATTGTATATTGCACAGGAGGAGTTTGGCCATCTTGATTCAGGCGCATTGCAGTATGTGGCAGATGTATTAAAGGTGCCGAGGTCAAAGGTCTTTGGCGTTGCTACATACTATACAATGTATAAGACAAAGCCGACAGGCAAGCACCTTATTCAGGTCTGCACAAATCTTTCATGCTCGCTTTTAGGCGCAGACCATATAGTAAAATATCTTGAGAACAGGCTCAGCATAAAAGTAGGCGAGACAACGCCTGATAATAGGTTTACATTGATAACTGTTGAGTGCCTCGGCTCCTGCGGCACAGCGCCAATGATGCAGGTTAATGATACATATTATGAGAACCTGACAGAGAAGGAGATAGACAGGATTTTGGAAGGATTGAAGTAGGGGAAGATGAACGAAATCTTACTAAAAAACATAAATAAGTTCAATTCCACTGATATTGATGTCTATATGGCAGATGGCGGTTACAGCGTCCTTAAAAAGGCGTTATCCGAATATACGCCAAAGGATGTAATAGATATTGTCCAGAAATCAGGCCTTCGCGGCCGTGGGGGCGCAGGCTTTCCAGCTGGAAAGAAGTGGGAATTTGCAGCAGCAGACAAGAATACGCCGCGCTATCTTTTGTGCAATGCTGATGAAGGCGAGCCAGGTACATACAAGGACAGGCCCATTATTGAAAAAGACCCGCATCAATTAATAGAGGGTATAATAATATCCGGCTATGCAATTGGCGCTGCTGCCTGCTACATATATATAAGAGGCGAATATGCATATGGCGCTGATGTTCTGAGAAAGGCGATTGCACAGGCATATAAAAAGGGATTCTTAGGCAAGAAGATTCTTGGAAAAAAGTTTGACTTTGACCTTTATGTGCACAAAGGAGCAGGCGCCTATGTGTGCGGCGAGGAAACGGCATTAATAGAATCTATTGAAGGAAAGCGCGGGCAGTCAAGGATAAAGCCGCCATTCCCTGTTAATGTCGGTGTCTGGAACAAGCCTACTGTTATAAACAATGTTGAGACACTTGCCAATGTTTCTCATATAATAAAAAACGGGCCTGACTGGTTTAAGTCAATGGGCCCTGAAAAATGTCCTGGGCCAAAGATATATTCTATAAGCGGCCATGTAAATAAGCCGGGTAATTATGAGCTTATAATGGGCACGCCTTTAAAGGATTTAATATATAAATATGGAGGCGGTATCAAGGATGGAAAGAAGCTGAAGGCAGTAATACCAGGCGGAGCATCAACGCCTGTTTTAAAGCCTGAGCATATAGATGTGAATATGGATTATGAGTCTGTTGGCGCTGTAGGTTCTATGCTCGGCTCTGGCGCTGTTATGGTAATGGATGAGACAGTCTGCATGGTTGGAGTTGCAAGGAGGCTCTTAAAATTCTTTGCACATGAATCGTGCGGCAAATGCTCTCCATGCCGCGAAGGCACACACTGGCTTGTACAAATATTGGACAGGATTGTAAATAATGAAGGCAAAATAGAGGACATAGATTTAATGCTTGATATATGCGACAACATGAAGGCTAAGACCTTCTGCCCTCTTGGCGACGGCGCAATAAATCCAGTATTGAGCACAATAAAGCATTTTAGGGATGAATACCTGATTCATATAGAAGAAAAGAGGTGTCCGGTAAATTATCCGCATAGCGAGCACTGTTTGTAATTATGGCTAAATTAACAATCAATAACAAAATAGTTGAAGCCCCTGATGGTATGCTCCTTACAGAGGCAGCAAAGATGGCAGGCATAGAGATTCCGACACTCTGCTATCACCCTGAACTCCAGCCCTATGGCGGGTGCAGGCTCTGCCTTGTAAGAATAGAAAAGATGCCAAAGCTCCAGACCGCATGCACAACACGGGTATGCGACAACATGGTTATAACAACAGACTCCCCTGAGATTGCAAAGGCAAGAAAAGGGATGCTGGAGTTTGTCCTTACCTATCACCCATTAGACTGCCCTATTTGCGACAAGGGCGGCGAGTGCGAGCTTCAGAACCTTGTATTCAAATTCGGTTCTGGCTTCAGGCGCTATGCAGAGGATATAGAAGAATATACTATAGATACAAATGACCCGCTTATTGACAGGGAGCTTGACCGATGCGTCAGGTGTTTGAGATGCGTAAGGGTCTGCGACGAGGTGCAGGGTGTAACAAATCTGACTGCATACAACAGAGGCAGCCACACAGAGATCGGGCCATTCATGGGCGGAAGCATCTTTAACTGCGAATATTGCGGCTCATGTGTTTCAATATGCCCTGTTGGCGCATTGACAAGCAAGCTCTTTAAGTATAAGGCAAGGCCGTGGCAGACAAAGAGGACAGAGACAATATGCACATACTGTGGATGCGGATGCCAGTTTGCATTAGAGACACGGGATGGCGAGGTGTTGCGTGTTGTAACAGATTATGAGAAGGGTGTTAATGAGGGAAGCCTCTGTACCCGCGGCAGATTTGGCTACAGCTTTATTAATAATAAAAAAAGGCTTACAACACCATTAATAAAGACAAATACCAAACTTGAGCCAACATCATGGGACGAGGCAACAGATATCATTGCAGATAGATTCAAAAAGATTATAGAGAATAACGGGCCTGATGCCGTTGCAGGCATTATTTCAGGCCATTGCACAAATGAGGATATATACCTTTTCCAGAAGTTCATGAGGCTTGCCATCGGAACAAACAATATAGACAGCGCAGCAAGATATGGTTATGTAAATGCAATGAGCGCCATAAAGCAGGTCATTGGCAATAAGAGATTTGAGGCGTCTTTAGACGATGTTGCAAATGCAGATGTGATACTATCAATCTGCACAAATATAACAGAGGTAAATCCTATAGCAGGATTAAAGGTGAGGAGGGCTGCAAAGAGAGGCGCAAAGCTGATTGTTGCAGATGTCAGGGATACGGATATCGCCAAATTTGCCGCACAAAATCTGATAATAAAATCTGGTTCAGAGAGATGGTTCATCCATGGTCTTATCAAGGCAGTTCTTGAGGAAGGGCTATATGATAAGAAGGTGCATAAAGAGCACAAAAAAATCATTGATAATCTCAACAGCGCATTAAAGGGGCTTTCGTTTGAGGAGATTGAAACAAAAACCGGCGTCAGCGAAAAAGATATTATTGATGCAGCAAAGGCATATTCAAAGGCAAAGAAGTGTGTAATAATCTTTGGCCAGGGGATTACGCATCAGCAAGACGGATATAAGAGCTCCTTGAATATTTTAGACCTCTGCATTATAACAGGCAATATAGACAGCAAGGGGACAGCCATTCTGCCTTTGTGCGATGAGAATAATGAATACGGCGCATTAGAGATGGGCGCAGCGCCTGAGTTTCTGCCGGGATTCTTGAATGCAGGCGATGCAAAGGACAGGGAGATTATCTCAAAGATATGGGATAAAAAGACGCCTTCTAAAAAGGGCATGACTATTTCTGAAATATTCAATGGCGTATTAAAGGGAAAGATAAAGGCGCTGTATGTAATCGGCGAAAATCCTGCCGGGACATTTTCGCAGAAATCAGAATTCTACGAGGCACTGCAAAAGTTGGATTTACTTGTATGTCAGGATTTATTTCCAACAGCAACATGCGAGCTTGCAGATATTGTGCTTCCAGCTTCATCCTTTGCAGAAAAGGACGGCACATTCACAAATATGGAGGGCCGTGCGCAGAAGATTAAGGCTGCGATTAATCCTATCGGAGAGTCAAGGCCTGACTGGCAGATCTTCTCTGCCTTATCAGAGAAGATGGGTTATCCAATGGATTATGATAATGCAGATGCAATATTAAAAGAGATTGCGCAGGTTATTGAGGGGTGCGGGTTAGAAGAGGAAAAAGATGCAATAGGGGATTATGTGAAGATTTCTCTCAAGGATTTAAAGTCAAGGTACAAAAGGAAAGAGGAAAAGTCGCCGACAAAATTTCCATTTAAACTGATGCTTGGACCAGTTCTTTTCCATTCTGGAAAGCTTAGCGGTTATTCTGAAGGCCCTGTAAGGATACTTCCAGAGGGAAGGCTTAAGATAAATCCAAATGACGCAGACAGGCTCGGCATTATAGAAGGCGACAGGGCGTTGTTAAAGAATGCTAATGGAGAGGTTAAGGTAAAGGTAGAGATTACTGAGAGAATGCCGGAAGGTTTATTGTTTTATCCTGAGCACTTTATGTATCCTGCTGTAAGGAATCTGTGCGAAATAGATATTGATAAAGATACAAAGGCGAATTATTTTAAAACTGCCTATATTGCAGTAGAAAGGCATGTGCCGGAGCATTAACAACTTAATTCACCCTCCCCTTAATCCCCTCCCGTCAAGGGAGGGGAGAAAAAAGTTCCCTCTCCCCTTGCGGGAGAGGGTTAGGGTGAGGGGGAT
>Ga0105164_10000559_pt1 | contig 25727 bp, 23 predicted proteins | sample VDWuncwatermetaG_FD_89674 | JGI IMG/M metagenome (GOLD analysis project Ga0105164, IMG submission 89674) | Wastewater microbial communities from Netherlands to study Microbial Dark Matter (Phase II) - VDW unchlorinated drinking water | ecosystem: Environmental > Aquatic > Freshwater > Drinking...
ATTTGGGCCACGCCGACCCTAGTGTCCTAGCCCATAATGAGCTATGCTCACCGGCATGTTTCACGTGCGCCTTCTAGGGATATTTCTTTGGGCACTTGTCGTCTCAGTCATTGGGCTTATTGCATGCCTTATATTCCCACGGCATGCTAATCTTCTGACGTACTGGGTGCGCGCCCTGGGATGGGGCGTGCTTAAGTGCGCAGGCATTCGAATTCAACTTGAGGGTGCTGAGTACTTTTACGCCGAAGGGCCGATGCTGTACCTCATTAACCATCAGAGCGCGTTCGATATTCCCGTCTTTGGGTCGATCTCTCCATTGAGGACGACTGTGGTTGGCAAAGCCGAGGTGAAGTTTATCCCAGTCGTTGGACAATTTTTTTGGTTGGCGGGAGCTTTTCTCATTAATCGGAAAGACCGGGCGCAATCGATTCGAGAACTTAATAAGGCCGTTGAAAAAATCCATCGAAAAAAACTTAATCTTGCCATGGCGCCTGAAGGCACCCGTAACCCAGACTCACTCACGCTATTACCCTTTAAAAAGGGTCCCTTTTACTTGGCAATTCAGGCCCAGATTCCTATCATCCCCACGCTTTGCTCCTACCAATCCCCCCTAGTAAGTTTTGAAAAGAAACGTTTCAGGAGTGGGACCCTTGTCGTGCGTGCCCTTAAGCCTATCCCTACCAAAGGCCTCACCGAATCCTCTGTGAATGAGTTACTTGAGAAAACCCATCAACTGATGGTGAATGCCTACGTTGAAATTTCTCAGTCTGCAGCGACTTCTTTATGACGCAGATTCTCGGTTTGTTCTATCGCAAGCTCTTAACTACCCATCCCATCGACTATCTTGGACTTATCATGGTGGGGTTGGCATCTGGAGTCCTTCTGGTTGCGCTCATTGGTTTCTTAGAACCAACTGGAATGACGCCACAGTTTAGCACTCAGGAAGTTTTTCATAGTCTCGGCATCGGCCTATTTATCTGGGGTTTTACCGTCGTATTAGTCGCCCTCTGGAGACATAACCCGGATGATGTTTTTTATTACAGCGTATTCTTTGCTCTCAGGTTATTAGTATCGAGCCTTTTGACGTATTACTTTATTTTTGATGATGAACTCGGGCAGTGGATCAATCTCATGAGAGGGAACCACGACCAGCTCCCACTCATTTGGGGACTAGGGTATCTTGAAATCATCCATCAGTTTTCCTTGCTGTTTGGAGATAATTTGCTTGTCATTAAGTTGCTCAATATTTCTTTAGGCTCCCTGTTGCCTTTTCTCATCTCTGACTTGACCTACCAATGCTATCAATCGCAATCCGCTGCCCGAGTTAGTTTTCTAATGGCCGGTCTGCTCCCACCCTTTATCCTTTATTCCGGGGTTCATCTTAAGGAGATTCCGACATCGTTTCTTATCGCCCTCGCTGCTTGGTTTTTATTAACCCGGAGGGAATTCGCCACCCGATGGGTCGGCGGCTTCGCGTGCCTTTTGGCACTCGCCTACATTCGGGGAATTTATTGGACAGTGCCCATCGTTCTTATCGCCTCGGTATTATTTGTAATATCCACTCTGAAACTAGAAAACCATTATCGATCAAGCCGACTCGCCAGATGGGGAGTCTTTTTGGTAGCGGTACTGATACTCTCGCTCGGCCTAAGCTTGGCGGGAAACTACTTACTCAATCTACTTCGGCACCGGACGTTAGGCTCTAGCCACTATGCTCTAGAATTTATGCAATCCACAGCCGCCTACAAATCATTGATCGGTCATTTAAATCCGTACTCACCAGCCAGCCTATTCGTTCAAATGGGTCGAGCTCTCTTTTCCCCTTCCCCTTTTAGGTTCCTGATCGACTTTAATCGCTCGGCGTTGATCGAATCACTCACTTCGATTACCTGGTACATCATTTTCCCGCTGTCTATCATTGGCATCTCGACCCATGGCAGACCACGACGAGAAGTCTGGGGAATCATCGCCGCATGCGTCGCCACCTTCATCATGGCCAGCCTTGAAGTCTTCGGAGGGGACTGGGGACGCCACCGAATTGTTCTCATCGCACTGCTGATCGTTCTAGCGGCGGGTGGGACATCTAAGATAAGAAGCTCAAGGGCACTGCTGATTACTATGGCCTGGAGCTTGTCTGCGATCTTTTTTCAAGGGGTTTGGCTATTGGCCCGCCTTCGGTAAGCTTGACGCGGCAGTTAAAGATTAAAACTTTCCAAATAGACTTGACCTAATTAGAGTCCGACGAAGGCACCCTATGCCATCAGCACTTCGACAGTTTGTTTTGACCAGCAAAACCCGAGCTCCTCGAACCGTTGCCATTGTGGCTGCGACGATTTTGGGCGCTTTTCTAACCGCTCAGTTGCTCCCAAAAACCTTTAGAGAACGAGCCACCATTCTGATTCCAAGATCAATTTTAAATGGGATAGCAAAACCCACGATTTCACAGAACCAGCTCGTTGCTTTCATTCAGACGAGCACGGAAACTGAAACCGATATTAAAGCAAATGCCTGGCTTCGCGTGGTTCATCCTAGCGGAGGTTCCGATGATATCGTTGTGATTGAAGTGGGTGGAACCTCGCCAGAAAACATTCAGTCCTATTACACCACGCTCTTAAAATCGCTGACTATAAGGTATGGGCCAAGAATTGAGGCCCTTCAGAGGCAAGCTGCCACAGATCTTAAGCGCCTTGAGGCTGAGCAAATTGAGCTCATGGATGTCCTCCATGGACTCAGGAAGTCTCAACGTCTGAAAACCACGCCACCGGAAAAGGCGGTTCTTTCGATGCTGTCCATTCAAACCCGTAGAGAAATCCGGGGTATAGAAGCTCAGATTAATCAGCATCGGCTTGCGCATTCTGAGCTCGGAGACATCCAATTTACCGTCTCTGCCAATGCACTACAGCCGGTCATTCCTACTTTTCTTACCCCTCTCTCGGCGAGCATGCTGGGATTACTTCTCGGACTTTTACTTGCTTTAGCTTTGAATCTAATGGAGCTACCCGCCTTTAAATGGCAGATGGCCTCTGAGCTCGATAGCGATAGAGTCCAAAGCCAATGACGCGCTTACTAGGTATTGGACTCATCCTCGATATGGATGGTGTTCTGATTGATAGTGTACCCGCCCACGAGAATGCGTTCTGCCAGACTCTCGAAAGTTTTGGAATCACTCAGATTGATTACGCTCAACTTGCTGGCAAAAGCACTCCGGATGTATTTCTTGGAATTTTAAGTCATTCCTTGGGTCTTACAGGCGAAAAACTACAAACTGAGGTACGGCGAGCCACGGCGATGAAACGACGAATTTTTAGAGACCAAGGCCGCGATCAAGTTCAAGAGGCCGGGGGTCTGAAAGATTTCCTGGACTTTATTCGGAACCAGAAAATCTCGTACGGTATCGCGTCGTCAGCGTCTGCTGAGAATGTCGCTTTTTTCGGCAAGAAATTTGGGTTCCTCGAAGGGGCGTGCTTTGCCTTTTCTGAACAAGACTGCGCAAAGGCAAAACCCGATCCCGCGATATACCATCTGGCAAAATCACACTTAGCTAAGGATAATATCCTACCTAAGAACATGATTGTTCTCGAGGATGCTGAATCGGGAGTCCGCGCTGCCAATGCGGCTGACCTTCGGGTGTGGGCTCTTGGGCAGGTCCTTGAGTGCCGGACGGTCGAAGCGTTTGTCGAAAAACGATTTCTCATGCTATCTGAAGTTTTGGAGCATTTACGTTGCTTAGCCTAGAAAATCATTCCAACCATTTCCATGTCATCATTCCTGCTGCGGGCCGAGGATCACGTCTCGGGTTTGAATTACCGAAAATTCTCTATCCCATTGCTGGAAAAACAATCCTCGAACGACTCTTAGAGGCCATCCAGCCCTGGGCTGCCCGAGTAACCTTAGTCTTAAATCCAGCAGGCGTCGGCCCAGTTCAGCGCGAACTCAACTCGATTGAGTCTTACCCCCCCCTTCAGATCGCCATCCAATCCAGTCCAGTCGGCATGGTGGACGCCATCCTTAAGGCAGAGCCATACGTGACTATCGGGGAGGACATTATGATCCTTTGGGGTGATCAAGTTTTAATCTCTCAAATGACAATCTCCAACATGGTTAAAAAATATTTCGAATTTTCGCCGGCGGCTCCTCGACTTGTTTTCCCTACTCTAGAACTTGAATCGCCCTATGTTCATTATGTTCGAGATTCTAACCTCAGAATTATCAACTGCCTTATGCGCCGAGACGGGGATCCAATGCCTCAAAGGGGAGAGACGGATTGTGGCGTGTTTTTACTTAAAAGTGGATTGCTCAAGAGTTTCTTACCCAAATTCAATGAAATTGAGATGAAAGCCCACGGTAACCAACGAGAGGTGAGCTTCCCTCGCTTCATCCCCTTCTTATCGCTGAATGCAATCCCTGTCGCGACCAGCGTAGTCGAGGATCCCATCGAATCTATTGGCCTAAATGACGAGAATGATCTACATACGATAGAGGAACGGATTAATAGATGGCCACTCGATTTAAGGTAGCGATGTTCACTGGTGGACGAGGCGGAAACTCGATCACTCGGGCCATAGCTAAATACCCACTTTTTGAGTTAACCAACATTATCAACGCGTATGATGACGGGCTATCAACTGGGGTACTTCGGAATCATATTCCGGGATTCTTGGGCCCTTCCGATGTTCGCAAAAACCTGGTCGCCTTACTGGATCATGACCGGGCCGATCATCGAGCCCTGGAAAAATTGCTGGAGTACCGGTTTGATTTTAGTAAATCTAACTCGCAAATTATCACTCAACTGAACAATATCTTGAGCGGCGACTCAGAACCCCCGTTAAGCTCTTTTACCGCTGCCATCCATGAGAACCAACAAAGAGAGTTCCGACAATTCTTAAATACGTTCCTGATATATTTTCAAGCTCATCGTGCTTTTCCCCTACAGGATATGTCGATGGGCAATATCCTGATGACCGGATGTTTTTTAGAGGTTGGTGATTTTAATTTAATGGTCCAACAGTTCTCGCAGGTTTGTGGAATTTCGCACCGGATTCTTAACGTCAGCCAGGGTGAAAACTTTTGGCTAGTGGGTCTTAAGAGTGATGGTGAGATTTTAGTGAGCGAAGCCGATCTAGTTCGGGAAAAACTGAATCTCAGCCTAACAGATATTTTCCTACTCGCTACGCCCTTATCTGATACTCAGCTTCAAGAACTCAACATTCTTTCTCATAACGGGCGGCAAGATTACCTTTTAAATCTTCACCAGCAACCACAACTCAATACCGTATTGCCCCAAGTTCTTCTCGATGCAGATTTCATTATCTACGCCCCTGGGACTCAGTTTTCTAGCCTCTACCCGACGTATCTGACTGAGGGTCTCGGAAAACTCATTTCGTTTAATCGAAAAGCCATCAAGCTTCTTATCAGCAATATCGGAGAAGACTGCGAAACTCCGAACCTTTCGGCAAATGACCTGATTGAAAAAACTCTCTATTACTTAAATAACCGAGCAGAACTTAACGATCCAGCGGAACTGATCACTGATGTGTTTGTTAATAAGCCTGAAACAGATTTTTATGGAGAAACCCGCTACCTACCCTATGTGCCAACGCCCTATCCATTTCAAATCCATCTTCGAAATTGGGAAGGGCAACGCCCTGGAACTCACCACGGCGAACATGTTGTGAATGCCATGCTTAACCTGAAGTATGAGGAGGTTGTTGCCTTGAATTCTAATATCCGAAAACTATCCGTAGTCATCCCAGCCTATAACGAAGCACCGTATATCGCCGAGGTTATTCGAAAAGTTCAAGCGGTTGATCTCGCCCCCATGAATGTCATCAAAGAAATCATTGTAGTTGATGATGGCTCCCGCGATAACACCTTTGAAATCGCAAATAGTATCCCCGGCGTTAAAGCCTTCAAACAGACCGTCAACCAAGGCAAGGGGGCGGCAGTTAAGCGAGGCATCGAAATTGCTTCGGGAGATATGATCATCATTCAAGATGCAGATCTTGAATACGATCCCGATGATTATAAAAAAATGCTCCCCTCGTTACTGGACGGATCCTTTAAGGCCGTCTACGGCAGCCGCACCATGAAAAAGGAATCAGTCCATCGGCACCTTGCGGTACTTCACGGAAAACACCCCGCCCAGTACTGGGCACATTACCTTGCAGGGGTCGTATTAAGCCAGATCACGTTTTTTCTATTCGGAAGATACCTAACTGACACTTTAACAGCCTATAAGCTCTATGATGCTCCGTTACTAAAGAGCCTCAAACTCAGGGGTAAGGGTTTTGAATTGGATCATGAAATCACGGCAAAAGTGATCCGACGCAAAATTGATATTCTTGAAGTCCCGATTAGTTACACGCCTCGAACAAAATCCGAGGGGAAAAAGATCTCGGCCAAGGATGGCTTCATTGCCGTCGCCACTCTGATGAGGTTCAGGTTTACGTCGTGACAATTGCTCTGGTTAACCCGCACGTATCGATCCAGAAGAATGACCCCCATACCGGAATCGTTTTCTGGCCGTTCATGCTTGCCTATTTAGCCTCGTATCTTGAAACTTTAGGGCACGAAGTTCAGGTCATTGATTTCTTTGGGCTAGATCCTTTCCATCTTGAATCTCATGGGAATCGTCGAATACAGGGGTTAAAGTGGGAACAGCTCACGAAACCCTTTGGACACACGCCTGAACATATCTTCATCCTTGCTCGAGGCGTTGAAGTGCTCCCCCTTCTAGCCGAGTATAGTGCGGCTTTTCGCCGTGCCTTCCCGAATACCCCGATCACGCTTCTGGAAAACAACCAAGCGGTCACAGCTTTTTCTCTAAAACATTGCGCCAAAACATTTTCGGAAGCTTTTGATTTTCTCGTGATGGGAGAACCAGAGTTACCAGTTGGAGCGCTTTTAAATTCCATTAATGAGGGGAAACCTTCGAACTTCCCGGGGATCTGGACCAATGCAGCTGGGCAATGGTCTTTCTCAGAACTACCCCTTCGATGGGATTATAACCTCGACAAAAGTCCTGCACCAGCTTGGAGGCTATTCCCCTTAGAAGGGTACTGGAAATTTCCGTTTAGCCATGGTCCGAAATCAAATCAAAGGTACCTTCAAGTCCTAGGGTCTAGGGGATGCCCCTACCGGTGTAACTTCTGCACTGTCCCTGAATTGACGGCACTGAAATGGCGCGGGAAGAGCGGGGCTAAGCTCGCCGAAGAAATTGAAGAGCTTCGTAACTTACATGATGTCCATGAATTTCATTTTGAAGACTTAAACCCACTGATTAATAAAAAACGGACTCGTGAGTTCTGCAACGAACTTGTGAAACGAAATCTCAGTGTCAGCTATAAATTTGTGTCCGGCACTAAAATTGAGACCCTCCCTCTCGAAGACATTCCGCTGCTAGCGAAGTCAGGATGCACCTACTTGTCATTCTCTCCAGAGTCTGGCTCGACCGATACGATGAAGCTCATTGGAAAACCCTTTGACCATGAGTACGCGATTAAATCCCTGATAAGCATGACTCATCACGGAATCCATACCCAGGCCTGCTTCGTCTTTGGAATCCCTGGGGAGACCTTAGGCAGCCTTATTAAGTCATTCAGATACGTCCATCGTTTAGTACGCAATGGCCTTTCCGAGATCGCCGTATTTCTGATCGCTCCGCTTCCAGGCTCGAAACTCTACGAGGAACTCGACGGAGCTAATCACTTAGATAACTTAAGCTTTACCCCACGTTTCCGAAAAGGGTTTCTGAAATTGCAGGCCATGCGGTTGATAACTTACTCGTTCTTTTTCCTTTGGAAACTTATCTACCAGCCCCATCGAGTCATCCGCGCAATCGATCGGATTCGCCGATTAAATTTTGAGACTAAAGCCGAAATGGCATTCGGTAGAATCCTTTTCTATCGATGGCCGACTCTACTGAAGCATCCGGCTCATTTAGACACTGCAGTTAAAAACTTCGTACGAGCGACTGAGCTTCAACCATAACCATCCCACCAACACAAGATTCCACGCGCCATAGATCGCAGCCAACCGCAAACCAATTGATTTATTCTTCAAGATGAAAGGGATTAGAACTATCGCAGGCACAAGATGCCGCGCAATCCCAGTGACATTACTCCAGGCTGCGGTGGGATTTCCCAGACCAATCCATATTAGATAAACCATCACCATCCACCAGCAGGGGTCATCCCATGAACTGTCCCTGAGTAAATGGTAGATCGTATACAGAAGAGTCAAAACATAGGGAATAAATAACAGCGAGTTGATCCCACTCGCCCATCCGCTAATATCCATTCTAAGCCACGCATGATGATAGATGCTCAGCAAATCAACGACCGAATTACCACCTAAGTGTGGAAGAAATAAATAAGGAATCACCCCAATTCCAAAGACCACCATGTCCGTTTTCTTCTTTGTTACGACGGACACCACAAACCCCACTGCAAATAAGACCACGAAAGTATCTCGAGCCAAAACGCTAAGAGCAAAAAGAATCGCCGACAACATCCAACGACCGCTTTTTCTGTACCAACACCCACTGATCAAAAGCGCGATGGCCAACGGCTCCACACAGTTAAACCGAAATGCGGTCAATAGCCCGAGGTTGAGATAGCAGAACCCAAAGAGCCAGGAACTCAATTCTTTAGCTTTCATTAATTTTTCAAAATAAAATGCGCCAACCAACATCGCACTCAAGTTAATAAGGTAATATGTCTTTGGGATCCAATGGATAACCCCAAACGCTAGGGCATTAGAAAGCCACGGAAGCAGGATCCGAGCGCTGTGGCCAGAACGGTAAAGAGAATGAGTATTGAACGGATCAATCGCCATGAGATAATACGATTCCCCATCATAGGCACCGTCTCGAAGCCCTAAGACACACCTACCTAACAACGAGTCTGGCAAGGCTCTGAGTGTTTGAGCACTGATATAAAATAGCGCCGATAGATTCCAATCAAAATTCGAAAGGATCCACACCGTCGTCACGAGGCATATCGTTAACGTTATGAAAACCAACCGCACCTAAACCTCTAAGGGTATTCTGGCGACGACCATTTTCTGAGAGGCGTAGTAGGGAACTGCCATATTTTCACCCATAAACTTCTGGGTAAGGCTCTTGCCCATAGAACCTAGTGTCGGACTGTATTGTTTCATGCGCTCGAAGAGGTACTGCAGTTCGAGACTCTGATAGTAGCGACTCGTATGAACGACTTCAAACCCCTGATTCTCTAACAGGGCTCGAATCGATTTCGGCGTAAAATAATACAAATGAACCGAAAGGCAGAACCACCAATGACGTTTCAGTGCCCGCGCAAAGATGGACCCCCAATCAGGGTACGATAACGCCACAAGCCCGCCTGGCTTGAGTAATCCCTTCACCACTTGGAGAGTCTGGGACGGGTGTGGAACATGCTCAAGGACATCCCAAAGTGTCACAACATCAAATGACTTCTCGGGAAACACACCTGCCACAAGTGGCCTATCCTGGATCCTTAACCCAAATTTCTCAGCTCCGTAATCACCAAGCCAGCTATTAAGCTCGATACCGTCTGTTTGCCAGCCCCGCTGCTTGGCGACCGCCAGAAAAAAACCAGCGCCAGCACCAATATCGAGAATAGATCCACGCTTAGGATAATACCTTTCAATTTTATCAAGGACCTTTTCAAATGACTTCATTCGAGGAGTTTGTTGAGAAACGTAATCCCAGTCCTCACCGGCTTGATAAGCTTTCTGTATTTCCTCATCCGATCGACGTGGGCTAATAAAAACCAGACCGCAGCCTTTGCACTCAACCAGAGGTTCCGTGCAAAAATCCTTAGATGAAGATTTATATCGTTCCGTATCAGTTAAATTCGTAGGATTAATCCCAGCCAAGATGACTTTGGGATCCGACATCCCACAAAGATCACAGGGATAAGAAACCGATGCATTCACTTCCATGGACTAACCCCTTCCAAGCGCCAAGAATCCATTGATAGCACTGCTAACCGTCGTAAGTTCTTCCTCAGTGATCCCAGGAAAAACAGGGAGTGACAATACCTCTAGGGCAGCTAATTCAGCATGAGGAAAATCACCCTTCTGAAACCCAAATGGGGCCAATGCTTTTTGCAGATGGCAGGGCACCGGGTAATACACCGTGGCGCCGATCCCCTTATCGTCGAGATATTCTTTAAGCGAATCTCTCAAATTATCTTTCACTCGAAGCGTGTACTGATGAAAGGTGTGATTGCCGTACCCAACTCGGCTTGGAATATCGATCAAAGTTGAGATATCCCTCAAGTGGCGATCATAAAACTTGGCTGCTGACTGTCGTTGCTGAATCCATTCCTTTAGCTGAGGCAGAAAGACCCTTAAAATAGCTGCCTGCATGGTATCCATCCGACAATTATCGCCAATGACATCATGATAATATTTCGTCTTGGCACCGTGGACACGCAGAACTCGAATTTTTTCAGCTAACGCACCATCTTGAGTTGTCACCAACCCACCATCACCTAACCCACCTAGGTTCTTAGTTGGAAAAAAACTCAGGCAACCAAAATGACCCCATGTGGCTGCTTTTTTATCCTTCACCTCCGCGCCAATCGCCTGAGCCGCGTCCTCAATCAAACTCAGATGGTACTTATCAGCCAACGACACAATCGACTCAAGATCCGCCGCCTGACCATAAAGATGCACTGGGATGATCGCTTTAATCTTCCTGGATGTGTCCCGACGAAGGATAGCCTCAGCGGCATTAGGGTCCATGTTAAACGTACTGGGAAGAATGTCACAGAAAACGGGCTGCGCTCCGACATTCATAATCGCACTCACCGTCGCAAAAAACGTAAAGGGCGAAGTTAAGACTTTATCCCCGGGGCCTACTCCAGCCGCCTTAAGAGACAACCACAGCGCAGAAGTTCCGCTGGAAACAGCGATGGCGTGCGAGGACCCCAACCATTCGCCAACTTCCTCTTCAAATAAGCTCAGATCCGGTCCGAGGATGAACGCCCCGGACAATAGGAGGTTGTCCAGCGCTTGCTTCATCTGAGGTAGAAGATCCTTGTACTGCCGTTTTAGATCGAGAGGTGGAACCCCTCTTAAGTTTTCCATTTTTTAGTTCCTCCACAAATTGTTTGCCACGCTTATAGTAATCCGCTCCACATTGCCTGCATTGAGCTGCCGATGCCTTAAAGACTAACTTCCCCGCGCCGCAGCGGCAAATCCACCCCTTAAGACGGGCTGGCGTCCCGTAAACCACCCCAAAATCAGGAACTGATTGGGTCACAACGGCGCCGGCGCCCACAAGAGCATATCGACCAATTTCGACTCCACACACAATGGTACAGTTGGCACCCAAGGTGGCACCCTGTCGCACGATCGTCTTGCGAAATTCGTTCTTTCTCTCAATTTCAGAGCGCGGATTAAAGACATTGGTAAAAACCATCGAAGGGCCACAGAATACATAATCTTCCAGCACCACCCCCTCGTAGACTGAGACATTATTCTGGATTTTCACACCCTGTCCGATAGTAACATTCTTACTAATGTGAACGTTCTGCCCCAACACGCATCTCTCACCTAATTTTGCGCCCGCCATAATATGAGAATAATGCCAGACTTTAGTCCCCGCCCCCAGCGTTGCGGCTGAATCCACCACAGCCGACGGGTGAATCGTGACGCGACTTATATTCTTTTCAACGTCATACGGCTGGGGAACGCCCTTTAACTCCATGGACTTCTGAGCTGCAGCCAATAACTTGAGCACCTGGACACCACTATCACCGTCGGTCAGAGGAGCATTTCGTGACTTAATACATTCCAAAAAATGCGTTAACTCCGCCTTAAGAGGTTCTTCCGGTTTCAGCGGAATAAAATGGCGCTCCGCCTTAATCGCTTGCGGAACCATCCCCTCAATCCAATCGACTCGATGGGGATACAAAGTCAGTTTCTCATCCCAGCTTTGCAGATCATCAAACACAGCCATCTGCTTGCTGCCAACTACGACCAGTTTATGCTCCTTAAACGGATGAAGCCAACTCACCACGATTTGAGCCTGACGGCCTGAGGGAAATCTTATGAAGGTGGTCGTCATATCAGCGACCTGACTATTTAGAAACGCCCCGCCGTGGCAAGCTACCGACTCGGGAAGCTCGTGAAAAAGCCGGAGCAGCAGTGCTAAATCATGGGGAGCAAAACTCCATAGCGCATTTTCTTCCGTTCTGACTTTGCCTAAATTCAGCCGGGAAGATTGCAGGCAGAATACTTTACCCAATTCGCCACCCTCGATGAGTTCCCTAAGCTTCAAAATTGCGGGATGATATTCAAGAACATGTCCAACCATTAGAACGCGATCCATGGACCGCGCCAACAAATTCAACACCTCGCCTTCTTCGGTTTTAAGAGCCATAGGCTTTTCAACGAGAACATCCTTGCCCGCCTCAAGCGCTCGTTTTGCCAACGTAAAATGCGTACTAGGGGGAGTGGCCACCACGACAGCATCGACACTGGGGTCCGCGAGAGTCTCATTAACATCAGAATCAAAATCGACACTGGGGTAGAGGGTTTTAGCCTGCTCAAGCGCCAGGACATTGGGATCAGAAATTCGTTTAAGAGCCCCCATCTCGCAAAGGGTGCGAGCGTGGTTCTTTCCCCAACCCCCAAAACCTAATAATGCTACCTTTTTCATCAGCTTAAACGTTCCTTTACCCGCTCTCAGAGCAGCATTCGGAGTCTCTCTCTCAGCCGCAGCCTTGGCAATAAGAATGTTGAAATGGCCCAAGGGCTTTGATTACATTGAGGCATCAAAACGAAACGGAAAAGTATTTGGTTTTCAGACGGCATTACAGTTTTTTTCCCTTATTTGGGAATCTACGTTTTGTCTTACCTTTTCGATCTCCCCAAGGAGTTTGCCCTTTATTCTTTTATCGCAATTCACGCAATCATCGGATCGCATCTATTTTTTAGGACCTTGCGAATTTTCCGGCAGCCCAATACTCGACACACTGTTTTTTGGGCTTCTACGATTATCGTAACTCTGCTCTGCGGCGCATACTTTGAGTACCCTGCCGACCCATGGGCCCATGCTCAATCGATTTTCAACTGGGAACACTTAGATAGTTTTCGTGATTCCTACCACTCACACCGGTTTGCCTACTTCTGGGATTGGACCCTACTTCGGTGGCTGCCACCCATTCCAAGATGGTACAGCCTGGACGTTCTGGCGAGTTTCTGGCTCACGCTAACTTTATATCAAGTCTACCTACTCTCGCGTGATCTAGGATTCTCGCGCAGTTGGAGCCAAGTTCAATGCGTTGCTTTTTTATCGTTCTTTGGAACCAATCTTTTTAGTTTTCGTTACTATGCTATCTCGGCAACCCCCTTAGCGTTCATCTCATATCTTGCCGCCCTGAGGATTACGATCCGAATCGTCCGAAATAAGGAAACTGAACTGTGGAAACTTCCGCTGTTGCTACTCTGCTGCTACTTTAACCATCTCCAGGAAGTTTTTCTTTACGCCACATCAGCGATTGCGATTGGAATTTGGTTCTGGGGATTCAGACGCCCCCTCATCACTCATCCCAAGCTTCAGTGGGCCATTTTAATCTCAGTGGTGATCCTAGGAGCCACGCTCGGCACTTGGATGCGGCACTTCCACCCCGAGTATTTTCGAATCTTAGGGCTGCACCAAATAGCCTGGTACGGAGGGATTAAAGTTTGGAGCCGAACGCTTCCCTATGCCGAAACCCTAGGTCTGCATGGCGCTATCTCCCTGGCTCTCTCAGTCTGGATCATGCGGTCCAACCCACTCATTGCCCTGCTCAGCCTCATACCCTTCATCGTCATTGCGTTTCCGCTATCAACGCTGAGCATCGCTGCCGTTTCACCGACGGGATACATTCCGTATCGTATTTTATTCGCTTTCCCGACGAGCATTACTCTAGTTTGGGGACTGAGAGGGTTGATACGGCAACGGCCCCGCCTTAAACTCCTTGCATCTGCAGGTCTGTTAATCATGAGTCTCGTTTATGCTTTTCCTTTTCGCGGACGATTATTTTTTCAATTCTACCGACCACCCGAAGTCCGAACACTCAAGCAAAACCTACCCGTCGTCAATTGGCTCTACCACAATCGAGATTTTAAAAACTGCATTTACCTATCAGATGATCAGATGGCAATGACTCTGAATATCTTTGGCGATCACACCGGCCCGACCAACCGAAGCGGAATGACTGATCTCACGCTCAATATCCGAGAAGACAACAACCCTGCGCTGATTCTTGATGAAAGTAAAATCTGTGGATTTTTATTGTTGGACTATCCGAATCTAAATCTTCCGATCACCCAGTCACGGCTTGGATTGTCGTCGAAACATTGGGATCAAGATCCCGGAAACATCAGATGGCATTACAATGGCCGAATGACAACGTGGCTGATGAAAGCCGAGAAATTAGGGTGGAAGCCCACCCAGAAAATTAACCACTATATTCTTTATGAAACGAACTAGGGCCATCAACCTATTCATGACGTTGATCGCGATCCTATGGATCGCTGGACTTTGCGAATGGGTGGCTCGACTAGTGGATATAGAACAACCCCTAATGCCATACGATGGCATAAATTTCAGCGGAGATAGAAATAACTATCTTGAATGCTACGACCCCAAGGTCACCAGACCCTATTATCTGAAAAGAGGAGGATGTATTAGTTATCGATTAAATGGTGCACTGATTCGTCGAGAAAACGAAATTTCTGCTGTTCCCAATCAAGGGACCTTTCGCATTCTAGGGGTGGGTGACTCATTTCTCTATGGCTTCGGGGTTGATGCGAAAGATACTTTTTTATCCCTTCTTGAATCACGACTCAATCGAGACTCAAAAGGACTCCCCAAATACGAGGTTTTAAACGCTGGCCGACCAGGGGCCGACACCGCCCAGGAAGTCGGAATGTACGCTCAGACCTGGTCTTCTCTTAAACCCGACCTGGTCATCCTGGGAGTCCACCTAAACGATATCATCCCCTTTCCCACCAGTGCGTTGATTGAGGTACACCGGTTTTATCGAGGAAAACTTCGCGAGCGCTTCAGATCACTCGATTGGGCATTGAACCGCATTGAAACGAAGTTGGATGCCAAGGATAAAGAAGCACGCCTTCTTAAGTCCTACACTCAAGAAAACAAATCGAAGTTCTTAAGCGCCGTGCTTCGACTTAGGCAACGACTCAACGATAACGGCGGCAAGCTCCTGGTTCTTTTTTTCCCTGTCTTTCATCAATTTCATAACTACCCATTCAAATCGATCCACGATGACTTAAGTAGCGAATTGAAAGGTGAAGGTATCGAGAGTTTGGATTTTCTTCCCTATTTTCTAGGTAGTGACGCTAAGTCCTACTGGATTACTCCGAATGACCAACACCCCAACGAAATAGCGAATCAAATCTTCTATGAGCGGCTAATCGAATACCTTAGAAAACATCCCGAGTTTCTGAGCGACAAAAACTAGCCCCGCGCGGAGTCTCACTAAAGTGAGATTTTCTGCAGTTTTGGGCTGATTCGCCCGATAATCTCACTATAGTGAGAAAAACCATGGATTCTAAGCGCTCAATCGGATATTCTCACTATAGTGAGAATCGAGGCTAAGTATGAAAGAAAAAACTATTATGAGCGAGGCTGGACTAGGGAAAGTCCTTAAGAGCCGGCGTAACGAATTGGAGATTACCCAGAAGGAACTCGCCGATTACTGCGACCTCTCCCACAACGGAATCAGCCAAATCGAGGTGGGTGAAAAGAGCGTTCGCCTTTCCACCCTTCTGAAGCTCGGAAAGATCCTGGGCTTCAAAGTCGTGCTGAAGATGGAGGACTGATGAAGCAGCTCTACGCGTTTTTTGAGAGTAAGCGAGTTGGAGTTCTCACCAAGGATGATGAAGAGGTCTACTCGTTCGAGTACGAGAAATCCTGGCGTGAAGATCCGAACGCATTTCCCATTAGTCTCTCGATGCCCCTCCAGCAGGAGAAGTTTGGGAACAAGGTGACCCTTTCGTTCTTCGAGAACTTACTGCCTGAAGGGGACGTGCGGAAAGAGCTGGAAGCAGCTCATAAAATAACCGGAGTTTTCAACTTCCTTATCGAGTTTGGCCGCGACTGCGCGGGTGCAATTACCTTAGCCGATCAACCGGGCTACAAAGCTCCATCCGGTCCACCGGAACTCGTCCCCATCGAGATGAAAAAGATCCACCAGGCAATTGAGAAAAATCTCTCGGTCGCGGAAGTAATATCTGAGACGAGCCCGGGGTACCTGTCTTTAGCGGGCGCTCAAGATAAGTTCCCGGCGGTATTCAAAGACGGGAAGTTCTATCTTCCGAAAAATGGCCACCCCACTACCCACATCGTAAAAGTTCCGATCTGGCGTCACGGAGTCAAGGAGTCCGTCTACAACGAACAATACTGCATGGAGCTTGCGCGAGCAGTTGGGCTAGAGGTCCCAAGGAGCCAAATAGTCGACGGGGATCGTCCGCTATTCGTTATCGAGAGGTACGATAGGCAAACCAATCAAGCGGACGGGTCCACGCGCCGGATTCACCAGCAGGATCTTTGTCAGGCGCAAGGATTTTCCAGCGAGTACAAATACGAGAGCAAGGGCGGCCCCAGTCTTAAACAAGACTACGAATTCCTTACCCAACATATTCCACCCACTTTCCGTCTTCGGAGCGTGGAGCGGTTTCTCGATTGGGTTTGCTTCAACTTGGTCATCGGGAACAATGATTCCCATTCCAAGAACGTTTCTCTCCTGCTCTATGAGAATAACAAGTACAAACTGGCGCCATTCTACGACCTCATGTCGACGGCTATCTATCCAAAGTTAGACGGTAGCTTTTCGTTTCGAATCGGAGACCGCGACGAATTCTCCAAAATTGGAAAGAACCAAATCGAGCAGCTCGAAGATCAGTTGGGGATAAGACGAGATGTTTTCAAGAAACGGTTGCACGGAATAGTCGACAGAATAACGAAAGAATACGAACCCGTTGCCGAGCGGATGCATGTGCAGTGCCCCACCGCTAAGATTCCAAAACGAATTAATGACCTGATCAACACGAGAATCAAAAGCCTGAAGTTTCAGAACGCGTTAAATTAAAACCCGCCACGAAGATGTGCCCAGGGAGGGAATCGAAGCCAGCATTTCCCATTTCAAGAATCGGGGCCGTGGACGAAGTCGAATGAAATTAGATCGTCGCGTTTTCCGTTCAGTTCTTCACTCAAAATACAAAGTCTGGAATTTGCAGACTACCAGAGGTCTCAACTGTAATTTTTTTAGTTTTTGTCCCAAATTTTTCATGCCAAGCCTCAATAGTGTAAGCTCCCGGTGGTAATCCCTTAATACTAAAAGCGCCGGTCGTATCCGTTACTGCAAAGTAGGGATGGTCCAATACCCCGGCGTAGGAATTCATCCATCGATTCACATCGCATTTTATCCTCACCATAACTTCTGGATTCGCAAATTTCTTATCTACCGTTTGTCCTTTTGTGGGCATGCCTAGATTGAAGTTTGGATTATCGTTCCCGATAGTGTGCACATTGTGAAAATTTGAATCACTATTAACGATTCGCAATGTCTGACCAGCCCTAATACCTAGAACATGAGGAATGTAATTGCAGCCTCGTAGATCCAACACGACTGGTTCGCTTGTGACCGGCGGCGCCATTCCCGGCTTAATACCAGCTTTCACATATACAAAAACGTTTGCCAAGGTTCCATTGGGATTTACCACGACATCCTCGTTGTAAAACAAGTTAGTTCCATTTGCTTTAACGCATGCTGGATCCGCTCTCATATTTATTAGTTCTCGCGCGGGTGGCACACCTCTGAAATTAACTTTTCCAGTGAGAAAGCCAATACCGGATGGGGAATCTTTGCTTTCGTTATCGTTATCGTTATCGTTATCATTTTCCGTCGGAATGTTCCCTATTTCTGGGAGCGATTCCCTGTGAGCTTCTGTATCTTGATCATTTGTCTGAACTTTTAGACGTTCCTTCCTTTTGTAAGCGTTGTCCGCTTTTGAGTCTTTCGCCTGTCGCTGTGAATCAACTAACGATCGTTGAACTGCCTTTTTAGCAAAAGCCACTTTATCTTCCGATATTTTAAGGCCCAAATCAGCGAGAAATAGGAGAATTGCTTTGCCTAGAATTTCATCAGCCTTGCGGTATTTTTCCTCCATATTTTTGAGACGGAGGTATTCATCAAAATCTATTTCGGTTAATTCAGTTAACTTGCCTTTGAATTGAGAATAGCGAGACTCACTCCACCTAAACCCTACGGCAACCCCTACAATGAATATCGTTGAAATGATTGCAAAACGTTTCAATCCGTCGGCTCCACATCGTTAAACGAGATGTGCCCAGGGAGGGAATCGAACCCCCCACACGAGGATTTTCAATCCTCTGCTCTACCGACTGAGCTACCTGGGCAACTCCTAGCCCAATAAGATCAGGCCAAGGGTCCCTAAACTACTCGTGACATTTTAGGTGGTCAAGAAGCTTAACTGGGGTTTTGAGCCCAGAGACACAATAAGCTTAGTGCTTTTCCACGATGACTCACTTGGGCTTTCTCGGACTCGGACATTTCCGCGAATGTTTTGCCGAGTGGAGGGTAGAAAAAAATAGGATCGTAACCAAATCCGTGATTCCCCTTAGGTGGAAATACGAGTTCCCCCTCAACAGAGCCTTCAAAGAACCGCGGTGAAGCGTTTGGCAACAGAAGGCAGAGCACACAACGAAACCTCGCAGTCCACGGACGCTTCGCGTTTTCGAGACGTTTTTGAAGTAACTGAAATCGGTTCGGATAATCCAGATTTCCACCCCAGCGCGCGGACTGAACACCCAATTCCCCGGGCATCGCATCAATTTCTAGTCCAGAATCATCGCAGAGCACAGCGCTACCGCTGAGCTTAAGATACGCTTCGGCTTTGAGTTGAGCATTCTGCTGGTAGGTCTGACCCGACTCGACGACATCGAGTTCTAACGATGGAATCTCACATCTGAAAAGAGGCTCGAGAGTCTCTTTGATTTCTTTGAATTTTCCTAGGTTCTGCGTCGCTACAATCAGTTTCAAATTTCAAGAACCTGTTTCTGGACCGCAATCAGCTCTTGGATCCCTTTATCCGCAATCGCAAGTAAGCCCGCAAGCTGAGACGCATCGAAAGGCGCATTTTCACCAGTCCCCTGCACTTCGACGTAGTGGCCACTGCTCGTCTTAACGATGTTCATATCAACTTCTGCGTTCTTATCTTCCTCGTAATTTAAATCCAAAACAGGCCGACCGTTCACAATGCCAACGCTGACAGCAGCAATCCCTACCTTAAGCGCAGCACCAAGCACCGGCTCATGCCTTTCCAACTTCTTAAGCGCCAATCCCAGTGCAATGTACCCACCGGTAATCGCCGCAGTCCGGGTGCCTCCATCGGCATCCAAGACATCGCAATCCACCAAGAAACTCCGCTCTTTCACAATCGAAAGATCCATGCACATTCTGAGGGAACGACCAATCAAACGCTGAATTTCATGGGTTCGACCACCAACCTTCGCTCGCTCGCGGTGAATCCGTTGCTTCGACGACGCTGGCAGCATGGAGTACTCGGCGGAGAGCCAACCTGTACCTTTGCCCTTGAGAAACTGAGGGACTGAGTTCTCCAACATCACACTACACACCACTCGAGTTCTTCCCATCTGAATCAGACAGGAACCATGAGGGTGTTCTAAAAAATTAGGAGTTATCTTAATGGGTCTTAGCTGGTCGTCACTTCGTCCATCGTGTCGCATTCTACTTCCTTCAACCGTCAGGATATTTTCCTGACCTTTAAAACATATTCAATAATTCCCGAGCTTATAGCACTGGCAATCCTTTTTAGGTAGGAAAACCTTTGAAGATCCGTGCGATCTTCGTCGTTTGTTAAATACCCAACCTCCACCAACACAGCCGGCATTTGTGTCCCTGATAAAACCGTAAACGGACCCTGACGAACACCTCGCTGATTCGTTCTCACCTTCAACGAAACGGCCCGATGAATATCTTCTGCAAAATATGAACTTTCCTTAATGTGTTGCTGAGTCTGAACGTCAGCAAGAATGGATTGAACATCGGAGTTATTTTCATTGGTTTCTTTTTCGGAATTTTCTTTTTGGACAACGTGGTGCGTATCCTCGTCGCTTGAATAGCTACTTAAAAAGTAGACTTCAAACCCTTTCGCCTTCGCGCTTGGGGATGAATTCGCATGGACACTCATAAATAAATCTGCCTTCCAATCATTCGCCATCTGAACACGCTCTTTCAATGGAATTGCGATATCAGCGGAGCGTGTCAATTTCACTTGAATTGGAATTCTTCCAAACTTGGCCGCTCGCTCGACCTCAGACCGAATCATCTCGCTCAGACGTAACGTTAGGGCTTTTTCATGCACCCCGGAATACACCGCCCCATCATCTCGCCCTCCATGACCAGGGTCTACGAGAATGCGATAGCCATTAAAAGGCTGAGCAACCTCATTTTTGACAGATCGACGAGCCACCACCAGCCCTTCATCAACCCAATTCAAAGATGTCGTCCATAACACCTGCATGGGATCAGCCCACCGATGACGCAGCGAAATCTCCTCGCTCGCCAAACCGATCACGCACCATGGCATGATCAAGACTGCGCTAAAGAACACTGACGTGGTAAAATTAAATCGCTTCACATTAATACCTGGACCTTCCCTAAAATTGATGACCGAAAACAAAAAAACAGCGATTTCGCGTCGCATCTTATTTTACTGTTGGGTACTGCTGAGGTGTTCGAATTTATTAGGATCGATTAATCCGGATCAAACCGGGGGCACTCACACTCATTTTAACATAGCGATTCGAGTGCTCCTAGATAGAGACCTGGAAAATATTAGAATCTCATCCAACGCAGGTGAGCTTACGCTGCGCGCAGATGACAGAGGCCTATGGCAACCGATGGGGAAAGAGATTCACGCAGGCCGCTTTCATCCTTTCGGTAGCCCAAAACAAAAAATACTTACGATTAATGGCGTCATTTTTCGCACTCCCAAAGTAGAAATCCGCCCTGAGTCTCGTGTTGGAAATAGTTTTCGAATCAACGGCGAGAGTTTCCGAGGTTCGATATTCCTCATTCAAAAATCAAATCGTATCCTTCTGGTCAATGTGATTGACCTTGAAGATTATCTTAAAGGAATGCTGGCAACTGAAATCAACTCTTACTGGAGCGTCGAGAGCCTCAAAGCCCAAGCAGTCGCGTCGAGAACCTATGCCATGTACATGAAAGATCACCCCCGTAGCGCCGATTACGACTTGGAGCGTACTATCTCTGATCAAGTTTACGGTGGCTTAAATTCTGAAAATACAAAAACGTCCAAAGCGATTAAAGAGACAGAGGGACAATTTTTGGGTGAAGCCGGCAAACCCATCAAGGCTTTTTTTCATGCCCGCTGTGGGGGAAGCACCGAGACCCCTGAGACGGTTTGGAACCACAAAGGAAAACAGAATCATGAATCGGTTGAATGCCCTTTCTGCCAGAAAAATCCTCAGCCATGGACCACGACGATAGATGCCCAAACTCTGGCCGAGAAACTTGGAGTCATCCCTTTTAGGAAATTTAGTGTCGAAGTCACTCAGAGGACTGAAGGCAACCGAATCTCTGAATTTTTAGTTGTCGCTGGCAAAAAGAAAATTAGGATGAACGCAAATGATTTTCGGGCCCGACTTGGTTACAAACGCTTAAAAAGCACACTCTTTGAGTGGAAGCAGAAGGCCCAGCAGATTATTTTTTCAGGCGTTGGGTCAGGACACGGCGTTGGGATGTGCCAATGGGGCGCCAAACATCTCGCGGAGACAGGAAATAACTACCAGCAAATTCTGACTCACTATTACCCTCGCTCCACCCTCTATGGAGTGGATCAAAAAACTCAGCCATCACCCCGAGTGGCCCAAAGCGCTCTATACACGCCGATCAATGCCCAGTAGGATCCGGGCCACCATGAACCTGGATGCTTATGATTACCAGTTGCCTCAAGCGCTCATCGCAACTGAGCCGGCAAAGCCTCGTGACCAAAGTCGTCTGCTCGTTACCTCAACTCTCAATTTTGATTTTCAGGACCGCCAATTCCATGAATTACCAAGATTTCTTCGACCTGGAGATACCCTGGTCCTGAACCAGACAAAGGTCATCCCTGCGAGACTTGAAGGAAGAGATCGCTCTGGAAGAACCTACGAGCTATTCTTATTGGAGCCGGTCGAATCGAGAAAATCTAGTTGGACATGCCTTGTGAAACCGGGAAAAAAAATGAGGAAATTAACCGGGCCGAGAATCACTGTCGGCGGAACCGAAATCGAAATCGAATCGAAAGACGACCATTTCATTGCCCATTTTCCGATGGACGAAGATGGACTACTTCAGTTTCTTGACCTTAACGGTGAGACGCCCCTTCCACCCTATATCAAACGATCCACCACAACTCATGACCGAGAGACCTACCAAACTGTTTTTGCGAAACACCCAGGGTCCGTTGCCGCCCCCACGGCGGGGCTTCATTTTACGCCCAATCTGATCCATGAACTCGAAACAATGGGAGTTGAATTACAATTCGTTACGCTCCATGTGGGCTACGGAACCTTTGGCCCCGTCAGGGAAAATCTTGATGAACACGTCATGCACCAAGAGCGCTATGAAATCTCTGAAAAAACCTACCATGCGTTGACTAAAGCCAAAAATGATCCGAATCGGCGAATGATTGCTGTTGGGACAACTGCCCTCAGAGCCCTTGAATCCATTCCCCTCCACGGACTTAAGGGAAAAACCCAATTATTTATCCGCCCCGGCTACCAACTGAAGTGGGTAGATGGGCTTATCACCAACTTTCACCTACCCAAAAGCACGCTCTTGATCCTTGTTTCTGCCATCTTAGGCATGGATAAGACCAAACAGGCCTACCAACACGCCGTTGAGAAAAAATATCGTTTCTACAGTTACGGGGATGCGATGTTGATACCCCCTGCAAACTAAAGAATATTATCCAAATGATGAGGATGCTTGACTAAGAAAGCTTTTCCCCGGTAGGTTAGATCCCTTTAGGAGACTCCATTGCCAGGATTAAAGGTAAAAGATACAGAGAATTACGAAGGCGCTTTACGGCGCTTTAAAAAACAATGCGAAAAGGCAGGCATCTTATCCGAGATTCGCCGCCGAGAATTCTACGAAAAGCCTTCGATTAGAAAGAAGAAAAAATCGATTGCTGCGAGAAAGCGTTCCGTTAAAAAATGGACGATGACTCCTCGTTAGGACTAATGTCGCTCAAGACCTCCATTCAGGAAGAAATTAAGATTGCGATGAAGGCGAGGGACTCGCTGAAAACTGACTGCCTGCGCATGCTCGTCTCGGAAATCAAGAAGCGTGAAATTGACACAAGAGCCGAACTTTCCGACCAAGAAACTCTAAAAATCATTCAGACATTGATTAAACAGAGACAGGATTCGATTGAAGCCTTTACCAAAGGTGGCAGGCAGGATTTGGCGGATAAGGAAGCGGCGGAAGCAGCTCTATTAAAAGCCTACCTCCCAGAGCAAATGTCTCAAGCAGCCATTGAAATCTTAGTGGTTAAGGCCATTGAAGAAACACAGGCCAAAGGGCCTAGCGATATTGGAAAAATAATGAAACACGTCCTCGGCGCCTCAAAGGGGACTGCCGATGGCAAGCTGGTCAACGAGCTAGCTCGAACCAAACTCGCCGCACTTTAATCATTTAGTTGACCTTGGATTGGATATCCCATCTAAGATGATAGGGATATCGCGGAAAGGTTAGGGATGATTCCCGATACGACACTGGCAGAAATTAGAAGCCGCATTGATCTTGTGGCTCTCATTAGTGAGTACCTCACTTTAAAAAAGAGTGGCACGGGCGTTTCAGGACTCTGCCCCTTTCATTCAGAAAAAACGGGGTCCTTCCACGTCCATCCCGACCGTCAAATTTTTCATTGCTTTGGTTGCGGTAAGGGCGGGAATTGCTTTACTTTTTTTATGGAAATCGAAGGCCTCAATTTTATTGAGACCGTCAAAGAGCTCGCAAAACGAACTGGCGTTGAAATCCCCACAAGTCGCAATGAAAAAAAGGCTCCCGCCACTCAGAGCTCAAAAGTCCTAGACGCCCTAGAGTGGGCAGCAAAATACTATCACTTCTTACTCATGGAAAATGCCGAGTATAAGCACGTAAAAGACTACGTCATCAAACGAGGCCTTTCTGAAAAAACCATCCGAAAATTTCGACTCGGGGCCTCACCCAAAGCCTGGGGAACCTTAAAAACCCATATGTTAAAACGCGGGTTTACCTTAAAGCAGCTCAACGACGCAGGACTCGTCGTGACCAGGGAGGACTCTAAGGATGGTGGTTACGACCGCTTTCGCGAACGCCTCATGTTCCCGATCGGCAATCCCCAAGGACAAGTCATTGGTTTCGGCGCACGACTTCTATCGGAAGAAAAAGACCAACCCAAGTACCTGAACTCATCTGATTCACCGGTATTTTCGAAACGGCACCAGCTCTACGGCCTTCATGAGAACACAAGGGGGATTCGGTTGCGAGGAGAGGCCATCATTGTCGAAGGCTACATGGACGTTATCGGACTCTACGAATCAGGCGTCCAAAATGCAGTCGCCACCATGGGTACCGCACTCTCGCCCGAACACTGCCAACTCCTTAAGTCGGTGACCCAAAAAGTCGTCACGGTATTTGACCCCGATAGCGCCGGCATGGAGGCCTCTAAGCGGTCGATCAGCCTATTTCTTGAGGCTGGAATTTTTGCCAAGGACCTCACACTCCCGGACGGCCAGGACCCAGACGAGTATGTCCTGAAGCATAATGCTGAAAAATTCTATGAACTCTGTGAAAAGGCCCCAAGACAAATCACCAAAATGATCAGGGAAATTGCCTCTCAGGGGATGCTAACAGCCGAACAGACATCAAAAGTTTTAGGCGAATTGACGCCTATTTTACGAGCCACACGACAACTCCACGATCGAGCCGTTCTGTGGGATGATCTGGCATTAGTCTTGAACCTATCGATGGAACGACTGAAAGAAATTGCCATGAGCGATCGACCAGGAAAAACACCATTACCTACCACCCCAACTCACCCTACAAACCACATTCCAGCCTCCCCTCAACATTTTCCAAAACTGAGGCCGAGAAAAATTGCCGCCATGGAGCTCGAATTTTTACAGACGTCGTTAGACTGGCCAGACGCGTTTCGAAAGGCGCCAGCAGAGACTTGGCGCGAACTCTTCAAGGACCCTGAAATTCTAAAAGTCCTCAATGCCCTAGCCACCTCAACGTTAGAATCAGATGCAGACACCATCACTCAGCTAATTTCTGAAATTCAGGACCCCCACCTTCAAGGTCTACTCTCGGGAGCGTTAGTTTCTCATTCAGAAGACGAGAAGATCTCAAAGAAGCATCCGTTTGAACCATATTTGGAACGATTATTGCAGATGCACAAAGAGCTCGAAATTCGCCGATTGGTAACTCAAGTGAAATTGAGCCAACGTCTGGGTGACACACAAGAACAACTTGCACTTTTGCAGCGTTTGAAGGATTTAAGAAGCTCATAGATAACGACCATATATCTATTGATGGGGGAAATACCCTGTGCTAGATTACCGTCTTTATTCTGCCATCCGTTTGATTATGGGAGTATCGTAATAC
>Ga0105164_10000560_pt1 | contig 25727 bp, 26 predicted proteins | sample VDWuncwatermetaG_FD_89674 | JGI IMG/M metagenome (GOLD analysis project Ga0105164, IMG submission 89674) | Wastewater microbial communities from Netherlands to study Microbial Dark Matter (Phase II) - VDW unchlorinated drinking water | ecosystem: Environmental > Aquatic > Freshwater > Drinking...
CGCCCTATGCGGCGGCCAAGTGGGCGGTCATTGGCTTCACCAAATCCTTGGCCATTGAACTGGGCGCATTCGACGTCACTTGCAATGCCATCTGCCCCGGTGCGGTAAAGGGCGAACGCATGAATCGCGTGATCCAGGGCGAAGCGGAACTGCAAGGCGTGCCCTTTGAACAAATCGCCGCACAGATTGTCGGTGGCCAGTCCATTGCCCGACTGGTTGAGCCGCAGGAAATTGCTGATACATGCCTGTTCCTCGCCTCTCCTGCCGCCAGGATGGTGAATGGCCAGGCCATTGCCATCGACGGTCACACAGAAACATTTCATATCCGGTGAGTCATGGATTTTTCCCTTTCCGACGAACAACATATGATCATCAAAACCACGAAAGATTTCGTGACAAAAGAACTCTATCCTCATGAAAAGGAAGTGGAGGATACTGGTATTCTCCGCCCGGAATTGCGCGATGCGCTCAAAGCGAAAGCGATAGAATCAGGACTTTTTGCAGCAAACATGCCAGCCGAAGTGGGAGGAGCTGGCCTCGATACACTGACCTGGTGCCTTTACGAGAAAGAACTTGGTCGCGCCAACTATGCCCTGCACTGGACTTGCGTGGGCCGCCCTTCGAACATCTTGATGGCCTGCGAGGGCGAACAGCGCGAAAAATACCTCTTCCCGGCAGTTCGAGGCGAAAAGGCCGATTGCCTCGCAATGACCGAACCCGGTGTTGGTTCCGACCTCAGAGGCATGAAGACTTTCGCCAGAAAGGATGGCGATGATTACGTTATCAACGGCGTAAAGCACTTCATCAGCCATGGCGATGAGGCCCACTTTACCGTGCTCTTCGCCGCCACAGGTGAGGAAGAGACTTCGCGCGGCAAGAAGAAACTGATTACCGCTTTTCTCATCGACAAAGGGACACCGGGCTTCGCCGTACGTGATGGCTACAGAAACGTGTCCCATCGCGGATACACCAACAACATTCTGGAATTCAACGACTGCCGTGTTCCCAAGTCCCAAATGTTGGGCGAACTTCACAAGGGTTTCGATGTCGCCAATTCATGGCTCGGCGCCACCCGTCTGCAAGTTGCTTCGACCTGTCTCGGCCGTGCCGAACGCGCCCTCGAACATGCCTTGCAGTATGCCGTAGACCGCCATCAGTTCGGCCAGCAAATCGGTAAATTCCAGGGAATCTCGTTCAAGTTGGCCGATATGGCATTGGAACTGAAAGCCGCTGAATTGCTCACACGTGAGGCAGCCTGGAAATATGACCAGGGCACGGTTACGGACACCGACATGGCCATGGCAAAACTCAAGTCCACCGAAGTTCTCGCCTTCATCGCCGACGAAGCCATTCAAATCCACGGCGGCATGGGCCTGATGAGTGATCTTCCTCTTGAACGCATCTGGCGCGATGCCCGTGTCGAACGCATCTGGGAAGGCACATCGGAGATCCAGCGCCACATCATCAGCCGCGCCCTGCTGCGGCCTTTGGGGGGCTGATGTCGCTCTCCCGCCTCATCAATCCGAAATCCATTGTTTTTGTCGGTGGCAACGAATGTGAAATTGCCATCCGCCGCACGTCCGAACTCGGTTTCAATGGAGCAATCCATGCCATCCACCCAAAGCGTGAACATCTGGGGGGCGTACTGACCAAGGTCCGGGTCGAGGACTTGCCAGATGGCATTGACGCGGCCTTCATTGCCGTGAAACGTGAACTGACAATTGATATTGTCCGGGCCCTGAATGCCAAGGGATGTGGCGGTGCAGTCATCTACGCCGCAGGTTTTGCGGAAGCAGGGGATTCCGCGCTTCAGAACGAACTGCTCACCGCCGGCCGTGGCATGCCGCTGATGGGGCCAAACTGCTATGGCTTTGTAAACGGTCTCGCGAGTGCCGCCCTGTGGCCCGATGAGCACGGTATCAAGCCGGTGAAACGTGGGGTCGCCATAATCACCCAATCTGGTAACATTGCCTGCAATCTCACATTCACCAAACGCGCCCTGCCCTTGGCTGCCGTGTTCACCATCGGCAATCAGGCTGATGTCGACATGGCGGACATGGTGGATGAATTGGCGAACGATGATCGCATTTCGGCCATTGGCCTGCACATTGAAGGGCTCAAGGATGTTGCTGCCTTTGCCACGGCCTGCGAGAAAGCCAGGGATCGTCGTAAACCCATTGTTGTCTTGAAAACGGGTCGCTCCGAGCAGGGTGCCAAAGTGGCACTCTCCCACACATCATCACTTGCGGGAGCGGACGCCCTCTATGATGCGTTGTTCGATCGTGTGGGTGTGGCCCGCATGACCTCGATCACAGCCTTCTGTGAGACCCTCAAGTTTCTCCATTTCGGTGCGCTGAAGGGTGGCAGGCTGGTTTCGCTCTCGTGTTCCGGTGGCGAAGCGGCACTGGCGGCCGATCTCGCGGTTGGCCGGCGCATTTCGTTTCCGCCGTTCGACAGCAAGACCAGTTCAAAGGTTGCGGCCACGCTTAATGAGTTCGTCGCCATTGACAATCCGCTCGACTATCACACTTTCATCTGGAACCAGGAGGACAAGCTCACCGACACCTTTGTAGCAGCGATCTCCGGTGGATTTGATGTGAGCATGTTGATCCTTGATACGCCGACGCAGGACCACATGAATCCGGCCGCTTGGTACAAGACCGCCCGCGCCTTCCGCACGGCTGCACTTCTCAACAACGCCCGGGCTGCTGTTGTGGCTACTCTTCCCGAATGTCTGCCGCTCTCGCTTGCAGAGGACATGGCGATGAGCGGCATTGCGCCCATGTTCGGACTCGATGATGCGCTCGCGGCCTTTGAAGCCGCAGCAACCATTGGTGAAAACTGGAACCGTCCTGATGATTTGCCCCAGTTGCAAACGCCGCGTCTGTCGCCTGGTGAGGCGTTCAATTTGACCGAAATGGAAGCAAAATTGTTGTTGAAAGGTCGTGGACTGGTTGTTCCGGACGGCGAAGAATGCACGATCGCAGAAGCGCCCACAGTAGCCACCCGCATTGGCTTTCCGGTGACGCTGAAGGTTTCATCCGCCAGCATCGCCCACAAGACTGAAGTGGGCGGTGTCACCCTCGATCTCAATTCTGCTGAATCCGTGGCAAAAGCAGCGGCTGCAATGCAACACCTTTCAAATACAGTACTTGTCGAAAGAATGGTGAAGGGTGCCGTCGCGGAACTCATCATTGGCATCAAGCGCGATTCACAGTTCGGGCTCGCCATGGTGATCGGAGCGGGCGGTGTTCTCACGGAACTGTTGAAGGACTCCGTTGCCCTTTTGCTCCCTACTTCGCCAACAGAAATCAGGAGCGCCCTGAAGCGATTGCGAGTATGGCGGCTGGTCGAAGGTTTCAGAGGCAAGTCCGGGGACCAGGAGGCCGTTGTCGACGCTGTCGCAGCCGTTGCCGCATTTGCCCATTCCTATGCCGCGTCACTTGAAGAACTGGACGTAAACCCCCTCCTCGTGCTCCCTGATGGCGCGGTAGCCGTTGACGCTTTGATCCGGATGAGGCCCCCACATGAATGATCCCATCAAGACAACTCGCCGTGGCGCGGTCCTCGAAGTCACCATCGACCGTCCGAAGGCCAACGCCATCGATGCCGCTACCAGCCGCATCATGGGTGATATATTTGCCGGTTTTCGCGACGACCCTGAGTTGCGTGTGGCCATTCTCACGGCGACAGGAGAGAAGTTTTTCTGCCCCGGATGGGATTTGAAAGCGGCGGCTCTGGGTGAGGCTCCGGATTCTGACTATGGCGTTGGTGGCTTCGGCGGCTTGCAGGAGTTGAAGGGCCTCAACAAACCCGTGATATGCGCCGTCAACGGCCTCGCGTTCGGCGGCGGATTTGAAATCATGATTTCCTGTGACATCATTATCGCAGCCGAACATGCCACCTTCGCGCTCCCGGAAATCAATTCCGGTACAGTTGCGGACGCTGCCACCATCAAGCTGCCTCGCTATATCCCATATCATGTGGCCATGGAGTTGCTTTTCACGGGGCGCCGCATCGACACCGTGGAAGCGAAGCACTGGGGCATCATCAATGAGGTCGTACCCGCCGCTGCCCTTATGGGACGGGCCCGTGCGCTTGCCGCTCAGTTGGCCGATGGCCCGCCTCTGGTCTATGCCTGCATCAAGGAGATCGCCCGCGAGACCACGCATTTGCCGATCCAGCAGGCGTTCGACCTGGTAACTAAGCGCAAGCTCAAGAGTGTTGACACGCTCTATGGATCAGATGACCAATTGGAAGGGGCCCGTGCCTTTGCCGAAAAGCGCAAACCCATTTGGAGGGGCAAATAGACCCATAGAAAATGGCCACCCTCGGAAGTGGGGCAGCCATTGAGGTGCGGCGGTGAGTGAATTGATCCGCCGGGGAAGAGGGTTTAGATGCCGCCGAAACGCGAGCTGAGTGCAACCTGCACATAGGTTGTTTCGAGGTGGCGGGTGGTGGCCGCGTCCAAGGTGAGTGCCTGACGGATCGTTCTTGCAGCGGCGGCGAAGATGGCGTTCATGATCTTTACTTTCATTAAGGATTGTTGATGTGAACGATATACGTCATTGTGAATCAAAGGGAAAACGACTAATTTTCGTGTCATCATCAAGTTCTATTTGAAGATGGGCAAGTTTTCACCATGATTGACCTTTTCCCCGGCCTCCGAAGCCTGCGCGCCTTCGATTCAGCCGCCGAGCACCTCAGCTTCACCCAGGCTGCTGATGACCTGCATGTGACACCTGCCGCTATCAGCCACCAGATCAAGGAACTTGAAAGCCAGCTTGGTGTCTCGCTCTTTACGCGCACCAGCCGCTCCATGCGTCTGACTCGTGAAGGAGAAATTCTGAAAGCCGCAGCCCACGAATCACTTGAGATTCTCTCGCGTTCGCTCATGCGCATCAAGCGTCTGGAAAATCGAAAACAAATACGCGTCTCTGCCTCACCGTCCCTCGCTGCAAAATGGCTCGTGCCGCGCCTCGACCGTTTTCTAAGCCAGCAAGCCGGCGCTGATGTACGGGTGGATGTCTCCCATTCCGTAGTCGATTTCGACCGCGAAGACATTGATATTGCAATCCGTTTCGGAGAGGGACGCTACCCTGGGCTGCGCGCCGAGATCCTCTTCCAGGACAAGGTATTTCCGGTGTGCAGCCCCAAAATCATCACCAAAGACAAACCTCTGCGGACCCCCCGCGATCTCTTGCACCATACCCTCATTCACCTGGATTGGGAGGCGCAAGGGGCACCCTGGCCCAACTGGAAAATGTGGATGAAGGCATCCGGAATTGACGAATTTGACGACAGGACCGGACTGCATTTCGGTCAAACCTCTTATGCCGTTCAGGCCGCAATCGACGGCATGGGCGTGGCTTTGGGCGATTCGAACCTTGTCTCCGACGACTTGGCCGCTGGTCGGTTGGTCAAACCCTTCGAACTGTCGCTCCGTGCGCCTAAGCAATTCGCCTACTACGTTATCACCCGCCCTGACACGACGGATGCTCCGATGGTCAACGCCTTCCGTGATTGGTGTCTCGAAGAGGCCCGACTTACTGAAAGCAGGGACCCTTATTCCGGAGCCAGAGCCGGATGAATGTCAAACGTGCCAACTGGCATTTGCTCGTAGTCGATCACAGCCCCGGTCATCATCTGGGCGGCAGGAGACACCAGGAATGAGCACAAACCTGCCACATCTTTCGGTGCGATCAGACGGCCAAATGGCATGCGCTTCCCAATCAGCTCGGCCCAATTCTCCGGCATCTTGTGAAATCCTGTCTGCAATTGATGTTCACCATCACTGTTGACCCAGCCAAGATTGACTACAAACACACGGATGCAATCGCGCTTCCAGGCATTTGCCGCGTTTTTGGAAAGACCCACAAGAGCTGCCTTGGACGCTGAGTAGGTACCGATGTTGGGTGGTCCACCATGGGCAAGCATAGAAGCAATATTGATGACAACACCGCTGCCCTGCTCTTTCATCAGTTTGCCCGCTTCCTGCATCATGAACAGAGGCGCTTTCACATTCACCATGAACAGGCGATCAAATGCTTCCGGTGTCGTATCATCAATGCCGCAGCGTTCTGTGTTTCCAGCGGAATTCAGCAACACATCCACGCGACCAAACGATTCTTTCGCGAAAGCCATAACTTTGCGCGGTGTTTCAATCTCCATCAGATCCGCCGTGATTGTCATAACCCGCTTGCCACCTGCCAAACTATTCTCGGTTTGCGACAATGCTTTTGCGTTGCGATCCACCAGCACAACACCCCCAAACCCCTCACGCAAGAATTGTCGCGCTGCAGCTGCGCCCACTCCCTGCCCGCCTCCGGTGATCACTGCGATGCGTTCCATTGTCTTTCCTCTTGTACTGGGAGACCATGCGAAAACGGCCCCAGCACGTCAAGCACCAGGGCCGTCAAATTGAGGCGTGCAGCGATGTCAGTTTGTCAAGGTTATACGTGTGCGACGCGGACCATACTTCTGTACCAGCGCAAAGAGACGTGCCGCATTCTGAGGATGCAAACGCACGCAACCATGTGAAGCGGGACGGCCAAGTGATTTCAGATAACCGGTGCCATGGATGGCATAGCCACCATGAAAGAAAACCGAATTCGGCATTGGCGAATTGTCATACTTGCGCGAGTAATAGACCTTGGCCAAGCGCGTAACGCCATAGTTCCCCCGTGGTGTGTGGTAACCTGATCGCGCGGTGGAAACTTTCCAATAGGCATAGGGAAACCCGTTGACCTTCACTGACATGGACTGTGAACCAATATCGATGTGAACCTGAACTGCGGCGGGTTGGCGCGCCTTGTATTTTTTGCTAGGCTTTGCCTCGACTGAACCGAGTGTAAACACGAATGCCGCGACCAAGCAGAAGAATACGGAAAGTACCTTTTTCATTGTGATAATGCCCTTTCGACCCCTCGAACCGCACATAATGTAGCCAGTTCGTAAACAATTGACTAGCTGGCGTGTCCAAATGGATTAATTACACTTTAGTTAGTCAAACAGGAATTCTCGGCCCACTTTCACACGACGCTCAGCGCCATAGGAAATGATATCGGCCGTCGCATAGGTTTCAGTCAAGGTTGCAGGCAGGAAACTGCCGGTTCCAACAATGTTTAATGGAGCTTTCGCCGCCCCCATGATCTGGCACTTCTCAGGGTTGAACCCAGACGAGCCAACTATTTGTGCATCTTTGAATCCAGCGCGATCAAGTGCAAGCCGGGCGTGGATGGCAGCGGCCACCGACACGCCTTTGCCAAAGAGAATGCGGCGCACCTTGTCAACCAGAATATTACCGGGGTCCATCTGGAATGCACGGCCGCCCAAAACCTGTTCGACAATGTTATATTCGCCCGGAACATTGAGCCAATGTCCCACGGCATCCACAGATTTTTCGTAGTCCAGACCTTCGGCAAATCGCCCGCCATGGGTATCAAGGCGAATTCCGAACACCTTGCCCTGTTCGTGCAGCTTCGCCTCTTTGTAAAACCATTGGGCGCAGCGCAATGAGTCAGTGATTTCCTCACCTGTGTAATCGACCAGTGCGATCAGGGATTTTGCCTCAGGAATAGCTTCAGCAAATAGTTTCAATGCCTCCAGCACGTCACCCTTTGTATATCCTACCAGTGCGTGAGGCATGGTACCCATGCCGCCACCTGCGCCAAAAAAAGGTGCGGTCAAGTCTTGGGAAGAGCCGATAAAGCCCTTGGCATTGCGATTGTTGCGTTTTGCCGCTTGCGATCCCACCATGGCCCCATAAGCCGCAAGAATATTCATCTCCGCACCTGATGCGTGTCTCGCGTGCATGTCCATAAAACCGGAGTCTGGCATGGCAAGGCACATCTCATAGGCATTGTTGGCGCAGACACAGGGAAATCCGATTTTTTGCAACAGTACCGTTTCCACTTCGGAAAGCTTTTGCATGGAGCCGCTGATTTCCATCAGTTTCCGTTCCGACGGCACCACCTCCCCTTCTTGCACCAACCGCCTGATCTTCACGCCCGGTACAAGAGCCGTGGCCATGCGGATGGCAGGTTCAAGCGCGGCGACAACGCGCCTGCGCATGAACACCGCAAAAGTCACGTCCACGTCACCGTTCACCGCGACGATGCGGGATGTATTGGTAAAATATTTGTCAGTCTGCGCCGCAAGCTGGCCCGCAGCGTGGACCAGATCAACCAGCCGATCTAGTATGACGGCGTGAGCGGGGTTCAAAGTCGATGTTTGTTTGTCCATCACTTTACATTTGTCCGATTGTCATAAAACGTCAACCGAGGGGCAAGCCTCACACCATCGCCATGCCGCCATTCACATGCAATGTCTGCCCCGTCACATAGCCAGCTTCGTCTGAAGCCAAATACAATACCGCCGCCGCAATATCATCAGATGAACCCATGCGGCCTGCTGGAATTTTGCCAAGGATGGCGTCTTTCTGTTTTTCATTGAGCGCTTCCGTCATCGCCGTTGCAATGAAGCCGGGGGCCACACAATTCACAGTCACATTGCGGCTTGCCAATTCCTGCGCAAGTGACTTTGACAACCCGATCAGCCCTGCTTTCGACGCCACGTAATTCGCCTGCCCGGGGTTGCCTGTCACGCCAACAACTGAGGTGATCGACACGATGCGGCCCCAACGTTTCTTCATCATCAGTTTCATGGCGGCGCGGGCAAGCCGGAATGAAGATGTCAAGTTCACGTCCAACACGGCCTGCCAGTCCTCGTCTTTCATACGCATAGCAAGACCGTCGCGGGTGATGCCCGCATTGTTTACGAGAATATCAAGGCCACCCATGGCTGATTCAGCTGCGGGAACCAATTTTTCCACTTCCTCTGCACTGGAAAGATTGCATGGCACACAGTGTACCCGTTCACCTCCCAGTGAAGCTCTCAGTACTTCTAGAACGGCTACGCGGGTTCCGGAAACGGCAATTGTTGCGCCAGCCCCATGCAGCGCTTTGGCCACAGCTGCACCAATGCCGCCGGAGGCACCGGTGATGAGAGCGGATTTGCCGGCGAGTGAGAACATGACCTATCCTTTGATGAGCAAGAGCGCGTTGGCAAGATCTTCAGGCCCGCTTATGGCAATGGCCTGCGAGAAAGGTGCATTTTTCTTAGAGAGGCCAGTCAGCACCTTTCCCGCTCCCAGTTCCACAAACAGTTTTACCCCTGAAACATTCATATGGGCAACGCATTCGCGCCAACGCACAGTTCCTGTGACCTGTTCTACAAGTGCAGTACGGATGGCGGCTACATCTGTCAGCGGTGCCGCCCTCACATTGGCGATAACGGGAACAGAGGGCGCTTTCAACCCAACAGTCTCCAAGGCGGCAGCCATCGCGTCTGCCGCAGGCTTCATCAGCGCACAATGAAAGGGTGCCGACACTGGTAACATAACCGTCCGCTTGGCTCCTTTGGCTTTGGCAATTTCGGCCGCACGCTCCACCGCCGCCTTGTGACCTGAAATCACCACTTGGCCATCGCTGTTGTCGTTGGCGGCCTGGCACACGTCACTTTGCGCAGCTTCTGCAGCGGCAGAAGCAACGCTGGCAAAATCCAAACCCAGAACTGCGGCCATGGCTCCGGTGCCAACCGGCGTTGCCGCTTGCATGGCCTTGCCACGAATTTTCAGTAGCCGTGCCGTATCCGCAATCGAAAACGTCCCCGCGGCAGCCAGCGCGGAATATTCACCAAGCGAATGACCAGCCACACAGCTGGCCGTTTCGGCTACAGTAATTCCATGTTCGGCTTCGAGCACGCGCACCACAGCCATACTTACGGCCATCAAAGCGGGTTGGGCGTTTTCAGTGAGCGTCAGATCCGAATCGGGTCCTTCCCACATGAGTTTCGAGAGGTTCTCTCCCAAGGCTTCGTCCACTTCGGCAAAGACCGCCCGGGCCGTTGCGAAGTTGTCTGCAAGAGCCTTGCCCATGCCAACAGACTGGCTGCCCTGCCCCGGAAACACAAATGCAATACTCATGACACCCCCAAGCTGTCGCTGCAAGTTTCGCCACGAGTCTCACCCTGGCACATTCATGTCAACCCTCAGGCTTTGCCACCGCTGTTCTTCACCATCATGTCGATGAGGCGCGGCACGAAACGCTCACCGTAGCCCAGCGTATCCGCGAGCACAAATGTCTGGTGAATGGTCTCGGCGATGGGTGAGGCTACCGGAATATTCTCAGTCATGTTGGTGTAGTAGCGAAGATCCTTGCGGGCATTGCGAATTGCAAACTTGGCTTGACTGTCATCGTTGTGCAGGGGCACGTTGATCAGGCGCCCAAACATGACCGACTGTGCACCGCCGCCCATGACGACGTCACGCAATGCCTCCATGTTGATACCCGACTTGACCGCCACGGCAATGGCCTCTGCCGCAGCGGCAGCATGTGCAAGGGAAAGGAAATTGTTGATCAGCTTCACCTGATGGGCCGTGCCGACACCTCCGCAATGAACGATCAGATCAGAGAATGTGCTGAGTACTGGGCGGATGGATTCAAGCACCGCTTCGTCGCCGCCCACCATCAATCCCAGTTTTCCCGCTTCTGCTTCCTTTGGCGTGCGGGTCATCGGCGTGTCTACAAAGGCAATCCCCCTGGCGGCACAGTCACCGGCTATTTTCTTGGTTGAATCGGGAACAGCTGTCGAACAGTCGGCTACGATCAGGCCCTTCTTTCCCGATTCCAGAATGCCATCAGCCCCGTAGATGGCCGCTTCAACCTCCGGCGTTCCGGTGACGCAAAGGATGATCATGTCGCTTGACGATGCAAGTTCGGAAACTGACTTTCGTTCCTTGGCACCACGTTTCAGCAGATCGTCAATTGCCTCACGCCTACGATGTGCCACCACATTCAACGCATAACCTTTTTCAACGATGTTTTTCCCTATTCCATGGCCCATCAAACCGGCGCCAATCAGTCCAACGGTCTTGATCGTCATTCTTTCTCTCCCTTGAGCAAACCTGCAAATTCATTTGGTTCCAATGCGTAGTAGCGATCACCGGTCTTGTGTTTGAAGCCCATGCGCTCATAGAAGCGCGCTGCGCCGTCATTAGTCACATCGACCTCCATCTTGACAAATCCGGCTCCCCTTTTTGCCGCTTCAGCCAACGCGCTACGCAGCAACTCGTCTCCAATGCCGCGCCCGCGGGCATGGCCAAGGACAAAAAGATCACAAATATAGACACCCGGCATGGCTCTTTGGGTGGAATAAGTCATTACCCAACAACATACCCCAAGCATGAGGCCAGAGTCTTCTGCTACGGAAATTTCGGCGAGCCCGCTTGCTTTGGCCAGCGCCTCCCCTGTTATTGCAAATTCAACACCCAGTTTGAGGTCACGGGGAAGCTGGCGCAGCAGAGCCGCGACTGCTGCTTCTTCACCTTTCCGCATCGGGCGGACTTTCAAGCTCATGCACCGAGCCCTTTAAGGAGCGACGCAAGATTGTCCCCTAGCGAATCCGAGGGATAACCGCCTTCCTGCACCGCGACGGTGGGCAGGCGCAATTGTGAAATGCGGGCGCCGATCTGCGCGAAATCTTCTGTGTGAATCGCGAAAGCCTTGAAGGGATCATCGATGGCAATATCAAGGCCGGCAGCAAGCACCAGATGTGTCGGTGCAAACTCTGCAATACGCTGCAGTGCAAGTTCCAACGCTGCGAGATAGATTTTGACATCAGCTCCTTTTTCCAGCGGCAAGTTGAAGTTGAAGCCTTCGCCGGGGCCTCTACCGCGCTCTTCCGCATAGCCCCAGAAGAAGGGATAGAAGCGTTTGGGGTGGCAATGAACCGAGACAGTCAACACATCGGCGCGGTCATAGAAAATTGCTTCTGTGCCATTGCCGTGATGCACGTCGATATCGAGGACGGCTGTGCGGTGGCCTTTGCGTGTCAACCACTCCGCAGCAAGTGCGGCATTGTTGAAGAAGCAAAACCCAGCCGCAAGATCGGCAGCCGCGTGGTGGCCTGGTGGGCGGCAGAGCGCATAGACTAGTCTCTCTCCTGTGGCGATACGTCGGGCGCCTTCCACTGCACAGGCCGCACTGGCCATGGCTGCCGCAAGAGTGGTGGCGGTGACGGGGCACGCTCCGTCTCCCAGATGATAGCCTGCCTGTCCCACTACGGCGTCCGGGTATCCGATCGGCGGAAGATTGGCACGCTGAATGGCATAGACGTTGGGCAGCGGAATATCACTCGAGTTGGGCACATGGGCCCACCGTTCACGCAACGTTTCAAGAAACGTCAGGTAGCGGCGATCATGGACAATCGCAATGGTCCCCATGTCGATGGCAGGTGGAGCTTCAACCTGCGAACCGACGTATCCCACGCCCTTCAACAGCATGTCGATACGGATAGGCTTCTCAGGAATTGGTTGCGGACGGCCTGCCACCAGGAATGTCTCCGGCGCGTGGCAGCGTTGAACGTCATCGTAGAGGGTGATCATGGCAATCGGATTTTGCCCATGTCATAAGGCTTTGTCACGAGTCCAGATAAGCATGTCCAACAGCCCCCTCCCCGCCCATATTCATTCGACTGTTGCCCTGCCCAAGGTCGTTTGGGCCAAGGGATGCTATCTCCACGATGCGAACGGCAAGCAGTATATCGATGGCTCTGGTGGTCCGGCGGTCTATTGTATTGGCCATGCCAATGAGGAAGTGAACGCGGCTATTGCGGAACAATTGGACCGCATCGCCCATGGCTACCGCTACAATTTCACCACGGATGCCCTGGAAGAGCTGACCGACATAATCCTGGCCCGTTGCGGGGGGACATTGAAACACATTGTCTATGTGACAGGTGGATCAGAAGCGGTAGAGAGTTGCTTGAAGCTGGCCCTGCAATATCAAACCGCAATCGGAAAAAAATCTCGTCGCAAGTTTATTGCCCGAGATCGCAGTTGGCACGGCAACACGCTGGGCGCACTTGGCGTGTCCGGTTTCCGTGAACGCCGTATTGCGTTTGAAGGCGCATTCATTGATGCGGTCCGGGTGTCACCTGCAAACACTTTCCGCCCGATCCCAGGAGCCACGCCAGAAACGGCAGGCGAGGCTTGCGCCAAGGAATTGGAGGACGCCATTCTGCGTGAAGGCGCCGATCAAATTGCAGCGTTCATTTTTGAACCCGTTGTAGGTGCTGCAGGGGGCTGTGTACCGGCACCGGCGGGATACGCTAAACGCGTACGCGAAATTTGCGATCGCCACGGCGTTGTCATGATTGCCGACGAAGTGATGTGCGGCACAGGCCGCTGCGGCACTTGGCGTGCTTTGGAAAAAGATGGCGTGGAGCCCGACATAATGTCGGTTGCCAAGGGGCTGGCCGCCGGGTACCTGCCATTGGGTGCCGCCATTTACACAAGCAGGATAGCGGATGCCATTACATCGGCCCATGGAGCGCCGATGACGGGCCACACGTTCACTGGCCACACCGCCTGTTGTGCAGCAGGCGTTGCAGTACAAAAAATTGTGACTCGCGAAAAACTCGTGGAGCGTGTGGCGGAAAACGAATCAAAATTGAAATCAATGTTAACTGATGCCTTCGCAGGCGTGGAGGCTGTGGGCAATATTCGCGGACGCGGTCATTTCATTGCAACAGAATTAGTCGCAGATCTGGCGACTGCACGGCCGTTTGATGCGTCTCACAAACTTTTCATGCATGTCCGTCAACAGGCCCTGGAGAATGGCCTCATCTGCTATCCGGTGGGTGGCAATGTCGATGGCGTCAATGGTGACGTCATCATTCTGGCGCCGCCCTACAATGCCACAAATGATGAGTTGGGTGAGATGGTTGAGAAGATGGCGTTAAGCGTGAAACAAGTCCTCAAAGCCAAAGGATTTGGATAATTCTCGTCCCCTCGCGCAAGCCAAGCAAAGGACACCTTTTTTTGGAAGGCAGAGGCAATCTTGCTCCACAGATTGGATTTCCACATCGCATAATCGCTTGCGCAAAAGTTAAAATCACGGCAAACTTTGTTTTGACGGCGATCAACCTCTGCATGGGGCTATTATGCACAGGACATGGCGCAACGACCCAAGGCAATGCACTGCAATCGCGCTCACGGCCGCGATGTTTTTTCTTTGCGGCTGCTCGGTCGGTGGAAAGAATTCGATCAGCTATCTTCTGGAGCAGGAAAAAGCCCAGATTCGCAGAACATTCGCAAAGAACATTGGTGCCAGCCCGCAAGAGGTACAGCGGGCTTTTGATGGCTCGCGTGAAACCGAGAAACAGACTGCTGAAGAAATCTCCAGTCGCGTCGTTGCGCGCCTTGGGCAATCCAACGACAAGGCCATGCAGGCCCACTTGCAGTCCGTTGTTCATCGCCTCGTCAAACCACTCAATTCCCAGGCCATCGAATACAAGGTTGTGCTTGTCAAGGAGGACCAGATAAACGCTTTCACACCCGGAGGCGGAATCATTGTGGTGCATGAAGGTTTGCTGATGCACTGTGATACCGAAGGACAGATTGCGGCTGTTCTGGCCCATGAAATAGCCCACATCATTCGTCGCCATCCCCTGCGGCAGCGGCAATACACCATCGCGCGCAAAGCAGGCCGCAGCCTGGCCAACGCCCTCACGCCGGACCCTGTCGAAAAGAGTATCGGCAAGTTCATCAAGGTCGGTGGTGGTGCAACCATTAATGCCGCCGTCAGGGCGCAGGAAAAGGAAGCAGATAGCATCGCCATCGATATCCTTGTCGCTGCCAACTATGACCCGCATGAAATGGTGAATGTGCAACGCGTGTTCAAGCAATACGCACCCCAAGCCTCAAGGCTGGCAAATGCGATCTATGGCACCCACCCGCTTAGCAAGGATCGCGAGGAGGCCGCCAAAACGAAGATTTCAGAAATCTACCCGGCCATCGGCGGAGATATCACCTCCGCAAAGTTTGAAAAACTGATCCGCAGCTATCATGAACGTCGGATGAAAAAACTGGCGGCGAAATTATAGGGATTGAAGACGAATTGCGTGCCTTTGCAATTACCCCACCTTTGCTAAGAATTCAGCCGCCCCGCTCCGCATCAATTCGGTATCTGTTGGGCCTGCAAAGAAGTGAAAGCCCAGATCTGTGTAAGCCTTGATCCCGTCAACCGTGCCTGCAAAGGCTCCAGCAACCAGACCATTTCTCTTGCACGCCGACGCGACAGTTTTCATCGCGTCCAGCGTTGCCTGCCCCAAACGGTCAATCTTGACCCCATGAGAGAGCGCTATGGAGAGATCGCTTGGCCCCACAAACAAACCGTCCAGACCCTTCACGGCGGCGATTGCATCGACCACATCCAGCGCTTCCTGGGTTTCGATCATGGCAAACACCAGTGTCTGCGCATTTGCCTCCTTTAAATATTCACCTGCAGCAACGCCCGCAGCCTGCAGCATCGTGTAGCCGCCCCAGGACCGCTGGCCCAAAGGTGGATACTTGGCAGCTTTCACCAGCGCCTCCACCTCAGCCACGGAATTGGTCATGGGCGCAATCACTGCGGCCGCACCCATATCGAAAGCAAAACCAACCATTCCCGGATCATTCCAGCGGATTCGGAGCACAGACGGTACGTCCAAAGCCGTGATCGCTGCCACCATTTTGGCGGCTTCGCCCATGTCGATTGTTGAATGTTGCAAATCAAGCGCCACGCCATCAAAGCCCAGGCGGGCGATTTGCGCGGCCTGAGCAGCGCCTGGCATGCCGATCCATGGAAACACAAACGGATGGCCGCCTTTTTCTTTCAGGTGGGCCAGACGTTTGCGAAGGCTAAAGGAAGCGCCTGACACTTAACCCGCCTTGATCTGATCAATGGCGGTGGCCATCAGTTCGTCCATGGTGCGGCGCACCTGATGCTCCGACTGGTCCACGTTCTTGGCCTTCAGGTCGCCCAAAACCTTGCGGACCACATCATCATCGCCGGCTTCCTCAAAATCTGCTGCCACCACTTCCTTGGCATATGATTCAGCTTCCGTACCCGACAGTCCCATCTTCTCCGCCGCCCACAGGCCGAGCAGCTTGTTGCGCCGAGCTGTGGCCTTGAAGCGCAATTCTTCGTCATGGGCGAACTTGTTCTCAAAACCCTTTTTGCGGTCGTCAAGTGACATCGTTGATCCTCCGGAAATATCTCCACCAGATAGCCATGCAAGCACCGCAAAGCAACGGATTCAAAACAATTGTGCATCGCAACACAATCCCCTATACGGCCCTCAGTTTTCCAACCCCACTTAATCCAGTGTGTAACGGATGCCCTGTCATGTTAGACCGGGTGGATCGAGAGGCGTCTTTGAGGATTTACAAGATGAACAACAAGCGGACGCGCATTTATGAGGGCAAGGCCAAAATTCTCTATGAGGGTCCAGAACCTGGCACCGTTGTGGTGCACTACAAGGACGATGCGACCGCCGGAAATGGAGAAAAGAAAGCTGTAATTGACGGCAAGGGTGTTTTGAACCAGCGCATTTCCGAGTATCTTTTCATGCGGATCAATGATTTGGGCCTGCCCACGCATTTCCTGCGCTCGCTCAACATGCGCGAGCAATTGGTGCGTGAAGTGGAAATCATTCCACTTGAGGTCGTCGTGCGAAATGTTGCGGCAGGTTCGCTGTCCAAACGTTTGGGCATTGAAGAAGGTAAGCAGCTGCCACGCTCCATCATTGAACTGTATTACAAGAACGACAAGCTGAACGACCCCATGGTGACGGAAGAACACGTCACTGCGTTCGGTTGGGCCTCTCCCCAGGAGATGGACGACATCGTGCATATGTCGATCCGCATCAACGACTTCCTGACCGGGCTGTTTTTGGGCGTCGGCATCAAACTCGTTGATTTCAAGCTGGAGTTCGGACGTTTCTATGAAAACGACATGATGCGTATCGTTCTGGCCGATGAAATCAGTCCGGACAATTGCCGTCTCTGGGATCTGAAGACCAACGACAAGATGGACAAAGACCGTTTCCGCCGCGATATGGGCGGGCTTGTTGAAGCCTACCACGAAGTTGCAAAACGACTGGGCATCATCCAGCAGAACGAGACACCGGAACGCACAAAGCCAAAGCTGGTCAAGAGCGATTGATAAGCGGGCAGGATTACGCAGATGAGGAACTCATGAAGGCCAAAGTCAAAGTCACACTCAAGTCTGGCGTACTGGACCCGCAGGGCAAGGCCATTGAAGGTGCCCTCGGGTCGCTCGGCTTTGCAGGTGTAAACGGCGTGCGCCAGGGCAAGTATTTTGAGATTGATCTCGCCGAAACCGACAAGGCAGTGGCTGAAGCGCAGGTCAAGTCCATGTGCGACAAGCTCATCGCCAACACGGTGATTGAAAACTACGCTATCGAACTGGCCTGATCGTCCTGATCATCATCTTTGTTGTCGAGCTCCGGTGTCAGCCGGCGAAAAAGAAACCAACCAAGAACTGCCAAGCCGACTGAGGCGGCGGAGTAAAGTGCTGTCACGATCGTGTCGCGCACGGTGTTGCCAGTCTCCACGTCGTCGAGATCGTTAGGATTGACGAACAATGGCACCGTGGCACCAACCACAAGTCCTGCCAGGTCAAAGCGTTTGGCTTCCAAGATCACGTTCTGCGGAATTCCACTCGCTACATAGTCGAGCGAAACATAGGTTCGCCGGTCTGCCTGCCATTCCTGATCGACGTTGGAGGCAAGAAACATGTCCGCTTCAGCACAACTGGTCGTGCGTACAAATTCATATTCGCCCTTGGTAAAGCCTGAACTGGATCTGGCCAGAAGATCGCAACGTTCCTCCACCCACAGAACCTTTGCGGGCACTTCCATCAAGGCCGTCACACGATAGTGCCGGGCCAACAAGATCAATGGCAGGGCAACAGCTATAATCACTCCAAATGCCATAAGTGCGATGGCAAACTGCTGCAATCTGGAAAATGATGTTCCACTTAGCGACCACAAGCGCGCCCAGATGGACATGTCATTCATGCGCCAATTCCCCTCCCTCTGCTGGAAAAACCATCTTATAAACCACGCAACTGGCAAACCGGCTTTGTGAATCTAGACTGATTGCGCTAAGGCCACCAGCAACATTCTGAAAACGTCCAGGACTCCACACCTCATGAAATCTGCTGTCGTCGTCTTCCCCGGCATCAATCGCGACCGCGATATGATGCACGCGCTTGAAGTCACCACAGGTGTGGCACCCATCCCCGTCTGGCACACTGATACCGAACTTCCCAATGTCGACCTTGTGGTTGTACCAGGTGGCTTCTCCTACGGCGACTATCTCCGCTGCGGAGCCATCGCGGCACGCTCACCTATTATGACAGATATTCGCTCCAAAGCATTGAAAGGACTGAAAGTTCTTGGTGTTTGCAATGGATTCCAGATTATTGCGGAGGCTGGACTTCTTCCGGGAATTCTGGTGCGTAATTCCGGCCTGCGCTTTGTCTGTAAGGAAGTGCGGCTTCGCGTTGAGAATACCACCACGTTCTTCACGAACCGGATGACCATGGGCGCCATTGTCTCCTGCCCCGTGGCCCATGGCGAAGGCAACTATATCTGCGATGCTGAAACGTTGAAAAAGCTGGAAGGCGAGAATCGCGTGGTTTTCCGCTATGTTGAAAACAGCAACCCCAATGGTGCCACGAATGACATTGCAGGAATCACCAATGAGGCGGGCACCATCGTCGGCATGATGCCACACCCAGAAAACATGATCGATCCCATTCATGGCAAACAGGACTGCCGCCCCTTATTTGAGAGTTTGCTTGCCGCATAGAATCCACGCTAGCCTGTCGTCACCACCTAGGGACGATGGAGGCCGCATTGGACTATCCTTTCAACCTCGGCATCTATTCCCGAAGAATCAGTACCAAATCTGCTGAAGCCCAGCTTTGGTTCGACCGCGGCCTTCTCTGGACGTATGGCTACAACCATGAAGAAGCGCTGCGCTGCTTTGACATGGCAACCAAAATAGACCCGACTTGCGCCATGGCCTGGTGGGGCCTGGCCTATGCGGCTGGCCCCAACTACAACAAGCAGTGGTCCGCTTTTGACGCACAGGACCTCCAGACGTCGCTCACCAGTGCCTGCACGGCCACCGAAAAAGCGTTGGGATTGCTCGGCCACTGCAGTCCTGTTGAGCAAGCCATCATCAAACCACTGCGGAAGCGCTATCCGATCAACGATCCGGGCTCGGTCTCACCCATCTGGAACGACAGCTATGCCGCTGACATGCGCGTCGCCTACAGCGCCTTTCCGGACGATCCTGATGTCACGGCCCTGTTCGCCGAAGCCATCATGAACCGCACGCCTTGGGCACTTTGGGACATCAAGCAAGGTGTTGCCAGTGAGGGAGCTGACACTATGGAAGCCATAACCGTGTTGGAGCGTGCAATGGCGCTCCCCGGCGGCATGGCTCACGCAGGCCTGCTGCACATGTACACCCATCTCATGGAGATGTCCCCCCACCCTGAGCGCGCCCTTGTTGCCGGGGATGCGCTGAGAACATTGGTCCCCGACGCAGGACATCTGGTGCACATGCCGACCCACATTGATGTTCTTTGCGGGCAATACCGCGATGTGATTGAGTGGAACCAACGCGCCAATGTGGCTGATGAAAAATACCTGGCCAAAGAAGGAGCGTTGAATTTCTACACGCTCTACCGCTGTCACAATCTGCACTTTGTAGTCTATGGCGCAATGTTTTCAGGACAATACGGCCCGGCGCTCGCCGCGGCAAAACGCATGGAAGACACAATCCCGGAAGCGTTGTTGCGCGTGTCCTCGCCGCCCATGGCGGATTTCCTCGAAGCCTTCGTGCCGATGAAAATGCATGTTTATATCCGCTTCGGCAAATGGACCGAGATCATCGCGTCGCCCTTGCCTGATGATCAGGCACTTTATTGCGTCACCACTGCGGTAACGCACTATGCGAAGACTGTAGCCTATGCCAACCTGTTCAACGTGAAAGCAGCGGAAAAGGAACTGAAGCTTTACGAACAGGCGCTGGCGCGGGTGCCTGAGACCCGTTCGCTGTTCAACAATGTCGCACTGGACATTCTGGCAGTGGCCGCAGAAATGATGCGGGGCGAAATTGAATATCGCAAGTTCCACTATGAGGCGGCGTTCGCCCATTTACGCAGTTCTGTCGAGTTGTATGACAACATGCGCTACGACGAGCCTTGGGGCTTCATGCAGCCCACGCGTCATGCGCTGGCTGCACTATTGATGGAACAAAAACAATATGCTGAGGCCGAAGCGATCTATCGCGCGGATCTTGGATTTGACAGCACCCTGAGCCGGGCCTGCCAGCATCCAGACAATGTCTGGAGCCTGCATGGCCTCCACGAATGCCTGCTGCGGCGAGATTCCCGAACGGAAGCCAATATTCTGAAGCAAAAGTTGGATATCGCGCTCGCCCGCGCCGACGTTAAAATCAGTGGCTCCTGTTTTTGCCGCACAGAGCATCATGAACAGTCACAGGCAACACCGGCCTTTACAGGTTAAGATTTCCTTTCGACGCAATCTTTCTCAAAACTGAAACGACACGGTTAAGCAGCCGTGAACCGCATTCGGCGTTAACAGTAGATTAACGCCGTAAAATATTGCCCAATGCGCGGACACACCAAAACGAGTGTGGGAGACGGCGGCGATACTATCTTGAGGGAGAGACTATCATGTTGCAGAATATTTTCAGGCAGCGTCGGCAGGAGCCGGAAATCGATGAAACCCTGGAGCTTTCAACGATGAGCCTCATCGGCCGGATGGAAACCATGCTGGAGCGTGAAACGGTCAAAAAGACCCGTTTTGCCACCATCGACAATACACCAAACTACATGCGCTGAACGGCATCAAGTGCCTTTCTTTGCACAGATCTGGCAAAACTATATTGGCAATTGAGATTCGGGCGTGGCGTTAATATGAGGAGCAGACCCTGAACGCAAGACTATTCAACTTTTGCGGGGTTTGCTCTAAACGCCCGGACCATGACCAGCCCCAAAGAACCTGCCATCACCCCGCAACTCGTTGCGCAACATGGATTGAAACCCGATGAATATGATCACTTTGTGGGCCTGCTTGGACGAACGCCCACCTATACCGAGTTGGGTATCTGCTCTGCCATGTGGAACGAACACTGTTCCTATAAGTCCTCCAAAAAGTGGCTCAAGCAGCTCCCCACCACCGGAGCCCGAGTCATCCAGGGACCAGGCGAAAATGCCGGTGTGATCGATGTGGGCGATGGCCAGGCCATCGTCTTCAAGATGGAGTCTCACAATCACCCCTCTTTCATTGAGCCTTATCAGGGGGCCACAACTGGCGTAGGCGGCATCTTGCGGGATGTGTTTACGATGGGTGCCCGACCCATTGCGGCAGTGAATGCGCTGCGCTTTGGGGCACCAGACCATCCAAAAACCAAACACCTCGTCGGCGGAGTGGTTGCCGGGGTCGGTGGCTACGGCAATTCGTTCGGTGTGCCGACGATTGCCGGAGAGGTGAACTTCCACGCCCGCTACAACGGCAATATCCTTGTCAATGCCATGGCAGTGGGCCTCGCCGATGCCGACAAGATCTTCTACTCCAAGGCCGAAGGTGTCGGGCTACCGGTTGTTTATCTGGGCGCCAAGACGGGCCGTGACGGCATCCACGGCGCCACCATGGCCTCGGCCGAGTTTGATGACCGCGCCGACGAAAAACGCCCCACTGTGCAGGTGGGAGACCCATTCACGGAGAAATGCCTGCTCGAAGCATGCCTCGAATTGATGGCCAGTGGGGCCGTGATTGCAATTCAGGATATGGGGGCGGCCGGCCTCACCTGTTCTGCCGTGGAAATGGGTGCCAAAGGCGACCTCGGCATTGAACTTGACCTGGACAAGGTTCCCTGTCGCGAAACAGGCATGACTGCCTATGAGATGATGCTCTCAGAATCCCAGGAACGCATGCTAATGGTGTTGCGTCCGGAAATGGAAGACCAATCCCTCGCAATCTTCAAGAAGTGGGGATTGGATTTTGCCATTGTCGGCAAAACAACTGACACGCTCCGCTTCGTTATCAAGCACGAGGGAGAGGTCAAGGCAGACCTTCCGATCAAGGCCATGGGCGATGAAGCGCCGGAGTATGACCGCTCGTGGGTGGAGCCAAAAAAACCGGTGCCGATCGGCCCGGTGCCCGCGCCCAACGATCTGAAAACGGTACTTCTGAAGATTACGGGATCACCTGACATGTGCTCGCGCCGCTGGGTTTGGGAGCAATATGACTCGTTAGTGCAATCCAACACCGCCCAAATTCCGGGTGGCGATGCCGGCGTCGTCCGCATTTCGGACAAGAAGGCCATTGCCGTGTCATCGGATGTTACGCCACGCTATGTGGAGGCAGATCCCTTTGAAGGTGGCAAACAGGCCGTAGCCGAATGTTATCGCAACCTTTGCGCTGTCGGGGCGGTTCCCATCGCCATCACTGACAACCTCAACTTCGGGAACCCTGAACGCCCAGAGATCATGGGCCAGTTTGTCATGGCATTGAGAGGGATTGCCGAGGCCTGCCGAGCGCTTGATTTCCCCATCGTCTCCGGCAATGTGTCGCTCTACAACGAAACCAATGGTCAAGCGATTTTGCCCACGCCAACGATTGGTGGCGTTGGCGTTTTGGCTGACTGGTCCAAGATGGCCACGGTGAAGTTCAAGGCAGATGGTGACGCCATCCTCCTCCTCGGTGGCCATGGTGTTCACATTGGCCAGTCAATCTATTTGCGTGAAGTTCATGGGCGCGAGGCTGGAGCACCGCCACCTGTCGATCTGGATAAGGAACGGCGCCATGGGGAGTTCGTGCAAAGACTCATCACGCACGGCCAAGTCACTGCTGTGCATGACATTTCTGACGGCGGGATTGCTTCGGCCATCATTGAAATGGCGCTCGCCGGAAATTTCGGCGCAGTATTAGATCCGCTCGACCACACCCAGTTGTTCGGAGAAGATCAGGCCCGCTATGTTCTGACCTGCCCTGCCAAGGAGGCAGCAAAGATCATCACGCAAGCCCATGTTGCTGGCATTGATGTCATCCGAATTGGCACGGTCACGGGCAACCGGCTCAAAATAACCGATGGCCCGAGCATATCGTTGCGCGAACTCCGCCACGCCCATGAAAACTGGTTCCCGGCGTTGATGGCAAGTTAAGCTACCCCAGCATTACCACGCGGGTGCCAATCTGCACATGCTGGTAGAGGTGCACAATATCCACGTTCAGCATGCCGATGCAGCCCGCTGTTGCCTTTCGTCCGATGTCGCCCGGCTTCATTGCACCGTGAATGCGGTTTATAGTGTCCACCTCGCCCTTGTAGAGATAGAGCGCCCTCGCCCCCATGGGATTGTCGGGACCGCCGGGCATGCCACCAGGCAACCATTTTGCAAGCGCGGGCTTGTGTTCAATGTGATAGGGAGCGGGAACCCACACAGGCCACTCCTTCATTTTCTTGATCGTGACCTCGCCTTTCCAGGCTTTCGCCGACTTGCCGACTGAGCAGCCATAACGCGTGGCCATGCCATTGCCATGTACGAGGTGAAGGAAGCATTTTTTTGGATTGACAATAATGGTGCCAACAGGCTCGGTCGTTTCAAATTCCATATCGCGGCGCTGAAACTTGTAGGCTACCTGCAAGGCTTCCTTGGCGATGACGGGAAATGCTTCGGCGTGAGCCCGGCCCCTGTGGCCAATCAATGCCCCAGAAGACACAATTGACATCAGGAGATTGCGGCGCGTCAGTTGCATGGTCGTGTCCGTTCAAAGTGGCCTTGAACCGTTTATCGCTCCCGACCACTCTTTTCAATATCCGGTCGGGCTGCACCTATTCGGGCTACCACCACTTCGGCGCTGTGAATTTTCCCGCCGCTTGTTCGATGGCATAGGCAGCCTGGAAAAGAGTTTCTTCATCAAATGGCTTGCCAATCAACTGAAGCCCAAGTGGCAGCCCCTGTTCCGACAACCCTGCGGGCACTGCTATTCCCGGCAACCCCGCCATGTTGACGGTCACCGTAAACACGTCATTCAAGTACATTTGCACCGGATCAGTGATTTCTCCTGGAGCGAATGCGGCGGAGGGCGTTGCAGGCGTCAGCACCACATCGACTTTGTTCCATGCCACGTCAAAGTCGCGTTTGATCAATGTACGGACTTTCTGCGCCTTCACATAATAGGCGTCGTAGTATCCCGCAGACAGGACATAAGTGCCGATCAAGATGCGGCGCTGCACCTCAGAACCAAAGCCGGCGGCCCGCGTGTTTTCATAGGTGTCGATCAGGTCTTCGCCTGGCGCACGCAAACCAAAGCGCACACCATCATAGCGAGCCAAATTTGACGAAGCCTCGGCCGGAGCCACGATATAGTAGGCAGGCAGCGCATATTTCGTGTGTGGTAGGGAAATCTCCACGATTTCCGCCCCTTGTTCCTTCAACCACCGTGCCCCTTTGCTCCAGAGCGCATCAATTTCCGCAGGCAGGCCATCTGGCCGGTACTCTTTCGGAATGCCGACACGCAGACCCGTGAGTGACCTTCCAAGCACGGACTCGTAGTCCGGCACGGTACGGTCCACCGAAGTTGTGTCCTTGTCATCAACACTCGCCATGACCTTCAGCATGATAGCAGCATCGCGCACATCGCGAGCGATCGGACCTGCTTGATCCAATGATGAGGCAAAGGCGACGATTCCCCAGCGTGAACAACGCCCATATGTGGGTTTGATTCCCACTGTGCCCGTGAAAGCCGCAGGCTGGCGAATGGAACCGCCCGTATCTGTCGCCGTGGCGCCCGCACAGATATGTGCTGCCACTGCAGACGCCGACCCACCTGAAGAACCGCCAGGCACCAGGGAGGCGTTCGAATTCTTCCGTCGCCAAGGGTTGGTGACTGGCCGGTAATAGCTTGTCTCGTTGGAGGAGCCCATGGCGAACTCGTCCATGTTGAGCTTGCCAAGCATCACCGCACCTTCACGGAACAAATTGGCCGTAACAGTTGATTCGTATGTCGGTTTGAACTTGTCGAGAACATGCGAACAGGCCTGTGTGTGCACGCCCTTGGTGGCAAACAGGTCCTTGATGCCCAGCGGAATGCCTTCCAGTGCTCCGCCCTGCCCAGCCTTGAGTTTTTCATCGCTAGCTTTGGCCGAGGCACGGGCGATATCCGGAGTTTCCACAACATAGGCATTGAGGCTTCGGGCCGCCCCCACAGCCTTGATATAATCTTCCGTGAGTTCGATGGCAGAAATTTCGCGAGACTTTAGCTTGGCGCGAGCCTCGGCAATCGTAAGCGATGTGAGCGACATGACTATTCCACCACCTTCGGCACCATGAAGAAATCATCTTCTGATTGTGGCGCATTCCTTGTCACGTCCTTGGCCATATGGCCGTCGCTCACGACATCATCTCGCATTTTCATTTTGACGGCGACAACCGAGGTCATCGGCTGCACACCGGCAACATCGACCTCGTTCAACTGTTCGACAAAATTCAGGATGACATTGAGCTCGCCCGCCAAACGCGGCACGTCTTCTTCTTTCACCTTGATCCGCGCCAGACGCGCCACGCGCTTGACGGTCTTTTCGTCCACCGACATCGGGAATTCCTGCCTTTAAAACTTGCGCGTCATTACCAAAGGGTCAGGAGACCTGCAACTTGGCAATCTGGCGTCCTTCGGAATCAAAATTGCCTTCCGCCAGCCAGATTTCGAACCCAGTCCGCACCTTTGGCCAGTCAGTGTCCAGCATGGCGAACCAGGCGGTGTCGCGGTTGCGGCCC
>Ga0105164_10000561_pt1 | contig 25691 bp, 28 predicted proteins | sample VDWuncwatermetaG_FD_89674 | JGI IMG/M metagenome (GOLD analysis project Ga0105164, IMG submission 89674) | Wastewater microbial communities from Netherlands to study Microbial Dark Matter (Phase II) - VDW unchlorinated drinking water | ecosystem: Environmental > Aquatic > Freshwater > Drinking...
ACAATATTTTCTTTAGGGAAATATTGACCAAAGAAAGAGGTGTTTTTCTTTTTGTGGTGAAATTTACCTAGGTAGAACATTGTATGCGATTGCAGAGATTTGCCACTGGCAAGTCTTTACGTTCCTTCTTTCCATGCACTTAAGTAATCAACTTGTTCTTTAGTTAGAGTATCAATTTTTAAATTAAGTGAGCTTAATTTCAATCTAGCAATTTCTCTATCTATTTCACGAGGAAGAGTTTGTACTCCTGGTTTTAATTTCCCTTTGTTTTTAACAATGTGTTCTGCCGCTAAAGCTTGGTTGGCAAAGCTCATGTCCATAACTACAGCTGGATGTCCTTCTGCTGCACCAAGATTTACAAGACGTCCTTCAGCAAGAACATAGATTTTTTTATTGTTAACTGTAAACTCTTCTAAAAATGGTCTGATAATTTTTCTACCTTGTGCCATCTTTGAAAGAGCAGCTAAATTTATTTCCAAGTCAAAGTGTCCAGAATTTGAAAGGATTGCTCCATCTTTCATTGTTTCAAAGTGTTGTTTATCAATTACTGATTTATTTCCTGTAACGGTTATAAATAAGTCACCAATTTTTACTGCCTCTGCTATAGGTAAAACTTGGAATCCATCCATTATTGCTTCAAGTGCTTTAATTGGATCGATTTCAGTTACAACTACTCTTCCGCCCATTCCTTGAGCTCTTTTTGATACACCTTTGCCACACCAACCATATCCACAAACTACAACTACCTTCCCTGAAATTAAAATATTTGTAGCTCTTATCACTCCGTCTAATGTGGATTGACCTGTGCCATAGCGATTATCAAACATGTGTTTTGTGTAAGAGTCATTTACTGCAATAGCTGGGAAAGTTAGAACTCCATCTTTTTCCATTGCATGAAGTCTGACAATTCCTGTAGTCGTTTCTTCTGTTGAGCCAATAATATTTTTAATTAAGTCTTTTCTTTCCTGAAAGAGTGTAGCAACTACATCTGAACCATCATCAATTATGATATTTGGTTCATGATCAAGAGCAATGTTTACATGCTTTTTATATGTTTCAGTACTTTCACCTTTGATAGCATAAACAGACATTCCATGATCTTTAACAAGACAAGCGGCGACGTCATCCTGAGTACTAAGTGGATTGCTAGCTATTAAAACACAGTCAGCTCCACCAGCTTTAAGGGTAAGTGCTAGAACAGCAGTTTCAGTAGTTACATGACAACATGCTGCAATCTTAATCCCTTTTAAAGGTTGTTCTTTTTGAAATCTTTCTTTGATGGAATTTAAAACAGTCATTTGGCTGCTTGCCCAGTTAATTCTGTCTTCTCCTAGTTTAGCTAGTGATAAATCTTTTACTTCATATTTTTCTTTAGTCATTTGAGTCATTTGAGCTCCTTGCAATTTCTAATTACGCTCCGTCTATTTTATCAAATTTGCAAATTTGTACTTATGTAAGGCTATAATTTAATTATGGAAGATCTGGATTCACGCCTAAAAGAGCAAATAAAAAACATTCCTAATACATCTGGCATTTATATGATGCTGGATAAAAAAGGTCAAGTTATTTATATAGGTAAAGCTTTAAATCTAAAATCAAGAGTCAGATCATATTTCAATGAAAAATCTTGGAGTGAAAGACCAAAGCTTCATTTCATGATGCCTAAGGTCAAAGAAATAAAGACAGTTATTACTCGTTCGGAAAATGAAGCACTTATTCTAGAAGCGAATTTAGTAAATAAACATCAACCTAAATACAATGTCACTTTAAAGGATGATAAGAAATTTCCATGGCTAATGATTACACATGATGAAGAGTATCCCAGAGTCTTGCCTATTAGAGATGTTCTTAGGTTTAAAAAGAAGTATCCCAGAACAAAAAACAAATTCTTTGGACCATATAGTGATGCTGGTGCTATGTGGGAAACATATAAAATCTTGAAAGAAGGATTTCAATTAAGACTTAGAAGAAAGCCACTTTTTAAAGACAGACCTTGTATGAATTACCACCTTGGGCTTTGTTCAGGACCCTGTCAAGAGTTGATTTCATATGATGACTACCATAAGATTGTGAATCAGGTAGAGGATTTTTTGCTTGGAAAATATGATCCAGTTTTGAAAAATTTAAAAAGTCAAATGAATGAATCTAGCAAAAATCTTAATTATGAAAAAGCTGCAAAATATAGAGATGTAATAAATAAAATAAATAAGGTTCTTGAAAAGCAAATAGTAGTTAGTCATGATCAGAAACTTTCACAGGATATTTTTGCATGTGATTTCAATGACCAGAACATGGTTATGGAAGTTCTCCTGGTAAGAGAAGGAAAGGTTATAGCTATAGAATCTTATCCACTTTCAATCCCTAAAGAAATAGATTATGTAGAGGCATTTAATGATGGGATTAAGCAGTATTATAGCCGTATAGTAGATGAGAATATTCCTCGTGAAATCTTAGTGCAGTTTGAACTTTTGGAAAAAGAGCAGATTGAAAAATGGCTTTCAGGTAGGAAAGAAAAACTTTCTATTCTATGTCCTAAAAAAGGACGAAAATTAGAGTTGATTGAAATGGCTCGTCAAAATGCCAAGTTGTCTCTTCAAAAAATAATACTTTCAAATATAAATAAGGTTGATCTTGAAATGTCAGACGTAGAGATGTTGCGTGCAACGTCTCTACTGACGGATTTACAAAAACAATTGGAATTGAATAATTACCCAAAAAGAATTGAATGTTTTGATATTTCACATTTAGGTGGAACTGGTACTGTAGCTAGTATGGTAGTTTTTATTAATGGGAAGTCTGAAAAGTCTGAATATAGAAAATTTAAAATCAAGTCATTGCCAACTGGTAAGATAGATGATTTTGCTTCAATGAAAGAGGTCATATCTAGAAGATACCGTAAAAGTGTCATCCTGAGGAGCGAAGCGACAAAGGATCTCATAACGCTAGGAGATCCTTCGCCTGTGGCTCAGGATGACAGACTACCGGACTTAATAATAATAGATGGTGGCAAAGGGCAATTAAGTGCTGCAAAAGAATCTCTTGAAAAACAAGGAATTAATATTTCGAGCTGCGAGCCGAGAGCTAAGAGCTGTGGGGAGAGTGAATCACAGGACGCAGCTCCCAGCTCCCAGCTCGTGGATCTTGTTAGCCTTGCTAAAAAGTTTGAAGAAATATATAAACCAGGGTTGAAGATTCCTATTAGATTAGAAAGGAAATCTGAAGTTCTACATTTTGTTCAAAGAATCCGGGACGAAGCTCACAGATTTGCTATAACTTTTCAAAGAGATACTAGAGCTAAAAATACTTTCGAATCAGAATTGGAAAAAATAGAAGGGCTTGGAAAAGCTAAGATTAAAAGATTGATGAATCATTTTGGGAGTGTGAAGAGTATTAAGGAGTCTACTCTTAAAGATTTTGCTGAGGCATTAGGACAAAAAGAAGAAAGTGTTAGGGATCTTTGGAAGACTGTAAATAGTTAAATCATTGTGCAATATAAATCATATTCATCGCAATCAATTACTTTAACTTGTACAAAATTCCCTGGAATGAGTTTGTCCTTCATAGGCTCGTAGGCTCGTAGGTTCTTAGGCTCAAAATCAATATAAAGCTGCCCATCTATTTCAGGTGCATCTCTGAAAGATCTACCTACTACACGTGACTTCCCATCTTCAGTTTGTTCTATATGCTCTATTAACATTTCCAGCTCTTTCCCGATAAACTCTTTATTCTTTTCTAATGAGATTTTTTGCTGAAGAAGCATAATTTTTTCTCTACGTTCTTCTTTAATTTTTTGATCTACTTGATTTTCAAAGTCACCAGCTGGTGTACCTTTTTCTTTTGAGTATGTGAAAACGCCTACTCTATCAAATCTGCTGTCTTTTACAAAATTATATAATTCATTAAAATCTTCTTCTTCTTCACCAGGGAATCCTACTATGAGAGTTGTTCTGATTGTCCCATTTGGTAGTTTCTTTTTGATAAGTTCTACTGTATCTCTAACGGTAGGTGGTCTTCTCATTGATAATAAAACTTTTTTACTAGCGTGTTGAAGTGGAATATCTATGTATTTAACAATATTTTTCTTAGATGCTATTACATCTAACATCTCTTCATCCATTTCAGTAGGATATGCATACATAAGCCTTATCCAGGGAGCACCTGACTCATCAGCTATGGCTCTTAGTAAATCAGCGAGAGCTCTTCTTTTATATATGTCAGTTCCATAAGCAGTACTGTCCTGAGAAACTAAAACTATTTCTCGTGCACCTTGTTCTACTAAATGCTTAGCTTCTTTTACTATGTCTTCTATGGGTCTGGATTTCATATCACCACGTAAATGTGGAATGATACAAAATGCACACCTATGATCACAACCCTCAGCAATCTTTAAATAAACGCTTGGTCCTATTTGTGTATGCATTCTAGGTGTTTCAGCATTTGCTACTGCCATAGGGATTTCATCTACTTTTACTATTCTTGAATTCTTTCCAGAATTTAAATTTTCAGTAACCTTTTTCACTACATCTAAAATATCTTTTATATTTCCTGTTCCTACTACTGCTTGTGCAGTTTTAAATTCATTAAATAAGTCACCTTTAAATCTTTGAGCCATACATCCAGTAATAATTAATTTTTTACCTTGACTAGAGAGGTCACCTAATACTTCTTTGCTTTCATTCGTGCTTCCTTCAATAAAAGTACATGTGTTAACTAATGAAATATCTGCTTTTTCATGTTCAGCAGTAATTGGATATCCAGCTCCATGCAGTATTCCTATAATATTTTCAGTATCGACTAGATTTTTAGGGCAGCCAAGAGTACTGACACCAATAGTAGGGAGTTTTTTGTTTCTCATATAGACTACCTATTATACCAATAGCTTTTGGTGATATATTGTTGAGACGTTGTATACAACGTCTTTACTCCTGTGTTTTATGAAAGAAAATGTTAAAGAATTAATATCACGAATAGCTTTTGACCTCGGCTTTCATGCTGTAGGTATTACCTCTGCAAATGATATCCCAACATCAGAAGAGCATTTTCTTTCTTGGAGAGACTTAGGTTATGCAGCAGATATGAATTATCTTTTACGTGAAGATCCTATAAATGCTAAGCCTAAAAGGATTTTAAATGAAGCGAAATCAATAATCACTCTTTTGGTTAATTACTATACAAAGCCACCAGAAAACCCTGGACCTGATTATGGAAGGGTAGCAGCATATGCAGTGGGACAGGATTATCATACTGTTTTAAAAAATAAGATAAATTTATTCCAAGAAAAATTAAAAAAAGAATTTGGCAATCATTTTATTTCAAAAGGTTTTTCAGACTCTGTACCCCTTCTGGAGAAGTCTTTTTCTCGAAATGCTGGACTTGGTTTTATGGGAAAACATACTCTCATAATTAATAAGCCTTCTGGGTCATATTTTTTTATTTGTGAAATTATTTCTAATCTGGATATTGAGGCTGAGGCTGAAAAAGAGGGAACATGTGGTAAATGCACCCGTTGCATTGATGTTTGTCCTACGGAGGCGTTAACTGTTGGGGCAAGTAGCGACTCCCCCCTTCTAGATTCTCGCTTATGCATATCCTATCTGACCATTGAAAATAGAGGTAGTATTGAAAACAATCTTAGGAAAAAAATTGGTAATTGGATTTTTGGGTGTGATTTATGTCAGGAAGTCTGTCCTTATAATAAAAAAATAGTTGAGACTGACTGGGAAGAATTTAAACCAATATCTGGTATGGGACATTACTTAAGATTAAAAGATATTTTGTCTATAGAATCTGATAAAGAGTTTAAATCTAAATTTGGAAATACTGCAATTATGAGAACGAAAAGAAAAGGACTTATCAGAAATGCTTGCATAGTAGCTGGAAATAATAAATCAGAAGAGTGTTTGCCTGAATTGATTAATCTCTCTAAAGATGAAAATGATTTAATAATTAAAGAACATGCTTTGTGGGCCTTGGAAAGATTTAATGTATTAAAGGTATGACATTAACTCTTTGTGTACCAATCCATTTGTTGCCAGGATTTCTTTTGAGTAAATATCATATTTGCCATTTTTGTAGTTTGTAATTTTTCCGCCCGCCTCTTTTAAAATTAGAACTCCTGCAGCTACATCCCATGGACTTAATTTCTCTTCCCAGTAACCTTCTAATCTGCCAGCAGCAACATTACATAAATCTAAAGCAGCAGAGCCAGCTCTTCTTACGCCGTGGGTGTTTAATGTTAGATTTTTAAATCTTTCAAAATTACTTAACTTTGATTTTTTTGTCTCTTGAGGAAATCCTGTAACTAATAAACTTTCAGAAAGTTTTTTTATACTTGAGACAGATATTTTTTTTCCATTTAGCCTTGCACCTTTTCCTTTAATTGCTGAAAAGAGTTCTCCACTAGATGGATTTTTCACAAGTCCTATTTGTAATTCGCTATTTTTTACATAGGCTATTGAGATACAAAATGAGGGGTAATTGTGTGCAAAATTTGTAGTTCCATCTATAGGGTCAATAAACCATTCATGATGTGATTCTTTTTTGTGAATGCCACTTTCTTCGGCGACAATTGTATGTGTGGGAAAACTTTTTTTTATCTTCCCTACAATGAGATTCTCTACTTCTTTATCTATGTTAGTTACTAAATTAAAATGTCCACTTTTATATGAAATCTTTTTCCTGTGGAGACTCTTTAAAAGATATTTACTTGCTTCCTCAATTATTTCTTCTGCAACATTAAAAATTTTATTCATAAGTTTTTATTTTACAAATACAAATCAAAATTCCATTCAAAAACTTGGTTAAGATAATAAGTATTTTCTCCTTAACCTTCTTAACTAAATATGTTGACTACTCAAAAAAGTGTCAAATTCTTGATGTTTTTTCATATTTTAAGATTTAGTCATTAGCAAATATAAAATATTTGTGTATTTTTTAATACATTAGTCAATACTGAGATAAATTATTAATCCGGAAGGTAACAGTAAAAAGAATAAGAGGAGAAAAATGGATACATTACTTCAACAACAACAACAACAAAGCCGTAAAAAAACAGGACCTAAGCCACTTTATGGTGAAGCAAAAAAGATGGTTTCTTTCAGACTCTCACCAAGAGCACTAGAAATCATTAGATATGTTGCTACACAAAAAGGTGTTAGCCAAGCTGAAGTGATTGAACAATGGGCAAGATTAATTGGTAGCAATGCAGATAGCCCTTTTGCTCAAAAAACTGAAACACAAGAACTTGCACCTTCATTAAACTAAAGGTAAGTTGACTGTTGAAAAAAAATTAAATGTCCTGCGATAAGCAGGGCATTTTTTTTTGCACAATGTGTCTGAATCTATATAACTATTGCATTTGTATTATTTGTAGTATTTGTATTTTCTTTTTGTTGAAGTTCTATTTTTGCCTGTGATTGAGATAAATATCTACGAAGAGCTTCTCTAATAAGAGAACTTCTTGTTCTGTGTTCATGTTCTGCAATCTTGTCTATTTCTTGTAAAAACTCATCTTGAAAATTTACTAAAACTTTTGCCATGTTGATTTTCCCTCTTATTAAAACAAAATTATTTTAACAGCTAAATCATGTCATCGAAGAGACTTTCCATGCTTTATAAAGTATTAGTTTTAAGTTGTTATATTGTCTAATTTGTTTTACTCTTTGTTGAATTAATTAGTAGTAATTAGTTCGTAAATCTATTTGCTGACAAAATTATTTCTTCGATGTTATTGTATTGCGGAGTCCACCCTAAATCTTCTTTTACTTTTTTACAGTCAGCAATTAACACTGCTGGGTCTCCAGGTCTTCTATTTGTAACGGTGTAAGGTATTTCTACACCTAAAACGTTTTTGACTGCATTTACAATTTCCAATACAGAATACCCTTGACCATAACCAAGATTATAGAAATTAGCATGTTTTTTTTGATCAAGTAAGGCTTCAATTGAATTTATAAGTGCATGATTTAAGTCTAATACATGTATGTAATCTCTAATAGTTGTTCCGTCTTTTGTCGGGTAGTCATTTCCATAAATCTTAAAATTGTAATCTTTCTTCTTTATAGACTTCAAAACCAGAGGGATTAAATGTGTTTCAGGACTATGCTTTTCCCCACGATTCATTGAGGCACCAGCAACATTAAAAAATCGTAGAGCTATAAAATCAAGTCCTTTATTTGTTTTATACCAATTAAGCAACTCTTCAAAAACTAATTTTGATTCACCATATGGATTTATAGGCTTTTTAGGATTTGATTCTTTTATTGGGATTTGATCATCATTAGGTATTCCATATACTGCACAAGTGGAGGAAAAAACAATCTTATTAACTCCAAAATCTATCATGGTTTCAAGCATTATATTTGGCTGAGAAAAATTTATATCAAAATATTTTGATGGATTTTTTGTAGATTCTTCTACTAAAGCAGCAGCAGCAATATGAAGGACACAATCAATCTTGTGCTCAGAAAAGATTTTTTCTAAAAGGCACTTGTCTCCTACTTTACCTTCATAAAATGGAATGTTTTCAAATAAGGACTCTTTATGACCAGTAGATAAATCATCTAAAGCTACTGCTTCAAAGCCCTTGCTTATAAGTAATTCAGTAGCTATGGCTCCTATATAACCAGCGGCACCAGTAACTAAGATTTTGCCTTTCAAGATATCTCTCTATTTATTGTTTTTATTAATGCTCATCTTATTTCCAACAAGTATTCTCTGGAGTTCTGCTGTTGCTGTTCTTAATCTTCTTGAGACTTGCATTTGTGAGATTCCTAATCTTCTTGCTACTTCAGTTTGACTTAAGTCTTGATAGTAGGTCATTTCTACAACTTGTCTTAAGCTTTCTTTTAGTTGCTTTATGGCTGCATTTAGCATTATATTGTCTTCATCAGATTTGAATTTGATTTGGTGAGAAGAATCTTCTAGTGTATCGATGAGCATTTGCTCATTATTCCCATCAAAAGTCAAAGTTTGATCTAACGATATAAGTGTTCTTCTTCTGTCTACTTCATAAGCCTCTGATACTTTGTCAGAAGGTAGTTGTAAAACATCAGCGACTTCTGCATCAGTAGGTTCTCTGCCCAATTCATGAATTAAGTCTTGTACTAATCTGGATATTCTAAAGCTAAGCTCCTGAAGTTCTCTAGGGGCTCTAATCATAGATGTCTTGTCTCTTAAATAATGCCTTATTTCTCCTGTAATTAAATGAGTAGCATAAGTATGAAATTTTGCCCCAGCATTTGGGTCAAATTGCTCGATAGCTTTAACAAGACCAATACTTCCTACTTGAACAAGATCTTCTACAGGGTCAGTACTTCTTCTGGCTAATCCGTATGCAATTCTTTTGACAAGATTAATTGAGATCTTAACAATTTGATCTCTAACAGCTTTATTTTTTTTCTTATTGTATTCAGTGAGTAATATGTGGACATCATTTGTGTCAATGTCTAAATCGTTTATGCTAGTATGCTGATTATTAGTCATTCTCTTCCTTAAAATATATGTTTAATCATTTAAATGTTACCACAGCTATAAATGTCGACGAGTAATAGCCTATATAGTGCCTAAATAGTTGTTTGAAATTATTTAGAATATGTCAAAATCAATATCAAAACAATGATATTTACTTCATTTAACCTAAAATTGTAATTGTTTCCTAGCAGGTATAAAATCAATGAAAATATTAGAAGTAAGAGATTTAGCAATTTCTTTTGAAGAGAAAATAGCTGTTGACAAGATAAATTTTGATTTATCTGCTGGTGAAATTGTAGGGCTTGTTGGTGAGTCTGGGTGTGGAAAATCTTTAACAGCTTTTTCAATATTAGGAATAAATCCCCCTGGAAGTAATTTGTCTGGTGAAATTATTTACAATGGTAAAGATCTTTTAAAAATGGATAGAGATTCAAGGAGAAAAATTAGAGGAAATAAAATCTCCCTAATCCCACAAGATCCAATGTCTGCTTTAAATCCTGTTTTTACTGTTGGGGAACAAATATCAGAAATCTTGGAAGTTCATAAGGATATGAAAAAAAAAGAAGCCTTATCAACTTCAATAAAAGTTTTAGAGAGTGTTAATATTCCAAATGCAGAAGAAAGAATAAATGATTACCCTCATCAATTTTCAGGAGGGATGAGGCAGAGAGTTTTAATTGCTATGGGACTTGTAGCAGAGCCAGATATATTAATTGCTGATGAGCCAACCACAGCTTTAGATGTAACGATCCAGCTTCAAATTTTGGAAATTTTAAAAGATTTAAGAAAAAATGGAAAAGCCATTCTTTTAATTACGCATGATTTAGCCGTTGTATCAGAAGTTTGCGATAGGGTTTATGTAATGTATCTGGGCCGTATTGTAGAAAGTGCCAGCACTAAAGAAATCTTTTCTAATCCAAAACACCCCTATACAATTGGACTTTTAAATTCATTACCAGATGAGAGTAAGTCATCCTTAATACCTATCTCTGGACAGCCACCTAGTATAAATTCTATCCCTAGTGGTTGTTCATTCCACACAAGATGTCCTAAGGTTTTTGATAGATGCAAAACTGAAGAGCCTGGTTTATATACTTTGAAAGATAGTGATAAACATATGAGTAGATGTTTTTTAGAATGTGAATAGGAGAGACGCCCAGCCGGGGCGTCTGTACGGATGGAAATAATGAAATCTAAGTCTCTAATGTGCTTCATGCTCTCCGTGAGCATATGCTGTTCCTATGTAAACTGTAGTTAGTAATGAAAACACAAGTGCTTGTATGACACCGATAAAAAGCTCAAAAGCCAGAGCAAGTGCAGGAATAAAGATAGCTACAAGACCAAGAATAGAGGCTACTAAAATTTCTCCTGCTAATGTATTTGCAAAAAGTCGGAGAGAAAGAGTAAGTGGTCTTACGAAAAGATCTAACCACTCTACAAAACCAAGAGGCTTAAAGTACATGGAAATATAATGCATTCCACCAGCTTTAATACCAGCAGCTATATAAGTTAAAACAGCAATTACTGACATGCCTGCAGTTACATTGATATCTGCTGCTGGGGATGAACCTTCCCATGCATGACCGTCATCTAGCATTGGCCAAAAACTAAGAAATTCTCCTGCTTTCCATGGCATTAATCCCATCCAGTAGGCAAAAAGAATAAATAAAAACATTCCGCCGATTAATGGAATATAGCTCTTACTTTTTGCAGCAGGTATTTGTGCTGATGTCAGCCCATCTATTAATCCCCACACAGTTTCTAAAAGGGTTTGTTTAGTTCCGCCACCTTCTATTTTTAAGCTTCTTGTCATTAAAAATGTTAGTAGGAGTAAAAAAGCCATTATTCCCCATGAGAAACATAGGGTATCTAAATGAACTTTTTGATTTAATATTTGTCCTGTTAAGTGAACTCCTAATGACATTTACTACTCCTGCTCTGTTTCCTTTGAATACTTGTAAATAAAATAGAAAAACACTATTTGACTTATTGTAAAACCAATAAATAATGCTAACAGATTAGAGTGAAATTTGTGAATCAGTATTGCACACGGAATGGCAGTAGCAAGCAGTCTTATTGGATATCCTAGTAAAGCAAATATAGTATTGAAGCTGCTTAGCCTAATTAGTTGTGTATATAAAAAAGATGTAAATCCAGCTAGGATTAATCCACTTGCTATATCTTTATCTCCAGTAAAAAAAAATGGTATTGAAAATAAAAAGCATATACCAATCTGGAGATAAGCAATTTTATTAATTGTTTTTAAAAATTTACTTGTCAAATTTTTTATTCTCTTCTCTTTTGTCCAAGTCATTTGCTTTTATAACCAATCTAGCCAATCCAAAGATAATGGCTAAAAGTCCAAGTGAAATGGCAAAAACTGGTGAGGTGTGAAATCTCTTATCTAAAAAGTTCCCAAAGCAAGTGGCAAGAAATGTTAGAACAAATACTCCAAAAATTAAATCCACAATTAAACCATATGACACCATATTCTTATTTTAAGATATAAGACGCGCCACCGGAGCGTCTTTACGTCTTTTCCTAATGATAAGCTTTATGGGGTCTTAACTTGTGTATTTTATCTTCTAAAATAGAAGCAGTATGAATAATAAATATAAAATTTTTCTTTCTTCAATTTCAATCGGACTCTTATTTTTAAGTCCAGAATTTTCTATTGCGCAAAATGAAGGATATACTTCAGACCCAACTGTTATTAGATTAATCCGCCAAGGAATAGACGCTCACAAAAACAATGATTTTCAATCTGCAATAAAATTTTTTCAAGAAGCCTATGCTTTAGAGCCAGCAAATGTTCTCGTGAAAGAAAATCTAAGCATTGCTCATAATAATTATGGGAAATATTTAACGGAAAGAACAGACTATGAAAAGGCTCTAAAAGAATTTAGACTAGCTATTTATTTTGATAAAGGAAATAAAATGGGAGATGAAAATCTTGATTCACTTTTAGTTCAAAGAGGAATAAAAGCTTCTAATCCTCAAGTTAGAATGCAGCTTGCTGAAAAACTTAGATCAGATGCTAATTTCGAACTTGCTCTTGTTGAATATGAAAAAGCTTTGTCTTTATCAAAAACACCAGACCAAAATATATATATTGGAATTGGTGACGTTTACTACATCCTTTTTCTTAGAGATGGTCAAAGTACAAATGATATAAATAAAGCCGTTGACTCATATAAAAAAGCTTTATCTATTAAAGAAACAGCAAAGGCTTATATTAAGGTTGGAGATGGTTTTCTTGGGATGAAAGATGTAATCAGTGCTATAGAACAGTATAAAAGAGCAATTCAATTAGAACCTCTTTCTCAGGATGCACTTGCAGCAAATTTAAGAGGCTGGAATGAAGCAGTAAGGCTTGCTCCACTTGTAGCGGAAAACCATATTGGTTTAGCTTCAGCTCTTCAGTTAAAAGGTGATTTCCTAAATGCAGAAGAAGAATATAATCAGGCTTTAAAGCTTGATCCTGAAAATAGCATTGCTCAAAAAGGTTTAAATTCTCTAGCGCAAGATAAACAAAAAGCTCGCGGAATCCAGTTTGTAGAAGGTGCACTTAAACTTCAATCACAAGGAAGATTTGATGAGGCAATTCAAAATTATGTAAAAGCCATTGAATTAACTCCGAATAATGCAGGTCTTCACTACAATATTGGAACTGCATTTCAAGCAAAAAATGATTTTGAACATGCAGAAAAAGCATATATGAAAGCTCTTGAAGTGGATCCAAAAAATGATAAAGCAAAAAGTGCTTTAGATTCACTTTCTAAACAACAAAGTGCAAAAAAATTACAAGAACTTTCATCTAGAGCTCTTGAATTACAAAACTCTGGAAACTTTCAAGAATCAATTACTGCCTATCAAGCTGCTCTTTCTTTTAATCCAAATGATCATTCGCTTGTATATAATCTTGGTACTGCATTTCAGGCTTCAGGTGATTTAACAAATGCTCAAACCCAGTACCAAAAAGCTATTGACCTGGATAAAGGTAATCAAACCTATCAAAATGCATTAAAGATTTTAAAAGTACAGTTAGCAACTCCGCTAATTCAAAGTGCAATCAATAAGCAAACATCTAATGATTTACCTGGTGCAATAGCTGACTATAGTAAAGCTCTTGAATACAGTCCTGATGATGCACAGACTCATTTTAATTTAGCTACTGCTTATCAGGGAAATAATCAAAATGATCAGGCAATTTCTTCTTACTTGAAAGCATCTCAGTTGGATCCAAAAGGGCAAGCCGATGCTTTCTTTTTTCTTGCTGGTATTTATGAAGAAAAGAAAATTAAAAATTCTGCAATAGATAACTTCCAAAAATACATTCAAAATGCTCCCAGTGGTACTTATGTCAAGGATGCAAAAGAGCGTATAACCTATCTGAAAACATTAAAGCCGTAAAGACGCACGTCTTAAGGTCTACAAGTTATAATCATACATATGACGTTTCTCATTTCAAATCCCATATATAAAAGAAGAAAATCAAAAAAACTTTTTGTAGGAAATGTGCCTATTGGTGGTGATGCACCTGTTGTAATTCAGTCTATGACTACTTCAGATACAAGAGATGTAGAAGCTACGCTAAAACAGATAAATGAACTTTATGAAGCTGGTTGTGAAATTGTTCGTGTGGCTGTTCCAGACAAAGAAGCTGCAAGTAAACTTGGTGAAATAAAAAAGAGATCCCCTATTCCTTTAATTTCAGACATTCATTTTGATTGGAGATTAGCATTAGAGGCTATTAATCAGGGTGTCGATGCACTTAGATTAAATCCTGGAAATATTGGTGAGCACCAGCGTGTTAAAGATGTTGTAAAAGCTGCTAAGGAGAGACAAACTCCCATTAGAATTGGTGTAAATGCTGGATCGCTGGATGCTAAATGGGGTGAAAAATTTGGAGCTGACAGAGTTCATGAAGCCATGGTTGCTAGTGCTCTTGAACATATAAAAATTTTAGAAGATTTAGATTTTGATTTAATAAAAGTTTCTCTTAAAGCATCTGATGTTCCAGTTATGCTTGAAGCTTATCGCTTAATGGCAAATAAGATTGACTATCCATTGCATTTAGGTGTAACTGAAGCTGGCACTCCAAAAGGTGGAACGATTAAATCATGTGTAGGAATAGGCGCTTTATTAGCTGAAGGTATAGGAGACACCATCCGTGTTTCATTAACAGGTGATCCAGTAACTGAAATTGAAGTAGCAAAAGGAATATTAAAATCACTTGGATTAAAACAAGAAGGATTAAATCTTGTAAGTTGTCCTAGCTGTGGAAGAATGGAATTAAATGGTTTTGAAGAAATGGCTAAGACAATTGAAGAAAAATTAAAAAATCTTAAAAAGCCAATTACTGTAGCTGTTATGGGATGTGTTGTGAATGGACCTGGAGAATCTAAAGCTGCTGATATAGGAATAGCAGGTGGTAATGGTAAAGGTGTTATCTATAAAAAAGGTGAAATCTTTAAAGTATTACCTGAAGAGCAGTTGCTAGACGCATTGCTTACAGAAATAGACATAATGGTAAATGAACCAGTATCTGTTGGGTAAATCGTATTGCGAAATTGCCGCATTGAAATATTTCATATTTTTAGGTATCATAAAACCCCAGTCTGAAGTTAAATTAATAGTAGAGTATTTAAAAATAAGTAAGGAGAGACGTTACAAGCAACGTCTGTACGAGAAAGAAATGAAACAAGGCATTCATCCAGAATATCAAAAAATTATAGCCACATGTATTTGTGGAAATGAAGTTGAAATTGGATCTACAATAAAAGCTATCAAGGTTGAAATTTGTGGTGCATGTCACCCATTCTATACAGGCACTCAAAAGATTATTGATGCTGAAGGTAGAATTGATAGATTCCAAAAACGTTACGGAAAGAAGTAAGGGCTTGGTTCCCATGCCCACCCAAAAATCAAAAGTAGAAATTTATACTTGGGATACTTGTCCTTATTGTAAAAAATTAATTGGGCTGCTTGATTCAAAAGGTGTTCAATACACTCGTTACAAGCTTGATGGTGATGAAGAAGCCAGAGATAAAATGGCTCTAAGAACTGGCGGTAAAAAGAGTGTACCTCAGCTATTTATAAACGATAAGCATATAGGTGGTTGTGATAGTAGCCATGCTTTAGAAGAGAAGGGTGAACTAGATTCTTTGATATTTGAAAATTGAAATGAAGACAAAAAAAAGCTTTGGACAACATCTTTTAACTGATCAGACCCATCTTGAAAAATTACTTAGCTTAATGGATTTAAGTAGTGAAGATATTGTCGTTGAAATCGGACCAGGTACTGGTATTTTAACTTTGCCCGTAGCAAAAAGAGTGAAAAAGATTTATGCCATTGAGATTGAAAGAGATATTGTAAAAGAATTAAAAAAGAACTTAAAAGAAAATAATATTTCAAACGTAGAAGTAATTGAAAAGAATTTCTTATCTATTGATCTTATGAAATTGTCTGATAAGCCTTTTAAGATTATTGGAAATATTCCATATAATATAACTTCAAAAATTTTAATTAAACTGTTTGGTGAGATTGATAATATCCCTGAGCACAGAAGTTTACTCCAGGAAGCATATTTACTTACACAGTTAGAGGTGGCAGAAAGATTGGTGGCTAAACCATCTACTAAAGCTTATAGTCCATTGTCGCTTCTTATTCAGTTCTCATCCATTCCTACTCTACTTCATAAAGTTCCTAGAAAAGCATTCACTCCGCCGCCTAAAGTAGAGTCTGCATTTCTTAGCTTTAAGCCTAAAGAAATATTGCCAGATGTGAAAAATCCAGAACTTGTGAAAAGTTTGATTAGGATTAGCTTTCAGCAGAGAAGAAAAAAAATAATAAATTCAATGATTAAATTCTTTGAAGATAAAACTGCTTTGGAAAATGCTTTGAAAGAATTAAAAATTGATCAAAATCTAAGACCAGAAAATTTAAGCTTTGAGGATTATGTGAGAATAAGTGGTGTTGCGTCATTGCGAGGAGTGTAATGACGAAGCAATCTCGAGATTGCCACGCCTCATTTCATTCGGCTCGCAATGACGACATGCGTTCTATACATCAGTAATAACTGACATTCCACGACTCTTAAGACCTACAAAGTTATAAAGTTCTAATTCTCTAAGTGCTTTTTCTGCTTCTATTATTGATTGAGCTATGTTTAATGCTGCTTCTGCTTTTTCTTGTGAAGATTTTCTATTATCTTCTAAAAGAGCTTGTGCTTCATTCATATATTCATCTGCAGCATCTTGAATCATAAAAAGAACAATTTTAAGTTTTTCTGGATCGTTTAAAACTTCCATTACTTGTTTATTTCCAGAAAATGTTTTTAATAAATCTGCCATTTTATGCTTCCCCAAAACTAGCTGCTATTTGACATGCGACAGAGACCAAGTCCGTACAATCTTTATTGTCCTCAAATTTTTCTTTAATTTTTGCAACAACTCCATTCTCTGCTAATAAAGCATGTGATACGAATGCTGTTCTTATTACTGAGCTTTGTGTAGTTAAAGCTCTTGCTATAGTGTCAGATTGTTTTTTTGTTAATTCAATTGAACCTAAAGCTCTTCTACCTTGATTGAACTTTTCGCCAACTAACATTTCTGCAGTTTGAGCAAATGCACCTTTTAGTTTAGCCAACCCTTTTAGCAGCTGAGTATTGTAACTAAATTGTGGTGGGGTAGCTGTCCCTTTTGGTGGTGGGGCTTTTGCTTCTTTTGCTCTATCGTCTCTTTGTAATTCTTCGACTGATGTCTTTGCTACTTCTGCAGACTGAGACATCCTTGTTGCTACTACGGGGTTCATATCAGGTCTTGTTTGTGCTTGTTGAAAAACATCTTGTGTTTGTGCTGCTTGTTGTCCTTGATTTTGAACTAACTTAGCATCATCTTGTCTGAGTAATGCTCGCTTTGCAGCATCCCCTCTTGGAGCAACAGGCTTGGCCGTTGTTGTTATTGGTGTTGCTGGATTTTTTTGTACTCCGCCCATAATTTTAAATAGAATTTGTTTGAGGACTATTCACTCCTGGGATACAGTTTATGGAGTAGTGTTAAGGTGACGTAAAGATGCAAGTATATTAATTAGATTTTAGGTTTAGCCCCAAAATAGAAATCAGAAGACAGAGGTCAGAAGTCAGAAAAAGAATAGATATAATGCAATACTTTACGAAAATATAATCTAAATGCTAGAAGAGACGCCTCAGCGGGGCGTCTGTACAGCCCTTAATGGAAGCATAAACTAAATGATTTAGATTAGATGATTGTACAGAGGTGAATTAAATTAATTAAGGGGTTTGGAGTTTTGTACTATGTCAGACCAAGACGCTGGTGATAAGCAGTTTGATGCTACACCACATAAATTAAAAGAAGCAACTAAAAAAGGACAAGTCGTTAAAAGTAAGGACTTGTGTCAGCTTTTTACTTTTATTGTAGGATTCTTTCTAATTCATCATAATGCTGCTTTTATATGGAAAACATTTTCAGATTTATTCGTTGGTCTTTGGACACAGATTCCTCTTAAGTCAATTGCAAAGATCGGACCTGGATATGTTTATTACACTACATTGTCTTCAATTTTAATTATTATTGTTCCACTTTTACTAGCACTTTTACTTACTGCAATAATAGTTGACTTCGTGCAGGTCGGACCTATTTTCACTACTGAAACAATGAAGTTCTCTCTTGATAAGCTCAATCCTTTTGAAGGAATGAAGAAAATTATTTTTAATGTTAAATCTTTATTTGAGCTTGCAAAATCTATGTTTAAAGTTCTTGTCCTTGGATACATTGCATATGAGTCGGTGACTAAGAATCTGGGTGATTTACTGTCTCTTATTGAGACATCAGATAGATTTGCAAGTATTATAATGCTCGGAAAAGTGTTCTATGACTTTACCGTTAAAAGCATTATTTTTCTATTAGTTATATCAATCTTAGATTATTTATTTCAACGATGGAAATTCATGAATGATCAAAAGATGACTTTTAAAGAGTTGAAAGATGAGTATAAGCAGACTGAAGGTGATCCTCTTATTAAATCGATGAGAAGGCAGAGGCAGCAACAAATTGCTTATGGACAAATGATGGCTCAGGTACCAGAGGCAGATTTTGTGGTTAAAAATCCTGACCATATTGCCATGGCCTTAAAATATGACACTGATATGAATAATGCCCCAAAAGTTTTAGCAAAAGGCAGTGAACTAATAGCTGAACAAATTATTGAAATTGCAGAAAAACATGGCATTCCAATAATTGAGAATGTGCCTTTGGCCAGAGCTTTATTTAGGCTGGTAAGGGTAAATCAAGAAATTCCAGCAGAATTGTATAGAGCTGTGGCTGAAATACTAATCTTTGTCTATGGTCTTAAAGCAAAAGAGAAATTCAATTAAGTTCTTCTTATCTTAAGTTGGCTAAAACCTTTAAATAGGGTAATTTATTATAGTAGGGGTTAGGAATATTAAAATTTTGTATCTTAACCAAGGAATCTAGGTTTTCTTAATAGAAATAGATTAAAGTCAATATAAGAGCGTCTATTAAATACATGCAACCAAGCGAAAAAAAAGCATCACCTCCTTCACCCACGAAAGAACTATTTATAGGACCTGAAACAGGTGCGTCTGAACAAGCACTTAAAAAACTGCTTCCTATTGTAGAAATGGTTGTTAGGAAAGAGTATAAAAACATTCCTTCATATCTGGCAGAATATGGAGAGTTGATAAATGTAGGATTACTTGCTGTAAATAAGCTTTTGAATGATGTTATGAAAAGTAAAAAAACTTACAACTCAAGTTATATAGCTCAGGCAGTCAAATGGGCTATTAAAGATGACTTGCGCTCAAGATATAACTGGTATGGTGTTAGGCAAGTTAGAGGAAAAGAAAAAGAAGATGAGTATTCAGAAAAAGGCTATCAATTTGAAGAAATTGATGGTGAAGTATTTACTGAAGAAGTGAAACATACTGCTGAGGAAAAAGTCTTTGAAACAATCCTTTATTTAGATGACCTTACTGTAGGGAATAAAGCACATGATGAAATGACTCCTGATGAATTAGCAAAGCTTGAGTTAGTAGAGCTTAAAGCTGCTATAAAAAGAGCCATCGATAAATTACCTGAAAAACATAAAAAGGTTATAGAGCTAAGATTTTATGAGCATAAAAAAGGAAATGACGTAGCTGCTGAATTAGGTGTTACTCCATCAAGAGTTTCACATATGATAAGTGATGCTATTGAAAAAGTTAAGCAGTCGCTAAGTGAAGAAGGTTTTAGTTAATGTTTGATGGAAACTCTATAATTAGTTTTCTTTCTAATTCAATTAGGCAAGGATTCAAGCCTAATAAAGAATCCCAAAATCTAAAACAAGATCAAACTCAAAACCAAGCTAAAGATGCTGAATTAAACCCTAAGCAGCCAAATCAAACAAAGCCTGGAGAAAGTTTAGTGAATACGAACTCAAGTGTTCCTATAAATCAATCTACTCTTACTAGCCCATCATTAAATCAAACAGCTTTAAATACTGTAAATAAGCCTAATCCAAATCAAACCAATGATCCAAGTAATACAAACCCAAAAGAACAGGGGCGTAATATGGGTGGTGGGGCTAAAGACTTACCTACATATGCAGGTATCTCAAATATGTCTTTAAAATCTTGGGTAGCTGATCACTCTAATAGAAATTTTTCAAATCTTCAATCTGGTGATAAAGAGTTAACTTCTACCTTAGATGGTATTAAAGGTTTTCAAAATCAAAACTATGAAGGTGGTGAAGAAGGTCGATCTGGTGGAGAAGGCAGAAGAAATAAAAATCTTCTTATTTTATCTCAAATGTTTGCAAATCCAGATCAAGTTCCTATGCAGGAGACAGATCTTTTAATGAATCTGGCAAGCTTTAAAAAATTAGGTTCAAATAGAAACAATGAAAAAATGCTAGAGAGCTCTGTAGATGAAAATGATTTTAAAAAAGCTCCCCCGACACCAAATGAACCCCAGTTTTTAGATAATGTTGATTCTTCACAATTAAAAAACATGTCACAGTTATTGGGCTTTCCAAAGGGATTCTCAGAATTTTTAAGATTGATTGCAAAAGATAATATTGAAATTAATAAAAAAGATTTAATATCATTTATTGAAAAAAGATTAAAGTATGTCCAGGAAGAAACTTTTGGGAAAGATAAATCTTTAAATGTTGCTCTGGCTGAGTTTGCACCTTTAATGGGTAAGAATAACTCACCAATGTTGCCCCTTGTTTTACTTTATTACCCTTTGCCTTTGCCTCAGGTAAAAGGTGAAGAATTGGCTTTAAGTGGTTGGAAAAAGAAAAAGAAAGAAGAATCTCAAAATATAATTGCTTCTTGTGATATTTATTACCTTTCTGAAAAAAGAGGTAGATTTCTTATTAAGTTTGAACTTAATGATAAGGATGAATTCTCTTTTAATGTTCAAACCAGTGATGAAAATAATGGAGTTGTGAAGGATATAGAAAATGCAATTTCTGAATCAATGAATTTGTTGGAAAATCCACCAGCTCTTACTGAGATGAATGTATTGTTAACTAGAGAAATTTATGAAGCTACTGATAAGAATGAAGAGCTAGCCATTGTTTCTAGTGGACCTATAAGGTTAGAAATTGTTATTGCTGTATATTCATCATTAATTATTTTAAATAGCTTAAATCAAGATCCAGATCCTTCAGGGATTATCGATGTCGTAGATATTATTAAAGAGCAATAGCACCAATAAAAAACGAGGCTTTTAACCTCGTCTTTTGTTTACATTCTTGCTATTTTTAACCTTGGATCATCCATTAGTTTCTTTTTATAGTCTTGCCACTCTTCAAAATTTTCATAAGCTTCTTTTGCTACAGTGTCGCTTACTTTTGCATATCTGAGCGTGGTTCTGATGTCATTATGACCAGCAAGTCTTTGAAGTACAAAAGAATCTATATGACCAGCTCTTTCTGTACAGAAAGTGTGTCTTAGTTGATGGATTGTTACTTGAGTTCCATCAGGATTAACTAGATTTCTTGCTGCTTCCATGAATAATTGTCTGGCTCTTGCATAAGAAAGTCTTTGTCCGTGAGTGGTTACAAAAAGTGGACCACTTGTAGGATTTCCTCTTTCTTCTACATACTGTTGTACTAATCTTTCAGTACTTTTGCTAACATAACCAACTCTTGGTTGGTTACCTTTCCCTTGTCTGACATTAATAGTGCCTTCCTGAATATCTTGAATATTTAGGTCAAGCCCCTCACTTATTCTAATGCCACTTGTATAGAGAAGGTTAAATAATAATTTTTCTCTTGTAGTCTGTGCATTTCTAAAAATCTTCTCTATTTGTTCTTTATTTAAAGAACGAATAATTGTTCCTGGTTGAACTTCTCCAAGGTCTTTATTTGGTCTTCTTCTTGGAAGATTTTCCATTGGATTTTCTTGAAGCATTCCTTCAGTTACACACCATTCAAAGAATCTATGGAGTGTGGCATAATGCCTATTTTGTGTAGCAAGAGATACTCTTTGTCCATTTTTTATTGATAAACCATTCAAGTATTCTTTTACTGTTTCTCTTGTTGTTGATGATATAGGTGTATTACCCATTGTCCTTTCAAATCTATGAAGGTCAATGGTGTATGCACGTAGCGTATCTCCATCAAGATTAAGATTTGCTAGATATTTTGTTATCGATTCGAATAATTCTGTGTTCATAATAATACTCTCATTTCAGCTTTTATCTGAAAACAAAGACGGTCGATATGGCCGGATATGTTCCTAACTTATAAAACTTATTTATTATCTTAAACTTTCTCTATTGATTCTTTGTAGGCCTCTAGTGTTTTTTTTATGTCATTCTCTTTCATGGCACTAGATATAAAGTTGGCCTCAAATTGACTTGGTGCTAAATAAATACCTCTGTTTAACATTTCAAAGAAAAATTGAGCAAATTTCTTAGTGTTTGATTTCTTTGCAGATTCTTCGTTATATACATTTGAGTTATTAAAGAATATGCTGAACATTGAGCCTGCTCTGTTAACCGTTACATTGATTCCTTTTTCTTTGTTGTAGTTTTCAATTTCATCACAAAGATGAGCTGATATTTTTTCAAGATATTCATATGTTTCAGGCTTTATCAGTTTAAGGGAAGCAATTCCACAAGCAACTGAAATAGGGTTCCCTGAAAGTGTTCCAGCTTGATAAACAGGACCGATTGGAGCAAGTAGATCCATTATTTCTCTTTTTCCGCCAACAGCTGCTAGTGGCATGCCACCACCAATAATTTTTCCAAGTGTTGTTAAATCTGGTGTGATTCTGTATTGTTCTTGTGCTCCGCCAGGTCCAATTCTAAATCCAGTGATCACTTCGTCAAAAATAAGAACTAGTTTGAATTTCTTGCTTAATTCTTTCAAACCAGTTAGAAAATTGTCTTGTGGAAGAATGACACCACAATTACCAACAATGGGTTCTACAATAATTGCTGCAATATCTTTAGGGTATTTGCTTAAGGTTATTTCAACTGTTGACAAGTCGTTAAAAGGGAGAGTTAATGTTTCTGATGCTGTGGTTTTGGTTACTCCAGGGCTGCCAGGAATACCAAGTGTAGAAACACCTGAGCCGCTATTTGAAAGGACTGAATCAGAATGCCCATGGTAGCAACCTGAAAACTTGATAATTCTATTTCTTTTTGTATATGCTCTTGCTAATCGTATTGCAGTCATAACAGCTTCAGTTCCAGAGTTTACAAATCTAATTTTTTGAATACTGGGCATTTTTGCTGTAATTAATTCAGCCAGTTCAATTTCACCTTCATGAGAAGCTCCAAAGCTTGTACCTTTTGATGCTGCTTTTTCAATAGCATGTATAACTTCTTTTTCAGCATGTCCCTGGATTAATGCCCCCCATGAATTAACGAAATCAAGATATTGATTTTCATCAGCATCATAAATATGGGCACCCTTAGCTTTTGATATAAATAATGGACTTAATTCAACAGCTTTAAACGATCTTACTGGTGAATTTACTCCCCCAGGAATAAGATTCAATGCTCTCTCGAAAAGTTCTTTTGATTTTGTTGTTTTTAGAAGTAAGTCTTGCATTTTAATCCTTTTATTGAAAAGTAAATTTCAACATTTTTACTGGCTTAGTTGGTCTGTCACTTCCTGGAGAAGTGGGCTTTGAGTCTTTAACAATCTTATCTAACGTTTCTAATGTTTCTTCTGACACTTGACCGAACACAGCGTAACCGTTTACATCTACTCCACCTGGATCTAGCGATGGTAATGGTTGAAGCCCTATAAAAAATTGACAGCTAGCACTGTTAGGATCAGAAGTCCTTGCCATGCCAACTCTTCCCTTTTTACTAAACTTTAAATTTGGATTAGTTTCTAATTTGATGAATCTAGGGTTCCCTGTTTTAGGATCAGTATAATTTCCTGTGCCATCTCCTAATGGATCTCCACCTTGAATGACAAATCCGTCAATTACCCTATGAAAAATAGTACCATTGTAGAATCCTTTTTTTGCTAATTCAATAAAATTATTAGAAGTAATGGGTGCTTCTTTTACAAAAAGCTTAATCTTAATAGGTCCTTTTTCTGTTTCTATTACTACCACATCACTACTGGCAGTTTCTTTTTTTTCTTCTTTTGTTTCTTGTTTCACAGTTTCTTTTTTTGTTGAGGCAAAAAGAGCTTTATTTGCACTAATGTAAATAATAAAAGTTAAGATGACAAAAAGAATAAGATTTTTAGTTATTTTCATTCTAACTTAAATTACCTCAACTAGTTTTCCTTCTTCAGGGATGATTTCTATTGGCAACCCTTCTGAACTTTTGCTAGAAGAAAGCTTTTCTAATAACTTTGTAGATTTACCAACTCTATCTCTAAGATAATAAAGTTTTGCTCTTCTTGTTATGCCTGATCTAAGAATTGTGATTTTTTCAATTTTAGGTGAGTGTAAAAAGAAAACTCTTTCTACTCCTACTCCTTGGAAAACCTTTCTTACTGTAAAAGTTTTATTAATTCCGCCACCTTTAATTTTTAAAATGGTGCCTTCATAGTTTTGATTTCTTTCTTTAGTACCTTCTTTAATTCTTACAGTAACTTTAACTGTATCTCCTGTTTGAATTTTAGGGAGTTCGTTTTTTATACTTTTCTTTGTTAGTTCTAATACTTTGGGATTCATTGTTTTTCCTTTATTGTTTAAATTTGTTTACTTTAAAAGTAGGAGTCAATTTTAACATATAGAAATAGCTGTGTAACATTGCAAGGAAAGCAAAACTCTTTGTCGCTGGGCAGATTGCAATCTGCCCCTACAGCAATGACGTATTACGTTTTATATCTTAAATAGTTTCATAACTACTTTTGCAAAAAAGCCTAGGACTGAATAAAGAAAAAGATTATAAACTAATTTAAATATGCTTTCTACTCTCTCTAGTTTTACCTGACTAGAAATACATGAAGCTAATTCTTTTCCAGCACCATTTATTAGGTTTTGGCTAAGCTTGCTTGAATTTATGAAATTGATAATATCCATACCTCTTATTATATCAAGATTTCTTTACCATACATTGAATAATTTATATTGACTCTGTAAGTTAAAGATATGGTGGAAACATTAAGCAATCTCTTGGAGTTTGATGATGCTTATTCAAAGTCCTTTAAAGATTATTTATTAATTGGAGTTGATGAAGTGGGGCGTGGAGCATTAGCTGGACCTGTCATTGCATGTGCTTTTTCTTGGAATAAAAAAATAGATAAAGTGGCATTAAATTTTTTAAATGATTCAAAACAAATAAATAAATTCAAAAGAGAAGCCCTTTTTAAGCTTTTAATAAAGTATGGTCAGTTTGGAATTGGTTATGGATCTGTTTTGGAAATTGAGAAATTTAATATTCTCAATGCTACTTTTTTAGCAATGAAAAGAGCTTATGAAAATTTATTATTAAAAATCAAGTTAAAAAATAAAGAACCATATTTGCTCATTGATGGAAATAAATTTAATCCTTATATTAACTGTAGGCAATCTTTTATAATTGGTGGGGATGCAAAATCATCATTAATAGCAGGAGCATCGATAATAGCTAAAGTCTATAGAGATGATCTGATGACAAGGCTTTCTCTCTCTAAAAAGTTTAAAAAATATAATTGGGGTAAAAACTCTGCTTATGGGACGGAGTCTCACAGGAAAACTATAAAAAAACATGGAATAACACCGTTACACAGA
>Ga0105164_10000562_pt1 | contig 25690 bp, 26 predicted proteins | sample VDWuncwatermetaG_FD_89674 | JGI IMG/M metagenome (GOLD analysis project Ga0105164, IMG submission 89674) | Wastewater microbial communities from Netherlands to study Microbial Dark Matter (Phase II) - VDW unchlorinated drinking water | ecosystem: Environmental > Aquatic > Freshwater > Drinking...
ACGAACACGCAGCCGGCGTTGTGGACCGCGGACAGCAGCTTCTCAGCGTCCGTCGCGTGCAGGCAGAGGTGCTCCGGCGCGAATTCGTTGGCAAGCTCGATGGCCTCCTCCAACGAGGCGACCACGGCGATGCCGCCGCGGGCCTCCAAGCTGGCCCTGGCCACAGATGCGCGCTCCAGCACGTCCAGTTGCGCCTCTACCTCGCCGACGACGGCCGTAGCCAGTCGTGCGGAGGTAGTGATCAGAGCGGCGACGGCAAGCTCATCGTGCTCTGCGCCGGCCAGGAGGTCGGCCGCCACCAGCGACGGATCGGCGTCCCCGTCGGCTATCACCAGGGTCTCGGAAGGGCCGAATACGCCATCGATACCCACCTCGCCGTAGAGCTTCTTTTTGGCCAGGGTGACGAAGATATTGCCGGGGCCGCAGATCTTGTCGACCTTGGGGACGGTCTCCGTGCCGTAGGCCATGGCCGCGATCCCCTGGACGCCGCCGGCCCGGAACACCCGGGCCACCCCGGCGATGTCGGCGGCGACCAGCTTCAACGGCGAGACGCTGGCGTCCTCCAGGGCGGGCGTTGTCATCACGATTTCAGACACGCCCGCCACCTGCGCCGGTATAGCCGTCATGAGAACTGTGGACGGGTAGACCACCCTGGTGCCGGGCACGTAGATGCCCACTCGTTCCAGCGGACGCACCACCTGACCGATGCCGTCCTCACGAAAGCTGTGGAGCGAGTGGCTCAGCTGCCGCTCGTGGAAGCCGCGGATGCGCTCTGCCGCCTGGTGCAAGGCCACCACCAGCGACGGGTCTACCTGGGCGTACGCGGCCTGGACCTCCTCCGGCGAGACCTCCAGGGAGATGCTGGACAGAGTGCCGTGGACTCCGTCCACGTCCTCGTTGTAGCGGAGGACGGCGGCGTCGCCCTCCTCCCTGACGTCGCGCAGGATGCGCTCCACCACGGCCTCGACGTCCAGCTCGGCGCCAAAGACGCGCCGGATCTCCTCTCGGGTGGCCGCCGGCAGCTCGCGGGCCTCCAGCGCGACCCGCCGCAGCACCGTATCTCGGGCTTCGGCAGCCCCGCGTGCTATGCGCACTCCAGGTACTCCTTCACAGCCTCCGTGCTCCGTTTGAGAGACTCCTCAGCGAAGGCCCGAACGCGTTCCTCGGTCAGATAGCGCAGCGTCTCGTCCACCAGATCAGGCAGCGAGCGGACGAACTCCTCGAACGCTTCGGGGGACTCGATGCCGGCCTCCCGCAGGTGTCTCCCCGCTACGTAGCGAAAGCGCTCCCAGTCCGGCGGGTGGTTCACAACGTCGATCATGACTTCCTGCCAGCGGCGCAGGGTATCGCCGTCGATAAAGTCGATCTCCAGGGCCAGGTCGCAGCGGGCCACTTCGTTGAGCACGTGGCCCATGAGCTCGCGCTGGGAGCGCTTCTCCCGGTCCATGGAGAACTGCATCGCCCGGTCCATGATGTTGGCCCTCAGGTTCCCGCCCAGGGGAGACCGCTCGCCGAAGAAGGGGCGGTAGATGGCGGTGATCCAGGTCTCGTCCATGACCAGGTGGGTCAGGTAACCCGCCACGAAGGCGACCGTCGGCGTAGTCAGAACGGCGGGTTGTGCGAGTCGTGGGTAGGCCTGGAAGAGCCCTGCCACGCCGCTCTGCTCTTCGAAGTCGCCGAGGTTGAAGAAATGGGTGCGCTCTCTCTCCCAGCGGGTGATCACCCGGATGTCGGGGGCCGTTGAGCCCAGGTAGAGGTTACCCCGCGCATCGTCGAGGACGGGGTGGCGGAGGCGATCGGCCACGTCTTTGGCAACGACGGTGTGTAGACCGAGAGGAGGCATTTTGAACCGTGACCCTGGGCCAATTGTATCAGACCGTTTCGACGGTCCGGACCGAGCGCCGCAGCGCCGCCACCACCTCATCGAACACCCGCCGCCGCCGGCCGTGCAGAGCGACGTCTTTGCGGGCGATGACGCAGGTGGTGGACCCGAACAGCAGGTCGATGGCCTTGAGCCGGTTCTCGGCCAGGGTCTTGCCGGTCTCCGTGCCCTCGATCAGGAGATCGGCGTCCTCCGGCACAAACCCCTCGGAGGCGCCGGCGATAGGGATGACCTGATAGCGCCAGAAATGCCGGCTGCGAGCGTAATGGTCGGCCACGTCCGGCAGCTCGGCTGCTACCCTCAACACCGCCTTCTGCTGTGAGCGCCAGCTATCGAGCGCCTCGCCGATGCTGGCGGCGGGAAGCTCCTCGCTGACCACGGCCGAGAGATTGAACTGGCCCCGCCGCAGGTCGACGACCTCGGCCACGGGACTGGACGGGAAGCGGTAAAGGTGGTTCATCAGGCAATCGCGACCTGTGATAGCGAGGTCCATCTCGCCCGAGGCCACAAGCTGCGGCATGTCGTGCGGGCGGATCACTTTCACCTCCAGCCCAACCAGCGAGCTGACGGGGCGCCGGACGCAGCGCGACTCGTCGTAGCCATCGAAGACCAGGCCGGCCACGCGCAGGGCGTCCGCCGCGTTCGGCTGCTGGTGGCCATCGGGCACGGCCAGGCGAACGGAGGAGCGCTCCCGCAGCGGCTGAGCTGCTCGCTTGTCTGGGGGCACGGGGGGAGGAAGGCGCAGGCCGCCGGCGGGGCCAGGGACAGGAGCGCCAGCCATGAGCGGGCCCAATACCGCGCTCAAGTCCTTGCTTGCCAGGGCATCGGCGTTGGCGATGAGCCAGGCAGAGCTGTCCAACAGGCAGAAGAGGGGTCGCAGGCCCTGAGCCCGCAGAGTCGCTTCCTCAGCGGCGGCAACGATCGCCAGGTCCGCGTCCTCCGGCGGGTAGGCCTCGGCGGCGCCCCACACGGCCTGCACCCGGTAGGCGGGCAGCCGGGCTGCCATAGCAAACGTCTCCGCCAGGTTGGGGTATTCGCTGGCCAGGCGCACGAGGCCCATGGAACCCAGGTGGGCCAGCCCATCTCCTGCGCCATCGGTGCCAGCCGCGAAGATGCCGCATTGCCCGACGCCCATACCCCGCAGGGCCACCACTGGCTGCCTGGGGAAGCGAACCTGCATCTCCGTCAGCCAAGCCAGATTGCATACGCCGAGATCGTAGTTGCCGAGGGCGATCTGGATAGGGATGTCCTTCTCGCGGAACACGCGCACCACCACGTCTTCGCGGCCCTCCACAGGAAGTCTGTAGGCGCGGGAGCCCCGGCCGTAGCCCTCCACTCGCAGGCCGCAAGAGACGAGGAGCTGCGCCAGGGGAGAGCGCAGATCGCCCGCAGGCAGGGCGAGCTTAATCACCGGCAGCTTCCGTGATCACACGCACGACCTCCTCGACCGAGGGTAGCCGGCGGGGGGCAGCGCCATCCCGGTTGAGCAGGAAGCCGCCCGCAACTACCTCGACCTGCCAAGAGACAGCCGCTTCCCGTCCTGCCGCCACGTCAACCGACCGGCCAGCGTTGCGGAGGGCAGAAGCCAGACGGAACGCTGCGGCCAGATCATCTGGCTTGCCGCTGCCGGACCGGACGCCCACCGAGGGCAGTTCCTCCGCTCGGTCTACTGGCAGCAGCCCGGCTATGAGGTCCAGATAGAGGGCGAAGCCGGAGGCGGGGGTTCCACCGCCCCCTATCAGGGAGATCAGGGCATCGTAGCGGCCGCCTCCGCCGACCGTCTTTCCATCGACCTGGAAGTGGAAAGCGGGCCCCGTGTAGTACTCGAAGTTGCGCACCCGGGCGGGCGAGATGCGATAGGGGCAGCCGGTCTCGTTCAGCACCTCGGCGACAGCCGTCAATTCGTCTAGCGGACGTGCCAGTTCGGGGACGGCGGGAAAGAGGGCAGCGCGGAGGTTGTTCAGATAGGGGACTCCCTCCCCTTCGGAGGAGAGGAGCGCCCGCAGCGAGCCGCCGGCGTCCGACAGCCGCTCCTGCACTTCGTCCAAGGCGCCGACGTCTCCGTCCAGAATGCGGTCGTACAGGGCCAGTTGCTCGCTCATTTCCAGCCCCGCTCGGGCCAAAATCACCCGCAGTATGCCGGGGGCGGAGAGCCTGAGCTCCGGCTGTAATCCTAGCCTCTGAAGGACCTCGCAGCCCATGAGGATCAGCTCCACATCTCCGACGGGTTGCGTGTCTCCGATGAGTTCCACCCCGCACTGCCACTCTTCACGCGATTCGTCCCCCTGGGCGAAATGGAACACGTTCTGGACGTAGAACAGCTTCGCCGCCTTGCGGTCGCGCATCTCCTGGACGTAGAGGCGGACGGCCGGGATGGTGGACTCCGGGCGCAGGACGACCCGCTCACCGCTCCAGCCATCCCAATCCAAGAAGGAGTAGACGCGGCCGAGCATCTGGGGCGAGAGCGTCCCGGTCGAAGTGAACAGATGCAGGTGCTCGATGGTCGGGGTGCGGACCTCTTCGTAGCCCCATCCGAGGCACACCTCGCGAAATGCCTGTTCCACGCGCCGGAACCGTCGCATCTCGTCCGGCAGTATGTCGCGCATGCCGCGACAGCGCATAGAATCGTCCATTGTCATCAACTCCTGCGGGATGTGGCCATTCTAGCATCCGCTACAGACCGTGTTCAAACGAATCCAAGCTTTGCTCAAGCTCTCGGATGTATAATCGCTATCAGGTGACAGTAAGTTGGCGAGCTGGCTAGCATGAACCCCATCCTCCGTGCCCGCTACAGAACGCTCCGCCTAGCTATTGCCCTCCTTGCCGTCCTGGCGGGGGCCCTGATTTTCGCCTGCGCGGGTGGGCCAGGCGCTCCTCCCGGGGCCGTGCACGTCCTCACAGCCAAGGGGACTGTCAACCCCATTATGTCTCGTTACATAGACCGCGGGATAGACGCGGCCGAGGACGAGGAGGCCGGCGCCGTGGTGATCCGGCTGGACACGCCGGGCGGCCTCCTCAGCTCCATGAACGACATCGTGAAGCGCCTCCTGGCTTCCCGCGTGCCGACGGTGGTCTACGTGACGCCGCCGGGCGGCCAGGCCGCCTCCGCGGGCACCTTCATTACCATGGCCGCCCACGTGGCCGCCATGGCGCCTGCCACCCGCATCGGCGCTGCTCACCCCGTGGGCAGTGGCGGCGAAGAGATCCAAGGGCCCTTAAACGATAAGGTGACCAACGACTCCGTGGCGCTCATTCGCAGCCTGGCCCTGCGCCACGAGCGCAATGCCGATTGGGCCGAGGACGCCGTGCGTAAGAGCGTTTCGGCCAACGATTCCGAAGCCCTGAACCTCCACGTGGTGGACTACGTGGCTGGCGATCTGAACGACCTGCTGCGCCAGATGGACGGCCGCCAGCTACGTGTCGGAGAAAACGGGACAACCCTAACGCTGAATACAGCCAAGGCGCCCCTGGTGTACAACGACCGTAATTTTATCGAGAACTTCTTAGCCATCATCGCCGACCCGAACATCGCCTTCTTGCTGCTATCTTTGGGGTCTCTCGCCCTGTTCATCGAGATCGTCAATCCCGGCCACATCTTTCCGGGCGTCTTCGGGGTCATCGCCCTGGTCCTGGGCTTCTTTGCCCTCAGCGTACTGCCCTTCAACTGGGCGGGGGTGGCGCTAATCCTGTTCGCTTTCGTTCTGTTCGGCCTGGAGCTGTTCATCACCAGCCACGGGATATTAGGTATCGGGGGGATCGTCGCCCTGGTCCTGGGCGGCCTCCTCCTCACCAGCGATAATCCGCCGGAGTTCCAGGTATCGCGCTGGCTGGTGTTCGGCCTAGGGGCCGCTCTGGCCCTGTTCGTCCTCTATGTCCTGGCCAGCATCATCCGCATAAGGAGGATGCCCGCCCAGATGGGGATGCAGACGATGGTAGGGCGGGAGGCCACAGCCCGCTCGGCCCTCGACCCCGGGGGGTTCGTGTTCATCAGCGGGGAGTACTGGTCCGCCGAGGCGGAAGACGGCTCCGTCCAGCCCGGCGAGCGCGTAGTGATCACCGAAGTCCAAGGCCTCAAACTGAAGGTCAAGAAGCAGCAGCAGCAGCCGGAAGGAGACTAGCCGCTATGTCCAATGCGCCAGCATCCAGCGAGCCGCAAGGTCCGAATTGGCTGGCCCGCGTCCTGACGGGCTTGGGGTACGTGATGGCCGTTCCCCTGTTCTGGTTGGCCGTGAAGATAGTGCAGGAGTACGAACGGGGGGTTATCTTTCGCCTGGGCCGCCTGGTAGGGGCCCGTGGGCCCGGCCTCTTCCTCATCATCCCCATCGTGGAGCGGATGGTGAAGGTGGACCTGCGCATCGTGACCATGGACGTGCCCCGGCAGGAGGCCATCACCCAAGACAACGTGACGGTCAAGGTAGATGCCGTCATCTACTTCCGCGTAGTGAACCCCGAGGATTCCGTCGTCAAGGTGATAGACTTCATCCGCGCCACCTCCCTCATCTCCCAGACGACGCTGCGCAACGTCATCGGTCAGTCCGACCTGGACGAGATCCTGTCCCGGCGCGAGCAGGTCAACCAGCGCCTTCAGACGATCATCGACGAGCAAACCGAGCCCTGGGGGGTCAAGGTCACGGCCGTGGAGGTGCGCGACGTTACCCTGGCGCCGGAGATGATCCGCGCCATCGCCCGCCAGGCCGAGGCCGAGCGCGAGCGCCGGGCCAAGGTCATCCACGCCCAGGGTGAGTTCGAAGCCGCCGAGAAGTTGGCCGAGGCCGGCAAGGTGATGGCGGCGACGCCCACCACCCTACAGTTGCGCTACCTTCAGACCCTGACGGAGATCGCCTCCGAGAACAGCAGCACCGTCATCTTCCCGGTGCCCATCGACCTGATAAACATGTTTATGGGCCGCATGGCGGGGGATGGGGGAGCGGCCGCCCAGGGAAGCGCCCGACGAGAAGTCCCGCTGGAGGAGAAGAAGGAGTAGAGGCGGAGACTAGCGCAGGGTGACTTCGCCGGCCGCTATAGTCACCCGCGAGCCGTCACGCCGGCGCAGGATGAGGCTGCCCTCAGCGTCCACGTCCTCGGCCAGCCCTTCCTCGACCTGCTGGCCGAAGGTGACCCGCACCCGGCGGCCCAGGGTTTCCAGGCGGGAGCGCCAGGCTTGGTGCACGGCCGCGCCCTGCGCGGCCTCGAGGTACAGCACCTCGAACCGATTGAGGAGCTGCGCCAAGACCGTCTCCCGCGACACCTCGCAGCCCAGCTCTCGTTTGAGGCTGGTAGCGACACCGGCGATCTCGGGCACCCGATCCACATCGAGGTTCACGTTGAGGCCGATCCCCACCAGCGAATAGCTGACGGACGCCCCGGACAGCTCGGTCTCGATTAGAATGCCGGCCAGCTTGCGGCCTCCGACCAAGACATCATTGGGCCACTTGATGCTTGGTACCAAGCCGGTTGTCTCTTCCACCGCCTGCGCGGTGGCCAGGGGAGCGACGATGCTTAGTGATCGCAGGCGCTCGACGGTTGGCCTCATCACGAGCGTCAGATAGAGATTGGCGCCACTTGGGGATGCCCAAGAGCGGCCCAGGCGGCCCCTCCCGGCAGTCTGCTCCTCTGCCAAAAAAACGGTGCCTTCCGGCACACCAGCCTCAGCCTCGGCGCGGGCGACATCCTGGGTCGAGGTGGCGCTGGGGAGAGACACCAGGCGGCGACCGATGAAGGCCGCCCTGAGATCTTTGCGCACGAGAGCGGTGTTCAATGACATGCCGACTAGACGATAGCCGCAGGGAAAACAAAAAGCCAGCCGTTTCCGGCTGGCTTTTTGCGCTAGGCACGTAGGCCTGTCCTACGCGCCTTTTCAGTTATCGCACCAGCACCTCAGAGAGGTGAAGGTGTGAACGGACAGGCCTACGGCCATAGCTAGGTCTATCGCCCATTCACATCACCTCCTTTCCTGGCAAGCATCCTAACACACAGCGGCGGCGCCCACAAGGGAATGGTCGTATGCTGAAGAATTTGTGAACTGGTTCAGCGCGCTCCGAACAGATCCTTCAGTATGCTCCCGGCCTGCTGGCGGTCATCGCACTGGTAAGAGGAATCCGCCAGGTGCACCTCGCGCTCGTGGCCCTTTCCGGCCAGGAGCACCACGTCCTCGTCAACAGCCATAGCCAGGGCCTGGGCGATCGCCTCTCGGCGGTCGGGGACCAAGGCGAAGTCGTGGCCCTCCCGCTTGCCGCCGGCGCGCAGGCCGGCAGCGATCTCCTCGATGATCGACAGGCGGTCTTCGGTACAGGGATTGTCATCGGTCACGATTGTGTAGTCCGCCAGGCGGGCCGCCACCTGCCCCATGGCGAAACGCCGGTCCCTCTCCCGCTCCCCGATGCACCCGAAGACAGCGATGAGCCGGCCGCGTGAGCGCGCGCGCAGTAACTCGAGAACTCGCCGCAGCGAGTCCGGCGCGTGGGCGAAGTCCACCACCACCGCGAAAGGCTGGCCTTCGTCGACCAGCTCCATGCGGCCGGGAGCGCCCGGCCAGGATGCCAGGCCCCGCACGATGGTCCCGATCTCCAGGCCCGCGGCCAGACCCACGGCCGCCGCCGCCAGGGCGTTGGCGACGTTGAAGTCGCCGGGGCGGGTGATCAACGCCTTGGTCTCGCCGGCGGGGGTCCGCAGCAGAAAGCTCGACCCCCAGCCGTCAGGCGCAATGCGCGCCGCCGAAACGTCGGCCTCCGGAGCCAGCCCGTAGGTGATCGCTTGGGCGGTGGTGAGGCCGCGGAGGTAATCGCACGACGGGTCGTCGGCGTTGAGGACGGCGGCCTTGGGGCTGTCCTTGGCGGCGGACTCGTCCAGCATGGCGAACAGGCGCCCTTTAGCCGCCAGGTACTCCTGGGCGCCGCCGTGGAAATCCATGTGGTCGGCGCCGACGTTGGTGACGACGGCGATATCGAACTCGCAGCCATCGAGCCGGTGCAGGGCCAGCCCGTGGGAGGTCGCCTCGATGACTGCCCAGCGGCCGCCGGCCTCCACCATGCGCGAGAGCATCGCCTGCAGTTGGGGCGCCTCGGGCGTGGTGAAGCGGCCGGTGTCTGGCAGCGGCGTGGCGCCCACGCGGCATTGGGCCGTGCTGATCAGCCCGGTGGTACGGCCCGCTGTCTCCAGCACATGGGCGATGAGGTGCGCCAGGCTGGTCTTGCCGTCGGTGCCGGTTACCCCCACGACGTGCAGCCGCCGCGCCGGATAGCCGCACAGGGCGGCGGCAAACCTGGCAAGGGCGGCCCGCGTGTCCGGTACGACCAGCGTGGGAACGGGGCTTTCGGCCAAGAGCCGGCTCCACCTCTCCGTGCGATCGGCCTGGACGGCCAGCGCCGACGCGCCCGCCCGCACGGCCTGGGCGATGTAGTCGTGGCCGTCGGTCCTGGCACCCGGGATAGCTACGAAGAGCGAGCCCGGTTCCGCCAGGCGGGAATCGTAGCAGAGGGAGGCGATCGGGACATCGCCGTCGCCCATGAGGTCGGCGTGCGGGATCTCGACCAGGAGGTCACTCAGCTTCATCAACAGTAGGAACGGCCCGGCGGCCGTTCCGTTGCTTCAATGCCTGAGATAAACGGGCCTGAGATAGATGGCCCAGTAGACCTATAGGCCGAGTTCTGTATCCCGAGGTCATCGGGACGGTGACCATCTATCTAGCCCCGATGTTGCCATCGGGGTCATGCGGCCAACCCGAGGGTTCGGGCCGGGCACCCTTAGCACCCTCCTATTTGGCCTTGCTCCGCGCGGGGTTTGGCCGGCCTCCGGCTCACGCCGGAGCCGGTGGGCTCTTACCCCACCATTTCACCCTTACCCCGAAAGATCGGGGCGGTATGTTTCTGTGCCACTTTCCGTCGGGTCGCCCCGCCTGGGCGTTACCCAGCGCGCTGCCCGGTGGAGCTCGGACCTTCCTCCCTCCGCCGAGGCGGAGAGCGGCCACCCGGTCTACTGGGCCACTCACAGTATAGCATTCCTCACCAGCCTTCTCGCCCTTCGCTGCCGCGCGTAACGCCCTAGCGCGACCGGCATCCCATGCTTGTTGCCCAAATCCCTGGGTCAGGAGGTTGTGCATGGAGTGCCCGAGGTGCGGCGGCAGCGGAAGCTGTCCGGAGTGCGACGGCCTGGGCGAGGTCGTCTGCGGGGCCTGTGATGGCCTTGGTGATGGATGCGAGCAGTGCCAGAGTACGGGTCGCTATATCTGCGTGCCCTGCGACGGTAGCGGCAGGTGCCCCCGCTGCAAGGGCGAGGGCGAGATTCCGGAAGCCTCAAGTGAATTGCCATTACGTGAGTAACGGATGCAGTTATGCAACCCAGGCTCCAGTCCAAGGTACCACGTAGATAGTAATACCGTCCTGCAAGGAAGCCTCTGCTAGGTCTTCCTTCACGAGACCCAAGACATCAAACTCATCAAATTCATCTAAGTCCGCCGCGAGTAAGTGGACTGATAAAATGAACTTTGCCTTCTCATCACCGAATTTCGTCAGTTGAAAGCGAGCTTCCGGGAATCGGTGTTGGATTTTTTCCTTTATGAGCTCTATTCGCCTTTGCGCTTTGGCCTCAACGACATCCGCCTTCATCGGCTTGCTAATCTTCCCCTTTCTCCAGTTTGCCACGAACGGCTTGGACGAATTGTGCCGCTCTGCGAACAGCCTCCGTCGCCCCCCTTCGACCTACCGTATACGGCCGGTAATCAGCTTTCACCCGCATAGACTCCAACTGATCGAGAAGCCCGCGGAGACTAGCGGGATACACACGGCGCCTGTTGATCAATTCTCCATTGAAGATAACCTGCACCTTCGTATGATCTGGCCTTTCTATGCTGAATCCTTGATCTATGGCAGCTGCAATGGCTGCTTGGAAGGCTGCAAAATACGCTCTGTTTGTCGCTGCGTCGTATCTGTTGGACTCCAACTCGGCTCTCGCCGACACTAAGTTCTCCAGAGCCTTCTGCAAGTAAAGACCGGCCTCGCTCAAGAGAGATTATACCTCGCCTATTACATCCATGGATGCGTTCTAGTCCAAGCCCCGGTCCAAAGCCTGGTTGGCCAGTTGATCGGCGCGTTTGTTCTGCTCCCGGGGGATGGCGTGCGCCTGGAAGCTGGCGAACCGCCGCTGCAGGTCCTTTAGCCGCCCGAACAGAGGCTTCAGGCGAGGGTTGCGCACGCGGTAGCGCCAGTCGAGCTGGCGCCCGACCAACTCCGAGTCCATCCGCAGCTCCACCTCCCGCGCCCCCAGGGCCAGCGCGGCCTCCAGGCCGGCTATGGCAGCCTGATACTCAGCCTCGTTGTTGGTGGCGCGGCCGATGCGACGCGACACCGCGTGGACCTCGCGCCCAGTTTCGTCATAGACCACGGCGCCGATGGCAGCCGGGCCCGGGTTGCCCCGCGAGGCGCCATCGCTGAAGACAGTCCACCTCGCCTCAGACAATCGCCGCTACGGCCTCAGCCGGGTCTCGATGCCGTCATCGCGGACGACGACCCGGTCCAGTATGTCCCGCAGTAGGTCCTGGCGCTGGCCAAACGCCAGCCGTCCCCACTCGTCGCCCAGACGAGTCAGGAGGCCTTCGCGCTGGCGCCTGCGCTCGGCCTCGGTGGCCTGCTGCCGGGCCAGGTTTTGCGATTCGGCCAGGCTTTGCTCGATCTCCAACTGCTGGGCGGCCAGGGACAGGCCAAGACCGCGAAGCCGCTCGCCGTTGATGCGGCCGGCGACCGCCCCATCGAGAAACTGCTCCAGGCGCCTGTCCAGGCGGCGGGACTTGTCACGCAGGCGGCGGATCTGGCCTTCCATCTCGGCCAAGACAGCGGCGCCATCGCCAGCATGGGACAGTGCGGGAGTCGACTCGCCGTTGAGCAGGGCCTGGCGAACCTCCTCTTCCAAAGCCTCGGCGCGGCGGGTGTGGTAGTCGCACAGACTCCGGTTGGTACGCGACTCGCACTGATAGTAGCGGTACTGGGCCGTGCGTTGGGCGCCATCGCTGCGGCGCTGCCACTTCTGCTTGCGGGTGACCCCGATCATCTTGTTGCCGCAGTAGCCGCAGTAGGCGAGGCCGGAGAGGAGGAAGGGTGACGACTGGCGGGCCCCCGCGGCCGGGCGCCGCTGGTCCAGCCTCTCCTGGACGAGGCGGAAGTCGTCCTGGGAGATGAGGGGGGCGTGGCTAGCCGGCACGCGCACGCCGAAGCGAGTATACGTTCCAACGTAAGCCCGGTTACGCAGGATGTCACGCACGGTGACCATGCTCCACAGGCCGTTTCGGCGAGTGCGCAGCTCCTCCTGGTTGACGCGGCGGGCGATACGGCGGATTCCTAGCCCGTCCTTGAGGTACAGCCGGAAGATGTACCGCACCACCGAGCCCTCTTCCGGGACGACGACCAAGCGGCGCTTGGGCCCGACGCGGTAGCCGTATGGAGGACGGCCCAGGGCCTCGCCCTTGACTGCCTTGCGACGCATGGCCGCCTTGACCCTCTCGCCCAGACGCCCGTTGCTGCGCTGGCCGGCCCAGCGCTCCAGTAAGAGGGCGCCCACATCGTCCCCGTTCTCGATGCTGACGGTGGGGACCCCCAGGCTGGCCAGTTGAAAGTAGCGGCGGGCGACCTCCGTGAGGGCATCGCCCAAGCTGTCGATATTAGGTACGGCCACGAGGAGAAAGCCCCGCGAGGCCTGCTGCCGTACGAATTCCACCAACTGCCCAAAGCCGGGCAGCTCGCCCTGGGGCCCCGGAACGTCCAGGAAGGCAGCCGCTGCCTCGTAGCCGTTGCTCTGGCAAAACTCCAAGAATGACCGGCTCTGTTCGGCCAGCGAGTCGCCGCGCGTCTCCCTGAAATACCCGATAGCGCGCACTTTAGCTCACCATCAGTATCCGCTCACAACTGACGCACTGGACAAGCTCCAGCCCGGTCCGGGCCTTTTGCAAGATCGACATGGGGAGGGTGATGCGACAGCCCTGACACATCCCGCGTTCAACCCTGGCCACGGCCTGACCAGCGCGACGCTCTCGGAGCAGTTCATAGAGGCCGAGAGCGGCCCTGTCCATCCCGTTGGACTGTTTGCCCCTCTGCTCTTGCAGCCGCGGTACCTCCGGCGCGATGCTGGCCCGTTCTGCCTCCAGCACCTGCTGCCCCGCCCGCCAGCGGGCCTCCACTTCCGAATAGGCGGCCTCAGCGTTGCGAAGCTCAGCCTCAGCGTCCTCCAGTTCCACAAGTACGGCCAGGAGGGCGTCTTCCCGTTTACGGATATGGACCTGGAGCGATATGACGTCGGCTTGGAGGTCCTGTAACTCCTTAGGGTTTCGCACGGTGTCGCCGTAGAGCTTCTTCTCCACCTCTGAGGCCTTGGCCCGCTCATCATCCACATCCGTCTCCAGATCAGCTTGGCGAGACCGGAGCGGCACCACCACCTGGCGCTTCTCGTCGACCAGCCGGCGGGCCTCGAGAAGCTCCTGGCTCTCGCCCAGTTCGGGCTCGATCTCCGCCAGCCGCGCCGATGCCCTATCGAGAGCAAGATCGATCTCCTGGAGGGCATACAGCTCAGCGGCGGAGGTCATCACCTAAAAACATCGGACAGGCCGGGGCGTAGCGGGGGTGGACAATGTCTGCAGCGGGATTATAGACTTAGGCCTGGCGGGTTTGCAACAAGAGGCGCGCGGCTTCCTTCGCCGCGAATCTCCTAACCGAAACGCTAAGCCACACGCCAAATCCCCATGCGACTCAACGTGGGCCCACAACTCCGGCAACCTGTCGGCGCCGTCATCGTCGTTGACCTGGAGGAGCCGCTCTTGTCCTTCGACGACACCGAACTTCGTGGTCTGACCGGATCGGCCACCATCCTGCGCAGCGACCGCGGTCTGCTGGTTGCGGTCCACCTCAATGCCCAGGTCCACGAGAAGTGCTCCCGCTGCCTGGGCGACACCAGTTGTCCGGTTGCCATCGATTTCGAAGAGGAGTATGTGCCCGTCATAGACGCTGTTAGCGGCGCACCTGTGCACCTATCCGAGGAAGACGACGTGTTCCGCATCGGGCCGGACTTCGTTCTGGACTTGCGCGAAGCGCTGCGACAGTACACCCTTATATCGGAACCGGCCAAGCCCCTGTGCAGGCCCGACTGCGCCGGGCTGTGCCCGACCTGCGGCGCCGACCTGAACCAGGGCCCGTGCAACTGCCCACCTGCGGTGAACGAGCGCTGGCAGGCGCTGGCCGGCCTCAAGACCACAGACCAGGAAGGGAGCTAATCCGTGCCAGCCCTGCCCAAGAAGAAGACCTCCATCTCGCGCAAGCGGCGACGCCGCTCGCATCTGTCGGCCGCCATACCCGCCCTGGTGGTCTGTCCCCAGTGCCGCAGCCCGCGGCCGTCCCACCACGCCTGCCCCATCTGCGGGACCTACCGCGGTCGCGAGGTGCTGGCCGTCGGCGAGCGCCGACGCCGTCCCCCCAGCCAGACCTGATCGCTACCTTCTCGACGCAAGCCGCCCATGCTATACTGCGGCTGGCTATGCGACGTCGAGTAGTGCGCCTGCTGTTCCCCCTCCGCTTCATTTTGGCAGCTTCTGCGGACATCACCTACTTTGTGTGGTGGGACGCCACTCACTGCACGTTCTGTCGTACAAGATTGGACGAGTTCGGACGGTGTCCGAATCCGGACTGTCACCTGGGACGCCTGACCAAGGAACAGGAAGGCCTGGGGGCTTAAGCAGCGCCTCATGACCTCCACGTCCAGCTCTACAAGGTTCATCACCGACAAGCTGCACCAAGCCCCGATAGACCCCAAGCTGGCCCTCATCTTCCCCGGGCAGGGCTCGCAATCGGTCGGCATGGGCAGCGACCTGTATCAACTGTCCGCGGCGGCGCGGCAAGCGTTTGAGGCGGCCGACGCCGTCCTGGGGCGCGCCTTGAGCAAGCTCTGCTTCGAAGGACCGGAGGACGAGCTTCGACAGACGGCGAACGCCCAGCCGGCCATCATGGTCGCCTCTCTAGCCTGTCTGGCGGCGGCTCTAGAGACCGGTCTGCTGGGACGAAGGCCGGCTTTCCTGGCCGGACACAGCCTGGGCGAATACACGGCCCTGGTCGCGGCCGGCTCCCTGACCTTCGAGGATGCCCTGCTGCTGGTGAATGAGCGCGGTCGCGTGATGGACGAGGCCGGACTCGCCAGGCCCGGAGCCATGGCGGCGCTGCTTGGGCTGAGCGAGGAGCAGGCAGATGAGGTCCGCCGCCTGTCCGGCGCCGAGCTATGCAACTACAACTCGCCCTCCCAGATGGTCATCGGCGGCACGCCGTCGGCGGTGCAGCGGGCTTCGTCCCTGGCCAGGGAGCGCGGCGGCCGCGTGCTTCCCCTGAATGTCTCCGGCGCCTTCCACACGTCTCTCATGAAGGCAGCGGCCGACGAGTACGCGCGCGCTGTGGAGGCGGCGGCGATCAGCGACCCCGTGATACCCGTGGTGGGCAACGCCACCGGTCGGCCGCTGACCAGCGCCGGGGAGGTCACGTCCGAGCTGAAGGAGCAGATGGTGAGCCCCGTCCTCTGGCACCAGTCTGTGATAGCGATGGTGGAGGCGGGCTTAGACACATTCGTGGAGGTGGGGCCGGGCCGGGTTCTCACTTCGTTGATGAAGAGGACTGCGCCCGCAGTCACAGCCTTCTCCATAGATGGGGCGGCCAGCCTTCCCAGGCCCAGCAATGTTTGACCTGTCGGGGCGGGCGGCTCTGGTCACGGGCGCCTCGCGCGGCATCGGCCGTGCCATCGCCCTGCAGCTGGCCAGCCACGGCGCCGCCGTCGCCATTAACTACAGGCGGAGCGAAGCCCAGGCCAAGGCTGTGCAAGCGGAGATCGAATCGTGCGGCGGCAGAGCGATCTGCGTGCAGGGAGACGTCAGCGTCCCCGAGGACGCTGATCGTATTGTCGAGGAGACCGGAGAGGCGTTCGGACGCCTGGACATACTGGTCAACAACGCCGGATTCAACCGCGACACCCTGATCCTCCGTATGTCGGTGGAGGACTGGGACCAAGTGATGGCCGTCAACCTGCGCGCCGTATTCTTGTGCACCAGGGCCGCCCTACGGCGGATGCTCCGCCAGCGCTGGGGCAGGGTGATTAACATCGGGAGCGTCTCCGGGCTGGCGGGTAACGCCGGTCAGGCCAACTACGCCGCCGCCAAGTCCGGCCTCATCGGGTTCTCCCGGGCCGTGGCCCGGGAGATGGGGTCCCGCGGCATAACGTCCAACCTGGTAGCGCCCGGGCTGGTGAGGACGGATCTGACCAAGAACATACCCCAGCAAGTAGTGGACCAGGCGATGCAGCGCATCCTGGTGGGGCGGCTGGGCACGCCGGAGGAGATCGCGGCGGCGGTGGTCTTCCTGGCCTCCGAAGAGGCCGGCTACATCACGGGACACGTGCTGCCAGTAGATGGCGGGCTGGGGATGTAGCGGTGGCCGGCAAACGGCGTAAGGCCCGAGTCCTGGCGCTACAGGCGCTGTTCGAACTGGACACGGTGGGTCATCCCCCCGACCAGACGATAGCTAGGCTGCTGGAGGAAACCGCCGCATCGGGAGAGGCTGAGGCCTTCGCCCGCGAGCTGGTGCAGGGAGTGCTAGCGAACCGCGATCGCATAGACGAAGTCATCCGCAAGACAGCACCCACTTGGCCTCTGGAACAAGTCGCGGCCATTGACCGTAATATCCTGAGGCTTGCCATCTACGAAATCCTCATTGATAATAGTGTGCCGATGCGTGCCGCCATTAATGAGGCTGTCGAGCTAGCCAAACAGTTTGGCGGCGAGACTTCCCCACGGTTTGTCAACGGAGTATTGGGATCCGTGAGCCTGTCGGCGACGCGCTGACGATTAAGGAGGTGACTGGTGGCTACCGTCTTCGAGCGGGTACGAAAGATCATCGCCGAACAGCTCGGTGTTGAGGAGAGCGAGATTAACCCCCAGACGTCTTTCGTCGATGACCTCAACGCTGACTCCCTCGACCTGGTGGAGCTGATTATGTCCCTGGAGGAGGAGTTCAGCAAGGGTGGCAAAAGCATGGAAATATCCGACGAGGACGCCGAGAAGATCGCCACCGTGCAGGACGCCGTCAGCTACATCGTCGAACACGGCATCGCCGAGGACGAGCCTTAGCCCCGACGCCGCCGCAGGGCACACCTGATCGCGTCTCCAGCGTATCGAGCCCCGTCGCGCGCGGGGCTTAACCTCTTATGCGGCGCCTAGCTTGTCTTATAATGGATTCGCGTCATGAGTTTCCTGGGGATCGGCCTTCCCGAGATCGTCCTCATCCTGGTGATCGCCATCATCGTGGTTGGGCCACAGCGTTTGCCCGAAGTGGCCGTGCAGATCGCAAGGGCGATCCGCTACCTGCGGGGGTACGCCACGGACGCCACAGCCCAGATCCGCGCTGAACTAGATGAGTTAACCAAAGAGTACGAGCAGGTCCGCCAAGAACTCAAGGAATTCCGGCAGGTCATCGGAAACAGCGTCAGCGCGGTCACCAGCGAGCTGGACCGAACGCTCCAAGACAGCCGGCCGATGATCGAGCCCAGCGCCGAGCCTCCTCCCGAGCAACAGCCGCCGACGGGCCCGGCGGAGCACTAACTTCCACATTGAGCACGTACTCGTAAAGCCGGTGTAGCAATGAGCCGCGCAGCCCCTCCCGAACTTCCCCCTGAGGCGCCTGAAGAAGGGTCCTCCGAAAAGTACATGACGCTGATGGAGCACCTGCAGGAGCTCCGCTTCCGTCTTATGGTATCGGCGGTGGGAGTGGTGACCGGGCTCGCCGTCTCCGCTTACTTCGGCGAGCAGATCATCGACTTCCTAAAGGAGCCTGCCAAGTCGCGCAACCCGGACTTTCAGCTCACATTCATCGAGCCGTTCGAGCTCTTCGCCACGTATTTCCGCGTCTCCATGTTGGGCGGCCTCATCTTCGGCATGCCCATCATCTTGTACCAGGGCCTGCGCTTCGTTTCGCCGGGCCTCAAGCCGGGCGAACGGCGCTGGCTGTACCTGACAGTGATCGGCGCCACGGGCCTGTTCCTGGGCGGCGTGGCTTTTGCCTATTACGTGGCCCTGCCGCCGGCCCTCGATTTCTTGCTGAACTTCGGCAGCGACCTGGCCCAGCCCCAAATCCGCGTCAGCAGCTACATCGATTTCGTGACCCGGCTGCTGTTCTGGACCGGCGTCACCTTCGAGACGCCGCTGGTGATCATGTTCCTGGGCCGCTTTGGCATCATCCGCCCCGGCCAGTTGCTGCGCTGGTGGCGCCTGGCCATCGTGGGCGCCTTCGTCATCGCCGCCGTCGTCACCCCCACCATCGACCCCGTCACCCAATCGCTGGTGGCCGGGCCCATCATCGCGCTGTACTTCCTGGGCATCGTCCTGGCCTGGCTGGTGCGCCCGCGGCGGGCGAGCGGTTAGGCCACACGCAGCTGCCGCAAGCAGCACCAGCGCCAAGCTCCCCCGACAGTCTGCGCTACTTATAGTCTGTGGACTCATCGTCTGCAACACTTGTAGTGTCAGGAGCGCGTGGTCGGCGGTTTTAGTTGGGGAGGCCCTTGACTGACAAGGTCCAAATCCCAAAGCGCTTTGGCGAAAACGTGCGTCGGTTGCGATTGAAGCTTGGGATATCCCAGGAAGAGCTTGCGCATCGTGCGGGCCTCCATCGGACGTACGTGGGGTCGGTGGAGCGCGGACAAAGAAACGTTGCGGTCGTCAACATCGCCAAACTTGCCAGGGCTCTCGGCTGCCGACCGTCCGAACTCCTGGAGGGGATAGACGTTGACCGGGACTTATGAGTATGACGACGAGGCGAGAAAGCTCATTGAGACGCGCTTTCTCGAGTCTCTTAGGTGGCATCTCGCTGGCTGGCGGCAAAAGGTCGAGCACGACTTCTCCAAGGGCGCGTTCACAAAAGAAATCCAGGACCTGCAGAGCGACGCCGTTTATCGCGACTTCGGATTTGCCCGAGCGGAATACGTGCTTGTCCGCTTGATGGGTCGAATGAGCATTAGCATCGGGAGACGCCTGGGCGAGATGTATGACAAGCTCCCGCGGTTGGTAGCTGCCGCCCGGTTCGGGTTGTCACCCCCTGATGTAGTTGAATGCTTCGACGGCTTGGAACTGGACGTTGCCATACGAAGGGGACTAATGTCGCCTACGGACCAGCGGCATTTCGACGAAGTGACACAAGCCTGGTTTAGCGCGTCTGCGCCCACTCAATCGCTGGCCATCGAAATCAGGTACAACTTTAACCCAAACGACAGTGCCCGTCTCAGGAAGGACATCCGAATGGCGGAACTGGTGCGCGCCGCAGGCTTCTTCCCCCTCTACCTCGTATTCAGCGGAATCAGCCCACGTCGTGATGCCATTGGCAGATTGACCCGTGCCGGCTGGCATTTCTTAGTGGCCGCTCAGGCGACCGCCTTTATGCGCGATCTGCTTAACATTGACATTATGGACATCCTTCAGCGGCCTGCTGTCCAAGCGGAGCTTAGGGAAGAAGTGGACACACTCATGCGCACGATCTTCACCTCATTCGCGTTCCGGCAAGCAGCAACCGCTTACTTCAGCTAACGCCCTTGCCAGATCTTGTCGCATACACTACAGACTCGTGAAGATTTATCCCGCTGTGCCGTCTCCGCAGACGACGGATCTGTACAAGGGACCAGCCTAGAGCCAGTCTCTCCAAGAGCTCAGCGAGCAGAATGTCGGTTTCGACATAAACCCCCTTCAGCCGAGAGCAGCCCACAACATAAGCAAGCTGAGCATGCGAGTCTAGGAGCCGATCCATCTCAACAATCTGGCGGGCCAAAGCGTTGAAGTACTTCACCAAGTAGTTGGCCATCAAATTATCTCTGATTCGAATTTCGTCCGCTAACTTTCCAACTACGTCGCCGACGGCCTGGCAAGCAGGCTCGACGCGCCCTTTCGCAAGGCTCGAAGTTGCAGTCCCCCACGTACCACCAGCCGTCTTGAGATCGAGTTCGGACGCCTGCCGCGGCCGGTTGAAAAAATCCAAGAAGTACAGATGTGGCCGGGTGTTCCAAACATAGCTGTAGCGGTTCGGGTACGGAGGCGATGTGATTACACGATCCACCAGCCGAGGTAGCCGCATGCCTCGCAAATCAGTGGAGTCAGCCAGAAACACTTCCGAACAAGGCTTCCAACCAGCTGCCTGAACCTTGCGAAGGTCCTCGATCATCCGGCCGACGTGCGACTCGAACTCTCCCCAAACCATAATCCGGTCGTTGGAGCGGTCAATAAAGTGGAGCTGCAGACGTCCCAATGTTACGTTCGTCAGCTGCGGAACCAGCACCGCTGCCAGAGCCAGGCGGAAGAAATCCTTCACTTGGGGTTGGTAAGGCAGCCCCGCTACAGCAGCTTTCAGCAGGAGGAGTTCGCGTAGTACGTCCTTGCGCCACCACCTAAACGGGTTGTGAATTGGGGGGATGGGCTGGTCCAGCCTCTCGATGTCTCTTGGCGCCCTGGTGACCGAATCTTCAAAGACTTCTTGAACTTCGAACCGCGCCCTCTCAACCGTGTGCGGGCTTAACGACCAGTCCAGCGATGTCTTTGCTACCCAATGTAAGAACGGATTAATCTCAAACCCGCAGCTGATAATACCCAGTCGTTGGCATTCAATAGCAGTGGTGCCCGCACCCGCGTATGGATCCAGTACAACACTGTCAGTGGAGGCTGCCGTGCTGTCTAACATCTCCCGCACGAGTTCTGGTCCAAAGCTAGGCGTGAGGCGGAACCAGCGGTGGACCGGTTCAGATAACCCGCCCTTGAATGTTGTCCTTTCAGCCTTGAGGGGAAGGTTTATGACACGGGCCGCGGCCCCATCGCTTCCATGTCCCGGTTCGAACGGGAGACCTAATTGCCGGCCTAAGGACCGCGACTCCATACCCATTGATGACAATGAGTATCACGGCCACAGCCCACTGTCAAGGGCCTAGTCACACCCCAAGGCCGTGCCTCACACCCATTCATTTCCTTTCTGTGCCCCCAACTGCCACATCCCCCTTCGCCCTCCCGCAAGCGTCCCCTATCCTGAAAGCGCATCCGCGCCTCATCCGCGCCCATCCGCGGCCACCAGGCGGGGCGGCGGCGGGCCATCAGTGCCCCATCTGTGTTCATCTGTGGCCAATCGAAGCAGCGCCACCGCCTGCCTCCGATTGACCCCCTCCGCCGCCCACGCTATCATCATGGCGACGTGAGCGACCCTTCGACGGAGCTCAGGACAGGCCTGGAGGAGCTGTACCGGCGCATCGCTTCCTGCCCTGATTGCGACCTCTGCCAGACCCGCACTCACGCCGTCCCCGGCGAGGGCCCCGCCAACGCCGAGGTGATGTTCGTCGGCGAGGCCCCCGGCTTCTACGAGGACCAGCAGGCCCGCCCTTTCGTCGGCCCCGCCGGCCGCTTCCTGGACGAGCTCATCGCCTCCGCCGGCCTGCGGCGGGAGCAGGTCTACATCACCAACGTCATCAAATGCCGCCCTCCCGATAACCGCGATCCGCTGCCGACTGAGATAGAGGCCTGCCGCGGCCACCTGCAGCGGCAGATCGAGCTCATCAAGCCGAGGCTGATAGTGACCCTGGGCCGCTACTCCCTGGCCTGGTTCTTCCCGCGCGACTCCATCGGCAAGGTCCATGGGCAAGTACGCGTTCGCGACGGAATCCACGTCCTGCACATGTATCACCCGGCCGCCGCGCTGCATGCGGGGAACATGCGGAAGGTGATAGAGGAGGACTTCCGCAAGATCCCCGAGGCGCTGGAGAAGGCCCGCCAGGACCAGCAGCCGGTCTCCGTTCCTCAGCCCGAACCGGAGCAGATGCGCTTATTCTAGTACTGTTCCGTGCCGACAGATACGCTACGGACACTGTTAAGCAGACGCGGTATTCTCGTTGGGTGGTATGATATGGTATGAAGGAGGTGCAAGGGATGGTAGTGAAGGTGACAGTTAGCCTGCCCAGCGAGTTGGCAGAGTTCATTGATAGAGTGGCTGCCGAAACGCACCGATCTAGGAGCGGAGTGGTAGCCGAACTGCTGCAGGAGTTCAGGAAGCGACGGCTGCGGGCAGCGCTGGAGGAGGGGTATCGGAACCTGGCGGAGGAGAACAAACGCTTCGCCAGCGAGGCGATGCCGCTAGCCGAAGAGGTCTGGGAGCAGAGATAGTTGGCGGAAGGTCAGTCCGTCAGACGAGGTGATATCTGGTGGCTTGACTGGAGCCCCGGTCGTGGTAGCGAGCAGATGGGAAGAAGGCCTGCACTGGTGATCCAAAATGACATCGGAAACCAGTATTCGCCGACCACGATCGTGGCGGCCGTGACGACCAGCAAGCCACGTCGGGAGTATCCATTCACGGTCTTCATATCCTCTCCGGAATCCGGATTGCCGCAGGACAGCTACGCTAACCTCTCCCAGATTCTGACCATCGACAAATCGCGCCTGCTCCGGAGGGCCGGCCGCCTCCAGGCCAATAGAATGCTACAGTTGGACGAGGCGATCAGGGTGAGCCTGGGGTTGCAGGACACTGAGTGATGGCCGAAAAGCTGCGCGTGGTCCCCCTGGGCGGACTGGGGGAGATCGGCAAGAACATGATGGCCCTGGAGCTGGCGGACGACCTCATCGTCGTCGACGCCGGTCTCATGTTCCCCAATGAGGAGATGCTGGGCGTAGACCTCGTCATCCCGGATGTCTCCTACGTGGAGGAGCGGATCCACAAGCTGCGCGGCATCCTGATTACCCACGGCCATGAGGACCACACCGGCGCCCTTCCCTACGTCCTGCCGCGACTGCGGCTGCCCAACGGCAAGATGCCCCCGGTCTACTGTCCGCGGCTGGCCCGGGGGCTCATCTCGGTCAAGCTACAGGAGCACAGGCTCCTGTCCGAAGCGGACCTGCGCGTCGTCCACCCCGGCGAGCGGATCAAGCTGGGCAAGTTCAACGTCGAGTACGTGCACGTCACCCACAGCATCCCGGACTCGGCCGCCCTAGCTATTCAGACCCCGCTGGGCACCGTCTTCCACACCGGAGACTTCAAGCTGGACCACACCCCCATCATGGGCCCGCCCCCGGACCTCTCCCGCATCGCTGAACTGGGCCGGCAGGGCGTCCTGCTCCTTTGTTCCGACTCCACCTACGCCGAGACGCCGGGGTACACGCCCTCGGAGCGCGTCGTGTCCGAAACCCTGGACCGAATAATGGCCGAGTCCCCCGGGCGGGTCATAGTGGCCACCTTCGCCTCCCTCATCGCCCGCGTGCAGCAGGTCGCCGACGCGGCCGTCAAGAGCGACCGGCGGCTGTTCGTGACCGGCCGCAGCATGATGGACAACGTCCAGATGGCCGTCGAACAGAACTACTTGAGCGTGCCCGGCGACATCCTGGCCTCCCTGGAGAAGATGCGCAAGCTCCCCGCTGAACGCATCGCCATAATCACGACGGGTGCCCAGGGGGAGCCCACCTCGGCCCTGGTGCGCATGGCCAACCGTGACCACCGACACATCGAAATCCAGGCGGGCGACACGGTCGTCCTTTCGTCCTCCCCAATCCCTGGCAACGAGCTGCTGATCAACCGTACCATCGACAACCTGTACCGCCTGGGTGCCAGCGTCCTCTATAGCCGTATCGCCAGCGTGCACGTCCACGGCCACGCCGCCCAGGAGGAGCTGAAGCTGATGCTCAGTCTGGTCAAGCCGCGCTACTTTGTGCCGGTCCACGGGGAGTACCGCCACCTGGTGATGCACGCGGAGATCGCCCGCGCCATGGGCGTGGCCGAAGGGAACGCGTTCACCCTGGAGGACGGCGACATCCTGGAGATCGATGGCCGGGGAGCCCGCGTTGTGGGACGGGCAGACGCCGATTTCGTCTACGTCGACGGGCTGGCCGTGGGGGTCGACCGTATCGTCTTGCGGGACCGCAAGCATCTCGCCGCGGACGGGGTGATCGTGGCCATCGTGACCATCGACAAACACACCGGTAAACCTATCGGACGGCCGGACGTTATATCCAGGGGGTTTATCGAATCCGAGATGTCCGACACCATTATGGAAAGGGCGCGCGAGGTCATTATGGAGGCTCTGGCGGGGGCCGAGCACGTCGCCGACCGGACCAACTTCAACACCCGGGTCCATGATGCCCTCTCCCGCTACCTCTACGACGAGACGCGGCGGCGACCTATGGTCCTGCCGGTGAGCGTGGAGGTTTAGCTCCTCATGCCGGTCAAGACGAGGCCTCGCTCGTACAGTAGGGGCGTCGGCTACCGACCCCGCCGCGCGGGTTCGCGCGGCGTTGTGCGGCACGGCCCGGCGCGTCTGTCGCTGCCCGTCCGGACGCCCCTGACGCCGTGGCTTGCCTTGGGCGCGCTTATCGCCCTGGGGGTGTCGCTCCCCTTCCTGATCCCGCTCATCGTGGACGGCTTCGCGACCCTCCTGCGGCTGTTCGGGCTGGGGCTCCCGCTTCTGGTCGCAGCCATCGCCGCCGACGTGCTGCTGGTGTTGCGGCCGCCGGCCTTCAGCCGCACCTTCTGGCGCGTCTGGGGCGGCCTGCACCTGCTGCTACTGTTCACTTTTGGTCTGGCCGGGTTCTTCAAGCCGGGCTGGGAGGCGGCCCACGCCTCCTTCGAGGAGGTGAGCTTGGGGGGCAACCTGGGCCGGCTGTTCGCGGGCAGCGCCCTGTGGGTCCTGGCCTGGCTGGCCTTCGGGCTGACCGGCGCGGGTCTCCTGTGGCCGCGCGGGGCCCGCCTGGCCGGCCAGGGGACGCTGGCAGCTCTCCAGTTCGTGGCTTCGCTACAAGTTCCTCAGCGAATAGCCGGCGGCGTCCGCGCCTTCTTCACCAGCCTCCTGCCACAGGGTGAGAACGGCAGCGAGGCGCAGAGTGCGGAGCCCTACGTGGCCCAGTGGGACGAGGAGTGGGAGGAGGATCCTCTTGAGGCTGAGGCTGATGAGCTGTCCAGCGCTCCAGCTGCCCCCGGCCTCGAAGAAGAGGGGGAGCCGATCCTGGTCACGACCAGCCCCGACGAGGAGCCCGCGGCCTACCAGCGGCCGCTGCCGATGGGCCGTCCCGCCGGTCATGGCTGGGAGCTGCCACCGCTGGACCTGCTGGCCGAAGCGGCCGACGTGGAGGTGCGGCCCCTGGACAACGAGGCGCGGGCCCAGCTCATCGCGGACACCCTGGCCTCCTTCGGGGTCAATGCCCGCGTGGTGTCCATCAGCCAGGGGCCCACGGTCACCCAGTTCGGGGTGGAACCGGGCTGGGAGACCAAGACGCGCACCGTTCCCGTGAGGGACGAGAAGGGCCGGCCCCTCTATGAGAAGGACGGCAAGCCCCAGCTCCGCACCGATGTCGTGTCCCGCACGCGCATACGGGTGAGCAAGATAACCAACCTGGCCAACGACCTGGCGCTGGCCCTAGCCGCTCCCAGCATCCGCATCGAAGCGCCGGTGCCGGGCAAGCCCATCATCGGTATCGAGGTGCCCAACTCCATCACTTCGCTGGTCGCCCTGCGCAGCGTGGTCGAAAGCACCGCCTTCCAGCGGGTGTTGGCCCGGTCCAAGCTGGGCATCGCTCTGGGCAAGGGCGTTTCCGGCGAGCCGATGGCCGCCGACCTATCGAAGATGCCGCACCTCCTCATCGCCGGCGCCACGGGCAGCGGGAAGTCCATCTGCGTCAACACGCTCATCACGTCGCTCGTGTACCGGCACACGCCCAAGACCCTCCGGTTCCTGATGGTGGACCCGAAGATGGTCGAGCTCTCCGTGTACAACGCGCTCCCGCACCAGCGGCACAGGGTCGTCACC
>Ga0105164_10000564_pt1 | contig 25635 bp, 25 predicted proteins | sample VDWuncwatermetaG_FD_89674 | JGI IMG/M metagenome (GOLD analysis project Ga0105164, IMG submission 89674) | Wastewater microbial communities from Netherlands to study Microbial Dark Matter (Phase II) - VDW unchlorinated drinking water | ecosystem: Environmental > Aquatic > Freshwater > Drinking...
GTCTATGTCTATAGCCGTAAGACAATTGTCGAGCATTACCGGAAACTGAAAAAGGCACTTGCGCCCTTGAGTCCTCTTATCTGTTTTTCGGTCAAATCGAACTCGAACCTCGCGGTCCTTAAGACACTCGCGCGGGAAGGATCAGGGTTTGATGTGGTCTCCGGCGGCGAACTCTACCGCTCTCTCAAAATCGGGGCGGACCCAAAGAAAATTGTCTTTGCGAGTGTCGGGAAAACCCACAAGGAGATCCGCTCGGCGATTCAGGCCGGGATCTTTTCACTCAATGTCGAGTCGCTTCCGGAACTTGACCGGATCGAGGAGATTGCGGGAGCGATGCATCAAACGGTAAAGGTCGCACTTCGGCTCAACCCGCAGGTTGAGGCCGAGACGCACCATTATGTGCAAACCGCAAAGTCCGAAAGTAAATTTGGGATCACATTTCTTGAGGCACGTAAAATTTTTCATCATCTTGAGGCATTTCCGCATGTTTTACTTAGGGGAATTCATATTCATATCGGGTCGCAGATTCTGGAAAGTGCGCCGTTCGTTTCCGCACTCCGGAAGGCCGTTGGTTTCATCGACTCCCTCCGGAAAGAGGGGATCCGCATCGATTGGATCAATATCGGCGGCGGCTTGGGGATCGTCTATGCCAAAGAAAGGCCCCAGACCGTCGAAGAGTATGCCAAAGCGATTCTCCCTCTCTTAAGAGGAAAGAAACTCCGCCTTATCCTTGAGCCGGGGCGCTTCATCATGGGAAATAGCGGGGCGCTTCTCTCCCAAGTGATTTATGTGAAGAGGCAAAGCGGCAAAAACTTTTTGATTGTGGACGCCGGGATGAATGACCTCATCCGCCCGAGTCTTTACGGGGCGTACCATGAGATTTTACCGCTACGCGCCGTCGACGGGAGGCGGAGGGAGCGGTATGATGTTGTCGGGCCGGTCTGTGAGAGTGGCGATTTTTTGGCGAAAGATCGGGTCCTTCCCACTTTTCGCGAGGGAGAGGGGCTCGCAATCCTTTCCGCCGGGGCGTATGGGTTTGTCATGGCAAGTAACTATAACTCCCGCCCCCGAGCGGCAGAGGTATTGGTTTCCGGAAACAAGTTCGCCATCGTCCGCTCGCGCGAGACGGTGCAGGACCTCATCCGCGGCGAGCGGGTCCCAAGTTGGGCGTAGAGCCACTCGGCCTTTGCGCCGTGGCTCCCACGCTCCCGCTCAGGGTGATTCGGCAGCGGTTTGTATTCCAAGATTCGGTGGATGTTCCGTGCCTCATCAACTTCGCGGTCGGTGGGAAGCTACGTCGCTTATACGGGGCATTAAGGCCTCGTGGCTTTACTAAGAATCACCACCGGAATAACTAAATGCATCTAAGCTATATTGATTATCCTTACAAAATGCTTGGCTCGCTTAGCGAACTCTGTGTTTTGAATCAATATCGAGTCGCTCAGATTAGTGAACTTCCTTCGGGTCTCCCAGGAAGTTTACTTCAAAAATCTCCCGGCGTATTAATAGTGAGCTCAGGTGATATGATTAATGATTGCTATATTATGGTGAACTTTCACCGCCTTGGTAAAAAAAGTGTAATTGATCAGCAACCACTTATTATGGCTTTTGATCATCTGAATCAGACTTCATATGCTGCTTTTTTACAGCATGGTTCTTGGAGTGGTCGAACATATTCAGTGAATACTTCGGGATTAATTGAAATTGCAAAAGCTAGTGGTATTCAATCATATTTTCCATGCCTTAATTTACCGAAATCAATGCAGGGACCTCTGGAAGAACTTGAAGTTGTATCACCTACTAATATGAGGGCTTTTTGGAACTCAATAGCTGCTCTTGATCGGGAACTTGGGGAACACACTACATAATTCTTCCGGAAAATAATTAAGTATGATGTCCCCAGAATTCTGAGTTCCAATTAAGAATTGTAACAGTGGGATAAACAAAATGTGTCGACGACTTATTACTCTTCTTAGATCAAGAGACGACGTTGGATTAACTAGGCTCGGATTTATTTTTTTCGGTTTAGCAATATATTACTTTAACTTATATCCTAGACATTTGATGGTGGAAACACTATGGTTCACTCGATTTCTCACCTTCCTTACAATAGTGACTCTATTTTTCAGTGCTTTTGTTGAAACTCCTGTTTCCGGTCGAGTTATAGAATATTTTGCTCCAGGGGTGGCCAACATAAGTATAAGAAATAGGTGGCGACGATTATGCCTTGCTTTCGTTTATTTATTAGGGGGTTTATTTATTATTCTCTTATGTTATTTCTATGAAAATAAAATTGTCTCTTTTCCTTTCGCTTCAAAACTAGAACCAAGATTCTCTCGTCTTCTATTTTGGTGCCTTGGTTGGAGTTTTGTTGGATTTTCGGGAATTGCATCTCAAACAGTGAGGCTTGATAGCGGACAAAATGATCCTTTTCCGTCTTATATCTACTTTTATCCATCTTTTTTAATTGTAAACTCTCTTTTAGTATTTGGGCTAGTTGGCTTGTTTAACCGCATCAACATCTATTCAACCTATGCCCTTGCAGCGTATTTTTGTTTTAGTTTAGGTTTTTGGATTGACTCGTCTCATTTTCGCGATCTTCTTGCTGTGTTAGAAAAAATTATAGGAAAACTTTTTAAAAGTTCATGAATTAATAGAATAAGGATAGTTTATTTTATGCCACTCACATTCACCAAACTCGTTGATTTGAATGCGGATTGTGGATTGTGGAGTGCGGATTTGTAAAAGGGTAGGCGATGAAAAAGATAACGATTCATAAGACAACCTCTTTCAAGGAAGCTGAGAAATTCGACATTCGGTTTTGGCAGCGCGCGGGGGCAGAAGCGAGGTTTTCTGCCATGTGGATCATGGTAGGTGAATTCTTAAAGATTCGAGGAAAACCAAATGGTCAGCCAAGACTACGAAGATCTGTTCAAAGCATTAAATACCTGACGGGAAAAGCAAGGTCGAGAAAATGAACCTTTCTTTTACAAAACTAGTCGGAACAGGAAACGACTTTGTCCTGATTGACAGGCGAAGGCGCGGGAGTCTGTCCAAGGCCGAGGGGACGAGGATGGCGAGGGAGCTCTGCGACCGGAAAAGAGGAATCGGGGCCGACGGAATCCTTGTGCTCGAATCATCCAAAAAGGCCGATTTCAGGATGCGGATTTTTAATCCCGACGGAAGCGAAGCCGAAATGTGCGGGAATGGCTCACGATGCGCGGCCCTCTATGTCGTCGGGAAAAGTCGTGGGCGCGTTTCATTCGAAACCCTCGCCGGGCGTCTTGAGGCGACGGTTCGGGGAAATGTGGTTAGGGTGAAACTCCCCAATCCATTTGGATTCCGGAAAAACTTGTCTCTCACACTCGATGGAAGGAAAAGAACCCTTCATACCATTACCGCAACTGTCCCTCATGCGATCCTTTTTGCAGACGATTTGAAAAAGGTGGACGTGGAGAGATTGGGAGAAGCGATCCGGAATGATCGTTTATTTAAACCGCGTGGCACAAATGTCGATTTTGTCAAAGTTTTAGGACGGGGGAAGATCGAAATCAGGACCTATGAACGGGGAGTCGAAGGAGAAACCTTGGCCTGCGGCACCGGCGCGGTCGCATCGGCCCTTGTGACATCGAAACTAAGGAGATTTTCTTCGCCAATAACTGTTTTGACAAAAGGGCGGGAACGCCTTAAGATATTTTTTGAGGAAAGGCAAGGGAACTTCGAGAACGTTTCTCTCGAAGGGAGAGTATCCCGCATCTTTGAAGGGAGAGTGAATCATGTTTAAAGGGTCGATCGTCGCATTGGTGACACCCTTTTCAGGCGGAAAAGTGGATGAGGCACGCTTACGGGAACTGGTGGAGTTCCATATCAAAAATGGGACCGACGCCCTCTCTCCCTGCGGCACGACCGGAGAATCCCCGACCCTCTCCCACGAGGAGCATAAAAAGGTCATCCAGATTGTCATCGAGCAGGCGAAGAGGAGAGTCCCGGTCATTGCCGGCACCGGCTCCAACTCAACCGATGAGGCGGTGGACCTTACCCGTTTCGCCAAAAGGGCTGGGGCGGATGCATCCCTTCAGGTCTGCCCATATTACAATAAGCCGACGCCGGAAGGGCAGTACCGCCATTTCGAAAAGATTGCGAAGGAAGCCGACATTCCACTCATCCTTTACAATATTCCGGGGCGAACAGGGATCACGATGACTCCTGAGACGATTGCGCGGCTCTCCAAGATTGAAACGATCGTCGCCGTCAAAGAGGCGGCGGGGAGTCTGGATCAGGTAAGCCAGATTATTTCTCTCTGTGACATCACCGTCCTTTCGGGGGATGATTCACTGACGCTCCCGATGATGGCGGTAGGCGCCCAGGGGGTTATCTCTGTCGCGGCAAACATCGTTCCAAAAGATGTCGTGGCACTTACCCACCATGCGCTCAAAGGCGCTTTTGATAAGGCGAAAGAATTTCATTATAAGTTGCTCCCACTCTGCAAGGCACTCTTCATCGAGACGAATCCGATACCGGTCAAAACCGCGATGGAGGCTCTCGGGATGATCAAAGGGGAGCTCCGTCTTCCGCTCTGTCCGATGGCCGAGGGGACGTTGGCGACTCTTAAGAAGGCGCTCGTCGATTACGGTCTTCTTCCGGCTTCAAAACTGAAGGTGCGATAATGATTTCTTTATCGGTCAGCGGCGCGAGGGGGAAAATGGGGTCCCGAATCCTCTCGCTCGCTTTTCAGGATACACTCTTTAAAGTCGTCGGAGCCTTGGAAAGAGAAGGGCACCCCGAACTTGGAAAAGATATCGGGGATCTTCTCGGAGTCGGGCGGAAGGGTGTCACTTTATCTTCGGATGCCGGAAAGGCCCTTCAGGGAGCGGACGTTCATGTCGAATTCAGCAGTCCCGAGGCGAGTCTCGCTCATTTAAAGGAAGCACTCCGCCTTAAAAAGGCGATCGTGATCGGGACCACAGGGCTTTCTCCCAAGGAACTTGAAGAGGTCATGAATGCGGGAAAGACGATCCCGATCCTCTGGACACCCAACATGAGCGTCGGGGTGAATCTTCTTTTTGAGCTTGTTTTTGATGCCGCACGGAGACTTGGTCCGGCCTATGAGGTTCAGATTGTCGAAACCCACCACAAGGCCAAAAAAGATGCTCCCAGCGGAACGGCAAAGTTCCTTGCCGAAAAGATCGCCGCGGCAAGGAAAATCAAAGTCGATCAAATTCCGGTTCATTCGCTCCGAATGGGCGATGTTGTCGGCGACCACACCGTTATCTTTGCGACGGAGGGAGAGCGGCTTGAGTTTACCCACCGCGCCTCCTCACGGGATACCTTTGCCCTCGGGGCTCTTCGCGCCGCACGATTCCTCGCCGGAAAGCCTCCCAAGTTCTATATGATGAAAGATGTATTGAATGAGACCTAAGGGGGCGAATTGAATTGACCTTCCCTGTCCACTTTTCTGAACGGTTACAAAAACTTCCTCCCTATCTATTTGCCGCACTCGATGCTGCCAAACGGAAAGCGATCGCCGAGGGGAAAAAAATTGTCGATCTCGGCGTCGGGGACCCCGACCTTCCGACACCCCGTTCTGTCATTTCGGCCCTTGCGGAAGCGGCCAAGGATCCCAAGAACCACCGCTATGCCCTTGACCAAGGGCTTCCGGAGCTTCGTGCTTCGATTCAAGAGTGGTACAAAAAGCGGTTTGGCGTTTCGCTCGATCCGCAGACAGAAATCCTTCCTCTGATCGGCTCCAAAGAGGGGATCGCCCATCTTCCCCTCGGACTTATCAATCCGGGCGATAGCGTTCTGGTGCCAGACCCCTGCTATCCTCCGTATCGGAGCGGGACCCTTTTTGCCGGCGGGAAGATCATTTCACTTCCGCTTCTTGAGAAAAACGGCTTCCGTCCCGATTGGGCGACTCTTAAGAGATCCCAGTTCAAGAAGGCAAAACTTCTTTTTTTGAATTACCCGAACAATCCGACCGGAGCCACGTGTGAGGCCGATTTCTTCGACGAGGCTATTGACTTTTGTCGTCGACACCGTATAATACTATGTCATGACGCCGCCTATACGGAGATCACCTTCGACGGCTATCGCGCGACGAGTTTCCTCGAGCGTCCCTGCGCCATTGATGTCGGCATCGAATTTCATTCGCTCTCGAAGACCTATAACATGACCGGCTGGCGGATCGGATTCGCCTGCGGCCGACGGGAAATTCTTGCGGCGCTTTCAAAAGTGAAGGCGAACATCGACTCCGGAATTTTTCAGGCGGTCCAGATTGCGGGAATCACGGCGATGAAGCTTCCGGCAAGGGAACTCGCCGCAAGAAATAAAATTTACGAAGAGCGCCGGGATCTTCTCGTCGACGGGCTCAACCGGCTAGGATGGAACATTCAAAAGCCGCGTGCCACCTTCTACGTCTGGGCGAGGGTCCCCCTTCGGGGAAAAAGCTCGAGCGATTTTTCAAAGCTTGCACTTCAAAACGGGGGAATTCTGACCACGCCGGGAATCGGGTTCGGACCGTCGGGAGAAGGCTACATCCGGATGGCCCTCACCGTTTCCAAAGAAAGGATCGAGGAAGCGTGTGCGCGGTTTCGAAAACTTCTTGGGTGAAAGTTTACATCGGACTCGGCACGAACGTCGGCGACCGGGAGCACTTCTTACGGGAAGCGATTCGCCATCTCGGCGAGGTGGAAAACTTTACGATCAAGAGAACCTCCCGCTTTTTTGAAACAGAGCCGGTCGGAATGACGGATAAGGGCCTTTTTCTGAACGGCGTCCTCGAGGGGGAGACGACCCTTTCCCCCCATGACCTTCTTCTTGAGCTCAAGATCCTCGAGAAAAAAGTCGGGCGGACCCGGCGGGAAAAATCGGCGCCGAGGGAAATTGACCTCGACCTTCTGTTTTACGGAGATCTTGTATTGGAAGAACCGGCCCTGACGATTCCCCATCCGAGACTCCATGAACGGGATTTTGTTCTGGTACCGCTTTCGGAACTCGACGAGAATTTTCGTCATCCCAAACTCAAAAAGAGCATCAAGGCTCTTTTAGCGGAGAGTTCAACGTTTGATGCAAGTCATCCGAAGCCCTATCCGGTTACGATCTCTCGTGAGGCGGTATAAAATGAGGGGGGAAAAGGTAGGGTTTGTCCCGACGATGGGTGCACTCCACGAAGGGCACCTCACGCTCGTGCGCCGTGCCCGTCGGGAGTGTGATCAAGTGGTCGTCAGCATCTTTGTAAACCCCCTCCAATTCGGCCCCCGCGAGGATTACCGACGCTATCCGAGAGTTTTTTCTCAAGATCGCGCCCTTCTTCAGAAAGAAAAAGTCGACCTTCTTTTTTTTCCCTCTGCAAAGACAATGGTTCCCGGCCGATTTTGCGCCTCCGTCGACGTGGGACCGGTCGCGGAGCCTTTGTGCGGAAAATTCCGCCCGGGACATTTCCGGGGTGTAGCGACCGTCTGCGCAAAACTTTTTAACATCGTCCAGCCGGAACTCGTCTATTTCGGCCAGAAAGATTATCAACAGACAAAGGTCATTGCAGAGCTCCTCAGGGACCTTGATTTCGACATTCAGATGAAGGTTATTCCGACGGTGAGGGAGAAAGACGGCCTTGCGATGAGTTCGCGGAACCGTTATTTATCCGACGAGGAGAGAAAAAAGGCACTCTCTTTGTCGCAGGCACTTATTTTTGGAAAAAAGAGGATCCGGGACGGGGAAAGGGACCCCAAAAAGATTCTCTTGCATATGCGTGCCCTTTTGCGGGAGAATGAAGTACGCCGTATGGATTATGTTTCCGTCGTCGATCCGGAGACACTCAAACCCGTTCCCCGCATTCGGGGGATTGTCCTTCTAGCCATTGCTGCGTGGGTGGGGAAGACGAGACTGATTGACAATTGCCTTGTAAGAGTTTGATAACTTGTGTAATGTGTAAGCCCGGCCTACATTACACGTTACACAATAAACATTACACAAAGTAATCTTTTAGAGGTTACAATGTTTCATTATATGTGTCGCGCCAAGATTCATGGGGCGACGGTGACCGAGGCGAACTTAAGATACACCGGCTCGATTACCATCGACAAAGCCCTCCTCCAAAAGGCGGGGATTCTCCCTTTTGAACGGGTCCAGATTGTGAACCTTCATAACGGCACCCGCGTCGAGACCTATGTGATGGAGGGGAAGAGCGGTTCCGGAACCATCTGTATGAACGGGGCGGCGGCAAGGTGGGCCGCCGTCGGAGACAAGGTGATCATCATTGCCTATAGTCTTCTGGATGCCCGCGAGGCCCGTTCTTTAAAACCGAAGATACTCTTTGTCAACGAGAAGAACAAGGTCCGCTCTGTCAAACGTTAAAAAAGCGGTCGGCATCATCGGATGCGGCGCTATTGGGACAGGACTGGCGCTCGCGATAGATAAGGGGATTGTAAAGGGAGCCCGCCTCGTCGCTCTTTCGGATCGGGTGAGAGCAAGAGCGGAAAAACTCTCGAGGCGTTTACGGCGTTCTCCTCCGGTTCTGGAGGTGGAAGCGCTGATTGCGCGATGCGACCTCGTTGTTGAATCTGCGCATGCGTCGCTGGTCCCGAGTCTTCTCAAAAGAGTTGTTAAAAGGAGGAAAGACCTTTTGATCCTGTCGACGGGCGGTTTGCTCGGTCAGGAAACAGTTCTTCAAAAAGCGCGAAAAGCGGGGTGTCGCATTCTTCTTCCAAGCGGTGCTCTTTTCGGAATCGATGGCATCAAAGCCGCCTCCCTTTTACCGATTAAAAATTTGGTTTTAACGACGCGAAAGCCTCCTCAAAGTTTTGAGGGGGCTCCTTTTGTTTTAAAGAAAGGGATCCGCTTAGGCTCGATCCGGAAGGCAACACTTCTTTTTCGAGGAAATGTGAAACAGGCGGTCAAGGCGTTTCCCCAGAATATCAATGTGGCGGCGACGCTGGCACTTTCGAGCGGAAGCCGTCGTCTGGAAGTGCGGGTGATTGCAGACCCGAAGGTGAGACGGAACAGCCATGAGGTTGTTCTGGAAGGGCCGGCCGGAAAACTTTTTATGCGCTCTGAAAATGTTCCGTCAAAGGAAAACCCGAAGACGAGCCGCCTGGCGATTCTTTCGGCGGTGGCAACACTCAAAGCTTTTTTGGATCCTGTAAGAATAGGAACATAGGAGGGAGGTGACATAAATGGCAACGAAGATCGCAAAGCTTCACATCAAGCGGAAACCGGGCTACCTCTACTTCATTGACAAGCAGGGGGATGTCTCCATGGCAAAGATGGCCCGTGGCGGACAGAAGAGAAAGAAATCTTCGAGACGTAGAAAAAGATAACAAAAAGAAGTCCATCAAAAAGCCTCTGTGCATCTTGCACAGGGGCTTTTTGTGTGTTAAGATAAATCTTTTAAAGAGGTTGGAATGGAAAAAGGAACCGATTTTATCATCATCCGCGGGGCCAAGGAGCATAATCTCAAAAATATCAACCTTGCCCTTCCCCGAAACCGCCTCATCGTCCTCACAGGCCTTTCCGGTTCCGGAAAATCGAGTCTCGCCTTCGACACCCTCTACGCCGAGGGACAACGCCGCTACGTCGAAAGTCTCTCCGCCTATGCCCGCCAGTTTTTGGAACAACTTCAGAAGCCGAATGTGGAGCATATCGAAGGACTTCCCCCCGCCATCGCGATTGAACAACGTACGGCAGGGTCCAATCCCCGTTCCATCGTCGCCACGACAACTGAAATCTACGATTACCTCCGCCTTCTTTTTGCTCGGATCGGCACTGCGCACTGTCACCGGTGCGGGACAAAGATTGCCCGACAGTCTTCCAGTGAAATTGTGAACCGGGTGATGGACCTTCCCGAAGGGTCAAAGATCTCAGTCTTGGCACCGCTCATCCGGGGACGAAAAGGGGAATACCAAAAGCTTTTCGAGGAAATGAAGAAGGAAGGATTTATCCGTGTGAGAGTGGACCGAGAGCTTTTCCGGCTTGACGAGCCGATCCCTCTGAATAAAAAACTGACACATACCATTGAAGTGGTCGTCGACCGGCTCTCCGTCGACAAAAAGCAGAAGGAGCGGATCGCCGACTCTATTGAGACGTCGCTTAAAGTCGGAAAGGGGCTGGTGGTGATTTCACGCGAAAAGGAAGGAGATCTCCTTTTCAGCGAGCAGTTCTCCTGTCCCAAATGCGGGTTCAGCGTCGAAGAGCTTGAACCGCGCCTCTTTTCTTTCAACAGCCCTTACGGGGCCTGTCCTTCCTGTCATGGCCTCGGGACGAAACTTGAAGTGGATCCTGAACTGATCGTAAAAGACAAAACGCTAACGCTACGCGAGGGGGCGATTGAACCGTGGCGGCGGGGAGGAAAGGCACTTGTCCTCCATTACCGACGGCTGCTGCGGCATCTTGGGGACGAGAAAGGATTCAGCATCGAGGTTCCCTTCAAGGATCTTCCACGTCCCATCCGCACGCTGATTTTCTACGGAGATGGGGAAGGTGGATTTGAAGGGGTGATTCCGAACTTGGAGAGGCGATTCGTCCAGACCGATAGTGAGTACATGCGTCAGGAAATTCAGAAAGTGATGGATTTCCAAGTGTGCCCCGCCTGTCAGGGGTCACGGCTCCGCCCCGAGGCCCTCGCCGTGAAGATCGGGGGAAAATCGGTCCGGGAAGTGACGCAGATGTCGATTAAAGAAGCGAAAAGCTTTTTTACGTCGCTTCGTCTCACGGAAAAGGAAATGTTTATCGGCCATGAAATTTTGAAGGAGATTCAGGAGAGGCTCGCTTTTCTCACAAACGTGGGGTTGGACTATCTAAGCCTCGATCGGGAATCGGGAAGTCTTTCGGGAGGGGAATCACAGAGGGTGCGGCTTGCCACACAGATCGGGTCCGGACTGGTCGGGGTGTTGTATATTTTGGATGAACCGAGCATTGGACTTCACCAGCGGGATAATCAGAAACTACTCACGACCCTCAAGGCCCTCCGGGACCTCGGGAATACCGTTGTGGTGATAGAGCATGATGAATCCACCATCCGTCTCGCCGATTATATCGTGGACCTCGGCCCCGGGGCAGGGCGCGAGGGAGGAGAGGTGGTTGCGGCAGGGTCGCTTCAGGACATTTTGAAAGCTCCCCATTCTCTCACCGGCCGTTACCTCCGCGGAGAACTCTTCATCGAAACGCCCCGGCGCCGTCGTCGGATGTCTCCCAAAAAGGTCCTTGTCATCCGCGGCGCTCTGGAACATAATTTAAAGAATCTCGACGTAACAATTCCCTTGGGTCTTTTCGTCTGTGTCACAGGGGTGTCGGGATCCGGGAAAAGCACCCTCGTGAATGACATCCTGTACCGCGCCCTCGCGAAGAAGTTTTATCACTCCCGCGAAAAAGCGGGGCAGCATCGGGAAATTGCTGGAACGGAACAATTGGACAAAGTCATCATTATCGATCAATCTCCGATCGGTCGCACGCCCCGTTCAAATCCCGCTACTTACACCGGTCTTTTCACGACGATCCGAGATCTCTTCAGCCGTCTGCCGGAGGCAAAAATGAAGGGGTATCGTCCGGGACGGTTCAGCTTTAATGTGAAGGGAGGCCGATGCGAGGCGTGCGAGGGGGACGGCATCAAACGTATTGAAATGCAGTTCCTCCCCGATATCTATGTCCCCTGCGAAATTTGCCAGGGTCTTCGCTATAACGAGCAGACGTTACAGATCCGATATCGCGGCAAATCGATCGCAGAAGTCCTTTCCATGACGGTGGAAGAAGCCATCGCTCTTTTTGAACATATTCCCCATGCCGTCGAAAAACTAAAAACACTCCACGAAGTCGGCCTGGGATATATTCAACTCGGCCAATCTGCAACGACCCTTTCAGGAGGAGAGGCACAGAGGGTCAAACTGGCCACAGAACTTTCAAAGCGCTCCACTGGGCGGACACTTTATATTTTGGATGAACCGACCACCGGCCTTCATCTTGCCGATATCGACAAATTACTGAAAGTCCTTCGGGCTCTTGTGGAGGCGGGGAATACGGTGTTAGTGATTGAGCATCATCTGGATGTCATCAAAACCGCCGATTTCATCATTGATCTAGGACCCGGAGGAGGGGAGGAGGGAGGGAGAGTTGTGGCTTGCGGCACACCTGAGGAAATTGCCAAGTCCGAGGCCTCTTTCACTGGAGCATTTCTTCGAAAAGTCTTGAAGAGCTCATTGTAACATGTTATACTGTAACACAATGAAACCGCTTTCCTTCTTCCTCATTTTATCTTTCCTCCTTATCTTCCCAGCGGAAAGCATTGCCAAAAAAGCCCTTGAAGACGAAATCCAAGATTTTACCGTTGCCGAACGGGCCTTCCAGGATAAATTTTATGAATTTGCTCGTCAGGAACTGGAACGATTCCTGGAGTACTATCCCCGCAGTGAAAAATTTGGGGAGGCGAAACTCCTTCTCGGAAAGACCTATCTGGAGTTGGGGAAGTCTTACGAGGCGCTGAAGTCCTTTTCAGAGATTCTGAAAGGGGAAGAGTTTAAAGGATTCAGAGATCAGGCCCTTTACTGGTCCGCCGAAGTTTACTTCCGCGCAAAAGAGCTTAAAACCGCCAAGACCTTTTATCAGGAGCTCATCGATCACTATCCCGAATCTTCCATGTTTCCCTATGCGGTGTATTCGCTGGCATGGTGTCAAGAGGCAGATTTGAAATTCGCTGAAGCCGAAACAGGATACACGCAGTTTATCCTCCATTTTCCGACCCACCCCCTCACAGAAGAAGCTTCTGTGCGTCAGATCGTTTGTCTCTTGCGTCAAAAAAAATTTGAAGAGACACTCAACGCCTGCCGCCTCTTTTTGGAAAAGCACCCTTCTTCCTCCTGGAAGGGCGAAATTCATTATCTCCGCGGAGAGGTCTTCTTTGAAAAGGAAGATTTTCACTCAGCCATTGCCGCCTATGAGGAGGCCCTTGGGGAAAAGGGGGGAGAGAAACCGTGGTGGCCCTCGGCGCGTCTCAATGAGGGGTGGTCTTATTTTAAATTGAAAGAGACTGAAAGAGCACTCTCCCTTTTCAAGGAGCTTGCACAAAAAAATTTGGTCCGTGACGCGGCATTTTTAGGAATAGCACTCTCTTACCGCTTTCAGGAGAAATATCAAGAGGCCCTGGTGACGCTCGAGGAACTTTTGAAAAACAATCCTCAGAAGGAATGGCGGTATAAGGCGCTTTTGGAGAAGGCGGAGATTCAGTACAAACTCTCCAAATATGCAGAGGCGGAGAAAAGTTACCAGGAACTTCTTTCAGATCCTCCCCCTGTTTCCGAGGCATCGCCAATTCACTATGGACTGGGATGGGCTTTTCTGAAACAGGGGGAAATCGAAGAGGCCATTTCAGAGTTTCAATGGGTGGCTCAGAGGGCGCCGGATGTGGCCCTTCGGGTACAGGCCCTTTGCCGTATCGGGGATACGTATCAAGACCAACGGCAATTGAAACGCGCCATCGACGCCTACCAGCTTGTGTTGAAAGAATATCCTTTTGCGGTCGAATCCGATTATGCGGCGTATCAAATCGCCTTTTCTCACTTGAATGCAGAGGAATTTGAGGCATCGGTCAGCGCGTATGAAGATTTTCTTTCAAAATTCAAGGAGAGTCTCTACCGGTTCCAGGCCCGCTACGATTTGGGGATGGCCCATTTTCATCTCGGCCATTTTGAAATAGCCAGATCCCATTTTCAGCAGGTCAAGGAGGCCCGTCCAACGGACGAGCTCTATTTTTCAAGTCTTTTCCAGATCGGAAACTGTCTTTACAACCTGAAAGATTATGGAAAAGCGTTGGGCGTTTTTGAGGAGGTCGTGTCCAAAGCCCCTGACCGCTTTGCCGCGCCGGCCGGCTATGAAGTAGGATGGTGTTTTTATCAAATGGGAAAGCGCAAACAGGCCCTTGAAAGTTTTCAGGGATATCTCTCCAAATATCCCGACTCTGAGATCGCCCCCGACATTCATTTTTGGCTTGCAGAATATTACGAGAGGCAGAAGGACTACGATCGGTCAGAAAAATATTTTGAGAGTCTGATTGAGAAATTTCCAAAGAATCCTCTCGCCGATGAGGCCCTGTTCCGATGGAGCGGGGTTGCTTCCGAAGAAAAAGCGTATGACAAAGCGGTTCAACTCATTGATCAACTGGTCTCGCGCTATCCCCAGAGTTCTCTTGTGGGAGAAGCGCTCCTTCGGAAAAGCGAACTCTTTTTCCTCACCGGAAAAGAAAAGGAAGGGCGTCAGGTGCTCGATCAAATTCTTGTCCAGTTTCCGAAATCGCCGTTTGAAAAACGGGCTGCCCGCAAAATTGGAGGTCTCTTGAAAGAAAAAGGGAGGCCCGAGGAGGCGATCCCATATCTGGAAAGAGCCAAAACGGGAGATGCTTATGAACCGAATGCCCAGATTCAATTTGAAATCGGCGAATGTTACGAAACACTTGGAAATTGGGAAAAGGCGCTGGAGGAATTTCTCCGCCTCGCCTATCTTTATCCCAAAAGCACCTACTGGGTGACACGCTCTTATTTAAAGGTCGGCGCCCTTTTTGAGAAACAGGGGAAATGGGAAGAGGCTGCTCAGGCCTATGAACGGCTGAGTGGGTGGCATCGTCTAGAAGAGGCGGAAGTGGCACGCGAACGGCTGAAGTGGATTCGGGAGAAGGTTTTGGCAACGAAAAATGCACCTTGAACATAAGAAGCAAGAAGCAGAGAAGTAAAGAGGCAGAGATAAGCGAAGTCATTTCTTGCTTCTCTGCATCTTTGTCTCTCTGCTTCTAGACAAGCAAAGGAAAACAAACGATGTGGCACATGATTTTGCATGGAGGGTTATGGGAGCTTTTCCGACGGGGCGGTCCCGTGATGTATCCCATTCTCTTCTGTTCCATTGTCGCTTTGGCTGTCGTCATTGATCGGATATATCATCTCCGACGCGCCAAAGTAGATACGGAAAAATTTATGGAAACGATTTCTACCGCCCTGAAACGTAACCGCATTGTAGAAGCGATTGACATGTGTGAGCAGACACCCGGCCCTATTGCGTATATTCTCAAAGCCGGCCTTTTGAAGCACGATCGGCCGCGGGAGGAAGTTCGTGATGCCATCGAAGATGCGGCGCTCTATGAGGTTCCCCGACTCGAGAGATACCTGAACGTTCTTGCGACCGTTGCTCATGTCAGTCCTCTCCTCGGACTGTTGGGGACGGTGACCGGGATGGTGAGCGCTTTTCAAATCATTGAGGAAAAAGCGGGCAACCTCGGGCCTGTCAATCCCGGAGACCTTGCGGCGGGGATTTGGGAAGCGCTTCTCACAACTGTCTTCGGTCTCTGCGTTGCCATTCCGGCCCTGGTCGCCTATAACTGGCTCATCACCTGGGTGAACCGTTTTGTTCTGGATATGGAACGGAGTGCGACAGAACTGGTCAACGTGATCAGTCAAAAAAGGGAAAGCGATGCGCTTTAAATTCAGGAAGGCAATACCGGTCAAGGCGGAGTTTGACATGACCCCTCTCATTGACTGCGTGTTCAATCTCCTCCTTTTTTTCATGCTGACCTCCAGTTACATCATTCAGCCCGGTATTCGGATCAACTTACCGAAAGCGCTGACGAGTGAAACGATCCATGATACGAGCCTTGTCGTGACGGTGACGCAAGGTAACTTGATGATGCTGAATGAAAATGCAGTCACTTTAGAAGATCTCGCCGTGCAGTTTGAGAAAGCGGCAAAGGATAACGTTCCTCTCTTGATCCGGGCGGACCGTAACGCCTCTCTAGGGAAAGTGGTTGAAATCTGGGACCTTTGCCGCGACGTCGGTCTCACCAAAGTGAATATCGCGACGATTCGGAGCGAGTAAAAGATGTACTCAGAAGTGATCAAATTGCGGCAGATCTCATTCGGAAGGGCCCTCTTTTTTTCGGTCCTCTGGCACCTTTTTTGGATTTCTTCTGTCACCATTGTCAGTCTTCCGGCAAAAGTGCAGTACCCCCGTTTTTCAAGCATCTCTTTTCTGGGACCTCTTCTGGATGAACCGAACTTTGAAGTACACGTTTCCCAAAAGCCGCCTCTCCGCGGTGAGATGAGGATGGCGCAAGAACGGGTCAACCGATCTCCTTTTCGAGGATTTCCCGAAGAGACGGTAGGTCTTTTAAAAATTGATCTTTTTGACTCGAAGAGATCACTCACGATTCCCAACGAACTTTTTGGACTCGAAAAGAGAAATCCCACCTTTTTTTTGAAAGAGGATGAACGTTTGAAAAAAGAAACGCCTGTTTTAAACGGCCCGGCAGCTTCCCGCATTCTCTATTACCAGCCGCCGCTTCCCGAACTTCCGAAATGGCTGGATCCTCGGGAAGTCCGATCGAGCTTCGAGCTTCGATTTTGGGTGACCCCTCGCGGGAAGGTGGTCGGCATCGAAAAAGTAACCTCCAGCGGCGATCCGACGGTCGATTTGATCGGCATGCGATATCTCCGGCGTTGGCAGTTTAATCCTAAGGCGACAGAACAGGAGGAGTGGGGGATGGTCACGCTCCATTTTCCGATTTCTTCGTCGGAGAATAGCCCATGATCCGGATCGCCTTCTCAACGGCTGTTGGACTTTATGCAGGGGTGTCTCTCTTGGGAATTTTTATGATTTGGATCTTTTTCGAAGGGCTCCATCCTTTCAGAAATTTCTCATTTACAGAGCGCCACTTTTGGCGATGCGCGATTTGCACCACTCCTTATATTGATTCGTTAGGGGATGAATTTTCACGGTGTCCTCATTGTCACAATCTGAACCAACGGGAGAAAAGCGATGATCACTGAACTCGGTATTATAGCGGGAGATATCTGGCATTACTTGGACCAGCATGGGGAATCGACGCTCTCCGCATTGGTAGAGCACCTCGACAAACCTCGTGATAGGATCCTCATGAGTCTCGGTTGGCTTGCCAGAGAAGGCCATGTCACCTTACGGGAGGAAGGATCGAACTATTACGTTTCATTCCTCCGTAAGGGATGAGAAGGGAAAGTTGCATTCCTGTGGCGAAAAAAAGTAGAATAAAACGATTTGGTAAAAACCGGTATTTTGTCCTTCTTTCCACCTTTCCGAAAAGGAAGGATGCGGAGCGGGTCGCGGCGGGCCTTATTGAAAAGAGACTCGCCGCCTGTTGCAATCTCATCCCCGGTCTCACTTCCTTTTTTAGGTGGAAAGGGAAGAAGGAACGCTCCAGGGAATTCCTCCTTTTGATTAAAACGGAAGGAGATCGTTTGGAGGAAGTCCGAAACTTTCTACGAACGCATCACCCCTACGAGCTGCCTGAGTTGATAGGGTTGCCTATTGCCGCAGGGGATTCACGGTTTCTGTCATGGATTACAAAGGAGAGTCATTGAGACAGAGGCGCCCTTTTCTGAGGAGTCAGCGGGGAGTCGCCCTGGTGATGGCTTTTGCGGTGACGTTTCTTGTACTGGGTTTGATCGCATCCGTTTATTGGCTTTCTATCCAACGTCATACCCTGATGCGTAAACGGATAGAGCACGCCAGGATGCTCTACTTGTCGGAAACAGGAGTTACGGATGCCATGGCAAAATTAAGAATCGGCACGATTTCCCGTGCCATTTTGACTCCTTACAACTATTGTCTGAATCCGACGACGGGAGCCGTCAGCGGTCCTCCATGCCTCGCTCCCACTAGCGCTTTTCCGATCCAGGTGATCATTCTTCCTCAGGATGCAAATGGTCTTAACCAAATTAACGTGACGGTGAATTTTTAATGGCGATGAATCTAAAAATCCCTTTTTTAGAAGTAGATATCCGGGAGTTTATCAAAAAACAGGCCGGAAAAATTAAACTCCGTGTAGTCGGTCTCTTTATTGGAAAAGAGTTTGTGGATCTTATCGAAATGCGACGTACTTTCAACGGACCCCGTGTGGTCAATTTCGTTTCCGTTCCCATCGGTGTGAGGGCGGTCACCAGTGAAGTGCCACAGGAGCTCTCTTCGATTACGCCGTCTGGAGAAGGGGGTCCTTCTGCCCACGAACAGATCCTTCTGGCCATTCGGAAAGCGGTTCGTGAGAGTGGTCTCCACGTTCGGAAGGTGGTCAGTACCCTTTCAGAAGAGGAAGTCATCGTTCGTTACTTTCAAATGCCTCAACTGCCGAAAAAAGAATGGAATCAGGCGATCCGTTTTGAGGCGCGCAAATACATCCCTTTTACCTTGGATGAACTCGTCTCCGACTTTTCTGTGGTTGCGGATAAGAAGGAAAAAGGAAAAGTAGATGTTGTTTTTGTCGCTGCAAAAAAGGAGGTGATTGCACGTCATTTGGCGCTTCTCACCAAGGCAGGACTTCAGGTCTCCCATCTCGAGGCACTCCCTTTTAGTTTCCTGAGACTTCTTGATGCGTTGGATCCGACAGTCAAAAAAGAAAAGTGTGTTTGTGTAGTGGATATAGATGGGATATCCGGCAACATCATTCTGATCAAAGAAGGTCTTCCTTATCTGGTGCGTCGTATCTCCCTTGAAATCTCATCCGAAGAGGATGCTTTTCGTAGAGAACAGAGTTCTCAGGAAGGCCCCTCTCATTTACCTCCTTTTGTTGAGAAATTGTTGGACGAGGTGCGATTAACATTACGATATTATCAAAATCAATTTCCCGGAGAAAGTGTGAGCCGCATTCTTCTATTCGGTGATAATCTCACAGAAGTTTCCGCTCTTCTCTCGAAAGAATTGAGTCTTCCAGTCCACATGGAAGATCTCTCTCAGTTTGTCGGTGGGAAGGAAATGATCCCATTGCGACTGGCAAGGACCATTGGACTGGGGTTGCGGGGTTTGACAAAAGGGGATACCGGCATTGAGCTTCTTCCGAGAAAGGAATCTGTTCCGTCTCAGCAGGCAAGACTTGTTAAGATTTCTTTATTGGAAATAGTGGGAGCGGTGACAGTTCTCCTCGGCCTCTTTTTCATCTTATCCTATAGCATCGATATTCAAAAGAGAACGCTTGAAAAGGAAAACAGCAAACAGAAAATAGTCACTTCACTTTCAAAAACAACCCTTGAAGAAAAGAAGAAAACACTTTCCCAGAAGGCGAATCTTTACCGGAATCTTTTTGAAAAACGGATCTTTTGGACAAAGAAACTCAGCCAACTCGGGAATATCCTTCCTAAAGGCGCTTGGGTTACGCGTCTTAAAATAGAAGACCATTCCGATGGGGAGTCTTCCGGTGAATCGAGAGGCGTTACGTATGGTCTCAACTTGACGGGCTCGGTCTACGCCCCCGACAAAGCAGAAGAGTTAAGAATTCCAAGCCAGTTTCTTGCGGCCATTCAGCAGAATGCGGATTTCTTCGAAGGGTTTACGGAGGCAAAACTTGTGTCTGTCAAACGGGATTCGGTGGAGGGGGTGGGGGTTACTTCCTTTGAAATCATGTTGACAGGGGGAAGGTGAGGCGATGGATAAAAATATCTTAGTGATCACGCTCGTGATTCTCCTGATCAGCGTTTTCGTGGGGTTTAATTTTATTTATGAACCTAAGGTCAGCGAACTCAGACAGCTCGAAAAGATGCAAAATGAAGAACAGGAAAAGGGAGTCCTCTTTGAGGAGATACAGGGTTACGAAAAAAAGATAAAAATGTACGAAGGGCGCTGGGTTCCTAGGGGCAAAGAGGAAATTGAGCTTCTCAATCGTGTGCGTGAGATCGCAGGGGATTCTCAAGTCCATGTGGCTTCCTTGGTGCCTCAGTTCAAAGAGGAACATTCTGGAAAGGGGTACCGTAAATTTCCCATTGTCGTCTCGTTCGAAGGCACCTACCCTCAGCTGGGAGACTTCATTTCTATGGCGGAGAATACGGGAACGTTTATGAAGATCGATAGACTCGAATTTTCAACCACTGCCCAAAGCGAAAGCGATCTCCCCCTTGCCTGTGAAGTCACTCTGAGTGTTTTCTCCATTCCGTAACACCTCTCCATATCTTCATTTCCGTTGACAAAACGGTAAAATTCTGGTATACTAAAGGCCAAAAATGGGGTGGCAGAGAAGTGCTTTTTTAATTCAGGGCGTCCTCCTGGGGGGTCTCATTCTTTTTCCGACGGGAGTCTTTGCAAAGGATGTCAAGGAAAAGAGTTCCACGCTCTATAGAGGCCGCGACTATCGCGATCCTACCCTCAATCCTCTTTTGTCGAAACCTGCTCAGGAGTCCAAAGCCGTTACAGAAGTTGTCAGACTCCCCTCCTTGACCGTTCAGGGTGTGATGTGGGGCACGGACTCTCCGAGGGCGATCATTAACAAACAAGTGGTGGTGAAGGGGGATGTTCTTCCCGAAGGGATTGAAGTCCTAGATATTTCAAAGGCGGGAATTAAGGTGCTTTACCGAGAAAAGATCTTTACCCTTCTTCCTAAAGGAGCGATTGAAGAAAAATGAAACTGTTTAAGACTCTATGCATCAGCGTGATCGGTCTTTTGATTTTTTCCCCTTCTTTCGCAGATTCTGAAACGCTTTCAGTGAAGGGGGAGGAAGGTAGTCCTCGCGTTTCAATGGATTTGAAGGATGCCAATATCAAAGATGTTCTCAAAATCTTCTCCCAGCAGGCGGGTCTGAACTTTGTGGCCTCTCAACAGATTCAAGACAATACCCTTACCCTATACCTCGATCATGTCACCGTTCAGGATGCGCTCAACAACATTATGTTAGCCAATAACCTTGAGTATATCAAGGTTCCGGGAAGCGATATTTTCATGGTGCAACCTGTCACTGTCGAAGAGGGACCTAATTTGATCATGAAGGTCTACCGCCTCAAGTTTGCGCGGGTTTCCGACTCTCCTTTGGAGGCAGCAGCTTCTACTACAACCTATCAGTCTGCCATGACCCCTTCCGGAATTACTGCTGCAGGAAGCAGAGGTTCAATAGGAGGTGGCGTCGGTGGTTATACAGGGGCAGCGACCACAGGAGGATCCGCTTCATCGTCAGGGGGTGGCGGTTCGGGAGGAGGAGCCCGACGCGGCATCAATCTTGTATTGGAGAGTCTCCTTTCAGATCGAGGGCATTTGATTACTGACCCAAGGACGAACAGTGTCATCATTACGGACATTGCTAGCCGTTTCAAATTCTTTGAAGAAGCGCTTGCAAGATTGGATCGGCCTGTTTCTCAGGTCATCATCGAAGCGGAAATTTTGGAGACCTCTGTCAATGCCCTGGAGGATTTGGGAGTGAAATGGGGAGACACCAAAGAACAATTAGCCACTTTCATTGGGCCAAAGCGGACGACCTTTTTTCCGTTTTCCAAATATCGGCCTACTGTTGGAGGGACTGATATTACTGTCACCGCCGGAACCTTATCCCTTGCTGAGTTGAACGTTATTTTGCAACTTCTCAAGTCCAACACGGATACCAAGGTTCTTTCCAAGCCTCGGATCATGACCATGGACAATGAAGGGGCTGTGATCCATGTGACGGCGGACACAGCCTTAGCCAGTCTCACGACCTCAACAACCGTTGAAGGAACGGCACTGACAAACGTGGGACAGGCCGAGCGGAGAACAACAGGGATTTCGCTCCGGGTAACGCCGCAGATCAATGACGACCATTTTGTCACGATGACCTTGGAACCCTCCGTCGTGCGTGCTGAGAAATCGGAATTTTTCCCGACTCAATTTGTGGATCCGCAGCAGAGAAGTGCGCAGACAACAGTGATGGTACGTGACGGAGAAACCGTTGTCATTGGAGGTCTCGTTTCAACGGATACCAAAGAGACCCAAAGGAAAGTGCCGGTCCTCGGGGATATTCCGATTATTGGGTTGGCATTCCGTAATAAAGAGAAAACGCAGCTCGACCGCGAACTCCTTATTTTTGTCACTCCCCATGTGGTACAAACTTCCGAGGTCCCTTTTATCGAAATGGCCTCGATTCCCACCACCCCTGTCACTGTGACTGTTCCAGAAGAGGAAAGGGAACAACTCCCTCCGCGTTCAAAAGAGAAAGAGATCGAAGAGGTTTTGAATCGGTTCTCTGAAAAGCCGTAGGATTCCCTTATGGTGAAATCACAGCTTAAACTCGGGGAGATTCTTCTCCGTGAAGGGATCCTTACCGAGAGCCAGCTTCAAAAGGCGGTTCAGACTCAGAAATCGGAAGGTGGCCGTATTGGAGAAGTTCTTGTCCGGCTGAAGCTGGCCGAAGAGAAAGATATTGCCCTTGCTCTCGGGAAGCAGTTGGGAATTCCCTACGCTTCTTTAGCGAGAGGTCTCTTACAACCCCAACCCGATCAGGGATTGGAGCAGTTGGTTCCCGAGAATTTTTCTCGACGTTATAATGTCCTCCCTCTTTCAAAAAACTTCAATTCCCTCACCGTTGCCCTTTCGGATCCATTAGATCTCATTGTGATGGATAACCTCAGGCGGATGACCGGTTGCGAAATCAATCCCATCGTGGCGACGCATTCGGACATTCTGGCCGCTCTCGACGCCTTTTATGGAAAGAGAGATTTCCTGGGAGAGGCGATCGAGAGTTCTTATAATGAGGAGACGACGGGAGAGAGCATTGAGGTCAAGCAAAGGGAGGAAGAAGGGAGCCTGAGTCTTGACCAGATCGTTCAGGAAGCGGAAGATGTTCCGGTCGTCAAACTCGTTGATCTTGTCATCAAACAGGCCATTGAAGATCGGGCGAGCGACATCCATATTGAACCTTTCGAAAACCGTATTAGCATCCGATACCGTATTGACGGAATCCTCTACGAAATTTCACCCCCTTCTCACCACCTTCTCTTGCCCTTGGTTTCAAGAATAAAAATCCTCTCTCGGCTTGACATCGCTGAAAAAAGACTTCCACAAGACGGTGGGTTTATCGTCCGCATGAAAGATCGTGTGATTGACATGCGCGTTTCCATCGTGCCCACGGTGTATGGAGAAAAAGTGGTTATCCGGATCTTGGATAAAACAGCCATACCCCTCGATCTCAATCAATTAGGATTTGACCCTCAGGATCTGGACAGGTTCCGGACGTCGATCCAGAGCCCTTACGGACTTATTTTTTTGACAGGTCCAACGGGAAGTGGGAAAACAACCACCCTTTATGCTGCCTTAAACGAAATCAAATCTCCTGATAAAAATATTCTCACGATTGAAGACCCTGTCGAATATCATCTCGACGGAGTCAACCAGGTACAAGCGCGCCCTTCGATCGGGCTCACGTTTGCCAATGGCCTTCGTGCCTTTTTGAGACAGGACCCCGATGTCATTATGGTCGGAGAGGTGCGTGATCTAGAAACCGCTCAAATCTGTGTTCGGGCATCCCTCACGGGGCATCTTGTCTTAAGCACCCTCCATACCAATGACTCCACCGGTGCCATCGGACGGCTCATGGATATCGGTGTGGAACCTTTTCTTTTGATATCCTCTTTAAAGCTTGTGGCAGCCCAACGGCTCGTGCGCCGGCTCTGCGTTCACTGCAGGGAACCCTATGAACCTTCACCGCAACTGATCTCTCAGTTAAACTTGGAAGAAGGCCAGGTGATTTATGCGGCGAAGGGGTGTGAAAAATGCAACCATACAGGTTACCGAGGGCGGATTGCTCTTTACGAAGTCCTTCTGTTGACCGATGCGCTTCGTGCCGCGACCCAACAGCGTCTTCCCCTGAACGAGATCAAGAACATAGCCCGACAGGCGGGGATGAAGACCCTCTTTGAAAATGGGGTGCGGAAAGTCAAAGAGGGAGTGACGACGGTCGAAGAGACGATGCGGATTACTCTTGAAAACGACTAACCATGCCTCTCTATTCCTACACCGGCCGCGACAAAACCGGCAAAATTAAACAGGGAGTCAAAGAAGGCCAAACCCAGGAAGAAATCCTCACCTTCCTGCAGGCCTCAGGACTTTTGGTGACCCAAATTGCCGAAGTCCTTGAAACCAAGGTCTTCCGAAAGCGAAAGAAAAAATCAAAGCGACGGATGCACCGGGGTGTCCGTCAGAGCGACATGATTCTCATTGCACGCCAATTGGCCACCCTTGTTTCGGCCGGCGTCACCCTTCTGCGGAGTCTCGAGATTATCCTTCAACAGGTCGAATCCCAAAAATTAGGAAAAGCCATTGAAGCCATTCAGGAGGATATCCGCGGCGGCAAGACCTTTTATTCAGCCCTCGCAAGACATCCGAAGATCTTCTCAGATTTCTGGGTCAATCTCATCCGCATGGGAGAAGCGGGTGGGCATCTGTCTCAAACTCTGGAACAATTAGCCGAGTATTTGGAAAGTGCGGGGGCCCTACGGAGCAAGGCGATTTCCGCCATGGTATATCCTTTTGTTCTGGTGGGCGTTTCTTTCTTGGTGGTCGTCGGGTTTTTGGTAAAAATCGTTCCTACTTTTGAACAACTTTTTACGAGTTTTGGGATTCCACTTCCCCCCCTCACGCGGGCCATTATTTTTTTAAGCCAACTCTTTCGACAACGTTTTTTGATAACGTTGGGGTTAGGGGTGGGAGGATTTTTCTTCGTACGTTCCTTTCTCCAGACTGAAAAAGGACAATTGGCCTGGGATCGGATGAAACTTTCCTTTCCTATTTTGGGAGAACTCTTCCGCAAGATGGCCGTGGCCAATTTTGCGCGCGGATTAGGGACCTTGATCAAAAGCGGAGTTCCGATTCTTTATTCCCTCGAGATCATTGGGAAAAGTGCCGGGAACAAAGTCGTGGCTCGAATTATCGAAAATGTCCGGATGGAGGTCAGGGAAGGCAAACCGATCGCAGTCCCTCTGGGGGAAGGAGAAGTGTTCGACCCCGTGGTGGTGCAGATGGTGAGGATTGGAGAAGAGATTGGGGAACTTGGGAATATGTTGGAGAAGGTCGGCAAGTTCTATGAAAGCCAAGTCGAAACACAGGCCACACGGCTCGTGACTCTCATTGAACCGATGGCTATCCTCATCATGGGAGTTGTCGTAGGCATCTTGGTCGTTTCGATGTATTTGCCGATTTTCAGCATCTCCCAACTTGCAGACAAGACGATGTAATGGTATACTCGGGAAAATGGGGGAGTTCAGAGGAAACCGATGAGAGGGATGACGCTTCTTGAAATATTGGTCGTCATGATTATTATTGCACTTTTGGCAGGAATAGCGTTTCCACAATATGTGAGCACGATCGGCCGGTCCCGTGAGGGGGAGGGGTGGCAATTTCTCGATGCGATTCGCTCTTCAGAATTGAGATATTATGCCGAATACAATGAGGTGTTTACATTAGCGATTGCGAACTTGGATATAGACAATCCTCTTGCTTTAGCGGTTCCCCCTCTGTTTAACTATTGTATCCGCCAGACGACCGCACAGGATTTTACATCGTTTGCCATTCCTCGGCTGACGGGTCCCCAACCACGGTGTGTGGGATGCCGGACCCTTTGTCTCGATCAGTCTGGAGTCAAAGGGCCTCCATGCGGAAGTTGTCCCTGAATGAAAAGTTTGCCATTGACAAAGGTCGCTTTTTATGGTATCCTAACTTAATAGAACTCAAACTAAATAAGGAAGTTATAAATTTTCCAATGTGTAAATGTGACAGTGTTAAGGAGGGATAGACTAATGAAAAAACTCACAAACTTCAAGGGGTTCACACTCCTTGAACTCCTCATCGTTGTGGTGATTCTCGCAATCCTAGCAGGCCTGGCGCTTCCTCAGTATCTTAAGACGGTTGCACGGGCAAGA
>Ga0105164_10000565_pt1 | contig 25608 bp, 22 predicted proteins | sample VDWuncwatermetaG_FD_89674 | JGI IMG/M metagenome (GOLD analysis project Ga0105164, IMG submission 89674) | Wastewater microbial communities from Netherlands to study Microbial Dark Matter (Phase II) - VDW unchlorinated drinking water | ecosystem: Environmental > Aquatic > Freshwater > Drinking...
CAACGAACGGACTTGGCCTGTCTCGCCCTGAAGTGTCCTGTCGTCGACTTCGCCGAGGAGCTACAGCTCGAATTCGGAGATGACGGAATGGCGCAATGGAAAGCGACTGACACGATTCCGAACATTATGGGCGGCTCCGACCGAATCGCCCTCCACTATGCCTTTTATGAAGATGCTCTCCGGCAGATCGCCTACGTCCCCGCACGATCAATCACGGCTCCGACCGTCATTGTACAAGGCGATCAAGACGAGCATGTCCCACTTCATCAAAGCCAACAGCTCTACAAAGCACTACAGATCAAGAAACACCTGGAGCTGTTGCCTGGTGCCGACCATCAGTTCACCAAGGGGACCGACTTCACGCGAATGACTCAAACCCTTGCGGATTGGCTGACACAGCACCTCTCGACCACTCAGCCCTGACGCGACGTCTCAGGGATGCTGAATTTCTTGGAGCACAAACTGTTTTGGAAGCAGGACGGGCAGAATCACCCCGATCGGATCGCCACGCTTGATCGTCGTAGGCTTGTGCAGCTGTAACAGAAAATTGGCGGTGAAAGCTTCGTAGTCTGGCAACCAGGCATACTGATTCGGCGTGCGCTTGTACTCCTGCGTCTTGATACCCTCCCAAACGGTAAACGTCCGGTCCGGGTGATGATAAAAGTGATTGGGCAGATCCTTCATCATCAAACCGACATGTTTAGGGTAGTACAGGCGGACCCCACAACAGAGCTTGGGATACCCGCTATTCAGAATCAAATCAACATACATGCCGGAGAAGGTCTTGTAACCGAGCAGTCGCTCTTCCGGCACGATCGGCGGCGATTGCCACTGAACCCCTGATGCGGTGCGGCGTAATTTGATATCGGCCGGACAACGAATAAGCCAGCCGTAGTTGCCCACGGTACGGACCGGCCCACAGTCGTCCGGCAACACCTTGTATCCACTGGCAGCCAGCGCCCGTTGCTCATCCAGCGTCATCTGACTCAACATCGGCCGGTGAGGATGAAAGTCCAGCTTCAGCCGCTCCGGAGGAAAGGCGGTGGAGTACTCCCGCTCCCAATAGATGACAATCTTGTCAGCCCCCTCATCCGATGTCGAAGCTTCTACGGATTCCTTTTCCATGGACGATGACAATAATCGAATGAGCCAAGTTGCACAAGAGGCTCATCGACAGAATTCCTGAGGGTTCACTTGGACAGTCTCGTTGTCACAGGGCATCCCCCCCCTCAACTTTTTGCCGATTCCTTCCGAAGAAGCTGTATCGCTCTGCGGGTGATGTGCTGCCCTCTGGCCCCGCAGGCAGAAACGGTGCTGCCGTGTTTTGAGTCGTGGGATGGAGATTCCCGCTTGGGACGATCGAGGCCACACTGAGAAGCCCAGGATCCACGTGTTGCTTCGTGGTCTGCCAGCACACGTATCATGAGAGGACAGAGGAGACTCGTGACCAATGCCGAAGATCGATGAACTCTTTCGCATGATGATCGACCATGGAGCATCGGATCTCCATCTGGTTGCAGGACAAGTCCCGACTTTGCGCATCAACGGTGAATTGGAACGCCTTCCGGGGACTGCGGTGCTCGACAACCAAGGACTCCATGACCTGCTCTACGAGATCACACCAAGCCCGAAGAAGGAGGTATTCGAAGCGACGGGCGATGTGGACTTTGGGTATGAGATCCCCGGCATAGCCCGCTTCCGTTCTAATTTCTTCAATCACAAATACGGGATGGGGGCGGTGTTTCGAAAGATTCCCACCACCATCCTCTCTGCCGAGGCGCTGGGTCTTCCGCCCGTGCTCACACGCGCCGCGATGTTGCGGAAAGGGCTGGTCCTAGTCACAGGCCCCACCGGGAGCGGAAAGTCGACGACGTTAGCGGCGATGGTCGACTATGCGAATAGCCATCGCAAGGACCACATTCTGACCATCGAAGATCCAATCGAGTTCGTCCACCAAAGCAAGAACTGCATCGTCAACCACCGAGAGATCGGCTTACACACCGTCACATTCGGCTCAGCTCTGCGTGGAGCCCTCCGAGAGGATCCGGATATTATTCTCGTCGGCGAAATGCGAGACTTAGAAACCATCGCGTTGGCGGTGGAGGCGGCAGCGACTGGGCATCTGGTATTCGGGACGCTGCATACGGAAAATGCCGCCAAGACCGTCGACCGCATCATCGAGGTCTTTCCAGCCTCGGAGCAGCCGCAGATTCGCAACACTCTTTCCACCGCGCTACGCGTCGTGGTCGCACAAAACCTGTTCAAGCGAATCGATCAGAAAGGGCGGTGTGCCGCACTGGAAATTTTGGTCTGCACCCCGGCCGTCAGCAATCTCATCCGGGACGCCAAAACGGTCCAAATCGCCTCGCAGATGCAGACCGGCAAGAACGTCGGCATGCAGACCCTAGATGACGCGATCCAGGATCTCCTCACAAAGAAGTGGATTTCGCCCGAAGAGGCCTACGAGAAAAGTATCGACAAGAATCGCTTCGCCAAGCTCCTCAAAACTCCACCGGACGCGCTGCAGTAGCCACAGAGAGAGCAAGCCTACTCAGGTGATCATTCTGCAAGTGTTGCTGCGATTGCCCAGCACCTCCTAGCAGTTTGTTGACAAACTGCTAGGTGATGAAGAAGGTCAAGAGTATTTCCTTACCCCGGGCCTCACCGCGACACGACTTTGAAGGTCTCCCCAACAAGAATGAGCCCCTCGGTGCCGTCGGCAAGCTGGACCTTGAAGCCGTCTGAGTCCTGACCGTGATACACCGCGACAACTCGTGCCGTTTCGCCTGGCTTCAGAGTCGCTACAACCTTTCCCGGTTCTACACCGGTACTCTCGGCCCCAGGAGAAGGCGACGACTGCACGATAAGCCGAACCTCCGTCGGCCTCTCGGCCTCAAGCCAGTTTTCTCGCTCACCGCATCCGACTGAAAGAACTGCGATGAACATGACGCCAGTTGTAAGAGTGCAGCTGTCACGTAATCGTCTTCTGATATCAAACCATAGGTTTTCGCGCATACGCTCCTTTCAATAAATGATCCCGCCGACGACCCAATGTCGATCATCCGGGATATCGATCAATAATCGTGTGAGATTCATGCGGGCCAGCTGGGACCCAATTTCATCTTCAGTGAAGGCCGCAAGCAGGGAATTGTAGAAGTCGCGACGTAAAATGTCCGGCTCATTGGCTGCGTACTGATCGACAATGGCTTGCGCCGCTTCCGGCGAGTCAGGGCGGAGCAGATCCATCACCAACACCGGTGCCCCAGGCTTCACCAACTGGCGAAGCTTCTGCCAGAACTGTAATGGATTCGGCAGGTGGTGGAGCAGGCTGTTAGAGATCGCGGCATCAACGATTCTGGCGCCGGCAACCTCTTCATATCGTTCGCACCGCAACGTAATACGGTCTGCCAATCCGGCCTGTTTTACTGCCTGTTCCCCCAACTGAATCATCGGCGCCGAGGCATCGATGCCGATGACCTGGCAGGCTGGATACAGTTTGGCGAATCGAATCGGAATGTCGCCTGGACCGCAGCCCAGATCCAGAACTCGCCCCTGCGAAAACTCAGGAAAATATTCTTTAAAGCGATCGACGAATCCTTGATTCTCTTCCGCAAAGTCAGCCCGCGCGTAGGCCTCGGCCTGCGTCGGATCATCCATGAGTTCTGGTTCGAGGATACGATCCATTGTTTGAAAGCCTATAGCGGTCGGCAGTCAGCAATCAGCCTATCAGTCCAAATCAGAGGCTGAAAGCTGATGGCTGATAGCTAGTCGCCGCTGCTCATCTCCACAGCATCTCCTGGCCGTACCACACCACCACGCAGCACTTTCGCGTAGACCCGACTCCACCCTGGGTTCACTTTCTGGGACATGCGAGAGAAATCCTCATCGCGAAACCAACGTCCATTATGGCTACAGGGCGTCGTATAGCTCGTCACCTCAAGTTGGACCTCCGGGCCGATGGTTAAGCTGACGCCAGGACGCACCTGGTCCCAGTCCAATCCTGACACAGTAAGATTTTCTCCAGAGGATCCGGGATCAATCGGATGACCTTCTTCTTGTAGTTGCTCAATCAGTTCGAGAGAATACAAGCAGACGGCACGGCCCGGGCCACCGTGGAACTTGAGGTTCCTCTGGCGATCGCCATCTACGCCTTTGTCACTCACCGTCGCTTCCAACACCGGAAGCTTTGGAACCCCACCATCGGACACGCTAATCTGATGGACATGAGGATAGGTAGGCCTGGTGGACATCGCTAGGCTTCTCCATCGCAAGACTCGGGTCTGAGAAATTTCATCGCCACCCAACCCTCTTCTTCTCGCCGTTCCACACAGGCGAGGCCAAGACTGGACAGCCGATCCACGATCTCAGTTTGTTGTTCGACCAGAATGCCGGAGACCATGATGCTCGCCCCTCGCAGCGCAGAACAGGCCAAATCGTCGGCGAGGTCCAAGACCGTCTGCCGATCAAGATTGGCCAGCACCAGATCAGCAGTTGTCCGTCTCCCTTGTGGTAAATCAGCCAACGTACCGCACAGGACTTCAATCCGATCCGCCAAGCCATTCAGCGCGACATATTCTCTCGCGCAATCGACCGCAACGGAATCAATCTCGACTCCAATGGCGGAGGCTGCGCCCAGCTTGACCGCAGCCATCGCCAGGATCGCGCTCCCAGTCCCTACATCCAAGACCTGCTCTCCACCGCGAATGTCCTCTTGCAGCCACTCCATCAACATACGCGTCGTCGCATGGTGGCCGGTGCCGAAGGCTTGCTTCGGGTCCAGCACGATCTCGATGTCTCCTGGGCCCAACAGGACCGGCTCCCAGCTCGGACGAATCACCAATCGACCGATGCGAAGCGGCTTCACCGAACGAGTCCACGCCTCATTCCAATCCTGAGAGGGCACTCGCTGCACCGAGAGAGGGATCGCCCTGCTCGACTGCACGAGATCTGCAAGAACCGACTGTACGGACAGCAGCTTTTCGTCATTCCATTGGTCTTCCGCCCAATAGAGATGAACCACTCCCTCGTCCTCCCAGGCACCCTGAACGGTAGTATCATCGAGCCTGCTCAATAACTCGCCAGCATCGAGGCGTTCCTGGATACAGATATCAACCCAGTCTTTTGGCATCATCATTGATCACTCGTGATTGGCAACACCTGTCGCGCCACGCCGGAGATGCATCATGATTTGACGTCCCCCGCCCGTTCCCAGTAAGGTCGTTTATCATGGCACGCTCCCGCATGGCCCAGCTCGAAACGGCGGTCCGGCGAACAGATCGCCTGATCGCTCAAGGTACCCAGGTCAGCGCGACCTTCACGCGCTGGCGACTGGCTATTTTCCTCATCGGCCTCGTCGGCACCGTGACCCTCTACAAGCTTGATTGGTATCACAGCGGCAATCTAGCGCTCGGCCTCTTCTTGGCCATCTTCATCGCCGTGGCCGCGTATCATAACAGGGTGGAAACCGGGATTCATCGGCTTCGGCAATGGAAACAGATCAAGCTGGTTCATCGTGCACGCATCGCCTTGGATTGGACGGCCATTCCGCCAAGACCCGGTGAAGCTCCGACCTCTCACCCCTACGCCATCGACCTTGATCTCTTTGGAACTCATTCCTTAGCGCATCTTCTCGACACCACCGTGTCGGACCATGGCCGAGAGCGCTTGCACAGCTGGTTGCTGAACCAATCCACTCCCCCTTCACAGTGGCAAACACGACAGTCGTTGGTGAAGGAACTGGCACCTCGCTCGTTATTCCGGGATCGCTTGACCCTTGAGGCCAGACTGACAGGAGAACAGGAAATCAACGGCAAGCGGCTGGCCGCGGTGCTTGAACACCCAGTCGGTCTGCCCAATCTGAATGCACTGTTGGTCATCCAGAGCCTCTTAGCCTGCACCACGATCGTCCTCGCATCGGCCACATTGTTCGGCCAGCTCCCTGGGTATTGGATGTTCTCGTTCGCCGCGTATGCACTAATCTATTTCATGACCGATCAAGGGGAAGAGCTCCTGGAACATGCGGTCGGCCTGCACCATGAAACCGAACGACTCGCCATCGTCCTCGGCTACCTTGAGCGACAGACTCGGCGACAAGGCACCACCCTCGCCTCGGTCTGTGTGAATCTGATGGGTGGAGCCAGTCCCACACAGCATCTCAAGCAGGCCGCACGAACGCTTCATGCGATCAGCATCAAAGCACACCCCCTTGTCCATCTGGCCATCAACGCGTTGTGCCCATGGGATCTTTGGTTCACTCGACAACTGATTCACACCCAGCACGAGATCAAGCATGCTCTCCCGCAGTGGTTGGACTGTTTGGCAGAAGTCGAAGCGGCATCGGCTCTGGCTACCTTTGCCTCTCTTCATCCCGACTACGCATGGCCGACTCCCGTCATCTCAACCAGTGAGCAGAACAGCCCAGCAGCCGTTCTGCAGGCCACTCACCTTGGTCATCCACTCCTCTCTACAACAATCCGTATCGCAAACGATGTCGGTCTAACCGGACTCGGCTCGATCCATCTGATCACGGGCTCGAATATGTCGGGCAAGAGTACGTTCCTGCGAACAATCGGCATCAATCTCTGCCTGGCGCAAGCCGGAGGGCCGGTCTGCGCACAGTCGTTTGCATGGACCTGGAATCGGCTGGCCTGTTGCATCCGTGTCGATGATTCACTCGATGCCGGGTTGTCCTTCTTCTACGCTGAGGTCAAACGGCTTAAGACGATTCTCGATGCAACGAAGGAGCGCACCCTACCACCGGTGCTGTTCCTGATCGACGAGATCTTCAAAGGCACCAACAATCGAGAGCGGCTTATCGGCAGCCGTGCCTATATCACCGCACTGTCGCAAGGACACGGCTTCGGCCTCGTGAGCACCCATGATCTGGAGTTGGCGGATCTGGAGCAAGCGATTCCCGGCTTGATCAATGCCCATTTTCAAGAAACTGTCGCTGCCGGTGCACTGGAGTTCGATTACCGACTCAGACCAGGCCCCTGCCCCACGACGAACGCCCTGCGGATTATGGAGCTGGAAGGATTGCCTATTCCCCCGGCTCCTTAAATCAGGCACAATGCTCTTTACGGATGATCACCTCAGCCGGGCCTGAACCCCAGTCTTGCTCCCATCCACTGCGCGGCCTCCTGATCGCCCAATTCTGCGGGGCATTCAACGACAACGCCTGGAAGCTGATGGTCGCCTTACTGGCCATCCGGCAAGCGACATCAGGCATGGCACCAGGCCCGGAGCTGGAAACCGTCGCCCAGACACAAACGGCGAAGGCCTTCATCATTTTCACCTTACCATTGGTGCTCCTCTCCCTCGTCGGTGGAACTCTGGCCGATCGCCTCAGCAAGCGGACCGTCATCATTACGATTAAAGTCGTCGAGGTTCTACTGATGGCAGCTGGAACCATCGCACTCTGGCTGAACCCTGCTGGGGGAGTGCTTCCCCTGATTGTCCTATGTGGCATGGGCATCCATAGCGCGTTGTTCAGTCCGTCCAAGTATGGAATCTTGCCGGAATTGATCCCCCATGAACGACTCGCAGCCGGCAACGGTCTGTTGGAACTCTGGACCTTTGCGGCCATTTTGATGGGAACCGCTGCCGGAGGCTTTCTCTTGCACCTAGCAGGAGATCAGACCTGGGTGGCCCCCTTCGCGTTAACCCTGCTGTCAGTGGTCGGTCTTATCACATCGTTTTCCATCCCCCCGGTGTTACCCGCCCGTGCAACCGGTGGCATTGATGCAACAGTTCGCGGAGCATGGGCGGCGATTCGGACTGAACCGATGCTGCGGATGGCCATTCCGATGGAAATCTGTTTTTGGACGATCGCCAGTCTGTTTATGCAAAACGTGATCGTCTATGCGAAAGCCGTGCTCCTACTCTCCGACGCGATGTCAGGTTTACCGCTCACGCTCTTGTCGATCGGCATCGGCATTGGCGCCATTCTGGTCGGAAAGATTTCTCGCAACCGTGTCGAGTATGGGTTGATTCCCTTGGGCGCCATCGGTGTGTTTCTGGCCCTCCTGTTGCTCGGCCTGGTCGCCCCCCCGTTATCAGGAACATTTCTCCTATTGGGAGCCCTTGGAGTTTCTAGTGCCTTCATTTTTGTGTCGTTGAATGCCATCCTTCAATGGAAATCACCGCCGGACCGGCGCGGCGCCGTCATTTCCTTTTCAAACACCTGTGTCTTCACAGGGATTTTACTGGGATCGCTTGCCGGCGGTTCACTGGCCAACATGGGTCTTTCTACCACCGGTATTTTCTTGGCCACCGCCGGCATGACGATGGCCGGCATGTTGTGGGCACTCTGGTTTCTCCCTGATACATTCATCCGACTGGTACTCGTGCTCCTGACACATACGCTCTATCGCCTTCGCATCGTCGGCGAGCACCATGTCCCACAATCCGGCGGCGCCCTGCTCGTCCCCAACCACGTGTCGTTTATCGACGGGTTTCTCCTGATCACCAGTCTGGATCGGCCAGTGCGATTCGTCGTGGATTCACACTATGCCGAGCAACCGCTCTTCAAGCCGTTCATGAAGGCGCTTGGGGTCATCCCGATTTCTACGCATGGAGGAGTGCGGGGCATCCTTCGTGCGCTCCGAGAAGCCAGCGCAGCCGTGGACCGAGGAGAGCTCGTCTGCATCTTTCCCGAAGGCCAGATCACGCGCACCGGAACGCTCTTACCGTTCAGACGGGGCTTTGAACGCGTCGTCAAGGGACGGAACGTTCCGCTTATTCCTGTTCACTTGGATCGTGTCTGGGGGAGCATTTTTAGTTTCAATAACGGTCGCTTCCTCTGGAAGATACCGGAACATCTCCCCTATCCCGTCACCGTCTCGTTCGGCACACCACTGCCCTCCAGCACGACCATCCACGACCTACGGGGAAAAATCCGCGAGCTTGGTGAGGCGGCCTGGCAACTCCGGAAATCGCATCGCCTGCCGCTCCATCGTGAATTCATTCGCTCGATGCGACGCCATCCGTTCCGCTTCGCCATGGCCGACCAGAACCGTCCGCGAGTCTCGGCTCTCCAGGCCCTGATCGGATCGATTGTCTTGGCCAGAACCCTGCAACCCCATTGGGACGGGCAAGACCGGGTGGGCGTGCTGCTGCCACCGACTGTTGCTGGTGCACTGGTGAACGTGGCTGCTCCGCTGTGTGGCAAAACCATCGTGAACTTGAATTACACCGTGGGGAAATCAGGTCTGGAGGCAGCGGTACGCCTTGCCGGCCTACGCACGATCGTCACCAGCCGTACGTTCATCGAGAAAGCCAAACTTGAATTACCCGACGGACCATCGGTGATCTGGCTCGAAGACGTAGCCAAGACGATTGGGACAGGCATAAAAGTAACGGCCGCACTGCTGGCACTGTTTGCTCCATGCCGCATTATCGAACGAGCCTGCGGGCAGACGACCCCGCTCACCCCAGACAGCCTGGCCACGATCATCTTTAGCAGTGGCAGCACCGGCGAACCCAAAGGCGTGATGCTGTCCCATTTCAGTGTCGACTCCAATTGCCAGGGCGCGACACAGATGCTCCATCTGTATCAAGATGAACGAGTCCTCGGTATCTTGCCCTTCTTCCATTCGTTCGGATACATGGTGTTCTGGTTCGTGATGTCCAACAACGCCCCGATGATCTTTCATCCGTCGCCGCTTGACGCGGCGGCCATCGGCGAACTGATCAGAAAATATCGCATCACCTTCCTCGTCACAACACCGACGTTCTTACAGCTCTATTCCCGCCGTTGTACTCCTGAACAATTCAGTTCGGTACGGGTAATCCTCACCGGCGCAGAAAAGCTTCCGACCCGTCTCGCTCAGGCGGTCGAAGGTACGTTCGGAGTCGGACCGATCGAAGGCTATGGAGTCACAGAATGCGCCCCCGTGATTGCCGTAAATTGCCCAGACTTTCGCGCAGCCGGCTATTACCAACCGGCTTCACGACGTGGAACTGTGGGCCAGCCTCTTCCGGGGGTCTCGGTACAGATTGTCGATCCCGACAGTTACACCCCCCTGCCTTCAGGCACACCCGGCATGTTGCTGGTGAAAGGGCCAAACGTCATGAACGGATATCTGGGCCGGGAAGACTTGACCGCTCAGGTGATGCGGGATGGCTGGTACATCACAGGGGATATTGCCACGCTGGATGACGATGGATTCCTGACCATCACTGACCGGCTGTCTCGGTTTTCAAAAATCGGTGGCGAGATGGTCCCCCATGGCAAGGTTGAGGAGGCCTTGCAGCAGGCTGCTGAAGCCGACACACAAGTCTTTGCCGTAACCGGTCTACCCGATGAGAAAAAGGGAGAGCGTCTCGCAGTCCTCCATACCCTGGAAGAATCCCGCATTCCTCGCATCCTAGAAAGAGTCTCGGCGAGCGGCCTGCCCAATCTGTTCATCCCGGGGAAACATCAGTTCGTCAAGGTTGACGCGTTACCGGTTCTTGGAACCGGAAAGCTCGACCTGCGCGGCGTGAAGCGCATTGCAGTGGAACGCCTTTCATCTCATGATGAGATTCAGGGCTAAGATCGCGTTCCGTATGGCGACCGACCATGAAGCCAACCAAATCGCTCATCGATTGCCACGTCCATCTCGCGGCGTTACCAGATGGCGACAATGGTTGCTTCATCTCCCCGAAACTCCTTCGAAGTCCGCTCTTTCGCTTCCTGCTGTGGAAGCATGATCTCTCACCGACAGAGCCACGAGAGGCCAATCAGCGATATCTGGATCACCTCCTCACAGAGTTACGCGCCTCCCAACATGTCTCGCAGGCAGTGCTGCTTGGCATGGACGGGTTCTACGATCAGACCGGCCTGCTCAATCGCCAGCATACAGACTTTCTAGTCAGCAATGACTACGTCTTCAAAACCGTGCAGGCCCATCCCGATGTCTTTTTGGCCGGCCCTTCGATCAATCCGCAGCGCGAAGACGCGATAGATGAAGTCCATCGTTGCGCCGATGCCGGAGCTGTCTTGATCAAAGTCTTACCGAACGCCCAGCACTTCGACCCAGCTGATCCGAAATACATCCCGTTCTACCGTGCACTGGCGCAACGAAAACTGCCCTTCTTAAGTCATGTCGGCTATGAATTCAGTCTCATCGGAAAGGACCAATCGCTTGGAGATCCGGAACGGCTGCGCCTGGCGCTTGACGAAGGGGTGACCGTCATCGCAGCTCACGCCTGTAGCTATGGCCTGATGCTGTATGAGAAGTTTCTGCCCACTTTTCAAGAACTCGCGCGGCGTTATCCGCACTTCTACGCCGACATTTCGGCCCTCACCCAGCCTCACCGGCTGAAGATGCTGTTGCATCTCAGGCATTACCCCAAGCTTCATTCCCGTCTCCTCTTTGGAACCGATTATCCTCTGTCCGTCTTCCACATGGCCGCCTGGGGTCGCGTAGGCTTTGGCAGGTTGTGGAACATGATTCGCACACGAAACCGCTTCGATCGGCAAGTGGCGGTCTGTCAAGGTTTGAATCTGAATTTTCGATCTTTCGGCGAACTTGTTTCGGACCGAAGCACATACAGTTGAAAGTGCGGAACTGACGCACGTAGTTTGTCTATCTAAAACAAAAGGGCCGTTCTCTGTGCAGAGAACGGCCCTTTCCGTCACCACCCTGAAACTGACCGAGAAGATCTACGGGCTGACAGAGATTCGATCTTTGATCAGATCAAAGGTTTCTTTTGGAACCACGTTTTTTGCGACCAATTCACCCTTCACACGATAGGGACGATTGCTCACGATGCGATCGGCCTCGTCCTGTTTCAGTCCAAGAAAGAGAATTAAGTCATTTACTGACACCTTATTGATATTCATCGCCGCCGATGCAGCGACGGGAGAGACCGTCGCGGTTCCGGATGGAGCCTGGCTTGGTGTCAATGTCGCTGTTTGAGCTGCCGCCCCGGCATGGGAACGATCCTTGAGTTCTTTTTGATAACGTGCGACCAATGATTTCAGCGTGTCATTATGACGTTTTACATCCTGATATTCCTGTCGCACATTCTTATTCTGCGCCGATAACGCCTTGACTTTATCCTCAAGTTCCTTGGTTCGTCCCTCGTTCGTGCCTCGCTCTGCATCACGGCCGTGCTCAATGCGCTGGAGTTCATCACGGGCCGCTTGTGCCTCATTGCCGAACTTCACGTTCAGTTCCTTGAGGGTTCGGACCTGTTGTTCCATGGCGCCCTTCTGTTGGCGAGTCTTCTCCAGTTCCATTTTGACGTTGTCTGCCTCGGCCAACGCGCCTTGGTACTTCTTATTGGATACGCAGCCCGTGGCCAACACCGCCCCAACCAACACCATCGCCGTCCACTCGCGTCTCATGCGATCCTCCCTCCATCAAATCCTACAGCTTGTCCGAGCATCATGTGGAACATTCCGCCCACCCCGCTGCACCGTGGTTCGTACGGTTTCTTTCCTTGTGTGTATGCCAACACCCAGATATTGTCAACATATTTGCCGTTGTAGAGATCAGTTTGGTTTTGACGCGATGACCGATCTGCCGCTTGACGGATTGTCGTCGCTCTGTGATCATCCCACACATTCTATCGGAGATGGCCGTGATGGTTGAAACCGCTCATTTACTATTTGACGTGGGGTACGCATGAACGAATGGGGCCCAATGCTCGCCGTGATACTGGGGATCGTCGAGGGACTCACAGAGTTTCTCCCCGTCTCGTCCACGGGACATCTTATTTTGGTAGGCCATGCCCTCGGCTTCACTGGTGACGTCGCTGCCAACGCGGAAATCTCCATCCAGCTGGGTGCAATTTTGGCCGTGATCGTCTTTGAACGCGAGAAAATCGGCCGGCTGCTGTCCGGCGCATGGCAGGAGCAGAAGGCCTTGCGTGCAACCTCAGTAAACCAGCCTCCCTCCGCATGGTCCCATCGCGTCAAGAGCTCCATGCGGAATCATCCCAACGTATGGTTCCTGCTGGGACTCGGGATTGCCTTTCTGCCCGCGGCCATACTCGGTCTGTTGGCTCACGGGTGGATCAAGTCGCATTTGTTCACTCCTCTGACGGTGGCGTTAACGTCGATCCTGGGCGGCATTATCATCCTCATCGTGGAAGCGACGAAACGGACCACCCATGCCAAGAGTCTGGATCAGGTATCGGCTGTCCATGCCTTCTGGATCGGGCTGGCACAATGCGCGTCCCTCATCCCCGGCATGTCTCGCTCCGGCTCAACGATCATCGGAGGACTGCTCGCCGGACTCGACCGAAAAGTGGCCACAGAATACTCCTTCTTTCTTGCCCTCCCGACCATCATCGCTGCGACAGTCTACGAAACATGGAAAGCACGAGGAGCGTTTACCGATCAGGATTATATGGCGCTCGGTCTCGGCATGCTCATCTCATTTTTGGTGGCCTGGGCCGTCATCGCCGTCTTCCTAACCTATGTCCAACGGCATACCTTGCGAGTCTTTGCGTACTATCGTATTATCCTCGGAGTTGTGGTCATGTTGGTCGTCCGCTGAAAGGAGCTGTGCATGTCTTCGGATACGATTCACGTCTACGACACTTGGGTCACCGGCAAGAGCGGTCGCATTCACTTCGACGTCATGACGACGGATGAAGCCACCGCCCTCAAACTTGCCAAGGAGTACCTCGTGAGCATCGGGGAACCGACTGCGACACTCACCACGAGGGAGTGTCAATTCTGTCACAGCGAACCGCTGGTTATGTTCTCGGCGGAGCAGCAAAAACAAGTCAAGGAACAGGGCGGATTTATCGTTCGCATGCCAGCCTGATTGCCCAGGTCGTCGTGTTGGGTGTTGAATTGTGAGTGAGCAATCAACGCTCACAACATCAAAACCAAAACTCTTGATTGGGCTAGCGTATCGAGGATATCTCCGACTCGTGAGGAGGATCTGCCTGTTTTTCGAAGGCAAAGTGAATGATGAGGAAAATGACCCCAATGGTGATCGCGGAATCCGCGACGTTGAAGGCGGGCCAGTGGTAGGTTTCAATGTAGACATCTAGGAAATCGATCACCTCGCCAAAGCGAAGCCGATCGATCAAATTGCCGATCGCCCCGCCCAATATTCCCGCGACACTGATACGGCCCACCCAATCTTCCTCTGGCATCCGCAACAGAATCGTGCCCAGCAACCCAAGGGCAAAAATCGAGGTCAGGCCGAAGAACACCATCCGGAATGCGTTGCTGCTCCCGGCCAAGAGACCGAACGCCGCTCCAGGGTTCCGAATATAGGTCAGACTGAAGAGGTTGGGAATAACTGGAATCGATTCATGCAACCGCATCGTTTGCATGATCTGCTGCTTGGTCAGCTGATCGAGAAGAATAATACCGCCGGTCACCGAAGCGAGTGCGAGATGGCGAAGACTCAACGGACAGCCTCCACACAGCGATCACACAGCGTCGGATGAGTCGCATCTTTGCCAACCGCTTCTCGATAGTTCCAACAACGTTCGCATTTAGCGGCATCCGACCTCTCAACCGTTATCCGAATATCCGCAGGTCCCATCTCTGCCTGTTTCACAGTCACCCGCGACACGATAAAGATTGCACTGAGATCTCCGCCATACGCCGTCAAAAAGCGATAGGCATCAGGTCCTGCCTCGATCTGGACATGCGCTTCAAGTGACGACCCGATCACCTTATCTCGGCGTTGGATTTCCAAGTCCCCCTGAACACGGGATCGATAGGCCAGTAGCGTTTCCCACCGAGCCGTGAGTTCTTCATCTCGCCAGACAGGCTCATCCTCAGGAAACGAGGTGAGATGCACGCTCGTCGCATCCTTGCGCACAGAGTCCGGCAGCATGCGCCAGATCTCCTCGGCAGTAAAACTTAGAATCGGCGCCATGAGTTTCGCCAGGGTCACGGTAATTTCACACAGAACAGTCTGGGACCCTCGCCGCAGTGGAGAGTCGGCTCGGAAGGTATACAGCCGATCTTTCAGAATGTCGAGATACACCGCACTGAGATCCACCGAACAAAAGTTGTTCAAGGCATGGAAGATGGCGTGAAACTCAAACTCTTCGTAGGCGCGGCGTACTTTCGTGATGAGTTCACCAAGCCGCGACAGCACCCATCGGTCCAATTCCGATAGATGATCATAGGGCACGCGGTGAGTCGCCGGATCGAAATCGTACAGATTGCTCAGCAAGAACCGAGACGTATTGCGAACCTTCCGGTACGCTTCGATCAGATGATTGAGAATTTCCTGCGAGATACGTAGATCTTCCCGATAGTCTTGAGCCGCCACCCACAGACGGAGGATTTCAGCGCCCGACTGCTTGATGACGTCCTGTGGGGCAACGACATTCCCAGCCGACTTGGACATCTTCTTCCCCTGCCCATCGACAACAAAACCATGGGTTAACACCGCCTGATAGGGCGCCCGATGATCCGTGGTCACACCGGCGAGCAGCGCGCTATGGAACCAGCCTCGATGCTGATCGGAACCCTCAAGATACAAATCGGCTGGCCACCACTTCCGTGGTTTCAAAACAGCCGCGAAACTGACCCCGGATTCAAACCACACATCCAGAATGTCACGCTCCTTCTCAAATGTGGTTCCTCCGCACTTCGGACAGGTTGTTCCCGTGGGTAACAGATCAAGAGCCGCCCGTTCAAACCAGACATCGGCGCCCGTGGATTCCATCAACGCGGCAAGATGTTCGATAACAACCGGGTCAGCAAGCACATGACGACACCCTACGCAGGTAAAGCCTGGGATGGGCACACCCCACACTCGCTGGCGCGAGAGGCACCAATCGGGACGGTTTTCAATCATCCCGTTAATCCGATCACGGCCATAGGCTGGAATCCATCGAACCCGCTCGATTTCTGCCAGGGTTTCCTTCCGCAATTCGTTGGTCTCCATCGACACGAACCACTGCTCGGTCGCGCGAAAGATCACTGGATTTTTACACCGCCAACAGTGGGGATACGAATGCCGGAGCGAGCCATGCCCGAGCAAGCGCCCGTTCGCCTGGAGATACTCGACAATCTTCGGATTGGCCTTCAAGACCTGCTGTCCGGCGAACTCTGTGACGATCGAAGTAAACCGTCCACCGTTGTCCACCGGTGCGACAATTTCAAGACGCTCCCCTGTTGAAGCTTTGGCATTGTGATCGAGTACGAGCAAATAGTCTTCCATCCCGTGTCCCGGGGCAATGTGAACGCAACCCGTCCCTTGATCAAGCGTCACAAAGTCCCCAAGCAAGATCGGTGACAGACCGGTAGACAAGGGCCGTTGCGTCTCCAAACCTTCGAATCCATCTCCGCCTTTTTTCACACCGACCACGTGATAGCGCTCAATCGCACAGGCTTTGACGACGCTCTCCAAAAGTTTTTCCGCCACAATGAGTAACTCGTCACCGACCTGAACAAAGGCATAGTCAAAATCGCGATGGAGGCAGACTGCCTGGTTCGCCGGGAGCGTCCAGGGCGTGGTCGTCCAGATGACGACAGAGACCAACTTCATTCCTTCCGGAAAGGAGACACCAGGGAAGGTACGGTTGAGAACAGTCGGCGATGTGACGATCGGAAACTTGACGTAGATCGACGGGGACGTATGGTCCTCGTACTCGACCTCCGCTTCCGCAAGCGCCGTCTGATCCTGCGTACACCAGAGAACCGGCTTGAGACCCTTATAGACCCCCCCACGCTCGACAAATTTCCCGAATTCACGAATAATCGTGGCTTCATACCCAGAAGTCATCGTCATGTAGGGTTGATCCCATTCTCCCAACACCCCCAGCCGCTTGAATTCCTCTCGCTGCGTCTTCACAAACCGCTCGGCATAGTCGCGACAGAGTCTGCGGATTGCCACAACATCTAAGTCTTTCTTCTTGTCCCCCAACTCCTTCATGACTTGATGCTCGATGGGCAACCCATGGCAATCCCACCCCGGCACATAGGGTGCCTGAAAACCAGCCATCGTCTTTGACTTGACGATGATGTCTTTCAAAACTTTGTTCAGCGCGTGTCCGATATGAATGCGGCCATTGGCATAGGGAGGGCCATCGTGCAGCACATACCGAGGCCGTCCCTCCCCTTTCGCTTGTATCTGATCATAGAGCTTCTGCTGCTCCCACCAGGCCAACATGTCAGGCTCGCGCTGCGGCAGATTAGCCTTCATGGGGAAGTCAGTTTTCGGAAGGTTGAGCGTTGCTTTGTAATCCATAGACAATGGGATCCGAGTATTCACGCGGTGATCATAACGGAATCGAGGGAATATACAGGAATGACTGGCGAGGTACTAGTCCTTACCCAACTCTTGCGAAATCGTCAAAACGTCTTCCAGCAAGGCCACAGCAAGCGAAAGCCTGAGGCGTAGAATCTGCGAACATTGAGGGCTTCAGCACCGCGAGAACGTAGATGGAAACGTTATTCACGATTTCGCTAACTGATGGCCATCATACGGTCGAGGGCGACCTTTGCCCAGTGCTTGTCGTCGTCTGGTACCACAATGCGGTTGACGACGTGGCCTTCAGCCAGATTCTCCATCGCCCAACAGAGGTGTGCCGCATCGATCCGGAACATGGTGGCGCACTGGCAGACCGTCGATGACAGAAAGAACACTTTCTTATCGGTGAGTTCGTGCTTCAATCGATTAACGAGATTCAGTTCCGTGCCAACCGCCCACGTCGTGCCGGCTGGTGCAGCGGTGACTGTGCGAATGATGAACTCGGTCGATCCGATAAGATCCGCCTTATTCACGACATCTTCATGGCACTCAGGATGGACGATCACCTTGCCGTCCGGATACTGCTTACGGAAATGATCCACATGCACCGGCTGAAACATCTGGTGGACGCTACAGTGCCCCTTCCATAGAATCAGCGTGGCTCGCTTAATAGCGTCTTTGGTATTCCCACCGTTCGGCTGGTACGGGTCCCAGACAATCATCTGGTCGTGGGGGATTCCCATTTTGTTCGCTGTGTTGCGGCCCAAGTGCTCATCTGGGAAAAAGAGAATCTTTTCTCGCCTGGCCCAGGACCATTCAATCACAGCCTTGGCGTTGGAGGAGGTGCAGGTAATCCCACCATGCTCGCCACAAAACGCCTTGAGCACCGCCGCCGAATTCACATACACCGCTGGCATCACAGTCTCTTCAACCGGCACCACGCGTCCCAATGCTTCCCAACACTGGTCAACCTGTTCAATCGCCGCCATATCGGCCATGGAGCAGCCAGCCGCCATGTCGGGCAAGATGACTGTTTGCTGAGAACGACTAAGAATGTCTGCCGTCTCGGCCATGAAATGTACGCCGCAAAAAACGATGTGGGATCGCTCGGACCGTTCAGCAGCCAGCTTGGCCAGTAAGAGGGAATCGCCACGAAAGTCGGCGTGCTGAATCACCTCGTCCCGTTGGTAGTTATGGCCCAGGATCATGACCCGCTCACCGAGTGTCTGCTTCGCAGCGACCGTCCGCCGGTACAATTCCTCCACCGACTGCGCTTGATACTCGGTGATTGGTCTGGGTAACGTCGAAATAACCGTCACAATACATTCCTCCATACGTAAGGGAATTCATTCTACGATAGGCTCCTTCCACAATCAACGAATCGCCCATTGAGGAAAAGTCCTAGTCACCCGCCCAAAGGAGAGGAAACGGAATGGGCCTAATAGCCGATTGACTTCGAGGTCTCGGAGTAATACGATAACGCTCTATCGCTAGGGGAGCCTTAAGGCTGAGAGTCCGAATGATCGGACGACCCTCACAACCTGACCTGGATAATACCAGCGTAGGGAAGCCGGACATCAACGGATCGCGTGAGGAATCAGCCGCATTCCCATCTAAGAAGGGAAGCGGCTTTTTTGTTGTAACCATACCGCAGGCTGCTTCCCGCTCCATGATGTCAGCCAATTACGAAAGGATCTCCTTATGAGTATCCACAACCATACAAATGGATCCGATCATGGGAATGGCATTGTCACCCCATCATCTCCGCTCACGACGACGCCTTTTCCGGCCTCGCAGAAAATCTATGTGCATGGCGTACAGCCAGCCGTCCATGTCCCGATGCGGGAAATTAGTCTGTCCCACACCAAAGGGATGAATGGAGCAAGCTCCGACAACAACCCGGTAATCGTCTATGACACGTCAGGCCCGTACACCGATCCCTCTGTAACAATCGATGTCCGCAATGGACTGACGCCGTTACGACGCTCGTGGGTGCTCAGCCGACAAGATGTTGAGGAACTTCCTGATGTGAGCTCGGCGTACGGTCGTCTGCGTGCGACCGATCCGAAATTAGCCGACCTTCGCTTTCAGCATATCCGTAAGCCCTTGCGCGCGAAACAGGGGAAGAACGTCACTCAGCTCCACTACGCCCGCAAAGGCATCATCACACCGGAAATGGAGTTTATCGCCATCCGCGAAAACCAATCGCACCGCACTGAATCTGAGGCTGCATCCCAGAACGGCCATGGCGGGGGCGTGAAGCAACATCCTGGGTTTGCCTGGGGCGCCAACATTCCCCGGGTGATCACGCCCGAGTTCGTGCGCGACGAGGTGGCCCGTGGCCGCGCGATCATCCCATCGAACATCAACCATCCGGAAAGCGAACCGATGATCATCGGGCGGAACTTCCTCGTGAAGATCAATTCCAATATCGGCAATTCCGCCGTCGCCTCTTCCATCGAAGAGGAAGTTGAGAAAATGATCTGGTCAACCCGCTGGGGCGCCGATACCGTGATGGATTTGTCGACCGGGAAAAACATTCACGAGACACGCGAATGGATCATTCGCAATTCCCCGGTGCCGATCGGAACAGTGCCGATCTATCAAGCACTCGAGAAAGTGAACGGCAAGTCGGAAGATCTCACATGGGAGATCTTCCGCGACACCCTGATCGAACAGGCAGAACAGGGCGTGGACTACTTCACGATTCACGCTGGTGTGCGCCTGGCCTATGTGCCAATGACCGCAAAACGCATGACCGGGATTGTGTCGCGTGGGGGGTCGATTCACGCAAAATGGTGCCTCGCACACCATCAGGAAAATTTCACCTACACGCACTTCGAAGAGATCTGTGAGATCATGAAGGCCTACGACGTCGCTTTCAGCCTAGGCGATGGGCTTCGGCCAGGATCGATCGCAGATGCCAACGATGACGCGCAATTTGCCGAACTCGAGACATTAGGCGAGCTGACCAAGATGGCTTGGCGGCACGATGTGCAGGTCATGATCGAAGGTCCAGGTCATGTTCCCATGCACATGATTCAGGCCAACATGGAAAAGCAGCTCGAGGCTTGCCAAGAGGCTCCATTTTATACCCTTGGCCCACTGACGACCGACATTGCTCCCGGCTACGATCACATTACATCCGGCATCGGCGCTGCCATGATCGGCTGGTACGGCTGCGCCATGCTGTGCTACGTCACACCCAAAGAGCACTTGGGCCTCCCGACTCGCGAGGACGTCAAGACTGGCGTCATCACCTATAAAATTGCCGCGCACGCAGCCGACCTGGCCAAAGGGCATCCCGGCGCCCAAGCGCGTGACAACGCACTATCTAAGGCCCGATTCGAGTTCCGATGGGAAGACCAGTTCAATCTTTCGCTTGATCCGGAAACAGCCCAGCAGTTCCACGATGCAACGCTCCCGGACAACGCTGCCAAGGTCTCCCATTTCTGCTCGATGTGCGGTCCACACTTCTGCTCGATGAAAATCACGCAAGACGTTCGTGATTACGCTGCACAGTTGCAAGTGGATGAACAAAAAGCGATCCAGATCGGCATGAAAGAAAAATCGGAAGAGTTCAAGAAGTCCGGCTCTGAGATTTATAGATAAGGCTGCTCAAAATGGTCCTCCGACAAGGCCGCAGGAGAGACCAAACCGGAGGCGTACCCTCCGGGGTACGTTGAGGATTTGGGCAAGCCGAGAGCGAAGCCAGAGACCATTTTCAGCAGCCGTCGAGGGAGAGATCAGCATGGGAAAGCCAATACCAGCTCCGTTACGGGAACGCGACATCACCCGGCACATTGCTCGGGAATACTATAAAGAGTTCGATCAATTGATCGAAAGCGACGTCATCATCGTTGGCGCGGGACCATCAGGGCTCATTTGCGCGCACGACTTGGCTGCGCTGGGATTTCGCACGCTCCTCATCGAGCAAAGCCTGGCTCTCGGAGGGGGATTCTGGTCCGGCGGGTATCTCATGAACAAGGCGACGATCTGCGAGCCGGCGAATGAGATCCTCGAAGAAGTCGGTGTCCCGTGCAAGAAAATCAAAGAATGCGAAGGCATGTACATGGTCGATCCCCCACATGCCACCGGTGCCCTGATCGCAGCCGCATACAAAGCTGGTGCGAAGATCATGAACCTGACACGTGTAGTGGACTTGATCCTACGCAACGATAGCTCACTGGAAGGCGTCGTCGTCAACAGCACCACCGTCGAGATGGCGGGGCATGATATGATCCACGTCGATCCCATTGCCCTCGAGAGCAAGATCGTGGTGGACGCCACCGGCCATGATGCCGTGCTGGTCGAACTCCTTCACAAACGAAACCTGTATAAGAAGGTACCGGGAAACGGCGCTATGTGGGTCGCCCGATCTGAAGAAGAAGTAATGGATCGTACGGGGGAAGTGTATCCCAATTGCTTTGTTATCGGATTGGCTGTCGCCGCCGTGTATGGCACCCCAAGAATGGGCCCCGCTTTCGGCTCAATGCTGTTGTCCGGACGATATGGTGCGGAATTGATTGCGAAGAAATTGAAACAGAAGTCATGAGACAGAGCGGTATATGGGCAGCCTGTAGGCTGATCAATAAGATCAACCTACACAGTCCGCAAGGAGTGCGAACCCAGCGGCGTACGTCTTAGTACGTTGAGGAGTTCGTGCGAACCGAGAGCAACGTAGGGGACCTTTTTCAACAGCCTGACTATGGATATTCAAGATTTTCTGATCCAAGGCGAAGGGCGCGAGGAAGATAAGCGCCAAGCGTGGGATCTCTTTCAGCAGGCCTATGAGCAACAGATGAAGCGTGAACTAGAAGAGGCCATCAACCTATACAAAAAGTCGCTGGCCACCCATCCCACGGCCGAGGCCCATACGTTTCTGGGATGGACCTACAGCTGGATGGGGCAGATTGACGAGGCGATTGAGGAATGTCACAAGGCCATCGCGCAGGACCCGGACTTTGGCAACCCCTATAATGATATTGGCGCCTACCTGATCGAGAAGGGTGAATTCGACGAGGCCATTCCCTGGTTTCAGAAGGCGATACAGGCCAGGCGTTACGAGAATCCGGCCTATCCGCACCTTAATCTCGGCCGCGTGTATGAACGAAAAGGGAACTGGACGGAGGCCATCGACTCATATAAGAAAGCGCTCGCCCTGGATCCAAACTACACGCTGGCCCGAAAAGCGCTCGGACGGTTGGTCAGCTCATTGAACTGAAAATCATATGTCCATGCCGAAAACCATTCTTGTCGCCATCACTGATCTGTTCTTCTACACCAAAGTCCGTGACGCATTACGCCAACCGGACTACCAGCTTGAAAAAGCACGTACACAACAGGATATCGTCGACAAAGCCCTGTCGGCGAACCCAGGCGTGATTATCTTCGACATGAACGACCTGATCCTTAACGCCTTTCAGGCGTTGGAAAAGCTGAAAGCAGATCCACAGTTGAAGGGCATTCCGACGCTGGCCTATGCCAATCATGAAGAAGTCGATACGTGGAACCGTGCGAAAGCGCTGGGTGTGACGAAGATCGTCTCACGCAACGAGTTTTCAGCCCGAACGAGAGCCTTAGTCGAAGAGTTGATGGCCGGTCATGTCGTCAAGTCGTAACGCCGAAAAATCGTCATCTCCTATGACTTTCGACTTGAAGACTATTTTGCTGAACTGAATATGAAACAATCTCGTCTGTACGCGCAACATACCCAACTTGGAGCCACGTTTGAGGAAGTCACCGGTTGGGAAATACCGACCCACTATGGCGATGTCGCAGCCGAATATCGTGCCGTCCGCCAGGCCGTAGGGATCGCCGATCTCTCACATCGTGGCAAACTCAGGGTGACAGGCGAGGATCGTGTCAAGTGGCTGCAAAGCGTCATTAGCAACGACATCCTTCCCCTCCAACCAGGGCAAGGCCGTTATTCAAGCTTGTTGACCCACAAAGGCAAGATGCTCACGTACTTCCGCCTGTACATGCAGACAGAAGCCGTCATGCTGGAAGACGTCGGCGAGATCGGGGACACCACATTCCAAGGCCTACGCAAATTTTTGCTCTACGGGACCACGGCCAAGATGGAAAACTGTGCCGAGAGTTGGGGGCTGCTGTTGATCAGCGGACCAAAGGCCACACATGTGGTGCAATCCGCGTTCGGCGTGGACGTCACGGACTTGAAGCCGGTTGAGTTTGTCACGGCACAGATCGGTGGACATCATGCTCTGGTGTTATGCACCGAAGAAACGGGAGAAGTGGATATCGAGGTCTTGCTTCCTGCGGATAGTCTCCTGACCGCGTGGACCAGTATCATGCAAGCCGGAGAGAAGTTCGGCATCAGGGCGATTGGGAGCCTCGCGCGCGAGGCCTTGCGGATCGAAGCCGGCATCCCGAAAGCCGGGCTGGATTTGAACGAAGAAATCGTCCCGCCCGAAGCCAATCTTGAGGGAAAGGCTTTCAGCCTGAGCAAAGGGTGCTATCCAGGACAAGAAGTCGTGGCACGCATGGATACATACGGCAACGTGCGCCGCAAGCTGGTTGGGCTGGTCCTTCAAGATTTAGTTGTTCCATCTCATGGAGCCAAACTGTATAGCGGCGACCGTGAAGTGGGCTGGATCAGCAGTGCTGTCCGTTCCCCCCAGCTCAACAAGACCATTGCGTTTGGATTTCCTCTGCGGGACTTCAGTAAACCGGGGACGGAACTGACCGTGGAATTCGAAGGTGGCAGACATCCGGCTACCATTCAGACCCTACCTTTCTACACCAAGCAGTAACATCATCCCCCCTGAAGACCTATGTCCGTTGATGAACAGGACGACAGCACGCAAACCACTCCATATCAGGCAGCTGGAGAACTTGTGGGAATCACTCGGTTGGTGGACGAATTTTACATCAACATGGATAGCTTGCCTGAAGCCGAAATCATCAGAAACATGCACCCGGCGGATCTGACCGAATCACGCAAAAAACTCACCTACTTCCTCAGTGGTTGGCTTGGCGGTCCAAGGTTGTTTCAGCAGCACTATGGGCCTATTAGCATTCCTGGCGCTCATAAACGATTCCCAATAGGCTATGCAGAACGCGATGCCTGGCTCCTCTGTATGCAACGGGCCCTTGCGGCCCAGCCCTTCAGTAACGAATTGAAAGACTACCTCTTGGCCGCACTCAGTATCCCAGCCGAACGAGTCAGGGAAGTGAACGCAGGGGAATTCTAGGGCGACGCCCCCTGTTCACCCTATAGCCGATCCTCCCTCTGTCCCTCCACACTCACGTTGGGATACATCTCTGAATCCTTCTGGATACAGGACCTTGAGCTTCATAAGGTCCATCCGAGGAACCGTTACCCTTCAAAATCAACACGATGAATGAAAAACCCTACCTACCCTGTCCAATTGTTCATGTGGCATTCTCCTTGCTGTAGCTGAGAATGGGAGCGAATCGGATCATGATTCACGGAACCAGATCAATTCGGGCAAGCCTGAGAAATGCTCAGAAAGCTACAGACCTACTAGAGAGGAATAGGCTGTCAGTGAATTGGCGTTGTAAGGTGAGGACTGGTTCTACATGGTTCACAAGATGAATTTCATCTCACAGAACTCTGCACCGCCTGGACTCACCACTTCGATCGCGTCGGAACTGAACTCGATCGGCTGCGAAGCCTGGATCGACGTGGGCCGGTTTTCTACTGGAGAAAAGTTACTACCAGCGATTGCTGTGGAGCCCAGGGCCTCCCAAGGCTCCCTGACAAAATCGTTCGCCAGCCTCCGTAGGAAGTTTGGGAAAAGTTCGGACGAAGATCTAGATTAGCCGCGACCGCAACTCCATCTGTCTTCCCGCACCACCAGCACATTCAATGGTGACTCTTTGAAATCGCAAATGCGTCGTACGTTCATGCTGCTTCAGCATCCGACAACGGCAGCAGCATGTGTCGTCCTCATGGGTTGTGCGACGACAATGGTTAGTGTCACACCACCGCTTCAGAAACCCGTGTGTGATAGTGCAGCGTCCGCGCTGGTTCTCTGGGCGCCCCAGTGTCGGCCAGATCAGAAGGACGTGTCGGAGCGAGAGGCGGCCACCGAGGCTGGGCTGAAAGAGTTTCTGCAAACTTCTGGATGCTTCGCAAACTCAGAGCTTCATCGTCTGCCAAGCATAAACCCGTCCACAGTCGCCGCAGAGGTCGCTTCTGCGAATGGTAGGTCCAATAAGGTAGTCACCATTATGCTTCATGAGCTTGGCCCGGTGATCAAGCTGCTCTCATCCCTGGCGCTTGTTGAAGGCGGCACAGAAGTCGTGCTCCAAGTTGCCGAGTATATTCCACCCGCCGAGGCTCTGAACCGAACCTTCACCGTTCACTGGCGGAACGGCGGTCCTGGCGTTGTGAAAGGTGTAGCCACATTGCCGAAGGACATGCAGGCCGCACTCGTTATGGGCCTGCAACCGA
>Ga0105164_10000566_pt1 | contig 25606 bp, 24 predicted proteins | sample VDWuncwatermetaG_FD_89674 | JGI IMG/M metagenome (GOLD analysis project Ga0105164, IMG submission 89674) | Wastewater microbial communities from Netherlands to study Microbial Dark Matter (Phase II) - VDW unchlorinated drinking water | ecosystem: Environmental > Aquatic > Freshwater > Drinking...
ATACATAAAATAAATAATACTAGCGACTATTTAAACAACATTACAAATCTAATAAAGAAACAAGACTCTTTAAAAGAAGTAAGTAACTCCCTTTTTTTAGACAGTTTTCATACCTATACACTTTTAAATGAATCAGGACTTATCCTAGTTAGTAAACTGAGTTCTGATGAAAATTGTTACCTTGTTGTTATAGCTGGCGAGAATAATCCTGTAGATTTAATAAATTTATTCAAAATTTGTAAAGAAGCCAGACAAAAGTATATGTCTAGTACTCAGTTGAGTTCTTAGCTGTAATTTTTCATTCTTAAGAGTTCCTTAAATTAGATTCTGTACTATAATTCTTAAATAAGAACAAACGTTCTTAAATAAAGTCAAAGAGGTATTTATGGTAAATAAATCAACAAAGAAAATCTCAAGTTTATTACTAGTAATTTTATTTTCAACTTCAGGACTGAGTTCTTTTGCTCAAAATGGTTACCAACAACCAGTTGAACCTGATGAAAGCTATGATCAAATCCTTCAAGGTGGAAGTAAACCATTACCACCATCAAATGGTACAGGAAGTCGTCCTTTACGTGGAAGAGTAGTTGTAGCACCTGCAGGAGCTAGATTCCAGGCAGCAGTAGTCTCTACATTAAGCTCTGAAATAAATCAAATAGGTGATGTTGTTACTGCATCAGTATCCAGTCCTCTTATAGTAGGAAATGATGTTGTTATTCCTGCTGGAAGTCAAATCATTGGTCAAGTAGTTAATGTAATTCCTTCAGCTAGATTTATGGCAGGAGCAGGTGGTCAGCTAGAAATTAGATTTACCTCTATTCAAACACCAGATGGACAAAGATATCCACTTAGTGCTTCAGTAGATACTACACAGTTTAAACTTCAGGCTGAAACTGGCGGGTCTAGATTAGCTAAAGGAGTTGGTAAAACAGCAGTAGGAGCAGGTCTTGGAGCAGCACTTGGAACAGCAGTAGGAGCGATTGCAGGTGGAATGCCTGGACGTGGTGCATGGTCTGGAGCTGCAATTGGCGGCGGACTCGGTGCATTAGGCGCTGTCGCTGGCAAAGGCTCACAATTAGTAATTAAAGGCGGAACTCAGGTTCCTATTCTTCTTGATCAACAATTACAAGTGGTTGTACCTCAAAGATAGTTGATGGCTGAAGTGGGTATAAACAAGTCATGGCATCAGGAAAAACACATGACTTTTTAGCCTTAACCAGTACAATAGGTGCTGCTTATTATTTATCTATTACTGGAATTACTTCTGATTTTTATTGCATTTTAATTTTTTCAATTGCATCTTTATTCGGTGGTTTAATGTTTGGTCCTGATCTTGATATTAAGAGTGTCCAATATCATAGATGGGGACCATTAAAGTTTATTTGGCTTCCATATCAGGCTTTTGGTCATAGATCTAAGAAAACACAGAGTCATGATGCACTTTTTGGTCCAGTAGTTAGAATATTATATTTTTATCTTGCAATCGTTTTTCTATCTATCTTTGTAGCAGGACTTTTTAGTGTTTTTAACTTAAAACTCTCTCTTGGGTTTTTATTTTCTATCTGGAATATGATCTTAGAAATTCCACTAAAATATCAAATTTCATTTTTAGCAGGACTTTGGTATGGAAATATTGTTCATTATTTAGCAGATTGGTTCTGTGCTTTTACTCCGAAAAGAAAGAGAGTTTAATACTTAACCTGAATTAAGATAAATTTCAAATAAAAAGTTAGTACTTATGAAGGATTGATGGCCATTGCCTATCTGTTATACTAAACCTCAAGTATGACAACTTTAATACAAGCTTCTCCCTTGGCGGGTTTAAGAAGTGCTTATATTCCACACATGCATTTTGGGCATATTTTTGACCTTTTAATAAAGCATGATCATGATCTTTCTCCATCAAGTAAGAACATTTCTCCAAGAATAAGAAATTCTACTCCACCCATAAATAAATTAAACCAAAGTGATCTTACTTTATCAAATGCGGGAAGAGCTGCTCTAGAAGCAAGTTTTAATGAAAGCATTCCACTGGCTACTGATGATTTAAAAGATGCAATTAGACCACATCATGAAATAATTAGACATTGTATTCATGATCTTTTTGACAGTCCTGAGCCTCTTGAAATTACTCATGCCGAAGCAAATGATTTAAGATTTTTGTTTTTAACTTTAGCAGAAGAGGTTTTACACGATCCTAAGCTTGTAAAAGAATTAAACACTGAAGGAAGATTTCATAATGAAAAAGAATTAAGTGATGCTTTGATAGAATTATCTAAATACTTTTCAGATGTAAACAAAAAAGTTCTCTCACACTAGAACCCCAACAACTTAGCAATTTTCCCTAAATCAGCATTAACCTAAAATCTCTTCTATAAGCTCTTTCCATGGGAATATAGTTATTTCTTCATTTCCATATTTTCTTTTACATAATGATGCACAGAATAAGTGAGCATCTTCTCTGACTTCTTTAAATGACACAAGTCCCGTTAATTTTCGAATATCTACATTAGCTGTAGCTTTAATTTCTATTGCAAAACACTTTCCATCATATCTTTCTACGATAAGATCTACTTCCGCTCCACTTTTAGTTCTATAAAAACTAAAAGAAAAATCTTTTTTAGTATATGAAGCTAGTCTCATTATCTCTAAAATAAAAAAATGTTCGAAACAATTCCCGTAATCCTTTGTTCCAGGAATAAGTTTTAGATCTAATCTTTTTGAAATAGCTCTTTGCACTCCTGTATCAAAAAAATAAAACTTGGGGTGTTTTCTTATTTGTTTTCTAAATGAACCACTATATGGGGGTAAATTAAAACCTATTAGGGTATCTTCTAAAATTTGATAGTATTCTTGAACCGTTTTATAGTCACACTGGGTATCATTAGCAATATTTGAATAATTTGTAAGCTGCCCATTTTCACTTCCTGCTAAATCTAAAAATTTCACAAATGCTCTTAGATTTCTTACCTGTGCTTCTGCTTTAATTTCTTGCTCAAGGTACGTCCTTACATACGATTTTAAAGTTTCTTTTGCATATTCATCATCTAAATATACCGATGGTAATGTACCAAGTTCAAGTGCTTTGTTTAAAGAGAATTTTTCTTTTAATTCTGTATGTGTAAATGGAAACAGTTCATACGTAAGTGCTCTCCCCCCCAGCATATTTGCACCAGAACGTTTTAATTTTCTAGCACTACTACCACTTAAAATAAAAAATCTATTTCTCTTTTCTTCTATATTTCTATGCACTTCATTTAGTAAGTCAGGGACTCTTTGAATTTCATCAATCACTATATGTGTAAATTTCTTACCTAGCTTGTCTAGCTCTTCATTCAATAAAGAGGGTCTGGCTAATAATTGAAAATATAAATCAGAGTCAAGTAAATCGAAAAAGTATGTACTGCTTGGACTAAAATGATTTTTTAAAATAGAACTTTTTCCTACTTGCCTTGGTCCAAAAAGGAAAAAACTCTTTTTTTTAGGTAAATCAATAATTCTTTGGAGCATACTCCTATTATACCAGGCTAAATAGAAATTAAATCCTAAAATGGCAGGTATCGCTTAAAACCCTAATAACTTCGCTATCTTTCCTAAATCAGCATCTACTTCTAGACCCTGAGATCCACTAGCTTTTATAGCGGTATCAGGATCTTTTAAACCATTTCCAGTAAGAACGCAAACTACTGTAGACTCAGGTGTAATTTTCCCAGCTTTTGCACTTTTTAAAAGTCCAGCTACTGATGCTGCACTAGCTGGTTCACATGTAACACCTTCCATACGATGAAGAACTTTATATGCACTTAGAATTTCATCATCAGTCACACAATCTATAAAACCACCGGAATTATTTGCTGCTTCTACTGCTGATTTCCAGCTAGCTGGATTTCCAATTCTAATAGCAGTAGCAATGGTTTCTGGTTTTTCTACAATTTTATTTAAAACAATTGGAGCAGATCCTGCTGCTTCAAAACCTATCATTTTTGGTTTATCACCTTTAGTATATTCACAAAAACCCTTCCAATATGCAGTAATATTCCCTGCATTTCCTACGGGAATAGCTAATATATCTGGTGCACGTCCTAACTGATCACACACTTCAAATGCTGCACTTTTTTGTCCTTCAATTCTATATGGATTTACTGAGTTAACAAGAGTTATTGGATATTTTTCAGACATTTCCCTAACAAGTTTTAAAGCTACATCAAAATTTCCATGTACCTGAACAACCTTAGCTCCATAAATCATGGCTTGTGATAATTTCCCAAGAGCTACATAGCCTTTAGGAACAAGAACATAGCATTCCATTGTATATCCATTTGCACGAGTACGAGCAGCATAAGCAGCAGCACTGGCACTGGTATTTCCTGTACTAGCACAGACAATAGCCTGGGATCCTTCTTCTACAGCTTTACTTACAGCCATAGTCATTCCACGATCTTTAAAACTCCCACTGGGATTAGCTCCCTCTACTTTTAGTAAAACTTTTAACCCTGGCACATTACATAATTTAGTAATATATGGCGCTTCAACAAGAGGAGTATTTCCCTCACATAAAGTAATAATGGGTGTTTTTTCTGAAATGGGAAAGTGTGATCCGTAAGCGTCGATAATACCTTTCCATTCACGAGTAGAAGATTTTGAAATCATAAAACTATTTTAACAGATGTTTCTTTACATCTGTTTTATTAAAGTCTTTATCAAAAGTAACTAATTCTAAATCATACAGCTTAGCTACTGAGTACTGATAAGCATCATCAAAATCCAGATTTAAATCCTTAGAATTCTTAATCACAAAGTCTAATTTGGTTTTATCAACGGATAATATTCTCGATCTGTCCAAGAACATATCATCTAAAAAATATATAAAAGAATCATAATCAATAAGCTTTACCATTATAATTCCAATTGAAAATAAAGCGAAATCTGAAATAAATATCTTACTAAGATCTGTATTTTGAAAAAAAGAACTAACTAAATCAGATTTCTCTTGTTTTAATAAACCTTCTAAAAAAATATTAGCATCAACTAGATACACTAATCTCTCCACTCATTTGCTTTTTTTTGTAACTCTAAGGATGTAAAGTCATTTTTATGTTTTTCTAAAGCTCCTATCCAGCTTAAAGATGGTTTTTCATTGGTCATTTTTTTTTTACTTTCTAAAAATTCTATAAAATCAACAACTTCTTGCTGTTTATTAGGAGCAAGACTCAAAAACTTTTTTTGTAACTCATTTGGATCTAATGCCATATATGTAAATTTTACCATTTTTTGATTAAGAATTAACAATAAGGCTAATCTAGGTTAAAATTATACTGATTTTTATGAAATTTTCCGTAATTACATTCCCAGGCTCTAACTGTGACACAGACTGTGTAGATGTTTTAAGTCGAGTTTTAAAACAAGATGTAGTTTCTGTTTTTCATACAGAAGAAAACCTGCCTACAGGCACTGACTGTGTAATTCTTCCGGGTGGATTTAGCTACGGGGATTATTTAAGATCAGGAGCCATTGCAAGATTTTCAAAAATCACAAACTCTATTATTGATTTTGCAAATAAAGGTGGGCTAGTAATAGGTATTTGTAATGGATTTCAGGTTTTATGTGAGATGGGATTATTAGAAGGCGCACTAACAAGAAATAAAAGTTTAAATTTTATTTGTGACGATGTTTACTTAAAAGTCGTAAATAATAAAACGCCATTTACAAGACTATATGAAGAAGGTGAAGTTATAAAAATTCCTATAGCTCATGGTGATGGAAGATACGTAAATAAAAATATTGATAAGAGCCAAATAATTTTTCAATACTGTGATAAGAATGGAAACATTACTGAAGAATCAAATCCAAACGGATCCATCTTGAACATTGCAGGAGTGGCGAATTCTCTCAGTTCTCCGTCCTCTGTCCTCCGTCCTCCTAATATTCTCGGCATGATGCCACATCCCGAAAGAGCTTCAGAAATGTTACTAGGAAATGAAGATGGAAAGAGACTTTTTGAGAGTATTATTAGTAGTTTTATAAAGATTTAGCTAATTCTAAAGCTTTTTTAGCATTCAATATTCCATAGCCATAATCATCATCTTTGCCACGTAAACCTAAATCGTCTGTTGATTGTATGAGAATAGTTCTAACTTGACTAGCTGTAAGATTTGGATTTACAGAAAGAATTAATGCTGCTGCGCCTGCTACCTGTGGTGCAGAGAAAGACGTACCAGTCACTTCTGCATATGAACCATTGATCGATGTTGTTAAAATATCTGTGCCTGGTGCTACTAAGCTTACATGACCACCTCTTGTACTATATGATTCTATAGCATTATTTTTATCGACTGCACCGACTCCAATCACATTATCAAATGCTGCTGGATACCTAAGTTCATTAATACCAGAGTTGCCTGCTGAAGTTATTATGACTAAGCCCCTGTCTTCTGCTAATTGAATAGCATCTCTTAAAGAGTATGAAAATTGATTTGTACTTAAACTAATCTGAATTACTTTTACACCAAGCTGATAGGCTCTATCAAGCGCTGAAACCACTGTAGAAACTCTTGCTTGTCCATATTCATCAGTTACCATAACTGAAACTATTTCTGTATTCCAGGAAATTCCTGCTATACCTTGGTTATTGTTTGTATTTGCTGCAATAATTCCAGACACCTCTGTACCATGTCCGATGAGATCATCTAAATCATCACCACTTATACGTCCTTGTAAATCTGGATGAGTAGATTTTACACCTGTGTCCAAGACCCCGACTAAAACAGTATTTTCAAACATTGTAAGATTCCAGGCTTTAGTAGCATTTATTTGTTTTAAATAGTATTGTGATTTAAAATCAGAGTCATTAGTAGTAACTTCAGGTAGATCTTCATCACTTCCACTCACAAAATTATCAACTGGAAGATGCTTAGTAACTGAAATATAATTCTTTTCATTATCAAATTGGTCAAAAGAAAGTTTATAGTCAGGTTCTACTAAATCAAACAAGCCACTTTTTTTAAGTTTTTCAATCTTTGCTAGTTTTTCTTTTTTGTTTTTTAATTCTAAGGGGATTACGTATAATTCACTGTTTATTTTTTTATATTTAAAGATGCCTTGTCTATGCATTAAGTGGTCAGCTCTTCTAAGTTTTAGAACTTTTTGAGAAGGTCTTACTATAAGAGAATCAAAATCATCTTCTTCACTTGCTTTTGCAAAATCACTTGTTATAAGAACAAATGAAACTGCTATAAGCAAGGTTATAAAACCAAGTTTTTCCTTTGATTTATTCATTAGTTTCGGTAACCCAGCCAACCTTTTTAGGCTCTGTGGTTTTGCGCCCCACAATTACTTGTGGTTTGCCACGCCTCGCTCCGAGAATCGGAGTGGGACTTTGTCGTCTTATTGACTTAATCAAGTATTCGGATTTACTATGATTACCTGTAGTATTCCGCCTCCACTAAAAGATGTAGATAATATTATTTGAATGAATTTTAGGCTTCTCCCGTAAAAGCGGATATTCAGAAGAAACAGGAGATATTTTTAAGGTATTATCCCTGAATGTTTTTCAAATTTAGAGTTAAACTTATAGTGTGTTTTAAACAGTAGGGAAAGTACTATGGGAAATGGAGCTAATAATGATTGAAGTTCAAAATGATCCAGAAGTAAAAATTAAAGAATTAGGGTTATCCTTGCCACAGGCCCCAAAGCCTGTAGCAAGCTACATTCCGACAATGATTGTGGGAAATCTTTTATATACTTCAGGTACTCTACCCATGAAAGACGGTAAAGTCGCTTATTTAGGAAAAATGGGTGAAGGAAATAACACTATTGAAATTGGACAGGAAGCTTGTAAATTAGCAGTACTAAATTCACTAAGTGCAGTAAAAGAAACGATAGGGAATTTATCAAAAATAAAAAAGATTGTTAAAGTAACAGCTTTTGTAAATAGTGCTAATGGTTTTACTGACCAATCAAAAGTAGTAAATGGGGCTTCTGATTTACTTGTGAAAATTTTTGGTGATGAAAAAGGGAAACATGTTCGCTCAGCATTAGGTATAGCTGAACTTCCGCTAAATGCTCTTGTTGAGATAGAATTTATTTATGAACTTAACTAATAAAAAAAGAAATATTGGGCTGTTTGCTATTTTTATAATCATTTTAGGTAGTAGTATTTTTATGCTATCGTCCATAAGCACAGGGTCAAAAGGTACTATTTCTGCAATACTCCAGAGCGATTTAAATTTATACAACCCATCAGGAAATATAATAGCTGTATCCACTACAGACCAAGTACTAGCAGATGGTTCAACATTACCAAGAGGTACTAAACTTCTAGGTAAAACTAGTTTAGAGGGGAATAATTTAATTGTTTTTTTTGATACTATACAAACATTGGATGGTCAAAACCAGCAGTTTATAGGAAGGCTAACAATAAATAAAATAGATGACGGTCACGCTAGTGGAGTATCAGCAAAGCTTGGAAAAACTTTATACAATCAATCAATGTCTAATGTACTAGGAGCTATTTTCTATAATCCAGGAAATACTAAAGTAGGTGATGTGTCAGTATTACCTAGAGGCTCAGCACTAAAAATTGAAGTAGATTAATCAGCTAATCAGAATCAGTTCTAATTCTTAGGGAATATAATATAATGAAAGGGATTGCTGCTGAAAGCTGATAAGCTGAATGCTGAAAGCTATTTTATGACAAGTATTCTTTTTGAACAAAGACCAAGACCACAAGGACCAGATCCAATAGTGGTAGCTTTTTATTCTATAATTCCAGGGCTTGGTCAAATTTATAATGGAAAAATAAGTAAAGGAATTTTATTTCTCTTGGCAAGTCTTTTAAGTCTTTTAATGCTGCTTGGCTCTATCTTTCCAAAAGCAACTCTCCCAATAGCACTTTTCATTTTAAGTACATTAAAAACAATTCTTGGGTTCTTTTTTGTTTTAGACTACAAACCTTCTCCTGCAGCAGATTTACTAATGGAGTCAATCAGATTTGGGGGATCATTTTCTACTCTACTTTGCTTAATGATATTAGGGTTTATTCTTTACAGCATGATTGATGCATATCTTGATGCAGAAAGAGCAAGACAAAGCAATGATCAAAGACTTATACTTACTGACTCTACTAATTTTAGATTTTCAGAATCTGCAGCAGGCTCATATATCATTCATTCAATTGCTTTCATATTACTTTTTTGTCTGAGTTTATTCTTAGTTATTCCAACACATAAAAAAGAGCAAATTACTGAAATTGAATTTATAATGCCTCAAGTAGAATCAAAACAACCCCCTCCACCAGAAACAAAAAGAAGATCCACTGTACAATCTGTAGATCAAGGTAAACATGATCCTCAAAAACCTATTGCACCAGCTCAGAAATCTCAACCAGTTTCTCAACCTCCTCCAATGGCTGCACCTCAACCACCTAAACCAATTTCTCCTCCAAGACCAGTTCAACCCCAGCCTAAGCCTGTAGTTGAACCACCTATGGCAATTCAACCTCCTATGCCAAAAGCAGCACCAAAAGCACTTCCAAAAATAAGTCAAAATGAAGGACTAACACAAGCACAACCACAACCTGCTCCGATAAGACCATCTCAAAGTTCATCAAATATAGGTAGCAATAATAATAATTTACCGCAGCCAGCAGCTCCAGATGCTCCATCCAATGGTGGCGGCTCACCAGGAACGGTAACAGGAATTGCAATAATTCCAAAAGTACCAGGTTTTGGTGGAGTTGGAAATGCGGGAAATCCCCCACCAAATTCAAGACCAGGTGGACCTACGAGTCTAGCGGCAAAAAAAGATGTAGATTTTGGTCCATACATGAATGACTTACAAAGAAGAATAAAAAGAGCATGGAGACCACCTCGGGGAAATGAATCTAAAAGAGTTATTGTAACTTTTAGAGTTGGTGTAAATGGTGAATTATCTAACCTGGCTATAAAAGTCGGTAGTGGTTTTGAACCCTCAGATAAAGCTGCATTACTTGCAGTGCAGGCTGCTGCACCTTTTAATAGACTTCCTGAAGGTGCTCCACCAGGTGTAGATATTGAATTTACATTTGACTATAATGTTTTTGGTGATAAAGGATATTACAAGCAATACTAATGGATTATGTTAAAGTTTTATAGGAGAAAAGAGCCAAATTATGGAACCACAAGCAGCAGCACATGGAAACAAGTTTTTTGAGTATTTCTTTGCATTTATGGTACAAGATTGGTTTGCCTTTTGGCCAATTACGATTTGTTCAGTTTTAACAATTGCTGTTGTTATTGAAAGATTCTTTTACTATATGAGAAATAAAAGAGATGTTGCTCTTTTTATCCAAAGACTTCAAAGAGAATTAGAACGTGGGAATTTAGAAGTAGCTCAATCTTTATCAAATCAATTAGGTGGGGTAATCGGTGAAATAGCTGAAGAAGGAATTAGATTAATTGCTGTTGAAAAAGAAGATTTCTCCAGAGCTTTTGATATCACAGTAAATATTGTTAGCAGAAAATTAGAAAAGTATCTTACTATCCTAGCTACAATAGGTGCAACAGCTCCATTTATCGGGCTTTTTGGAACAGTAGTAGGTGTTATAGTTACACTTCAAATCCTTGGTGAACAAGGTGGACAAACTCAAGAAGTCGTTATCGGTATTGCAAAAGCACTTATTGCTACTGGTTATGGCCTTGTAGTAGCTATTATTGCAGTAGTAATGAATAACGTTTACAACAACACTGTTAAAACTTTTGAGGAAGATTTTCAATTGCTTAAACTTTTATTTTTAAGCTTCTCAAACACTCCACCAGCACCAAAAGCACAACAAAGTGGACCTCCTGGCGGATATAGAAGATAGGGCGAAGCAACGAGAGGCTATAAATGTCATTTAGCAGTGGTGGATCAGGAGGTAGACAGAATTTTAGTGAAATAAATATCACTCCACTTACTGACGTTTTCCTTGTGCTTTTAATCATAATGATTTTAATAGCACCTATGATGAATCAAAGTTCTCTTAAAATAGAACCACCAATGGCTGCTCATGGAAAATCAGAACAAAACAATAAAACTATCACCATTGAAGTTAGCAAAGATGGAACGATAGCCATAAACAGTAAAATAATTTCAGATTCACAAACACCTATTGAAAAAATACAGGGTTTAGTTAGTGAAGCGATGAAAGGTGAATTTGATAGACTTGGTATGGCACCAGATGAAATACCTGTAGCTGTTAAAGCTGATGAAGATGCAAAACAAAAATATGTCGTGGCTGTATTAGATGCTGCAGCTGGAAATAAAGTTAAAAAGCTTAGAATAATTACTCAGCAGAATTAGAATTCTCTATTTCTGAAATCCCTTTGCTGTAGAAGTGATCTTCGTGCTTCTGGACTTAATTGACCTTCTGGTAAGGTACCATCTGCACTAATTTGTCCAGGTGTTTCACCATCAAAGGGAATAGCCTTACCAGTAGCACCTCTTCTATCAACCCAATTAGGAATTAAAGTGGGTCTGGGAGTTCCTTGATTATCAAATTGAAATGCATGATTTCGTGGGATTGTTTGAGTAAAGGGAGGATATTGCTGTGGGGAAGTACTGTTTGGATCTAGGGTTACATTTACTATCATTTGTGGACCCTTTGCAAAATCATTTGCAACATATCCACTGCCAGCAGCGGCACACACTAAAACAGCTAAAGCAGGCTTTGAAACCCATACCATAAACGTACTCCTTATAATATTGGTTTTATTTTAACTTAAAACTGTATATTAATCAATATAGGATTTATGGACTATTTTTAATTTAAAATAAGCACTGTTATATGAGAAAATATGAGAATGCAAAAATCTGAAAAAATAGTTATAAAAATAGGCACAGCTAATATTAGCTCTATAAATAAAGGGAAAGGCATTAACACTTCAATTGTTAAGGAATTAACCTCAGTAATTGCTAGGTTAAAGAAATCTGGATATAAGATAGTTTTAGTTACTTCAGGTGCAGTAGCGCTTGGGCTTAAAGAGTTAAAAGCTTCAAAAGCAAAAACCATTTTAGAAAAACAAATGGCTGCATCTATTGGTCAGGTAAAGCTAATGGAAACTTATGAACAATATTTTTCTAAATATAAAATTACAATAGCTCAGATATTACTCACTAGAGATGGCTTTGAACAAAAAAATGTTTATCAAAATGCTAGAGAAAATTTAAATTCACTACTTAACTTAGGAGTAGTACCTATCATAAATGAAAATGATGCAGTGGCAAATGAAGAAATTAGATTTGGTGATAATGACATGCTAAGTGCTTTGGTCGGTAACTTAATTAATGCAAACAGGCTAATAATTCTTACTGATGAAGAAGGATTATATGACAGCAATCCTAAAACTAATAAAAAAGCAAAATTAATCCCTACCGTAAAGAAAATCACAAAAGAAATTGAAAAAATGGCTTCAGGAAAAGGGAGTGAGCTTAGTTTAGGCGGGATGAAATCAAAATTACAAGCAGCAAAATTAGCTACCTCATCTGGAATTAAGACACATATAGTTTACGGCAAACATCCTGAAAACATCTTACGTGTTTTAAGTGGAAAAGAAGTCGGCACTACATTTTTACCTCTATGAAACCTCTATCCACAAAAGATTTAGATCTATATGAAAAAGATGATAACGTCGGACAACTAGCTCCATTAACTATTCACCTGGACGAACTTAGAAATAAAATAATAATCTCACTAATAGCATTTTTTATAGCTACTATTCTTAGTTTTTCATTCAGCAAAGAAGTCATAAGACTACTAACAAACATATCTCCTTCTGACACCATTTTCATACAAATCAGACCTGGTGAATTTTTCTTTAGCTGCATTAGAATATCTCTTTATTTTGGAATAGTTTTATCTTCCCCAGTAATAATATGGCAATTAGGAAGTTTCATTCTACCTGGATTAAAACCTCATGAAAAGAAGATTGCTTTGCCTATATTGATAGGTGCACCATTTTTATTTTTAATTGGTTCTATATTTGCATATTATTTCATAGCACCGTCAATGCTTAATTTTTTATTTGGTTTTGGTGAAAGTGTTATTTCTACCAGCATTAGCATAGAAAATTTTATTTCTTTCACTCTAAGCATTATGGCTATGTGTGGATTAACTTTTCTTTTACCCATAGTAATTTTCTCTCTTGCAAGTATTGGAATAATTGATACAAAAATTTTAATTTCTAGTTGGAGATATGCAATTTTCGGAAGTGTGGTTTTAGGTGCCATTCTTACACCAACTCCTGATCCTTTTAATATGAGCATCATAAGCGGGCTATTAATTGCTTTATATTTCTTAAGTTACGGATTGTTAGTTATTTGTAAGAAGTGACTCTGTAGCTTTCTTTATATCTTTTTCTCTCATCAAGCTTTCACCGACAAGAAAAGTATAAACATCAGATTCATTTAAAGATTTAATATCACTGTTTTTAAAGATTCCAGATTCACTAACGACAACCTTACCTTCTAAATCTCTTTTATATTTTTTAACAAGTTTTTTTGTAGTTTCTAACTTTGTTTCAAAGGTTTTAAGATCTCTATTATTAATTCCAAGTAGGGGCGCATTGCAATGTGTCCCCAACACATTTAAAGCAATTTCCATTTCTCTTTCGTCATGGACTTCGACAAGAATATCGAGGTCATTGTCCTGTGCTAGCTTATGTAAGTCCGCTAGTAAGGTCATGCCATGGCATGCCCCAACAGCCCCAACAAACACCCCAACGATTAATAAAATACAATCAGCTCCATAATAGACGGACTCATATATCTGATAAGGATCAATAATAAAATCTTTTCTAAGAATAGGTAAACTTACTTTTCCTTTTATTTGTTCAATGTACTTTTCATTACCTTGAAAATATTTTTTATCAGTTAAAACAGATAAACAGCTAGCTCCACCAGACTCATAAGCAGATGCAATTTCAACAGGATTAAAATCTTCTCTAATGACACCTTTAGAAGGAGAGGCTTTTTTTACTTCCGCTATTAAGCCTGTTTCTTTTTTATCTTGTTTATCTTTTAGTTTCTGGAAGAAGGGTCTTTTATCTCTATTTGTAGCTTTGATTTTTTTCTTCAGCTCATCAATGGAAACAACACTACTTGCCTCATAAACCTCAGTCTTTTTATAAGCAATTATTTCTTCTAGGATGTTCATTGTTTTCCATATGTCATTCCCGCGAAAGCGGGAATCCAAAAAGTATGTTTGTTCTGGATTCCCAGTCAAGCTGGGAATGACAAGTTAAGTTGTAACCATCGTTTTCATGCTATCAATTAGAATCTTCGCTATTTCTGGTCTGGTAAATTCCACAGGTGGGATTTCACCATTATTTAGCATTTCTCTAACCTTTGTACCGCTTAAGACAACATGATTTGATTTGTCATGTGGACAGGTTTTAAATGATGCCATATCATTGCATGCTTTACAGAAAAAGCTATGTTCAAAGAACATTGTTTGAATTTTCAAGTCATCTTCTTTTAATTGACTGAAAATTTCCTGCGCTTCATACGTACCATAGTAATTACCGACTCCAGCATGATCCCTTCCTACGATGAAGTGAGTACAACCATAGTTTTGTCTGATAATTGCATGAAGGATAGCTTCTTTAGGTCCTGCATATCTCATACTGGCTGGCATTACACAAAGCAAAGCTCTATTTGGTGGGAAGAATTCAATGGTTTTTTCATAGCATTTCATTCTTACGCTAGCAGGAATATCATCACCTTTTGTCTCACCCATAGTAGGATGTAAAAGTAACCCATCAACCGTTTCAAGAGCAACTTTTAAAAGATACTCATGAGCTCTGTGAACTGGATTTCTAGTTTGAAAAGCTACTATCTTTTTCCATTTTCTTTCAGCAAATACTTTTCTAGTTCCTTCACAACCCAGATTAAACTCAGAGAACTCATCATATAAATGCTTTAGAAGTTTTACTTCACCAGCCACATAATAACTACCTGCTTCCATTAAATATTTAACTCCAGGATGAGCAATATCAGTAGTCTTGTAAATATTTTGTGCTTCTTTGTTTTGATCAGGTTGATAGATTTCACTTATTAAAAGTATTGCAGCTATTTCTCCACTATCATCAATAAGCCCTATTTTCTTTTGATCTTTAATAGTTTCATATTCTTCTTTTTTTACTTGAAGAGCGATCGGTATAGGCCATGTCAAACCATTTGCTAATCTCATATTTTCAACAATTGACTCATAATCTTTTTTAGAAACAAAACCATTTAAAGGAGAAAATGCTCCAATTCCAATCATTTCTAAATCACATTGAGTTTTTTTAGATACTTTTAGTGTTTTTAAGGCTTTAACTTCTTTTTGAAGTTCTTTTAATTCTTCACCCTTTGCAAAGTAATCTACTAATTTCCCGCCATGTGGCTTTATAAGTTCTGTCATGTATAACTCCTATTCTTAAGTAATGAATCTTAATTTTAACCTATTTTTCAAGCAGAGGACTTATCTTTACACTCTAGCCCTCATCTTCTTTCCTTCTCCTGGAACCATAAATATTTATTCAATGTCAATGTATTTGTATGGCTCAGGATAAAGATTTAACCAAAGTAACAATAGTAACTCTTCTCGGGTTATCAATATTAATTTTTAGTCTCTTCTGGTTAAAAGGATACAAACTCTATAATCAAGAAAAAATCAAAGTATCTTTTGAAGATGTAAGCGGTCTAGAAGAAGGAGCCATTGTCAGATGGAGTGGCTTAAGAGTAGGTGTTGTTGAAAGTATTGACCCGGTTATTAAATCAATTAAAAAAACAAAAAAAACTGAAACTGAAAAAAATGCCCTCTTAATAAAAAGTGAAGAAGAGTTGAAAAAATTTGAAGACTTAAAAATAAAGATTTCAGTTACTACAGAAAAAAAAGAATTGGAGAAATTAAACAAAGATCTTGAAATCTTAAACAAGAAGCTTGAAGTGCATATGAAACAAGGTCTTACATTAGAAGAACAAAAACAAAAAGAAGAAAAAAGCCATGTAGTAGTTACTTTAGTTATAACTGAAAAAGATGTGCCATTTGGTCCATTATCTACTGTAAGTATTGTGCCTACAGGATTTATCGGTGAACAGTATGTTGAAATTAGCCCTTTGCTAAATGAGAATCTTCAAAAAACAGACTATACTCCAATGTTTATTGCAAAAGAACCTCTCAGGTTTGAAAGACTTATGAAAGCAAATATTGAATCTTCAGAAGCATTTAGAGATGCAATTACAAAAATAAATAAATTAGTTAAAGATGATGACATAGAACTTTTAATATCAACAGTAAAAGATGTTAGCCATGTTGTTAAAAATGTAAATGTTTTAATTGATAATGCTGGGGTTTTACTGGGTACGACCAGTGAAAAGCTCGATCAATTAGCCACTAGCTCAAATCAACTCTCAAAAAGCGTAGTGCAGGTCAGTGATAATTTAAATAAAATCATTGGTGATGATGAAATAACTAACAATGTTAAATCTACAACTAAATCCTTAAATGTAATAACCACTGAAGTGGCAAAGTTATTTAACGAAGAAGGACTTGCAAAAGATATTAAAGACATAAGTAATTCTGCAAAATCTACTTCTGTAGAGCTATCTAGCTTTATTAAAGATCTTAGAAAAACTCAGGAAGAACTTGAACTTACAAAAACAGTTTCTAACTTAAACTCACTATCTACAAAACTAGATACATTAGCCACTGAAGTAAACACAGTAGTAGCAGATAAAGAATTCCAAAAAGATATAAAACTTACAGCTAAACAATCTAGAGAAACAAGTGAAAATCTTCAAAAAGCATCAAAAAAATTAACTAAGAGATTTTTGCTTTTCAGACTTTTGTTTTAATTTAATCTCATTATAAACTTCCTCAATATTTGGAACAGGTACATTTTTTTCTTTTGCTTTTTTTATTACAACTCCCACCAGCTCTTCAAGTTCTATCGATTTGCCTGCTTCAAAGTCCTGAAGCATAGAGGTTTTAAAACCAGTAAATCCTTTTGATCTTTCTAAATTAAATTCTACTGTATCTTTTCTTATATTTAATCCAAGTGCAAGTGCTACCTCTCTCACCTCAATCATTATACTTTTTAGAAGCTCATAGTCTTCTTCTAGCAATTTATCCACTGTTTTTCCAGTAAAAACACTTAAAGAATTAAATGAAGTATTCCATACAAGTTTATTCCAGAGTTCAGCTCTCATATTTTCTGAGACCTTACAATCTATACCAGATTTCAAAAATATTTTTTGAAGATTTAATATTCTCTCAGAAACCCTACCATCAAGTTCACCAAGCATAGAGCCGTTATATCCAAACTGATAAATCACACCAGGTTCAAGAAGCCTACTTGCCACAAATGTAAGCCCACCTGCGACTTTATCTATACCAATGACACTCCCAATAATATCTTCATTCTCTACACCATTTTGAAGCGAAACCACACAAGTATCAGTGCCAACATTTGGTTTAATTTTAAGAGCAGCTTCTTTTGTATCCTTTGATTTTGTACAAACTAAAATATAATCAAAATACCCTTGTAAAGCCAATTCATGAATTGGCTCAAGAACTTTTACTTTTAAAATTTCTTTTTCTTTATCCTGAATTAAGGTTAAACCTTTTTGTTCTAATATTTCATAGTTCTTTCCACGGGCTACAAATGTTATATCATATCCTGCTTTGTGTATCATACTCCCAAAATATCCACCGACTGCACCAGTTCCAAAAATTAATATTTTTTTATTTTTCATATGAAGATTATATCTTAACTATGCCTAATATATCTCCAGGCTAACTTTATTTGATCATGAAAGCTATAACCTAAATCATGAGCAAGTCCAGGAGAAATATCAGTTAAAAATTCTTCTTTCCCATCTGGCTTTCCTAAACACATATAGGCAATGAGAAGCTCCTGTTCTGGAGTCCTAGGGGTTGTAGTTACCCTTGAAAAATAATCGACTGTACTTCTAAATCTATCTACAGTAGTTAATTTATGACCTACTCCAATAAATTTATTTGTTTTATTTATCGCGTCTAATAAAAGAGTATTTAAGTCTAACCTTGTACTTTCTGCCAATAATCTAAAAGTTTTTCTACGTAAGGCCGTTGTTTCAAAATTTAAAATTCTAACTGCTAATTCAGTACCATAATCTGGTAAAAATTTAGGGACTTGCCTCCAAGCAGCAAACATCCTTTGTCTTACTATACTTGCAGCTGTTATTTTTTCTATAGGTATTGGATTAGCATTTCCAGCTTTTATTAAGCTTACAGGATGATTCTCAGCTATCAACCCTTCATTTTTAGCCTTTAATAATTCTAATGTGATTTCATAAATCAAACTATTTAAACATTTATCTACATGCACAATAATACTATCTTCCCTTTCATTTTTTCGAATAGGCTTAAGAAGCAATTCTCTAATTGGAGTTTTTATTTTTAATAATTCTACAATTGGAGAAGTATCATAATCTGCAGCAGAAAATCTAGCATTAATAACTCTTAAAACCATTCTTAGGTCATCATCACTTACAACATGTCGACTTACTTTTCTAGAAATCTCTTCTGCAATAAGAACTGATTCTAAACTTGTTTTTGCAGAATGAGAAACAGCTATTGCAAATGGAAGCCTACAGAATACTTGTGCTTTTTCTCCAGCAAGTAAATTTCTTGCTACTGTTTTAAATGAAATCTCTTTAAATGGAGATGACGCACTTGAACCTAATTCATCAGAAACTTCACTAGCTCTGCCATTTGTTTCTAAGACTGCTGTATGAGCCAAACCCCCTGTAATCCTTCCTTTTCTAGTAACCTCAGCTACAACTAGTTCAGTTTCACCTTTCTTTTTCTTATCTCTTTTTCCTAAAAGTTTTAAATCTGGATATTCTAGAGATAAAGAAAAATTGTCTTGAGGCAAAGCCGCAACCATATCTCTTGCAGAAAAACCACTCGGAAGTTCTTTTCCAAAAAATAAAGTTAAGCCTTGTCTAGGTCCTACTCCAACAGACCTGTTTGCTGAAGGTAAAGCTGTTTTTAAGAAGTCATTAAACCCTTGGCGTTCTTTTTCTAATGCAGCACACCATGCTAAAAAATCAGCTTTGCTAAAAGAAAATTTTACAGAATTTTCTCCAACTTCGAATGCAGATCTAAGTCCAGCTTGTTGAAGTTTATATGCTAATTCAATTCTATAAAGCCTTCTCCCATACTCTCCTTCTCTCATTGAAAGATGTCTTATTTCCCAAACTGGAATTTGTTTTCCTTGTTCAAAACCAATTAGCTCCTTTTTTGCAACCCCACTTTTCACCAATTCTTTTTGCCCCAGATCAATAAAAGCAATTAGATTAGGTGTATCAGGACAATATTCTGTAATATGAGCCAACCCTATTTCACTCTTAGCAATTTCTACATCCCATTTAAGTTCACTTGCTTTTTTTACATCCCACTCTCCATTTTCATCTACTAATTTAAATCCATGTTCTAAGGTCCAAGCAGCAGCATAAGTAGCCAGATCTCTAACTTTATTTCTTTCTGCTTTTCCAAAATAAGCCCACTTAACAATTTGCATAGCCCATTTTCTAACAATTGGGTTTCTGCCATTTACAGGATTATCCATATCTGTAAAACCAGGGAATGATGCATTTACAAGATCGGGAATTTCAAATTTCTCTATTGCATTTCTAAAACCATACTTATCAATTTTATCTACATAACCTCTTAAAGACTCTATTTCAAAAGCGTTAGAACAACCTTCTAATTCAAGTAACATATATTTAAATATGGTAATTTCTTTTACACCTATTAAATCTTCTGCTTTAGTTCCAACTCTAGGTAAATTATCAAAAAAACCTTCTACATTTTTTTCTGGGAATTTTCTTTCATCTGGTCTTACACAAAGGCATTCTACTAAAGTTAAAATTTCTTCATCATGTGCGGCAGCAATCAATTCTGCATCTTCAGAATCTGTAGCTATCCTACTTGCAATTTTTACAAACTTTTCATGCTCTACTCTTGGAACGTTAAAATGATCTTTAGCAAACTCACCATTTCTATCTCTTAAACCTTTTGCAAACATAAGTCCATAATACGAATGGGTTTGTACAGGGGTTAATCTTGTTTTAGCTTCTAAATTTTTTATTTCATCGCTTATTGCGCTTGCAGTAACTTTTTGTTTTGAGTATTTTTCCAGAACTCTTGCTGATTCAAGCCATTCAATTTTAATTAAATCTCTAAGCTTCTTTGCTAAAGAAACTTTTTTATCCCAAGCTGCTTTTTCTTCTACTGAACATAGAGGTATATTTTTTCTTGCTTCAACAGGACTCAAATCCGGATCCAGCTTAGGAATTTCTGTTTTTTCATTTCTTCTATCAAGTCTTAACACTGAAGCAGAATTTGCTAGCCTTACATCTCCCGCACCAGAAGTAACACCTTCTACAAAATGCGCAGCAAGAGTTTCAGCAGAATTTTCATCCACCGGTAAAGTCACCCCACTTCTCGATAATAAAGCAGGACTCTGAGCTATGTTTTCTATTCTAGACATTATAATTATTCTTAAATTCAAGAAAGATTCTACTATTTCACAGGGGGAGTTACCTTAAATAGATTTAATGTTTTTTCAAAAAGCCAATTTAAGTAGCTTATTGAAGACAAATATAAAAAGAATATAAAGAATAGGCTTATTTGGGGCTTAAAATCTCTCTCAAAACATCCATCGGTAAATTACCACCAGTTAAAACACATACCACTTTCTTATTTTTAAACATTTCTTTATTTTTAATCAATCCAGCCAGAGATGCAGCACCGGCCCCTTCAGCCAAATTATGAGTATGTTCAAGAAGCAATAAAATGGATTTTTTAATCTCATCATCACTTACCAAAAACATATCATCTACATATTTTTGTATTATATTAAAAGAATATTCAAAAGTATTTCTAGTCGCTAAGCCTTCTGCAAAAGTATTTAAAGAAGGATGAGAAATTAATTTTTTTTGTTTAAAACTATCATAAACTGCAGGTGCACCTTCTGCTTGAACTCCATAAGTTTTAATTTTTGGATTTAAATTTTTTAAAGCAATAGATGAGCCACAAAGTCCGCTTCCACCACCTACAGCTGTTATAAAACAATCTACATCAGGCAAATCTTCAAAAACTTCAAGCCCTATCGTTCCCACTCCTTCAAAAAGTTCTGGCTGTTCTGCTGAATGAACATAAATACAGTTTTTTTCTGTTGAGGCAGGTTTCAAACTTGCCTTTACTTTACAGTACTCCCATGTTTCAAAAACATCTTTCCCCTGGAAAATCACTTCAGCACCAAGATCTTTCATAGCCTGGACTTTGACAGGATTAGAATTAACAGGCACTGCAATTGTTACTGGAATATTAAAAAGCTTTCCTGCATAAGCAATGGACTGTCCATGATTCCCTGTCGATCCTGCTAGAAGACACGATGGGGAGATGGGGCGGTGCCGCTCACCTGGTGAGCGAGCCTCGCTAGAAGCGGGGGGCGATTGGGCGAGAGAACAATTTTCAAATAATTTAGATACGTAATTAACCCCGCCCCTTACCTTAAAAGCACAGGTAGGATTGTGGTTTTCATATTTAATATAGACTTCAGCTCCTGTCAATTTACTTAAAGGTTCAGAATATCTAAGTGGAGTTTTTAAAAGATATTTAGAAATTCTTTCTTTTGCTTTTTTTATGTCTTCTAGTGTGGGAATGTGTAAGGTTTTTTGCATAGGATAATTATATCAATTAGGTTATGCCTAGCAATACATAGCTCTCCAAAACACTTTTAATTTCATCGGGAAATCATCAGCATTTGGTATAAGCATCTTAGTAGGTAAAGATTTCAGGTAACCTCTTTCAAAAGAATTAAAAGCAGCAAGTGTTGTTAATTCTAGATTCGGCATAAATCTAGGATTACCAGTGATTCTTCTTCCAGCGTCTCTGGTTTGATCTCTAAAATTATCATATTCAGGAACCTCACTAGCTAATGCAATTAAAGTTTTTCTATGAATTCCATCTGTTATTTGACCTGCAACTTGAACTACATTACTAGGAATTTTTTCACACACTGAAGAAAAATATCTTTCTCTTTTTTTATCTTGAACATCTTTAAGCACAGTACTATATACAATATGATTTAAAAGTAAAATTATAACTCCAATATTTCTAGATTTATGACTTCCTCTCTCCCTCAGTCTTTCTGACACAGAAGAATCTGTTAAATCTGATATATTTTGCCTGATACCACCTTTCATATCTAAAACAGTTTGAATTACATCTTCTAAATCTTTTTTTGAAACATCTTTTAAATCAAAGTCACTTAATACTTCTTTTAGAATAGTGAAAAAATCTCTAATATCTCTTTCACTTAAAACATAGGACTCTCTTCTTTTTTTATTTACTAATGTTTGAATTAAAAAAGGGCTCTCTCTTCTTTCATCAAATAATTCAGAAGAAATCAATGTATCAGTAACTTTCCTAATAACAGTAGAAGAAGGCTCATTTTCTAACAGTCCATTTAAGAGTGTATTCGTGCAATCAAATCTTGGTAAAGCCCCTGTTTTTCCCTTAAAGGCAGGCATTCCTCCATTAAAGGGTTCTACATTGAAAGCATATAATCTTCTTCTTATATAGTCGACATCATTTAAATTATTAGAAGTTTCTGTTACAACTTTCTTTTTTACTCTTTTCAACTCATCTTCTAATATTTCTTGTTCAAGTTTTGTAAGTTTAGCTAAAGGTATGGTTACTGAACCACCTTTTTCTTTTACTACAGCAACAATAGTAGCTTTTGTGATTTGTGATCTACTACATGCTAAAGAAGGCAAAGGCTTATCAGCAGGAATATCAAATATCAACCTGGTTAGATTTTCTGCATTCGTATTACAAGCTATTTTAAAGCCACCAGATAAATGTTTAGATGTAAAAAATTCTACAATGTCATGATGGTATCTCTTTTCAATTATATTTTCCCACCAAGCATCAAATTCTCTATCAGTAAAAGTAAGACTTAAATTTCTATTATCGTCTATGCTTAAAGTTCCTAGACCAGGTTGAGCTCTAGTGTGGGTTGCATGGAAACTATATAAAGCCGCTGTTCTAAAAAATGCTTTATTATCCCACCCACGCTCTATAAGTGCTTCCCACGATTTGATTTGAAATTCTCCAAACCCAAAAAGATAAGGATGCCTTCTACGTAATGCCTGGACAGCATTCATGCCAGCGCTTCTTAGACAATCATTAGCTAATCTGTTATATTCACCAGGAAGAGAATATTCATCTCTTAAGAAAAAAGACCTGGCTTCTTTTACTTTAAACTTACCACTTCCATGGTCATTAGCATCTACAGCTTCAAAAAGCTCTGGATTGTTTATTCTTAAATTATCTACTAATTCATCAGTAACACAATCTATTGTTTTTTTATGTCCAGATTTTTCTGTCCACATTCCTCTATGTAAAATCACATGAGGTTGAATTAGTTTTTCCAGACTCCCATCATTTAATCCTCTTACACCAAGTTTAACTGCTTTATAGTTATTATTTGCTTCTTCACACCCACTTAACATTCCTTTTAAGCCATGAGATATTAAAACCTCTCCCCAATTTCTTTTCCTAATTTCTTTTACATTTAATTTTCCACTACGCAGGCTGTAAAGCTTCTCCCCAAAAACTAATACCCAGGTACAAGCTCTTTGAGCATGTGCTTCAGCGTCCTCACCACTCCACTTAACACCTGGCAATAACCATGGTCTTATTTTAGGATTTTTTCCCTGCATAGAATCAGGACATAAAATCTCTACAATTCTTTCAGGAGATTCATTCTCTAAAGCTGGTCTAAGTTTTCCATCTGCAACTTCTTTATGAAAACTTTCTACTGTTTCTATACTTCTTGCAGTAAGTAAACGTCTTTTATTAAAGAAATAATATCTTAGTAGTGTAGTTTCACACTCTTCAATTTCATCTTTAATTTTACTTGGAAGTGAATCCAGATACTTATCTGTGTACTCGTAAGCAACAAGTGCTTTTAATTCATTATCTTCTAAACTACATCTAAATTTTCCTGTTTGAACTAAATACTCTAAAGTATTAGTGAATTTGTTTACCTGGATTTTCCTAGAATCCCCGGGTATAAATCTAATCCCACTTGCCTCTAAATATCTTATACCTTCCAATTCTTGCAAGTCGGCTAACTTCTTAGGCTGACGACCGCTTTCCTTTAACTCTCTTATTGTTTTTCCAAGTCTTACATCTTTATATTCAGCTTTTAAAGTATCAATTCTTTCAATTCCTTGTCTTAGTAAAGTAGCTATTTCATTAGCCCTTTTTGCTTTCCTTTCTCTTCTTCTTGTAGCAGTTCTATCTTCTAATCTATATCTTTCACGTGCTTCATTTGGAGGGAGTTTTTCATCTAAAGGTTTTAAAGGGGCTTTAGAAACACCAGATGAAAACAATCTAGCTCTTGCAGCCAAAGCACTTTCATTGCCATTCATTGCACCATTTCTAACTGGAGAAGATGTTGCTGTACTCATAGCAGGAATTAGATTCCTGCGAACTCTTGAATCTACAATTCTTGCAATTTGTCTACTTATTACTTTCATTATTTAAGAACCCACAGCATATTTCCAAAGAGCACTAACTCTTGATGAAAATTCTTTAGAGCCTACTGTCATATAATCATCAGGCATCCCTTTTACAAATGGATTTGGGATATTTGATTTAGCTAGTTTTGCTATCACAATAGCTTCTAGTCCATCAGAAACTGGCTGATCTTCTCCTAAAGCAAAGGCAAGATCTGTTTTAAAAGTTTCAGCTGTATATTCTGCATCAGTGAACTTAACCGTATCATCAGTTTGGTTATCAAATTTCGTTTTAACAATCCTTGTTGTTAAATGCTGTAATTCTACTTGTTGTAAATCAGTACGGTAAGAGTCTCGTGCAATCTTTCCAAATCTATCCATGGTATCTCCATAATCCATATCTTTATATCTTGCATAAATCTTTTCCCAGTTTTCTCTAATAACTTCTGCAGTTTTTTCTGCTTGTTTTTCTACTTCAGACCCAACTTTTTCAAATTTTATTCCGCTATGTAAAAGTGAAGGAGAACCACTTCTTACCTTGTTATAGGCTCCTTTAATAGAAGCCTGTGCAGCAAAGTAGCTAAATGATTGATCTAGAAGCTTCAACCTAGTCAAAGCTTCAGGAGCTTGATTATCAGTCTTTGCATTTATTGCCTCAAAAAGAACATCTCTAGGGTTCTTTTGTGTAGCCAATATACTTTCCATAGTTATTCTTAAATCATTCCTAAGAGCATCATTAGCTTCTCCAGGGAAAAGATACTCTGAATTAGTTTTTATAATTTTCAAGATATCTCTTATATCATCATTATTTAAAATATAATTACTTGCTTCCGTATTTTGAGCATTTAATATTTTTTCTAAATTAGAACCTTCATTATTATCAGATGATGAAATCACTAAAGCATCAGTCAGTTTATATAGAGTAAAAAGATTTTCCACACTACTAAATGGAGCCAATGTTGATAGTGCACCAGGACTACACTCTACAGAGAATTGTTTTGAATCATATGTACAATCAACAGGTTTAGCA
>Ga0105164_10000568_pt1 | contig 25606 bp, 14 predicted proteins | sample VDWuncwatermetaG_FD_89674 | JGI IMG/M metagenome (GOLD analysis project Ga0105164, IMG submission 89674) | Wastewater microbial communities from Netherlands to study Microbial Dark Matter (Phase II) - VDW unchlorinated drinking water | ecosystem: Environmental > Aquatic > Freshwater > Drinking...
ATCAGCATGGGAAACAAGGCCGATATCAACGAAAACGATCTTCTTTTATTCTTGAAGGATGATCCGAAGACAAAAGTGATTCTTTTGTATCTGGAAGATCTGGCGGATGGCCGACGGTTTATCGACATGGCACGGGAGATTACTGGCGAGGTTGAAGACCGTAAACCGATCCTTGCGATTAAATCGGGACGGACTCCTCAGGGGGCGAAGGCCGCCTCTTCCCATACAGGATCACTGATGGGTTCGGACGAAGTGTATGATGCGGTCTTTGCGCAGTGCGGCGTACTCCGCGTCGACACGATCGAGGAACTCTTCGATTATGCGCGGGCCTTTTCCAAACAGCCGATTCCCCGCGGCAGGAAGGTTGCGATCGTGACAAACGCCGGAGGCCCCGGGATTATGGCAACGGATGCGGCGGTCCGTTACGGTCTCGACTTGGCTTCTTTCTCCCGATCGACGACGCGTGTCCTCCGGAAAGCACTTCCTCCCACGGCGAATCTTTCCAATCCTGTCGATGTGATCGGGGATGCACGGCATGACCGGTATGAAGCGGCCCTTCGGGCCGTGCTTAAAGATTCATCCGTCGACGGGGCGGTCGTGATTTTGACCCCGCAGGCGATGACCGACATCGAAGAGATCGCCCGTGTGATCAGCAAAGTGGGTAAAAACATTTCAAAGCCGATTCTCGGCTGCTTTATGGGGGTTGTCGATGTGTCGAAGGGGGTCCGCATCTTGGAGGACCATGGCATTCCCAATTACAAATTCCCGGAAGCGGCAGTCCGGGCCCTCTCTAAAATGGTCTCGTACGATTGGTGGGTGAGCCGTCCCCGCACCCAATTTAAGCATTTCTCCGTCGAGAAGAAAAAAGCGCAGGCTTTGATTCAACGGGCCATGCGGGCCAAGAGGCGGCATCTGCCCGATGTCGAAGCGTTTCAGATTTTGGACTGTTACGGATTCCCGCTCCTTCGTCATGAACTGGTGCATCATGTGACAGGAGCGCTGCATGCGGCCCACAGGATCGGTTATCCTGTCGCGCTCAAAATTGTTTCTCCCGACATCATTCATAAATTTGATGCCGGAGGGGTGCTTCTCAACATCAAAACGCCGGATGAACTGATTCGCTCCTATGACCGGATGATGGAGGCGACCCGTACCAAATTTCCCAAGGCCCGTATCACAGGGGTTCATGTTCAGGAAATGGCGGAGAAGGGGAAAGAAGTTTTCTTAGGCATGAAACAGGATCCTCATTTTGGGCCGATCCTCCTTTTTGGGCTCGGCGGAATCTATGTGGAGGCGCTTCGGGATATCTCCTTCCGCGTCGCCCCCATCCGAGAATTCGGGGCGGAACGGATGATGGAGGGGATCCGATCCTATCCGATTTTAAAGGGGCTTCGGGGTGAGAAACCTGTCGATTTCAAAATCCTTGCAGAATGCATCCTCCGTCTTTCACAACTTTCCGTTGAACTCGAAGGGATTGAAGAACTGGACATCAATCCCCTGATGGTCTATTCTGCAGGTAAGGGTGTGCGCATCTGCGACGCCCGCATGATTCTCAAGCCGATGTAGCTCAGGGGCAGAGCAGCGGTTTCGTAAACCGCGGGTCGGAGGTTCAATTCCTCTCATCGGCTCCATTTCCTATTGCAAAATGGACACTTTTCCTCTATAATAAAATCTCCCTTGAGGGTTCCGATGATGCTTTTAGGCGCCCATATGTCGATTGCGGGAGGACTCGCCAAGGCCATCGAGCGGGGGGAGTCCATCGGCTGCACCGCGATCCAGATCTTTACCAAAAATTCGAATCAGTGGCATACACCGTCTCTTCGCGCGGTCGACATTAAGACGTTTAAGGAGCGCCGGGGCTCTTGGGATGGGGGCGCGGTTTTTGCCCACGATTCCTACCTGATTAATTTGGGAAGTCCCGATGAGGTCCTTTACCGGCGGTCGCTCAGCGCTTTCCAAGACGAGTATGACCGATGCGAGGCGCTTGGCCTCAATTTCTTGGTGATGCATCCCGGTGCCCATGTAGGAGCCGGAGAAGAAGGGTGTCTCGCCCAGATCGCACGGGCTGTCCAAGAAGTGCTGAATCATTCGCCGAAGGGAAGGTCGCTTATCCTTTTTGAGACGACGGCAGGGCAGGGTTCGAATGTCGGCTACTCCTTCGAGCATCTGCGCAAACTTCTTGATGGGAGCGGCTCTTCGGAGCGACTCGGCGTTTGTTTTGACACCTGCCATGTGTTTGCCGCCGGGTACGATCTTCGGACAAAGAAAGCCTACGAAGAGACGATGAAAGAATTTGATCATACGGTAGGCGTGGACCGGATCAAGGCATTTCATCTGAATGACTCAAAGAAGGGACTCAACTGCCGGGTCGATCGGCATGAACATATCGGCAAAGGGGCGATCGGGCTCGAGGCATTTCGAGCCCTCATGAACGATGAACGGTTTTCCAAAGTTCCCAAGGTGTTGGAAACCCCTAAGGGGGAAGATATGGCGGAAGATGTGATGAATCTCTCTACGCTTCGTCATCTTGTGGCAAAAGGAAAGTAACGATGGCGTACGACATCGCGAAGGAAGAAACCTGGCGCGTTTTCCGGATTATGTCGGAGTTTGTCGACGGATTTGAAGATCTTTCACAACTCGGGCCGGCCATTTCCATTTTCGGTTCAAGCCGTGCAAAGCCGAATAACGAGAACTACAAGAAGGCGGAGCGCCTTGCGCGACTTTTGGTGAAAGAAGGCTATGCGGTCGTGACAGGGGCCGGCCCCGGGATTATGGAGGCGGCCAATAAGGGGGCGTTTGAAGCGGGGGGCGAATCGATCGGCCTCAACATTCAACTTCCTTTTATTCAGAAACCGAATTCCTATGTCAAAACAAAACTGGAGTTTCGATACTTTTTTTGTCGTCGCGTCATGTTCGTCAAATATGCGAGCGCCTTTGTGATGCTCCCCGGGGGATATGGCACCTTCGATGAATTTTTTGAAATCATTACTCTCATTCAGACGCAGAAGATCGCCCCACGTCCCGTCATTCTTTTGGGAGCGAAATATTGGAACATTTTTTTGAAATGGGCCAGAGAGACGCTCCTGGCGGGCGACTACGTCGAACCCCAAGACCTTAAAATTTTTCAAATCGTGGATACCCCCGAAGAGGTTATCCGGATTATCCGCCGCCTTCCGCGACCGAAAGGCCGCCTAAGGAGGAGAATTTGAAGCATCGTCTGTTGGGAAAAACAGGGGTTTCCGTTTCGGAGATCGGTTTTGGGGTTTGGACCGTCAGTACCGGTTGGTGGGGAGAAAAGAGTGATGAGGAGGCCGTTTCTCTTTTAAAGAAGGCTTTTGAGCTGGGGATCACTTTCTTTGACACCGCCGATACCTACGGCTCCGGTCGGGGGGAAACACTTCTCGCCAAGGCCTTTGACGGAAGTGCGAAGGTCACCATCGCCACAAAGTTTGGATACAATTTTTATGAGGGAAAACGGGAGACTCAGAGAGAATTCCCCCAAGATTTTTCAGAGAAGTTTGTCCGTTTTGCCCTCGAAGAGAGTCTGAAACGGCTTAATCGTCAGACGATCGATCTGTATCAGGTTCACAACCCCCGCATGGATGCCGTCGACCATGACGGCCTTTTTGCGCTTTTGGAGAAATTCAGACAGGAAGGGAAGGTCCGGGCGTATGGCGTTGCACTCGGACCCGCCATCGGCTGGAAAGAAGAGGGGATACGAGCGATGGAAAGGCGCAAGGTCCACTCCCTTCAGACGGTCTATAACCTTTTAGAGCAGGAACCGGGACGGAATTTTTTCCCGATCGCGAAGATTACGGAAACAGCGATTTTGGTACGTGTCCCCCATTCCTCAGGGCTCCTCGAGGGAAAGTATACCGAGAAGACCACCTTTCCGGAAACAGATCACCGGAGCCACCGCCCGCGCGAATGGCTGACGGAGGGACTCAAGAAATTGGAGAAACTCGATTTCTTGAAAGAAAACATGACACTGGGACAAGCGGCCCTCAAGTATATCCTTGCGGAACCGACCGTTGCTTCTTGCCTTCCCAATATCTACCATGAAGAACAACTGACGGAGTTTGCAGCCGCCTCCGACCGGCCCGACCTCTCACGCGAAGCCATTCAGCGGGTCAATGATCTTTATGCGCACAATTTCTATTTGGAACCGGTTGAAAAAGGAGTGGACCATGGGTGAACATGTGTTGGAAGTCAGTGACCAGAATTTCGAGAAGGAAGTGGTGCAGTCCGATAAGCCGGTCGTCGTCGATTTCTGGGCGGCCTGGTGCGGTCCCTGTAAGATGCTTTCTCCGATCGTCGAAGAGGTCGCCAAGGAATACAACCAGATGAAATTCTGCAAACTGAACGTCGACGACAATCCCACTCAGGCGGGCAACTTTCAGATCATGAGTATTCCCACCCTCCTCTTTTTCAAGCAGGGAAAAGCGATTGACAAGGTGGTGGGCCTCATCTCCAAAGGGGAGATGGTGAAGCGGGTCCAGGGAGTTTTAGGGAGCGAGTGAAGAGAATCGCTGTCTTCTGCTCAGGAAGCGGGACCAATCTTCAGGCCATCCTCTCCGCGATTCAACGGAAACAGTTAAAGGCGGTCCTTGCCGTGGTGGTCTCGGACCACTCCTCCGCGTTTGCGCTGACGCGGGCCAGAGGTGCCGGCATCGAATCTCTTGTCCTTCGTCCTCGCGATTATCCTTCCCGAACAGAGTACGAGAAGGCCCTCTTGCGTAAGTTAAAAGCCCGCCAGATTGACGCCGTGGTCTTGGCAGGATTTATGCGGATTTTAAGTCCCACCTTTGTCCGGGTCTATCGACACCGGATTCTCAATATCCACCCTGCGCTTCTCCCTTCCTTTCGCGGCACAACCGCTGTCCGGGATGCGCTTCGGCAGGGGGCGAAGGTCACTGGAGTTACGGTCCACCTCGTCGACGAAGGGGTCGATACAGGGCCGATCGTTTTCCAGGAACCTGTCCGGGTCAAGCCGGGCGATACAGAGAAAACACTCCGCGAACGGATTCATCGGATGGAATACCGTCTTTACCCGAAAGCGATCGAACTACTTCTTCAGGAGAAGCTCCGCGTCGTAGGAAGGAAGGTTGAAATTGTTCGGTGAGAGGAGTTCCGCGAGACCGACCTTCTTCCGTCGATAGAGTTCGAGAACGTCCCTTCCGAGCACAAAGGGGTGGTCGATGAAGGGGAATTTGATTTCGACGCTGTCGAAGGCACTGAAATGATAGCCTTGCAGCACTTCTAAAACTATCTCAAGCGAAATCCCAAGCAGCTTTTCTTCGTCTTCCTTCCCCAAAGTTTCCAAAAGACCGATGAACTGTTCCCGTGCTTCGAGTGTCACCACAAATCTTCCGAATCGTTTGTCCGCGCTTCCCCAGTCGGAGGCCTCGCGGTGGGGTATAAACTTGCCGTGCACCGATTTAATTTCTAAACCCTCCTTTAGCTTGGGCTCTTCTTCAAAGGCGGTTTTCATCCGGCGGGCGATCTGGGTGGCGAGAAACTGTTCCATCTGGACTTCTTCAAGGTGGAACGGTTCCTCTTTTCCGGAGAAGGCGCCGAGTCCGAGTCCAAAATCGAGCAGCATCCGTTTGGTGTATTCTGTCCGAGAAAGGTCTCCGTAATTGAGGCGTCGGATATCCTGGATATACCGCGTGAGGTGCAGTTCGATTCCCGGAATCCGCTTGTCCTGTGCAACGACCACATAAAAATCAAGAGGGTGGTCTGTGCTCAAGACGACGCGGGAAGTGGCAAGGATCACGCCATCCAGCTTGTCTCCGACATCCGGAGAGAGTTTAAGAGTGGAATCGAGGAGTTTGTCCAGAGGGACCATCACCCCGAGGGTCTTACCGACAACCTGCACGGAAACATCTACCCCGTATTCTTTTTTACAGAGTTCCGTGAGGGATGTGATGAGTTTATCTTTGGGATAGGTGGGGCCGCACCCCGCTAAAAAGAAAATACACCCGAGGAAGAGAAAAAACCGTCTCATGTTTAGGAAGGAGAGGGGGAGGGGAAAGACCGGCTTTTGCCGCATTCCACAAAGATTGCTTCGATCTCGTCGTATTCCAACTCCTCTTTCTGGAGGAGTTCGTTGGCAAAGCGGTCGAGGATCTTTTCCTCTTTTTTAAGGAGTCCCTCTACCTCTTTGAGACAATCTTGGAGAATCCGGTTGGTTTCCATGTTCAGTTCATATTTGAGCTGGTCCGAAAGGAGGTCATTCGTCGAGTCTCTGCCGGTCGTAAACCCGGTGAGGAGCGTGTAGTCTCCGAGGAAACCGTTGGTTCCCATCCCGTACTGCCAGACCATCGCACTCGCTTTGGCCATCGCATTACGAAAGTCCGCCGCGACGCCATTGGAGGTGACCCCGAATTTGAGTTTTTCAGCGACGTATCCGGCCAGAGAGACTTTGATGTCCGCCAGGAGTTTATCCCGGCTGTCCGTATGCCACTCCTCGCGGGGCTGATGATGGACGACGCCGAGGGCCTCGCCTCTTGCGATGATGGAGGCCTTGAACACATCATCGGTCGGATGAAGAAAATAAAGGGTGACCAGATGTCCACTTTCATGATAGGCGGTTATTTTCCGCTCTTCAGGGGTCATATGGACTCTGTGCTTTAAGCCCATGTCAATCCGTTCCATCGCTTCACTCAGGTCCTTGTATTCGACTATGTCTTTTCCCTTTCGGGTAGCGATGAGGGCGGATTCTTTGATGATATTTTCAATATCGGCGGGGCTTTTATAGACACTCTTTCGGGCAAGTCGCCCGACGTCGATGGTGGCATCGTACTTTACTTTTCCGAGATAATAGGTAAAGAGTTTTTCTCGTTCTTCGAGGTTCGGACGACCCACGAAGATCTTTCGATCGAATCGACCGGGGCGGAGAAGCGCTGCGTCAAGAACGCCCTCCGCGGCATTGGTTGCACCAATGACAATCACATTCGCGTCCTTTTCATTTAACCCATCCATCTCCACAAGGAGTTGGTTCTGCGTGGTATTGGTTTCCTGGGCGCCACCAAACATGTTAAACGTTCTTGAGCGGCCAATGGCATCCAATTCGTCAATAAACAGGACGCATGCCCCGTACCCGTAGGCAAGGGTTCTTGCCTTGTCAAAGAGTTTCCGCACCCGTGAAGAGCCGACCCCTACAAAAATTTCGTTAAATTCACTCGCCGCCATAGCAATAAAAGGGATACCCGCTTCGGTTGCGATCGCCTTGGCAAGGTAGGTTTTTCCGCAACCTGGAGGCCCAACCAGAAGAAGTCCGCGTACGATCTTCCCTCCAATCTTTTTAAGACGGGCTCGGTCCTTCATGAGCGACACCACTTCCATCGCCTCGATTTTGGCCTCTTCCATCCCGATGACATCACTCCATTTGACGTCTACCTCAGACCCTTTGATCGTCCGTTTCCCGACATTGGCAAGGCCGCGGCCAAAACCGATGAGATACATGAATACAAAAACAGCGGCGCTGATCCCGGAGAGTATGACGCTGATTGGCAGCTGCGCCAGCGTCATGTTTCGATAGAATGACTCTAAGGACATAAGCCCCCAAATCGAAAAGACGATGAGGAGGAGGATGGAAAAGATGATAATAATTTTTAGCCGGTGCATCATGAAGAACATCCGGAACCGGTGACTCTTGATGGGCATTGGTTTTGGCATAGGTGTATTCCCTTGACGTAAAAGTATATCATACCTTTGGTTAAATGTCAATTTGCCCCCCTGCCTCCTTTGCGGATCCATTTGGGGAAGCGTAAGTTATAGTGATATTTTTAGTCCATCAAAAACTTTTTTGTGCAGAGGAACTCTTTTTGTTATAATTTCCCCCACGGCCTCATCGTCTAGCCCGGTCTAGGACGTCAGGTTCTCAGCCTGAAGACTGGGGTTCAAATCCCCATGGGGCTACCATTATTTCATCTGTCTATCTTGACTCTTAACGGATCAAGTGGTATACTTAGCCGGTAAGCGGGTATGCGGGTTAGGGAAGATTGAGGGTATATTTGAGAAGGAGCCTTTGTACGGAGCATATTTTAACTGTATCATAACCGTATCATTAAAACAGAACAATAAGTAAATGATAGAGATACATAATGGCGGATTGATTCAAGAGAATTTAGACAAAAATGTACGTTTCTGTGAAATCTGCTCGCAGGAGTTCACGCCAAGTAAATACCGCCCCAATCAAAAAGTTTGCTCCAAACCAGAGTGCCAGATGGAACGCCAAAAGCGGAACATCCTTTCCTGGCGAAGTCGGAATCCCGCCTATTTTCGACACATCCATGCCAACCCCCACTGGAGGAATAAACGGAGCCTCCGTTCCCGACAATGGCGCCTGACCCATTCGGCGCATATCCGCGGATATCGTGAAGCGCATCGGGAGTATTATCGACTCTATATGAGAGAGTACATGCGGCAATACCGGAGACGGCGTAGAGGGGGCGAAGTCGCGGTGGAAGGAACTTAGTCGAAGGAGATTTCGTGGAAGAAGGTGAAGGATACCGTTTTTTGAAGGCGACCGAGCGAACCAGGATCTTTGAGATTTTGGGCTGGGTTTCTTTAGCGGTCGGGGCAGGGGCTATGTTTGTGCTCTTGTTTGGCGGAGGGGGACCTGAGGCCCCGCGGCTTGCCGGATTTTTTTGGTTTTTATTGGGAGGCGTCTATTTTCTCATTTTCAAGACGATCGGCGGGATTGTGCAGCTCCTTCTGGATATTGAATCGCGCATCAGGTCGTAGGGGGTTTTGATGAAAGAGATCGGAACTGATGATGAGTTTCTGTCGGGACGCGGACGGAAAAGTCTTGCCATCCTTGAGGCGATCCGCCGGCAGGGGCCTTTGACCAAAACCGACATTTCAAAATTGGTCAAACTCAATATTGTCACCGTTTCAAACTATGTGAACGACTTCATTCAGAAGCATCTCATCCTTGAGAAAGACATCGATGTCTCGACGGGCGGTCGACGGCCGGTTCTTGTGCAGCTCAACAAAGAAGCGGGGTATGTGATTGGCGTCGGGTTTAATCTGTTTAATTCCGTAGCGCTCCTCGTGGATCTCGAAGGGAATGTCGTGACCGAACTCAAAATGAACCGGCCCGACGAGCGGGCGACGGGGGTGATGGACCATCTCGTAGAGATCGTGGAGGGGCTTCTGTCGAGGTCTAAGGTCGACAAAGAAAAGATTCAGAAAATCAGTGTCGGGATCGCCGGCCTCCTTGACAAAGGAGGGGGGAGTCTTCGTTGGCCGGAAAGAATGGGAGAAGGATTCGGCTATATCTACGTTCCGATCCGCAATGAGATCGAGCGGCGTTTTGGGATCCCGGTTCTTTTGGAGAATGACGCGACGGTGGCGGCCTTCGGGGAATATTGGCTCTCCTTAGACCCCCAGATCAAACATTTGCTCTTTATGTACGCGGGGGCGGGACTCGGCATCGTGATCGACGGCGAAATCTACCGAGGGGCAAGCGGCAACGCGGGAGAATACGCGATTCAGAATCCTGTGCAAGACGATAAATTTAATTGCTACGAAGGGAATCCCTGTTTCTTAAAAAAGTGGACGGCGGATATCAGCATGGTCGCTCTTGCCAAAAAGGCACTCCGGGAAGGGATGCAGTCTGAAATTGTGAAATATGCCGGCTCGATCGACAAGGTCGATCTGCAGTCGGTCTTCAAGGCGGCCAAGTTTGGAGATCGCCTCGCCGTGGAACTCGTGGAGCATGCCGGGGTCCGGTTGGGAGTCAAGGCCGCCTGGCTCATCAATCTCTTTAATCCCGAGATCATGGTGATCGGCGGCGGGTTGGAGGAAGCGGGCGCTCTCCTCATGGATGCTGTCAAGAAGACCATTTCGGGGTGGGCCTTCCCGGAAATGGCAAATGCCTGTAAGATTATTCCCTCTCGTCTCGGAGAGAACGCGGTCGCTCTTGGCGCTGCAAGCCTCGCTATACGTGACATATTTGTCCAATCCTAAGATTTAAATCTTCCTTAATAACCGTATCAACCGTATCATCAAGGGACGTTTTCCGACCCGTCCCCAGGCGGGTCCTGGCTCCTGGTGTGGTTCGCCGCACCGCTTGCGGCGCCCAGCGTGCGCCGCTGCGCTTGACGTTCGCCCTCGCTCGCCTCGCCTTAAAACACCAGCACCCTGCCCGCTCGGCCTCCGCACATGCGTCTCACCACAACCAGTCGCCACCCGCCTTCTCAGGGGACGCATCGGTTCCGCATCGGAAAATGTCCCTTCGAGAAGTTAGGGAAGACAATAGGTAGAAATTTCTACTTGACAGCGACGGATTCACATGGTATAGTCTGTAGTGTTAGTGAAGCAAGAAAATTGCTCATTTATTTTTTTAGATCAGTTTCTTTCGACTTTTAAAAAGGTTTGTAAGTCGATAAGAAGATTCCGATAAAGGTAAACCAGTCGTAAGGCTGGGACACAAAACTCCGGTCCCGCAAGTATCGGAGATGCGGGAGGCCGAGTTGCCGAAGAAAAAAAGGCGACTCGGCCAATTTGTTTTAAGGAGGATAAAAAATGAAAAAATTGAGTGTCGTTCTTCTGGTAGGAACATTAGTGCTTCTCAGTTCTCAAACTCTTTATGCAGCCAGTGGGGATCCAGGTCATGGGAACCTCATCACCATCACCCCTTTAAAACCCGTCCCTTTTAACCCTCGTGACCTTCGCGCTTCCCTTGATTACACCGCAGAGGATGCACTTGCGCTTATCAATTACACGTTTCGCGGAGCCGATACCCCCACGACGTTTGACGCGGATCTCACTGGGGACGGCGTAGTCGACGTTCTCGATGTTGTCAAAATGATTAATCTACTCTCTCCTGCAGAACGGGCAAGACTCCAGGTCCTTACCGACAATGATTCAGGGGAGAGCCAAGGAGCACTTCCCTCGGTTGAGGCGAAGGTCGCTGCGCCTGAGAAAGTCACCGGTCTTGAGAATGCGACCGAAAAAAGCCAGAAGAACGCGGGGAAGGTCGTTGGAAAGGCGGGTGTTCTTGTGGCCCGGGACGGGAAACCGGGACTTAAGGTGGATCGCGATGAAACGCTCTCCTCAAGGCGGGAGACGATGGGAAAGAAAGGGAGCACTCCTCCTAACCGGTATATACCGGTAGAAACGAAACAGAAGATGCGTAACGTATTTGGGAGGTAGTGATGGAAATGAAGCGAAAGATAGAGGGGGCTATTGTGATGGGAGTTTTCTTATTTTTGGAAACAACTTCGGGTGCGGCCTTCGAGGGGAAACCGCTGATGCATCCGGTGATCGGCAATGTTGTGGGGCAGCCTTCACGGGCGCTTTATCGCAATCCACCGGATCAAGGGGTCGCCCAGAGGCCGGGGATGTCCCGAGGGAAAGAGGGGGTTATCACCAAGATGAACCGGTTGATGTTTCAGGACACCATTCAGCGGCTGACGGCACCCAACGCATTCAGGGCGCAGCGTCCGGTGGTTTCAGAACTCCCGAATCCCAACCGGGTCGAAAGGGGCCGTCCATAATGCAGGGCCTTATTGATTCTCTTATCCGTTTAGGCGAAGAAGTTAAAACATTTGACGATGCGAATCGTCACACATGGAGGTGCACAATGAAACAGGGAAGAAGGAAGTTCAGTAAAGGAGTCGTGCTGTTTGTCCTCAGCACATTTCTCTTGACGCAGACAGGCTTGGCCGGGGCATTGGATCTGATACAAGATCCCCGCTTACCTGACGCGGGTCAAAATCCCCAGATGTTTGATGTTGAGAAGAGGAATGACACCCTTAACCCCCCAGCAGATCCCCTTCAACAACCGCTGGAAAAGAGTGGAATGTTTGAACTCACATCAGCGTCAGGTGACCGAGCGAGGCGAACGGTTACAAGGACAGAGTTCTCCTGGGCAGCCTTTGCAGGCACACTTCTCATCATGGGACGGAAGATTACCTCAACCGCCTGGGATGAGATCAATAAAACGTTCGCCACAAGTGTCACCAACATCACGAGCAAATATCGGGGTACTACCGAAACGCGGCGGACTGGAAATACGGTCTCTGAAAGCACCAATACCGTGACCGATGAGAAGACTATCTCGAATACGAAACTTACCTTTGAGTACCTTGCAGTCGCCGCTGATTTTGTTGTGACCCTTCAGAGGACAAAGTCAGTGAGTACCAACCCGGGTTCGCTTCGCGAAGATAAGTATCTCACAGATGACAACGGTAACCAGGTGTTGGATGCAGATGGGAATCCGATCCTCTGGGATGCGGCGGCCTCTGACGATATCACGAAGAGTGATACAACCACGATTAAACGGTCCTATAACGATGCGACCGGGAAATTGACAGAGGTTACGGGAACGACGACAGGAAAAGAAGTAGGGGGCGGCGTGAGAACCGACTCCAAGGGAGTTTTAATCTTTGGCATCTGCCAGAATACAGAGTGTCTGAAAGAACAGGTCGTTACATCCAGGACGAGAGATAGTAACAGAGGTGAAGTCAGAGAGAGTGTCTCCACCTATAAGCAGGAGGTGAGTGCGAAGGGAGAGATCTTGTCCGCTCAGCAGATCTCAGAGTCGACCCTCATCAGTCGAAAAGGATTCAAGGGGACTGAGACATCGACATCGGTACAGAATTTCGATATTACCGAAGGGAATACCGTTGCTCCGAGGGAGTCGACCACAACGAGTGTGACTGTGGATCTTGGGTTGGAGGGTGCCGAGGGTAACGACGGTCGGCAGACGACATCAACGCAGAAGGTCACTTTTAAAGTCGACCTGACGACAGGGAAAATCCTAAGCGCAGAGGGAACAATCGAATCTCAAACCGTGAGTATGGTGGATGGACAGGCGTCTGATCCGAACAGTGCCGCTTATCTTTCCAACATGCATGGAGAGACGACCTTTGAGGTGAGTCGAGACAATCGAATCCTGCAGACGCGCATGGAGACCTTTACCCATGTGCAGGACAATGTGAACGATATGACCTCAGAGCAGCATCAACTTGTGACGAATCACTACGATCCTGTGACGGGGTATGGCACAACAGGGAACATTCACAGCGATGCGGTGACCATCACGACGGGCGAGCTCGACTTTAATTGTGATGATGGCACATGTACGCATTTCGATGCTCAGACAGGCCAATGGGATATCGTTGTCAATCCCGATGGCACGGCGGATGGTGCTGTAACGGCTGTTTCGCAGGCAGACATTCTAACGGTCGCTGTCGCGGGTGGAGAGTTTGTTCCGTTTCGCAGTGTCTCTGTGAACAGTTCGTTTAATGAGGTGACCAAAGAGTTCACCACGAATACCATCTTCACGCGCTATTTGTATCACGCAAATGGCAACCTGGATCAACTCCAAGCGGGTTATGGTGCCAATGGCTACGGGACAACGGTAGACGAGTACGATTCCGACAGCATTGACCCCACCATTCCCGGCATTAACTCTGATGACAAAGCGTTTATCGAAGGTCTGATGGGCATGAGTTCGGGGGATCTCATTAACGCTCTGCGCGCAGAAGGGACAGGGATACGTGATTTCTACTTTGACTCAGCATTTCGACCGATCCAACTGCCCTATTCACGGATCAATCCGGTGCAGGGCCCCTAAGTCTTACGATCTTGAATGGAGAGAAAGTTAATGAAGGAGACTGAGGACCTCTTGGAGAAAGGGAAGGGGCCGGGGAAATCCCCGGCCCTTCCCGGTTTTGTGATATTTCTCATCGAGGCCTTTCTTTTTACCCAAGTTGCCTCCGCGGTCGATTTCCAGAGTTTCAGAACCTATACTCCCGCACTCTCAAGCGGCGGCGATGCGGGTGCCGGCGGGAGAAGGGATTCCCTGTTTGATACCAAACGGTCGGTTGAGCGATTTCAACAGAGGTCAAGACAGGACAAAGAGAACCGGGTGCGGCAAGAGGAGAAAAACCGCACAGGACAACAGACCCAAGAGGTGGAGCAAAATGTCGTTCAAGAACAGAGGGTGAGTCAAGCCATCGCACAACAAGAGGGGCGGGAGGCCGATTTCATCACGAGCCGCATGGACGGACTCGACCGCTTTAGCATCGATAAGCAGGGGGGAGTTTGGTGGACGCACATTGACCGGCTCGTTGGGGCATGGAATGTTTTTTCACAGGATAATTACGGAAATGCCTCGAGGAGTCATTTAACCCGTTTTCAATATAACGACCTGTTGAATGCCACTGGGATGGAACGGGAGACGGTGGATGCGGCAGGTCGGGTGACCCAAACATCGATTTCAGGAATTGCGTATATGCCGGGGGAGGCCCCCGGAAATTTTCTGGGAGAGAATAAAGAGGCAAGTCGCACGGAAGTGACCACCACATTTCATCCAACGGGAAATCAGACGACAAAAACAGAACTTTATGATTTGGTCTATGCAGAAGACAAGGTTGTTTCCCAGAAGGCAAAAATTACCCCTTTGACGAATCCGAATGTGAATCCACTCCTTCAGGAGACATTCGACATGAACTTTGACGGGGAGGGGAATGTGGCGCATGCCCAGAGCCGGGTCACGGACCTTGTGACAGGGACAGTGACAGAAAGTGTGACAAACAATCAATTTTCAGGGAATCGTTTGACAAGCGGAGTCACAGAGAGCACAACAAAAGACTTTATTAACCGCACATTTTCCCAGCAAACCTCAACGCAAAAGGTTTCTTATGGGGAGAGCGGCATTCAGTCATTTGATGCGAAAGATCTCACAACGACTCGGGCGATGGATGACGCGGGGAATCCGGTGGATGATTATGTCATCACCACAGAAACTACTCAGGAGGTAGGCATCTTTGCCGGAATTCCGGAACCGCTTACGATGACCAGTCGCAGTAAAACAGTGGATCATATTGGATTCCAGACGACCGAGGCGACCCAGACGCAGAAACACCTCCGGGATCGCAATGGAAATCTTTTGGGGGTGACTGCAACAGAAGTAGCGATGACTGCCAATTTTGACCGATCGGTTACCCAGCGCTCGGAAAGCGACATGGCCTTTCAGGTTGTTTTTGATCAGCCGTATCTTACCGGAAGAGAAGAGCGGGGTTTGACAAAGGATCTCATCAATAACCAGGATTCAACGACAACCTCTCATCTTAAGATTCAACTCGATCCGCTCGGGCGCATCTTGGGAGGAACCCGCACGGGAAAAACAGATGCGCGTAATCCGGATGGGAGTATTGTAACCGATTCGACCTTTACGCAATATTTTGACCGGGCGGACAAAGTGAATGCCTTAGGTCTTGTGCGGCAGGAGAGTTCAAGCCGGACGGTCAATCAAGTGAAAGAAACTCTGACAAGCCGGGATGCCTTCGAGGGGTATTCTTCGAGGCGGAGGTGGGGTCTGTATAAACCCGTAAGAACCTATGAGCATAGTGTCACAGAAGAGGAGAGGGCCTATACCCAAAGCCATGATGATGTGAACCGGGTCCTTGGCGCAGAAGAGAAAGTAAAAAGCCGGACCACGACGATCAGGGGAGCCGCTGGGGTCAAGGAGGAGATGGCCGGGGAAACGCTTACAGAAGGAACCGTGGCCTATGCCGTCGGAAAACGGACGAATCAACCCTATGCTACTTCCGCAAGGAATCGGGTGATCAGTCGAGACCCATTCCGCTCTCTTTATACAGAGTCGACTCAGACGACAACCTTTGAGTCGGATGAGAATACCGGACGGGCGATGCGTGGCAAGGGAGTCACAGAAAGCGTTTCCCGCAGGATGCTTCCGGATGGGAGAATCATTGACGGTGTCGTGATGATCCTCGGAAGGACCGAAGAGACGATGGTGGGGCTTGAAAAGGCGAATGGATTCGGGATGGCGTCACGAAACAGCCATACGGAAGTTAGGGATTTGCTGAATGGTCAAGTGACCGATCAGGATGAGTTTTATACGCAGGCTTTAAATGGCGTTGGGAAAATTGAATCAGCGCATGCCCTCTCAAGGAGCCTCACGCAAGATTTAGAGAGAACGGGTCTCTATGAGATGAGGAGTCTTACCGATACAACCTATCGCACGCTTTTAGGAAATGACACGGCTCCCATAGAGAATCGGACCGTAGAAGCTGGCGTCAGCCACATCGACGGCTCCTATCGGGTCGCGGCCCGCCGGGATACTCTCCGGTATGATGATTACGGAAGAATCCTCCCGATTGATGAGGAAAATCCCGGTGCAAGCGGGTACGAATACGTTGATCTTTATGATGTGACGGTACAGCCCCTTCCGGAAAATCTCACTATGCCCGATGAACTCTTTTCAGCGTTTTTTGGATCAGGGGTGAATTCGAGGTAAAGCATGGAAAACATGGAAAAGATGAAAGAAAATAACGTACTCGTTCCATGTCAGGGTCCCACGTTTAAACCGATCCTTCGTGCGATCGCGCTCGTGGTGGTAGAGACCTTTTTGTTTACGCAGATTTCCTGGGCGGCGGCGGGTCCCACCAGTGATCTCAGAAATTCCCGTCTTTTTTCGACCCTCTTTCGTCGTGCTCAGCCTGCCCCCTTCCCCAATGTGATGAAAATTGAAAGGCAGAAAGCGTTTCTCCTTCAGCAGAGGAATCTTATGGTTGAGACGGGGAAGATCGGACGGACCGAAGAGTCTTTTTCAAACGGCCTTTCTCAAACGCTTCTTGGGCAATTAGAAAGCAAGCCTCTCTCAGATTCGCCCGATCCTTCCTTAATTACCTCCACCATGGGCCAGTTTGAGGGGACGGTCGAGACGAAGCTTGCGGAGGCACTCTCTCCATTACAGGATAATCCCTTACAAGGTGATGCTTCCACTCTTTATACCGATATGGCGCTTTCCCCTGGCGGGGTTTGTACCGGAGGTGACTGCAAGACGTTTCAAGCGTTCCGCACAGCAGTAGAAAAATATTTCGGCCAAAAGGATTCTTCTCCGACTTCTGGAAAGAGTCCATTGCTCACCGGAGACAAAGAAGAAGAACTCTCCTTCTCAAAGTACACTCCTCTCAATATCGAAACGTTCCTCGATGCAACCGATACAGTGCTCTCAGGAATCTCTGAGGAGAACCCTTCCTTGCCCAAGGGTCTGGAGCGGGGTGGGCTTGACTCTGTGTTACATGCCGTAGGCCGCGCGGCGATGAAGACCTTCTTGGCAGAGATTGCCGCTTTTAAAGCGGCCGTTGAAGGAAAGGATGAGGAAAAGGAAAGAGGAGGAAAAGGAGGACCTGTCCAGGTGCGGACACCTCTTTCAGTATCCGCCGCATCCGCGACAGAAGATCCTATTGACAACCCCATTTTTGATGATCCCTTCTTTGAGGACGATTTTTCCTTTGAGAATGAAGAATCCTTCACGGGTGATGACCTCCTTGTCGAAGATCCTTCTTATGACGTAGAGGTCTCGTTGGACGACCCCGTTTTTAACGACCCCTTCTTTGACGATAATTACGTACCCCCTGAAGACGATAATGAGTTCGAGCCTTTTAACGATCCCATTATTGAGGATCCCATTCAAGATCCTATTCACGACCCCGTTTTTAACGACCCCTTCTTTGACGATAATTACGTACCCCCTGAAGACGATCATGAGTTCGAGCCTTCCGGCCCACCGCAGATTAGGACCTCTTCGCCTACCACTTCTCATGGAGTGATCCGGGATGAAAATGGGAATGTCATCTCCGACTATACCCGCACACACACCATTGACTGGGCTGTTGTCAATAACCGGCTTATGATTGTCGGCGGGTCCTCCACCACTACCTATACCAATACAGACGGAACGACGGGGACTCACACGGTTTCCTGGCATTATACCTTTGATGAATTTGGGGAGATCAGCGGCAAAGAGAAAACGACCTTTAAGGATGGATGGCTCCCGGAGAAAGGGGAGACGGGGGAATTCGTTTACTACGACCATGTGACGGTCACAGAATTCACAGGGGTCGAGAAGGACGACCAAGGTCGCATTACCCGATTCACCTCTGTCACCTTAAACGGCGATCAGAAAACCACCTATCTCCTTGATGTCCAAGGGTATGATTCGGCCGGTCAGATGTCCGAATGGACAGAGACGACGACCATCGAGGATATCCGGACCGGCGAGAAAATCACTTTTGAGACCCGTGGGAAGGCGACCGGGTTTGATGAACAGGGACGGGCCACCGGCATTGACAAGACAACCCATGTCTTCGCAGAAGGGATGGACCCGGAACAGATTGAGCGGATGACCCCGCAACTCGAAGCCGTGACGAGCGCCTTCTCGAACCTTGTCCAGTTTCTGGTGACGCATCAAGATGAACTGACCGATAGGTCAACGATTGAAGGGAATGCCTATTCAGACGTTGGCATCAGTCCTGCAGAAAAAAAGGAATTAGACCAACTCATCCAGAAGGTCTCTACAGCGATTGAGGGGCTGAAAGGTCTTGGGAATCTTCCCGCGATCCTCGAAACACTCATCACGAACATGGAAAAGACGATCGCAGATCTTGGTGCGAGTTTTGAACATCTCCAGGGCGCGATACCAAATCCTTTTGGCGACGGCCTCTCTTGGAATGGCTACGTCATTGACAAAGAAAAACTCACCAAGTTTATCGACACCTTCAAGCAATTCAAAGAAGTCGTCAAACCAGAATTTCTCACCCGGGATATCGACTACACAGAAACCGACAGCACCCAGAATATCACGTACGATGCGAATAACCAGTGGGCCTCTTATACCGAGACAAAAACCCAAAAAGGGGTTTACAAATTCGCGGATGGAACCACCCGCTATTACGATAGAACCACGACCATCACACAGACGCCCGTCATTGGAGAAAATGGTCTTGTGCGGGATGCAGAGATTAAGATTACAACGACGGTCAAGGACGGCGACACCGATTATAATAGAGTCGATTCTTCCAAGAACATCACCACGACGGTCTTTAACCGCTCTGAAATGACCTACCAGCAGGGTCTTCAGGTCGGGAAGAATTTCTACGACTGGGCAAAGATCACAACCGCACTTCTGCCTCTTTTGGGGGTGACCGATGCAACATTTTCCAATGGGGTCTTGGATGCGCAAACCTTTATCGATGCTTTAGGACTCGGCCTTGACTTAAATCAAATCATTGGAGAATTACCCGAAGGGGTGACTCCGGATCAGATCGACCAGGTTGTCCTTGAATTGGTCGTTGGCTTCGTTTTTGCCATGGTGACCGGCGGGGAACTGAATCAAGGCATGATCAACGCCGCGATGAGTGTGTTCTATCCTGACCCTTCGGGGGTTCACAATGCCGCCGTATTTGATGCAGACGGTAAAATCTTGGCGTTTGTCACGAACATTGCAGACGCCATTTTCTCTCATCTGGGCGACTTTAAAACCGAAGGCCCGCTTCGAAATACCCTCTTTAAACTTTTGAAAGGTGCAGGGGTCCGGGGAAACCTCAATAAGGCCGAGGCCCGGTATCTTCTCTTGGGCTACCATGAAGTGATTGACGACGGTAGCGAGAAGATGAAAGCACATGATGTGAAGATGGAATACAACAACAAGGGAGAGCTGATCAAGTGGAGTGACGGCGTCCATGAGTATGGGCCGGGGACCTTCTTTAAGGATATCCCTGAAATTTATGCACCGTTTATGGTTCTTATGAATTTGATAAACAAGGATGGCGTCAGCTTCTCGCAGCTTCGGGGCTCCCGTGAATTCCGGGAATTCAAAGCGGCGGTCATCGACAAATTCGGAAGTGTGGAGGCGGCGCCTCAGGCCCTCCGGGAATTTATCCAGAAATTTGAAGGGCCTCTGGGCATCCGTCGTGGCGAATCCCATGAGACCGCCCGGCAGAACTGGGTTCGACAATTTAGAGACTATGCCAATCACCTTGATCTTGGAAACACATTGGAGATCGGAAGGTATGATGCCCGCTACACCATCACACGGACCAACTTTAAACGGGATGCTTCCGGTCGGGTCACCGGCTATCACGAAGTCTTGGAAGGGATAGATGAAAAGGGGAATATCAATCCCGATCTCCGGGTCATCCGGGAGGTCTCTCTGAAGTATGGTGCCGATGGAAGGCTCGTCCGAGAAACCTCCGTGAATCTCTATATTTCGAATCCTGAAAAGTGGGACGAGGTGAACGCCCGGCTCGTTGAACTTGACCAAGAGATTGCAGCATTTGAGGCAGATTTCTTTGCCCTCTGCCAGCAAGGGAGTTGTCCTAAACCTTCGGTGGCTCTGTATGAGGATAGGGCAGCCCTCGTGGCTGAGCGGAATGGATTCTCTTCCACCCGGACTACGGTCAGGGATCAGTATCAGTATGATAGCCAGGGAAATGTCACAGGATTCCATGAGGTGACCCGGGATGGGGCGAATAATCCAAATGGAACGAAGGTCGATGAGAGCGAAGTCTCCGGAATCCTGATGGATCCAGTCACAGGAAATATCTTCCGTCAGACAAGGACAATCTCTGTAGAGGACTACAAAGAGCATCACGTTGTCCGTATCGAATATAACAAGCGGTATGACGGACTGGGGAATCTCATCAGCCAAGAGGTTGTTGAAGATGGAAAATATTCGACGGAGGCGTTCCGGTATAACCCCTTCAATCAAATGGTTTGGATTAAGAATCTCGAAGGGATTACCGACAACTTCCGATACGACCTTTCCGGACGTGAAATCGCTTATGACTTCCATCCCTTTAAGGGAGACACCCAACTGGTCCGGGTTCGGAATATCCAGCGGGATGCGTTTGGCTCCATCATTCATCAGGAGTCCTATTCCCGTTATTACAAGGACAAAGACAACAGAGGATGGCAGACGGAAATTCAAGACTTTACGTATGGCGAGAATCACCGGCTTATCGAGCGAAAGACCTTCACAGAGTTTAAAGGGAAATCAGACGGAAAGACAGTGAACTACTATAGGGAATGGAATACGTATGAGTATACGTATGACACTGGAAAACAGATAGAGACGCGCACGAAACACGACACAGCCCAGAACATCAAAAAGAGTTTCTGGCAGAAGCTTTTTAATTTCTTTATCGAGATCATTACCGCGCCTTTTCAAATGATCGGAAAGGTTTGGCGGCTCCTTGGATGGAGAGGGTTGGATAACACCATCCAAAAATACAAAGTCGCCCTCGCCTTTATCATCATTTCGGTTGTCACGATGGGTCTCCTTGCCCCGGCCCTTCTCGGGATCGCCGCTTTTAGCGCCCTTGCCTTTACAAGTTTCGCAAATATCATGCTCTCTGCGCTTATCACCGGTGTGTTTAATAGTCTGTATCTGTTGGCCAATGGGGTGAGTCTTGGAAAGGTTCTTGAGAATTTTGCGAAATACATTGTTATTACCGTGGCGACCTATGGCATTGGTGAGAAGCTCCAAGGTGTCTTCAACGGCATCAGCAATGGAATTAAAAACATTGTCGGCTCAATTCTCAATGGCGCCCTCACTGGAATTAACACGGTCATTCGAGCCATCAGCTTTGTTGTGGAATCGGTGATGAAGGCTATCGGTAGGACGATCGGCGGCCTCGCCAATGCAATCATCAATGGCGCCGTTTCTGTAATTGGACTGGTCACGCGATTCATCAGCTCAGCGGTTGAATGGATCGGGAAAGCCATTCAATGGTTTGGAAAAGACGGAGGAGTGCAGAAGTGGCTTAGCGAGGGAGGAAAATTCATTAAAGGTCTCAAGAATTTTCTCTACAATACCCTAAAAGACCTTGCCTATCAGGCGGTCGCGGAGCAGATCGCTCCCAACCGGCCGCAGGGATTCTTCCAGTGGCTCGGGATGTTTAGTCTCGGCTCGGTCTTTGGGAATGTCTTCCATTCGATTCTTGTCCCTGAACTCCAGCATCTCCTTGAGGTCGGAGATGCTTTTGGTCCCTTCGCCATTTCGCTTTATGCCTTCCAGTTGGCGAACATGTCCGTCATCCGCGATCAAAACGGGAAGCCAATCGGGTGGTCTCTTCAGGGGCTTGTCACGAATTATATCCGGAATGAAACGCTCGGTGCGATCGGGGAACAATTCCGCACCCATGGCGCGATGCGGGGAGGTCTCTCCTTCCTGGAGATGGCCTTTATCTCCGCGGTCCGGAACTTCACCTTCGGGTGGGATATTGGCATCACGGCCGTTCGTGCTTTGGCAAAACTTGCCTACCAACAGATTGCCGGAAAGGGTTCGGAGATCACTTTAGGTGGGATAACAAGAGAAGAAGGTTTCGGAACAGGAACCTTCAAGAATTTCTGGGATGTCCTTCGTGGAAGGGTTCAATCTTTTTATAACCCAGCGAAGAATACCACTGTCGTGTACCAACGGGATGCACAGAAGAATATTACAGAGGTGACGGAGTATCAGGGAAGAGACGTTATCCCAACAAATTTCATTGCGACAGGTGTGTATCGGAGAGACCAGAGTGGAAACCTTCTTCAAATTGAATTTTATAGGCCGATAAAGAATGCGGGAGGAGAAATCATAAGGGATCTCTTCCGCATCCAGATCTTCCATGAGAATAAAGTCGTGGCGGTGGTCGATGTGTTGGGTAAGGATCCGAAGACCGGCGCTTTGCAGGTGATGAAGACCCTCTTTGATCTTTCCGGTAAGAAAACAGGGGTTTACGTGGGGACCTTGGATAAAGTAGAAGGCGGAATTCTCTCATCAGATGCGGCGCGTCGTGCCAACTTTGGGCATGGTTCCGACGGTGTAGCCGTTACGCTCTATAATATTGAAACAGGAAAAGAGGAGTTAACCCTTCCATTTGATTTGAGGGATCATCTTATCCTATCCGGTGAGATGAGGAGCGCCCTAAAGAATATGGGCATCGATGTCGATCAAGTCGAGCCACTCCTTACCTTGGGGAATCTTGACATTCAGCCAACGACCTTCCGCTTTAACGACCCTGGAACCGGCAAGAGCATCACCTTCGACGTGAAGGCCGGTGGGGCCCTTGCGGTTGAACGGTATGCGCAACCGCTTGACCTTGCCTCCGCGACCTCGCAGATTTCGGATTATACGCTTCTTGAGGAGCAGTTCAAGAAACTCGGGATCCAGCCGACGGATGCCTTGGGACTCTACGAAGGAGGTCGTCTTACTGGCGTTCAACTTTTGGCCGGCTCCAATGTCATTTCGGTGACGAATGTTGAACAGGGTTGGAGCCAGTTTATCGGCAATGGTGGGGAACTTACCCAACTCCTTTGGAAGGGTTCCATTTATCAAGGGACCCAAGAGACCCTTGAAATCGGAGGCCATTCTTACGAAGTCGTTCGGTTTAAGTTTGAACGTCTCGATCAACTCAGATTGGATCAAAAGACACTGATTCGGTATCAGGGTAGCGCGGACTTCATCGGCATCCCTTCAGTAGGCCATCTATCAGGCCGTGCGGATCTTTTGTTGGGTAGCGGGACGGGCCTTGTGGCGTGGGAGCCTGTTGAAGGCACCCTCACCTATGAAGGATATGCTACGATGCAGGGGAGCCTCTTTGGCACCGAACCGATGCGCCTTGTCTCTATCTCAGGTTACACCGTGAATCAAAACGGGGACTTGGTCCAGGGAAGCGGTGTTTCTATTCCGGCGATTGGGCCCTATCAAGAAATTAAAGACGCCGTTGCGGTTCTTGCGGGAGGAGGTACCCAGTATTACACGGTCCTTGCGGGTCAATTCCAACTTCTTGCAACCAAAATGAACGATGCATTAGGGAGGGAAATGATCACGAGATACGACGGATTAGGGACTCTCCCGACCGCGACATTGAATTTAGGGACCGGTGCGACAAGCTACGTCCTGAAGTCATGGATGAACGACATTCCGAAAGAAGACTTTGGGAAAATCACAGACACACTTGGATATACCCCAGAAGTCTGGAAGTCAATCGATGCGTCTGGTAAGGTGACTTATCAAGGCTTTAAGCCGACTTCCAGAGAATTTTCCTTTGCGTATGATCCCGCGACGCACACAGGAACCGTCATCGACAACAACGGCGACATGCGCATCTTCGGCAAGAATGCCTCAGGCGAGCCCTTTGATGACATCTTCAAAGCCGGTGCCAAATTTGATGAAACTGGCCGCTTTATCGAAGGCACCCACCTCGACAACTTAACCGGAATTACCACGACCCTCTTCGCCAACGGCGACATGCGCATCTTCGGCAAGAATGCCTCAGGCAAGCCCTTTGATGACATCTTCAAAGCCGGTGCCAAATTTGATGAAACTGGCCGCTTTATCGAAGGCACCCTCTTCGACAAGTTAACCGGAATTACCTACATCTATAAGGAAGGCAAGTTGGTTGACTACCAGAGCCCCTACAAGACCAATTTCGATGCACTCTATAGCCTGGTGGCCCGTCGCAATGGGCTTGAAGTTGCGATCAATCGTTTAGGTACAGAACCTTATTTTGAAACAGAGCGAGATAGGGAGGCATGGGAAAAAGATGGTCTGAAGAGAACGCAACAGATCGAGCAATGGAGACAAGAGAAGCAAACGCTTGAGCCGCAGATTGAGAAAGCGAAAGAGGTGGTCGTCCAAGATCTCATCGGGACCCTCCGAACCGACGGTTACGAGGTTTCAGCCCTCTTTGACAAAGAGGGGCATATCCGATTCGATCTTTTTGAAATCGACGATCACGGATTAAAGCTTACAGTCGGCATCACCTCCGAGAAGATGATCGACGGCCGCAAACAGGTTATCAAGTTGGAAGAGAATGCCATCTTCGGAATCAATTTCCAGACAGGGCAGTATGATATTGCATTCGGGAGAATGTACGTTCAAAATCTGATGATGGATGCCGCCACCTTTACTCCTCCAGCACCGAAGGGATCTGGAATAGAAAAAGGTGGTGGCGAGATGATCGTTACGAACTTCACCAACTACACGGTGGAAAATCTCGGGGATGGAAAATACAACGTCAATGGACAGATTGAAGTCCGAGACTTCGTAAGACTTATTGTCGCGCCGGGCGCTGCGATCAACCTGGCTGGCACTTTGCCCCTTATCATTTTAGGTCGAACATTTACTCCAACGGCCTTTTACGATTCGAAAACGGGACTCGTCCTTTCATCAGAAGTCGACCCCGTTTTTGCGTTGGTGCATGGGACGGATCTTGCGTCTCACAACCGTACCCTCGTCATTCACTATGACAGCCGTCTCAGACCGGACGGAAAGACTCCTGTCGGTGCAGTCGCCGTAGATGCAACGCAAGACGTAATCTACGGGGAGATTTTTGCCTCTCAGCATGTGGATGATGGACTTGCCGCCTCCAACCGTTTCTTCACAGATGCCAATAACCTTATCGCCGCGGGTATCCAAGACGCTTCCCCCTTCCACCTCGCTTTCTATGACAAGGCTACCGGTGAGAAACTGGACGGGCGGGGTCTTCTCCATGCAAGACAGGAGAATCATGAGATCACCGTCAATGTTGAGGTGAACCTTTCAGCAGTGGAACGCCTCCTGCCGGATGCGTTGACCATTGTCGGTGGGAATATCGAGCGGTTTGTGGGGACGCTCCTCGAACGCACTGGTCTCACATATGGAATTATGCCTTTCTTCCAGAGCGGGCTCGCCTTAGAGAAAAAGGGTGACGACCTTGTGGTCGCTTCCCAGGGAAATCAAGCGTTTACTAAAACGGCCATCAGTCAAGAACTTGCAGCGCAAGGGGGTTTTCGCGCAGCGGTTCAGTCC
>Ga0105164_10000569_pt1 | contig 25564 bp, 29 predicted proteins | sample VDWuncwatermetaG_FD_89674 | JGI IMG/M metagenome (GOLD analysis project Ga0105164, IMG submission 89674) | Wastewater microbial communities from Netherlands to study Microbial Dark Matter (Phase II) - VDW unchlorinated drinking water | ecosystem: Environmental > Aquatic > Freshwater > Drinking...
ATGACCATGGTAATCACTCCTTTTACTCCTGCTTAAAAATTAAGCAGAATACGTGAATTACCTGGTCAAAATTCAACCAGCACAATGACCCTTATATGGTCAAAATTAAGTCAGCGGCAACAGTTAAATACCAAAATGGTAGTGCAGACATGGCCGAAGTGAAAAATAGCCAGTCCGTTTTAGTAATCGTAATATCGGCTCTTTTAGCGTAAGCCAAGAACGCAACAAAAATTGTAATGATCCCAGAAACCCCAATTGGCCAAGCTCCCGCGCCCCCGCCACCTGCAAGTTGTGCAAGAAACACCATGAACGTAGTGAACCCCCAAATTACCCATGAAAACACATGAGGCTTAATTGAGCCTCGCATTATCGAGCGGAGGTAGGGGAAAAACGCTATAAAAGTAAGCGCAATGGCAGTGGCACTTAAGAGTGCTTTATACGCCATGATTTTTAGCGGATAGGCAAGAAACTAGTGCCCCGTCGCTTTTAGATCCTCATCTTTTATCACCCAACTGACCACCACTATTCCCGCTTCATACAATAACCACAGCGGCACGGCCAACATAAATTGCGAAATAATATCCGGCGGGGTGAGGATCGCGCCCAGTATGAACGCGCCGACAATCACGTAGGAGCGGGCTTCTCGGAGCTGGGTGAGATTGACAACTTTAGCCCAGGCCAAGGCCACCACGACCACAGGCACTTCAAAGGTTGCGCCAAATGCGATGAACATACCCATGACGAAGCTTAAATATTTGTCGATGTCGGTCATGACGGCGACCCCCGTGGGTGCAGAGGCGGTGACAAAGCCGAAGACCATGGGGAATACGGCAAAGTAGGCAAAGGCCATGCCGCACAAAAATAATAAAAAGCTCACCACAATCAAGGGCAGGATCATGCGCTTTTCGTGCGCCAACATGCCAGGTGCAGCGAACAGCCACATTTGATAAAGGATATAGGGCAGCGAGATTAAAAATGCGACCATCAGTGCCACTTTGAGCGGTACAAAAAATGGAGTGATGACGTCGATAGCGATCATTTGCCCGCCTTGCGGAAGCTTGGCTAACATGGGTTGTGCGAGTAGGGCATACAGATCCGAAGCCCAGGGCAAGAGGCAGAGAAATGTGATGATTAAAGCCGCAAACGAGTGGAGGAGTCGGGTGCGGAGTTCAAGCAGATGGCCGATAAGCGTTTCGTTTGATTTAAGTTTGTCGCCAGTTTCCATGGGTCAAATTTTTATCAATCAAGGGTGAGCGTTTTTTGCACGGGTGCTGCGGATGTCGGGGGAGCCTCTACGGCTGGGGGGCTAGGCGTGCTGGGAGTAACTGCTCGCTTGGGTGCGGCAACTTGTCGCGTAGGCTTGGTTGCTGGTGCAGTAGTTGTGCTTACATCAACCATGGGTGCAACATGAGTAACGGGCACCTCTGGTGTTCCATCGGCTGTTTGAAGGGCGGTCGCCGCTATTATTTTCGGCGCAATTTTTTGCGGAGTAACGGCTTCTGGCTGAACAGCGGCCTCTATCGTGTTAGCGACAGCCTGGTTAATTTGCTGCACCTGCTCCTCAACAGAAATGGTAGTTTGGTTAAGCGCGGCTTGCGTTTGGTCAAACTCTTGTTTGATTTGATGCTGCAAGCGATGCAGTTCTTCCATGTTCATATCGCGCGCGATGTCGTTTTTAACCCCGTTGACATAACGCTGTGCGCGTCCCAACAAATGCCCCAACGTGCGTGCCACTTTGGGTAATTTTTCTGGGCCAATGACAATGAGTGCAACCACCGCCACCACCATCATTTCGGCGAAACTGATTTCAAACATAATTGCGCGAGCAGATTATGCTTTGGTGTGAGTTTTGTCTTTCACTTCACCTTCGATGGTTTGTCCGCCAACTTGCTTGGTCGGTTGAGCCGTCTCGTCTTTCGTCTCATCCTCACTCCGCATTCCTTCTTTGAAGCCTTTTACCGCGCCGCCCAGATCACTGCCCATGTTGCGCAATTTCTTGGTGCCAAAAATCAGGATGATAACCAACAACACCACCAACCAATGCCAAATGCTGAATGAACCCATGATGTTTCTCCTAATTAAAAATACGTTCAAATAAATATTTGAGCGTTAATCGCGTTTCACCATTGGCGGAATATGACCGCCGCCAATGATGTGAATGTGCAGGTGAAATACTTCCTGCCCGCCGCCTTTGCCGGTGTTGATGACGGTTCTGAAGCCGTTAACCAGACCTTGTTCTTTTGCTAACCGAGGTGCGGTCAGCAAAATCTTGCCTAATAATTTTGCATGACTGTCATTGGTGTCGGCCAATGAAGCGATATGCAATTTTGGTATCAACATAAAATGCACGGGTGCGGCTGGCTGGATGTCGTGAAAGGCAAACAACTCATCATCTTCATAAACCTTACGGCAGGGTATTTCTCCACGCACGATTTTGCAAAAAATGCAGTCGCTCACTTGTTGCTCCGTCCAGATTCTTGGGTGTTGGCTACCTTGCGGCTGGCTTTTTCATCTAAGCCGGACACCCCCTCACGTCGCGCGAGTTCTAACAATACATCTTGCGCGCTAAGATTATGTTGCGCCAACAACACCATGCAGTGAAACCACAAATCTGCCATTTCATAAACCAGGTGCTGCGCGTCGCCATTTTTGGCGGCTAGCAATACTTCGGTCGCTTCCTCGCCAATTTTTTTAAGCATGGCATCTTCGCCCTTGCTGAATAATTTGGCAACATACGATTGGGCTGCGGTTTGACCTTGACGCACGGCAATGGTTTCGGTCAATCGCTGCAAAATATCGGCCTGTGATCGTTTCGAGTTCATTACTTTTTATGGTTCTCTTTTGGGTCAATTTCTTTAGGGGAATATATTTCATCAGGGCTTTTGAGCGGTGCTTCTACTTCAACCCAGCGGCCTTTTTTCAGTACGCTAAAAAAACAACTTTCGCGTCCCGTATGACAGGCAATGCCACCGACCTGCGCAACGCGCAGCAGCAGCACATCGTTGTCGCAATCCAGTCGCACTTCCTGCACATGTTGAATGTGGCCGGATTGCTCGCCCTTATGCCACAATTTTTTACGCGAGCGCGACCAGTATACTGCTTCACCTGTTTCTACTGTTTGTTTGAGTGCCTCGCGGTTCATCCACGCCACCATCAGGACGCGACCAGAAGTCGCGTCCTGTGCGATGGCCGGCACCAGCCCATCATCCGACCAATTTACTTTTTTTAACCAAGTTTCATTCATAATCTTACTTCAATACCCTGTTGCGCCATGCACTGCTTGGCTTGTGTGACCGTGTATTCGCCAAAGTGAAAAATGCTGGCGGCCAATACCGCATCTGCCCCGCCTTGTTTAATGCCATCAACCAGATGCTGCAAGTTGCCCACGCCACCACTGGCGATGACTGGAATTTCTACCGCATCAACCACTGCACGGGTGAGCTGCAAATCAAAGCCCATTTTACTGCCGTCTCTATCCATGCTGGTGAGTAAAATCTCACCCGCGCCCAAGTCCTGCATTTTTTGCGCCCACGTTATTGCATCAAGGCCAGTGGCACGGCGTCCGCCGTGGGTGAACACTTCCCAGCGTCCCGCGGAAACCTGTTTTGCATCAATCGCCACTACGATGCATTGTGAGCCATAACGCCCCGCTGCATCAGCCACGAGTTGCGGATTCAATACAGCAGAAGTATTGATACTGACTTTATCCGCCCCTGCATTTAATAGATTCCGCACATCTGCTACCTGACGCACGCCACCCCCTACCGTCAGCGGAATGAAAATTTGCTCGGCCACTTTTTCGATCATGCGGAACAAAATGCCACGATCATCCGAGCTGGCGGTAATGTCCAAAAAAGTTAATTCATCTGCACCCTGCGCGTCATAACGTTGGGCGATTTCTACCGGATCGCCCGCATCACGCAGCTCAATGAAGTTTACGCCTTTGACCACGCGCCCAGCGGTGACATCTAAGCAGGGGATAATGCGTTTAGCCAACATTAATTCCAACTCCTGAAAAAAACGATCACTGTGTTGGCCCCGTCTTCGGCTCCTAGCCGTACTAAATGGTACTGTCTTCGTCGCCTCATCCTTGCCGCACTAAAGGTAGGCAATCCACTGTCCGGCAAGCCGGACGTGGAGTTGACACCCTTGTGCTCCTGTTTTTCAGAAATTGGAATAGGGTAATCCAATTTAATATAGCGGCTTAGAAAGCTGATCAGCTAAATCTTGCGCGGCACGTAGTTCTAAGGTGTTTTCGTAAATGGCGCGACCCGTAATTGCACCGCTGATGCCTTCATCTTGCACCGCGCATAAGGCGCGCACATCATCCAGATTGGTAATGCCGCCGCTGGCAATGACTGGTACAGTAAGTTCTTTGGCGAGTGCGACCGTGGCTGGAATGTTGACCCCGGACATCATGCCGTCGCGCCCAATGTCCGTATAAATAATCGCTTCGATGCCATAACTTTCAAATCGTTTAGCCAAGTCCAGCACATCATGCCCGGTTAATTTTGACCAGCCATCGACTGCCACTTTTCCATCCTTGGCATCTAGGCCGACCATGATATGCCCGGGAAATGCGTCACAGGCCTCATGCAAAAAACCGGGCGTTTTAACCGCCGCCGTGCCGATGATGATGTAGGTGATACCCAGATCAAGATAACGCTCGATGGTTTCTAAATCGCGAATGCCGCCGCCTAGCTGGATAGGAATATCTAAGCCGACCACGTCGATAATGCTGCGCACAGCGGCTTCATTTTTAGGTTTGCCCGCAAACGCACCATTTAAATCGACCAGGTGCAATCGTCGTGCGCCTTGATCTAGCCAATGCTTCGCCATTGCGCCGGGGTCTTCAGAAAATACCGTTGCACCCTCCATCACACCTTGGCGCAAACGAACACAGTGTCCATCTTTTAAATCAATCGCGGGAATAATTAGCATGGCAGTACGATGAGTAGTGGGTAAACGAAAAAATAATGGGTGAGAATAGGTGGTTGGTGAAAATAAAAATAAAGGGGTGGATTACGGGTTCCAATGGACAAAATTTTTCAGCAACATCAGGCCGGCATCCTGGCTCTTCTCGGGATGAAATTGTACGGCAAATAAATTATCACGTGCCACGGCACACACAAATGGTACGGGGTAATCGCTGTTGGCCTGCACTATATTTTTGTCGGTAGGTTGCACATAATAGCTATGCACGAAATAGAAGCGTGCATCCTGCGGAATATCTTTCCACATTGGATGTGCCGCTGCAGTAGTTGTCCGGCGCACTTGATTCCAGCCCATATGTGGCACTTTTAATTTGTTGCCTGCCGCATCACGCAAGGGGTTGGCAAAGCGCACCACCTCGCCGCCTAGCACGCCCAGACCAGTAATGTTACCTTCTGCGCTGTGCTCGAACAACATCTGCAAACCGATACATATGCCTAAAAAGGGTTTGTTGCGTACTGCATCTAACACCGCGTTACGCAAACCACGTTCATCCATCTCGCGTATACAATCTGGCATTGCGCCCTGCCCAGGAAAAACCACACGCCCAGCTTGAGCCACTTCTTGCGGATTGCTGGTGAGCACGACGGATAAGTCCGGTGCAATTTTACGCAAGGATTGTTGCACTGAGCGTAAGTTGCCCATGCCGTAATCAATAACTGCAATGTCTATCATCTGGGGGCTTTAAAAAAACTCAAAGCGCTCAACAAGACAAGGCGCGAACAAAAAATATTGACGCGGATTATGCTTGTTATTATGAGGAAACATTTTTTTGTGAGTAACGCAGCATTGTGACGGAATTTAAGTTTTTATAAGGAGCCTTTGGTCGAAGGGATGATGCCCGCCATGCGTGGATCAACCTCTAGCGCCATACGCAGCGCACGGCCAAACGCTTTGAAGATAGTTTCGGCTTGATGGTGTGCGTTATTGCCTGCCAGATTATCAATGTGCAAAGTGACCAGCGCGTGGTTAACAAAGCCTTGAAAAAATTCATGAAACAAATCGACATCGAACTCACCGATGCTAGAGCGTACAAATTTTACGTTAAACACCAGCCCCGGGCGACCGGAAATATCCAGCACCACGCGGGATAATGCTTCGTCCAATGGCACGTAGGCGTGACCATAACGGCGCAACCCTTTTTTGTCGGCGATGGCCTGATTAAACGCTTGGCCGAGGGTAATACCTATATCCTCGACAGTGTGATGCGCGTCGATATGTAGATCGCCTTTGGCCACGATATCCAGGTCGACCATGCCGTGCCGTGCAATTTGATCCAGCATGTGGTCGAGAAAAGGTAAGCCCGTGTTAAAGGAAGCAATGCCCGTGCCGTCCAGCTCCAGCTTGACGTTGATTTTTGTTTCGAGCGTGTTTCGGGTAATTTGCGCGCTACGCATGATCTTTTCCTGATTAACAACGATAAAATTTAGGTTACAAAAAAACAGTTGGCTGAGGCTTATTTTCCGACTAAAGGCTTTCTTCTAGGCATTCTTGTAATGCTACACTAAAACGCTCATTTTCTTGCGGCGTTCCTACCGTCACACGCAAGCAATCCGCCAACAAGGGATGGCCTGCACTTAAATTTTTTATCAGCACGCCGCGCCGTTTTAAGCCCTCAAAAACCTGGGTCGCCCTAGGTGTGTTAGATGTTGGCAGTACGCGGAATAAAATAAAATTGGCCTCGCTGGTAAAAGGCTGCACATTCTTCATGGCACTTAGCCGCTGTTGCAATTGCATCCGATCTAATTTGATTTGCTCCGCTTGTTGCAATAACACGGCATGGTGCTGTAAAAGCTTGAGTGCCACTTGCTGGGTTAACACGCCAATATTATACGGCAAGCGCAGCTTCTCCAACTGCGTCAGCCACGCCACGCTACCGGCCAAAAACCCGAGGCGCAAACCTGCCATGCCGAGTTTAGAAAAAGTCCGCATCACGAGCAAATTAGGGTAGCGCGCCAGCATCGGAATAAAGCTGGCACGGGTAAAAGCGTAATAGGCTTCATCTATTACCACCAAGCCGGGCGCGGCGGCAATAATCTGCTCGACCGCTGCCGCATCAAATAAATTACCGCTTGGATTATTCGGGTAAGCTAAAAATATCAGCGCGGGCTGATGCTGTTTAATGGCCGTTAGCGTGGCGGGTAAATTCAGCGTGAAATCTGCATTGAGTGGCACGCCTACATATTGCATCCCAGTGGAAGCGGCAATCATTTTATACATCACAAAGGATGGCTCGACGCTCATTAAAGTTTTGCCGGGCTTGGCTGTGGCCATTGTCAGTAACTGAATAATTTCATCTGAACCATTGCCCAACAATATCTGCATAGCAGGGGGCAGGCTAATGACCTCGCGTATGCTGGCTTTGAGTGCGTGCGCCGCTGCGTCGGGATAACGGTTGAGCGGCGCATCGGCGACTAAACGGGCAATTTCATCGCGCAAGGATAGCGGTAGCGCATAGGGATTTTCCATCGCGTCCAGCTTAACCATGCCCGTACTATCCGGCACGGGATACGCATGTAAGGCGAGTATTTCTGGGCGTAGCAATTGTTCGGGAGTCACGGCGGAGCGGGTGGAAGACATAAAATAAGGGGCATACAAAGACCGCCGCATTTTAGCTGAAAATAGGCAGTGGGCTGAATTTTTCTACTGGGATTTTTCTGCTACAGTAGAGTCAATTTTAGATTCGGTCGTGAAATTAGCCTCGAATTTCAACGCTTATTACTTTGTCGGTTAACTAGCCAAAAACTTTAAGCTATATTATTCCAATTCGCGTTAAAAACGATAACTGTGTTGGCATCGTCTTCGGCTCCTAGCCGTACTCAAATGTACTGTCTTCGTCGCCTCATCCTTGCCGCCTTGTTCTCCTTTCTAACGCGAACTGGAATTAATGCTCTACCACAAGCCGGAAGCGCGCCCAATGACAAGCAGCAACACCAAACAACTTCGCGTTTTAATGATCGAATCTTCGGCGGAAGATGCTAAGCGTATCCTGACCAAGCTCGACAGAGGGGGATACGACATTGATCATGTGCGGGTCGATCAAGTTGAAACTTTAAAGATCGCATTGGCAGATTTTGTTTGGGATGTGATTTTATGCAGCCATAATCCACTGGGCTTTGATGGCTTATCTGCGCTGAAAATCGTGCAACAAGCGGGTATTGATTTACCCTGTATATTTTTATCTTATGATTTGTCCGAACAAATTATCCTTGATGCCTTGCGTTTAGGTGCAGATGATTACATTTTTAGTGCCAGCCTGACGTTACTGATTCCTTCGTTAGAGCGCAATTTGCGTGCTGCGCACGTCCGCCGTGAGCATCGCTTAGCGCAGCTTGCTTTGCGAGATAGTCAAACGCAACTTCATTCGTTTATCGCCAATGTACCGGGCATGGCTTACCGGATGTTACGTAAAACGGATGGCAGCTTTTCTTTTCCTTTTGTCAGCGAAGGCAGCTTGCATGTTTTAGGGATTGCGCCGGAAAGTTTGCAGCAAAGCCCGCATTTATTTTTGGGCTTGTTGCATCCAGAAGAGCATGTTTCCTACCATGAAGCGATGCATTATTCGATTCGGACGCTGGCCTTTTGGACTTGGCAGGGGCGTATCGTCACGCCGCATGACGGCACGATAAAATGGATCGAGTTGCGGTGCAGCCCGCGCAAAATGGAACATGGCGAGATATGGTGGGAGGGCATCATATACAACATTACGCAAAGCAAGCTGGCAGAAATTGCAATGCAGCACTCGGAAGCGCAGGTGCGCGAGTTATCGGCACATATTTTAGAAGTGCGAGAACAAGAGCGGCTCAATATTGCCCGCGAAGTGCATGACCAGCTCGGCAACATGCTCACCGCCATCAAGCTGGACGTGGCTTGGTTAAAAAAACGCTTGCCAGCAGATAACGCGCAAGTGACAGAGAAAAGCAAGGACATCGAAAATTTATTGGATAAATGTATCGTGACTACCAATAATATTTCACGTACTTTGCGCCCGAGCGTGTTGGATGCCTTTGGCATCATCGCGGCCGTAGAAGTGGAGGTAAAAGAGTTCGAGCAGCGCACGGGTATACCCTGCGTGTTTAATTTTATGGATGTGGGCGAAAAAATAAGCCCGGATATTTCCATTACCTTATTTCGCATCTTGCAAGAGGCTTTGTCCAATAGCATGAAGTATGCGCAAGCCAGCCAAATTAAGGTCACGATCAACAATACGCGCCATTCGATCGACCTGGTTATTGAAGACAATGGGCAGGGATTTAGCGAAGAGGATATGCAAAAACCGCGCTCATTTGGATTGCGCGGTATCAAGGAACGCGTCGCCCACATCGGTGGCGAGGTGCGAATTAAAACATCACGCGGACAAGGGGCAGCCATCATGATTTATGTTTCGCGCCAAATTCCAGAAATGGATGCCTACAAACAGCACACACTCTGGCCAGATATGCATGCAGCCAAAATGTCACCCCCAATACCCAAGGAAATACCATGATTAATATACTGGCCGTGGATGATCACGTTTTAATCCGCAAAGGCATGAAGCAAATTTTAGAAGACACGCATGATTTGCGTGTGACGGGTGAAGCCGAAAACGGCATGCAAGCTTTGAAAATGGTGCAGGCAGGCACGTATGACCTAGTCTTGCTGGATATTAACTTGCCGGATAAAAATGGGATTGAAGTGCTACAGCAAATTAAAATTTATCAGCCGCGTTTGCCCATCTTAATTTTAAGCACTTATGCCGAAGATCAATACGCCCTGCGCTCTATTAAAAGTGGCGCGGCGGGGTATTTAAATAAACGCAGCGCACCCGATCAATTGGTGGTCGCGATACGCCAAGTGGCGGCAGGTAAAAAATACATTAGCAAAGAATTGGCCGAACAGCTTGCCGATGGCTTGTCAGAGGGGTATCAAGACCTATTGCACCAGACCCTGTCTAACCGCGAATACCAGACACTATGTCTGCTTGCATCAGGCAAAAAATTAAGCGAGATGGCGGAAATTATGTCGCTCAGCACCAAAACCGTCAGTGAATATCGCGCCCGCCTACTGGCCAAAATGAAACTTAAAAACAATGCCGAGGCAATTCAGTATGCGATTAACAATCACCTCATTTCTTAGAGATGATAGGTCGGTAATGCGATGAGGGGGTGGGGTGTTTTACCTCAAATCATCCATTGGGAAGAGTGCGCCTAAAAACCCCCTCTGACTCCCCCTTGTCAGGGGGAGAATTGAACCAGCTCCTCCCCTGACAAGGGGAGGTTGGGAGGGGTTTAGAACCCACAGATGATCCTCATTCAATTTGGCGCACTAAAGCGGCATTGATTTAAGTTTGTTCTGGGTGCTGTAAATTGCATAATTTGCGGTGTTTGAAATGTGACTTTTTGACGGGTGATAATTTTGACTAAACCGACCGACGCTGCCTCTGCCACTGCACCCAACAAAGAATCTTCTCCTTGGTCCGCACTGATCCGAGACTTGCTCAAGCAACTGGAAATCCCGCATAAAGGCATTACCCTTTCGCGCAAAAAAGAGGGCGTGGAAACGGTGCTTACCAAGTTTGCGAATAAACCGGATGAGCTGCACGAAAAGTTGCGTGGCTTAATACGCTCTTGGTCGAGTGCGCCCACTTCTTCTGCCGCGTCCACCGCCGCTGTTGTTCCTGCTCCTGCTTTGGATCTTGCCTCATCTAGTACGGCTGAATTGGTGGTCACGGCCAGTGCGTTGAACGTCACCGAAACAGACATCAATTTATCCGCACAATTGCGCGGATTACTGGCGCAAACATTAGAAAGCTTGCTGCATTCACAGCCCGAATTTACGGGCGAAATTCAGGTTTTGGTGCAGCAAGTGCGCGCCACCCTCAGCCCCGATCAGCTTACTCAGCTGGCGAAACAATTGCGCCAATTTTGGCTTAAGCTGGAACTGCGCGGCGGGGATACGCTAAAAATTCAAGAAGGTTTGCTGCGCTTGCTACGTCTGTTGGTCGGTAACGTCGGGGATTTGGTGGCGGAAGATGAATGGTTGCACGGCCAGATTGCCGCGTTAAAAGAAATTATCGATCAACCGCCAGACAAACGCATGATTGCCGATGCAGAGCGGAACCTACGCGATGCGGTAATCAAGCAGGGCTTACTCAAGCACAGTTTGACGGACGCTAAATCCACGCTAAAAAGTTTGATGACCACCTTTATTGATCGTCTAGGAGAGCTAACCGAGAGCACCAGCGAATACCACACCAAAATTGACAATTACAGTACTCAAATTGGTGGCACGGATAATTTAACCGAGCTGAGTCACATCCTGAACGACATCATGTATGACACGCAGGTGATTCAAGCCAGTGCGTTGCGCTCGCACGAAGAATTGCTGCACACGCGCAAACAAGCGCACGATGCCGAAGAGCGCGTGCATGCGTTGGAGCATGAGTTGGGGCAGGTCAGCGAATTGGTATATCAAGACCAACTCACCGGCGCGCTTAATCGGCGCGGCTTGGACGAGTTGTTGACCCGTGAAACCAATCGCGCCGATCGGCAGCAATCTCCTTTAAGTGTCGCGCTGTTGGATATTGATAACTTTAAGCAACTGAACGACAACCTCGGTCACCAGGCGGGCGACCAGGCTTTAATTCATATCACCAAAATTATCAGGGAAACCTTGCGCCCCACGGACGCAGTTGCCCGTTATGGCGGCGAAGAGTTTTTAATTATTTTGGCAGATACCAAGTTGAATGATGCGGTGGACATCATCACCCGTTTGCAACGCGAGCTGACCAAGAAATTTTTCTTGCATGAGAATAATCGACTGCTTATTACCTTCAGCGCGGGTATTGCCCTGCGTCATTACCAAGAAGACGCTGCAGAAGTGGTGCGGCGTGCCGATACTGCCATGTATCAGGTAAAAAAGTCCGGCAAAAATCGCGTGCTGGCGGCGGAGTAGTTGTGTTTCTCGCGCAGCATCAATGCATCTGCTTAACCTCGAACGATGCACCAAAGGTAGGCAATTCTCTAAGCTCTGCGAGCTTGAGAAGTTGACACCACCTCAAAAAATTTTCGGCACATCCTACGACACAGCTTGAAATTGCAGTGGAATAAGTACACCAATCTTGCAGTGTCAGATACCGCTCAAGGGATGCAGCGCAAGGCAAGCTTCAGCGAGGAAGCGGAGTTGATTCAGATGTCTGCCGCTTCGCGCCCCCGCATTCCGTGCTGGAAGCTAATGTAGCGATGTGTCCTGCAGCAGTTTGTGGCACGTAAGATTAAAGTTTTCCAAACCCCACCCGATAACTTGGCTTAACAGCGGTTGATTTCTCCCTTACCAGGGCAACCAAAGTGAAGGGCAACAGTGCCCCAGCAAGCTAAACCAGCAAGTCAACCAAGTTAAAGGAGAATTAAAATGCCTCAATTTATTAATACCAATATCGCGTCGCTTAATTCACAGCGCAATTTGAATCAATCACAAAGCGCGTTAGCGACTTCTCTACAACGGCTGTCTTCCGGCTTACGTATTAACAGCGCGAAAGATGATGCGGCGGGTATGGCAATTTCGGATCGTATGACTTCGCAAATTCGCGGGCTGAATCAAGCCGCACGTAATGCGAACGATGGTATTTCACTGGCGCAAACTGCTGAAGGCGCGCTCAGCGAAGTTAACAACAACTTGCAGCGTATCCGTGAACTGGCCATACAGTCAGCCAACTCTACCAATAGTATTTCGGATCGTGCCTCGCTCGACGCAGAAGCATCGCAGCTCATTGCAGAAATTACGCGTGTGGCCAGCCAGACCAGTTTTAACGGATTGAATTTGTTGGACGGCACGTTTGTCAGCCAGTCGTTTCAAGTCGGCGCAAATGCGAATCAGACAATTTCGGTTAGCTCGATTGCCGATGCACGCGCCACCGGTTTGGGTAGCAATACCTTGCTGGCAGCGGGTACGGTGATGGGCACGACCAAAGCCGCGGGGACAGATTTAACAGGCGGTAACACTATCGCGGTAGAAGCGGCCTTGACCGTTACCACGGCCAATGGTGGCACGAGTGCTGCGTTTGGTTACGCCGCCTTGGCGGATGCTAAAGCCATTGCGGCCGCAATCAATAGCAATGCCTCAACAGTCGGGGTGAATGCGACAGCCACGAACAGTGCAACATTAAGCGGTTTGTCTGCGGCGGGCACGGTCAGCTTTACGTTGGGCGGCACGGCAACAGCGGCGATCTCTGCCGCAGTGACTGACCCGACTGACCTGACCGCCTTGGTTGGTGCCATTAACGGCGCGTCGGGTTCCACTGGGATTACCGCCACTTTCACCAGCATGACTGCGAAAAACAGCATCACGCTGACCAGCTCAGACGGCAGCGATATCAGTATTTTGAATTACGCCAATACTTCAGCAGTAGTGGGCGATACCCTCTCTTTTTCGGGCGTAACTTTGACCGAAGGCGGTAATGATTCGTCCTTGAAAGTGGGATCCGTTTCTTTAAGCAGCAGCAAGGGAGCGATCACGTTGGCAGGGCAAAATGCAGATGTGTTTAATACCGGCACCAGCACTTTTGCATCGCTGGCGGGCATTAGTTTGTCCGGCTCTAACGGCGCGAATGCACAGCTTGCGATTGCGGTGGTGGATGCGGCTTTGGGTCAGATCAACGTGTCACGCGGCGATTTGGGCGCGTATCAAAACCGCTTCAGCTCGGCCATTACCAACCTGCAAACCACCGCAGAGAACGTGTCGGCTGCGCGTAGCCGGATTCAAGATGCCGATTTTGCGCAAGAGACAGCCGCGCTCACCCGTGCCCAGATTCTGCAACAAGCAGGTACGGCGATGTTGGCGCAGGCGAATTCGCTGCCCAATGGTGTGATGGCGTTGTTGAGATAATTCCAATCCCTGATAGAAAGGATCACTGTGTTGGCATCGTCTTTGGCTCCTAGCCGTACTCAACTGTACTGTCTTCGTCGCCGCATCCTCGCCGCCTTGTGCTCCTTTTATCAGAAAATGGAATGCGTTAGTTGACGTAACAACCTGGCCGAGAATTTCTCGGTCGGGGATTCACCCGAAGCGCTTTGCGCAAGCAGCGTTGAAGGAGATACGAAGGAGGGCATCATGCTCACCCAGAATATAAATGGTCAGCAGGTAAACAATGCGGCCACACAGATAAAACCGAGCAGTGCAAATGTTGCTGCTGCCGTCTTTTCATCCGCGCAGGTATTGCAGGCTGCCGCTAAAAGTGTCGTGCCGCCTGTGCAGCTAGGCGTGATGGTGGATGCGGCTAACAAGGCGATGGAGAAGGTAGATTCCAATCTGGAATTTAGCATTGATGACAGCACCAACCGAACGGTGGTGAAGGTGGTGGAGTCGCGCACGGGGGAAACAATTATGCAATTTCCCACCGAAGAAATGTTAAATATCACCAAGGCCATCGACCGCATACAGCAAGGTTGGCTGTTGAAAAAAACCGTTTAATTAGGAGCGCGTATTATGGCAACGTCCGTAGTGAGTTCTAACTTGGATGTCGGTAGCATTGTCAGCCAATTGATGGCGGTGGAGCGCAAACCGGTTAACGTGCTTAAGCTTAAAGAAGCCAATTTTCAGGCCAAACTGTCGGCGTTTGGTAGCATCAAGGGCGCGGTCGGCAGCTTTCAAAATGTGCTGGCGAGTTTGAGTAACGCGGCAAAATTTCAATCGCTCAAAGCCACGCCAGCAGACGGCACCGTGTTTGCCGCGTCCGCTTCATCAATTGCGGCAGCGGGGACTTATTCGCTAGAGGTGAGTAAGTTGGCGCAGGCACAAAAAATGGTGACCACAGGCCAGGCTAGCAGTACCACCACTATCGGCAACGGCACACTGACGTTTGATTTTGGCAGCATTGCTGGTGGCGCGTTAGGGGTTGATGGAAAATACACGGGTGCTACTTTCACCGCCAATGGTAACGGCGCAAAAACCGTGACCATTGATGCTAATAATAATTCTTTGCAGGGCATACGCGATGCTATCAACGCCGCAAAAGTGGGGGTCACCGCCACCATCATCAATGATGGCGGCACTTCGCCTTATCGGCTGGCATTGTCGTCGGACAATGTGGGCGCAAGCAACAGCATTAAAATCAGCGTGGCGGGCGATGCCGCGTTGGCAAATCTGCTGGGACACAACCCCGCTGCGACGCAAAATTTAAGCGAAACAGCCGCTGCACAAAACGCCGAATTTAAGGTCGATGGCGTGGCCATTAGCAAGGCTTCTAATACGGTGAGCGATGTGATTCAGGGGGTGACTCTGACCTTGCAAAAAATCACCACCAGCCCGACCAGCTTAGTGGTGGCACGTGATACGGCCACCACTAAGTCTTCCATAGAAAGTTTTGTAAAAGCGTTTAATGATTTAAACAAAGCGTTGAAAGAATCTTCCGCATACAACTCGGCCACCCAGCAGGGCGCGATTTTGCAGGGCGATGCCACCATTCGTACTTTGCAAACACAAATGCGTGCGGTGTTGAATACGGCTATTAGTCATACCGATGGCGCACTGACCACGCTGTCGCAAATCGGTGTCGCGTTTCTAAAAGATGGCACCTTGTCTTTAGATAGCGCGAAGCTGAATATAGCCATCAATAATAATTTCAGCGACATCGCCAATTTATTTGCGGCAGTGGGCAAGGCCTCCGACAGCTTGGTGAATTTCACCTCCGCTGCCAGCGGCACGCGCCCCGGTAGCTACACCGCCAACATTACCCAGCTCGCGACGCAAGGCGTGCTGTCGGGTAATGCCGCCGCAGGGCTGGACATTACCGCAGGCAGTAACGACACCCTGCAAGTGACGGTGAATAATATTTTAACCACCGTTACTTTATCTGCCGCCACGTATACGGCGGCGACGTTGGCGGCAGAGGTGCAATCTAAAATAAATGGTGCGAGCGTGTTTAAAGAATCGGGTTTGGCTGTAACCGTCACGCACAATGCGGGTGTTTTTAGCATCAACTCGAATAGTTATGGCGCATCTTCCGCTGTATCGGTAGCAGGCAACGGCGCACTTAATTTGCTGGGTGCGACCCCGGTTGTCACAGCCGGTGTGGATGTGGCGGGCACGCTTAACGGTCAGCCCGCAACCGGCGCAGGACAATCGCTGGTGGCAAATACAGGCGATGCGGCGGGGCTTAAAATTTTGGTGGTGGGGGGTGCGCTGGGTGCGCGGGGCAATGTTTATTACTCGCAGGGTTACGCTCACGCACTCAACATATTGGCTGACAGTCTTTTAGCCAATGATGGCGCATTGTCGGGACGCACCAACGGCCTTAACAGCAGCATTAAAGATATTGCCAAGCAGCGCGACACCTTGGAAGCTCGCTTGGGTAATTTAGAAGCACGTTACCGCAAACAATTTTCCGCACTCGACACCATGTTAGGCAACATGAATCAAACCAGCACTTATTTGACCCAGCAATTGGCCAGCTTACAAAATCTTAAATAATCTTTTAAGACCCTTCTAAAAATAATTAATTGGAGAAAATCATGAACGCTAACGCCGCACTCAAAACTTATACCAATGTCGGACTCGAATCGAGTGTCTCAGGTGCTGATCCACACAAGCTTATTTTGATGCTGTACCAAGGCGCGATTTTGGCGATTGCCTTGGCTAAAAATCAAATACGGCGCAATGAAATTGCCGCCAAAGGCGCATCTATCAGCAAAGCGATCATGATTATTGATGAGGGATTAAAAGCCAGTCTCGATAAAAATGTAGGCGGTGGGTTAGCGCAAAATCTGTCGGCTTTGTACGACTATATGAACCAGCGTTTGCTGATTGCTAATCTAAAAAATGATATTCGTGTGCTGGATGAAGTGAGCAATTTATTAACCGACCTGAGGGGCGCGTGGGAAAGCATCGGTCAAACAGCCTTACCTTTAGAAAATGTGCTTCCGATGCCTGCGCGCATGCCAGACGTAGCGATGCCACAATTTTCCACCTCCAAATTTTCTTCGCAGGCCGCGTCCCCCCTTACTTATGGAAAAATGTAAATCATGGCCTCTACTATTGAAGATTACGAGTACCTGTTTTCGCTCACCACGCAAATGCGTATCTCCGCCGCACAAGGGAAGTGGGATCAGCTTATCGCCCTAGAAGCGCAGTGCAAAGAACGCATCAGCACGATGCAACAACATGTGGAAGCGCCGGTTGATGAAGGCACGCGCAAGCGCAAGGCCGAGTTAATTAGAAAAATATTATCAGATGATGCCGAAATTCGTAATTACACCATGCCGTGGATGGCGCAATTGCAACTCAGCATACAGGGCAGTTGGCAGGAGGGTCGCTTGCAAAAAACCTATTCGGGTGTCGACAGGCGCGCGGGATAATCTATGAAGCGCGGAGAAATCCCCGCTAATTCTTCGACTGCAAAAATCAAACCCAGTTAATGTAATGCTGGATAGAGATTGCAGAGACCAACATGCCAAAGCAAAACGCGATTCAATTAAAAATAGAATATTTTTCTGGCTCAGACGAAAGCAAATTTCGTATTTATGCGGAGCAAGAAAAGAAATTTATTTTGCAGAGCATTCAAAAAAAGAATGCGCGTGTGGCAATATATTACGACCTCAGCAACCGCTTTATATTGACCACCTTGCTGCAAGTGACCGAGCATGGGATATGGTTGGACGTGGGGCCTGACAGCGCAGAAAATGAAAAAATATTACGCAATAGCGCGCTTATTTTTGTCAGCTCTAACCAGCAAGTCAAAGTGCAGTTTTCTGCACATAAAGTGGCGGATGTTATGTTTCAAGGAAATCCCGCCTTCTTTCTGCCCCTGCCAGAATATTTATTGCGTATTCAAAGACGCGAACATTTTCGCCTAAGCTTACCCGTTAACACCCCTGTGGTGTGCCTCATTCCTATTCCCGCGGCACAGCCCGACAAACCGCAAGTACGTGAAATCGCGGTCATCAACATTAGTGTCGGCGGCATCGCCTTGTTGTGCGATGACAATGAAATTAAATTTCAACCCGGCAATATTTTTCATCGCTGCAAAATTTCTCTAGCGCATTTTGGCCTGCTAGAAGTCGCCATCGAAGTGCGCGACAACGTCAGATTTGAATTGCCATTCGGCATGGTGAAAAAAATGGTGGGGTGCAAATTTATATTTGGTGATAATCAAGCTGGCGTATTGCTGCAGAAGTATATTAATTATTTGCAAGTCTTGAGTAACGCAGAGCGGGCTTAAACCCAAATAATTCTACGACCCGCCCTTAGCCTGTGCAGGAACGACAGGGTTTAATGAATTATTTGAGTTAAAGCGGCAGGAACGCGAACTATTAGAGGTGCCCTTGAGGATGAATGTTGTAAAAACTAGGCCGCGACGATATGAAAATCAGTCACCTTGGCGATAGGACGTACCTGATTATTTTCGCGCTTCATTTCAACAATGCCGTAGTTCGACATGGTTTTTAGTGTGCGAGAAAGGTTGCTTGGTTTGCGTCCCGTCATTGCTGCTAAAGATGAAATGGACGCTGGCTTTGAATCTTTAATAACGTGAAGCAAGGCACGATTGTCATCGCTTAACACTTCAGCCAAGGATTTCATGGAGGTAAACCATATTTTTGGCTCACCGGGTTTCGGTTTATATTCACCCTTAGCGATTGCGTAGATGCGCTCGCGAATTCTCTCTTGCGGCATAATGCCAATGACGATACTTTTCATTTTTCCTTTTCCTTTTCCTTCAATTTCAGTACGCTATCTACGTCAGCGAAAAAATCACTGAGTAGCTGGTACGCATTTTTAAACGTATATGCGATGCCTCGGTCGGCAACATGTCGATGTTTATGGTCATAGGCCGAGACCTGTCCGCCGTACTTGTATTTCCCCGAAGGCCTTGCAGCATGGGCATTGTCGTACCCCATAATCCGATTGCTCTCTTGGTCGTGTAGGGTTAAAGAATATCGGATGCCGTGTGGTATTTCATCGGTTGGATCAACGCGCCATGCGTGAATTTATACCCAGAACCCATGCTCCTGCTGAACAATACTTCCGCTCAATTCGAGCAGCGTTTCGATACCCTGATTAGTTTGCATGAGATAGTATATCAGCAGATGATAGAGTGCCTATGCAAATAAGCGGGTGTGATTTCAGGCACGTATGGTAAAAATCTTAGCAATGAGTTCACTGCGGCGGCGAATATGCATTTTTTCAAATACATCGCGCAAGTGATCTTTAACGGTCTGCTCGGTGATATGTAGATCTATCGCAATTTCACGATTGGATCGTCCGTGAGCAGTAGAAAGTGCGATTTCCCGCTGCCGCTTGGTTAAGCCAAATTGCGCTAGCTTAGATTGCATACCCTCTCTTACCGGAAGCAGTTCCAGATAAATTGTTTTGCCTAACTTGCCGCAAATTGACTGCACACGAACACGGTAACGCCCCGTTTCTGACTGAAAATATACCGAATTGGTAGCCAGCCCTAGGGCGGGAATTGCACTCGCTGGTCTACCATTGAGTGCCCGTCGCGCCTCCGCATTGATATGCGACACTTGCCCATCCTCCCCAATCATAATCACGCCTTGGCCGCACTCTGTGCTGATAGTTTGCGCCAAATTCACGTTATGCAATGCCTGTGAAAAATGCGGGATCAGCAGGCGGACAAACTCCATCTCGTGCGCCGAAAATGGGCGGTCATGCCGCTGGCGATGAAACCCAGCTAAGGCCACTGCATCGCCCTGCATCCCCAAGTAGCTACCAATAATATGCAAGCAGGGAATGGTCGATAAAAAATCTACATAAAACGCTGAGTTTTTCAAAGCGGGCGTGGTGACCAAATCAGTATTTTGCACCGCGCCATTGACTGTTCCATCCCAGTGCATTACCAGCGGATCGAGATCGGCATAATGCTCGATCCAAGTCAGCGCTTGGGTCAGCGTGCAGTGATAGGTGATTGGACCGGGGTATTCAAAAGCCTGGGTGGCAGGCGTAATCGGCAACAAAACCGCGCTGCTAATGCCGATGAGCTTATCCAACCGCTCGCACAGCACTAGGAAAGTGGTGGCTCTATCTGGGAACGCGTGCGCCATCTCCGCGACGATGTCGAGCATGGCTTGATAATCTTTGTTGGAAAGAGACATGGGGGTGTTCACTCCATAGTGCAGGGCTGCTGCACCTAATTACCATCAATTCTTAAATATTGTCAATAGAAAAATATTGCCGTTTTCTATGTCCGTGTTGCATTAAAAATATCTGGGGGCGCGCAATGAAAATCCTACTTTCGTGGGATAGGATTTTTTCCATAAACCCGTAAGCTGGCATTGGGTCGCACCATAGGTACGCCACACATTAGTCGTTTGATGGCTTAGGGAAGTGCTGATTTATTCGGTTTTGTCATTCCCGCGAAGGCGGGAATCCAGTTAAATCAAGCGGCTAGATTCCCGCCTTCGCGGGAATGACGAATAAATCAGTGCTTCCTTAACTCTTAAGGTGAAAATTAATGAACACCCTGAAAAACATCTTGCTGAAACTGCGTTTAGTCTTGTTGGCAGTTGTAATGGTCGGTATTTATGGTTGTGGCGGGGGGGGTAGCACTACTCCCGCTGGCGGCTCATCCGGCATAAGCGGCACGGCCGCAACGGGCGCGCCGTTAGCGGGGGCGATGGTGACTGTGACAGGTGCCAACGGTGTCACAGCAACCACAACTACAAGCGCAAACGGAACATATTCCGTGAACGGCACATTCACTTATCCAGTGCTACTCAAAGTTACCCAGACTGCGCCCGCAATCACTTTGTATTCCGCCGCAACCGCAGCAGGCACAGCCAACATCACGCCGCTAACCAACTTGGCATTGATGCTGAACGCAGCTTTGCCGGACAATTTATCTACGATCGAAAACACTTGGGTTGCGACCTATGCAGCAATGTTGACACAAGCCAACATGCGGGCGGCGCAGGCCACCGTCAATGCAAATTTCTCAGCGCAGATGACTTCTGCCGGATTGACCCCTACCACTTATGATTTTCTGACCGCGACCTTTACCGCAAATGGCGCGGGCATAGATTTAGTGATGGACGGCTTGCGTTTCACTTTTGACCATGCTGCGGGCACTTTTTCAATTACACTTCCTGATACTACGCCAGTTCTTTTTAACGCAGCGATTAGCACGGCAGGAATGAATATTGGTGGGCTACCCGCACCCACGGGTGTCCAGGCAGTAGCGGGCAATCATCAAGTGACCATCAGTTGGAATCCCGTTGCTGGCGCGACTGCGTACAATCTTTATATGGCAACAACAGCAAATGTGCCAAAAAATCCAGCCATCATGCACCACTCAACCACGGCCACTTCGATTACGCCGCATACCGACCTGATCAATGGCACTCCTTACTACTTCATGGTGACCGCACTGAATGCGACAGGCGAAAGCGTAGCCTCGGCAGAGGTTTCGGCTACCCCGACTGCACCAGCCGCTGCTATCGCCCATACGTTTAGTTATTTCAAAAGAAACGGCACAACAACACCGCAAACCGCGACTCTTTTAACCGACGGAACCCTTAATATCGACGGCAAAGTTATCACGGGTGTCAATTATTCTGTGGTGGGTACTTGCCTTTCTGGTGGTAACGGGACAACTCTTACAGCATGTTTTAGTCCGCCTGATGCCCCCCACACGATGCTGCTCTGTGGCCCAGATCCAACGACTGCGGCTGCGGGCACATTGCTTTATGTGCTGTTTGATTCTCCCGACACAAATAGGGTCAGTAGTACCTCAGCCGCCCTGCTAAATGCATTGCAAAGCGAGACAAATTTTCTGGGCACTGGTGTGTACACCAATTGTTCAGGGTCATTTTCTACATCTTGGATTCGTAATTTTCCGAATACAAATTACTACTTATGGCCAAATGTTATTACGACTTACACCAGTGCCTTTGTTTCCAATCTGTTATCTGGCGCGGTTATTTATAGCACGCCCACTGCGGGCAATAACTATAACCAGTACGTTGCAGTCAGGGTGTCGGGAACAGTTTTTGAGGTGTGGCATTAAGTTTGATCAGGTTCACAGGGTGATTTTCCAACCCGCCTAGGGCGAATGAACTGTAGGTGTTATTCGCCGGATGTTTCAATTTAGTAAAAGGCACTTCGCTTAACTTAACGATTTCTTATAGAAGGAGAAAAATAATGAACACCCTGAAAAACATCTTGCTGAAACTACGTTTTGTTTTATTAACAGCCATCCTGCTCACTGTCTACGGTTGCGGGGGGGGGGAGTAGCACTACTCCCGCTGCGGGCGCATCCACCATCAGCGGCACGGCTGCAGCAGGCGCGCCGATTATCGGCACGGTCACCGTCAAAGATAGCTCGATTCCGTTCAAGACCAAAACTGTTGCCATCGCCGCCGATGGCAAATACACCATAGACGTGAGCGGCATGACTGCGCCATTTATGCTGAATGCCGCTGGCACGGTGGGCGGCACGACTTACAACCTGCATTCTGTAGCCGTCTCCACCGATATCAACGGCAACATTAACATCACCCCGCTGACCGACTTGATTGTCGCCAACGTGGCCGGACAAATTGCCAGCACTTATTTTGCGGCGGGTGATTTCAGCGGCGTTACCGCAGCCGAATTGGCCGCGCAGGAGACCGCCTTGCAAGCGCGGCTACAAAGTGTTCTCACGGCTGTAGGCGTAGCCGATGCGATCGACTTGCTGCGCGCTTCGTTCGCCATCGATCATACCGGGCTGGATGCCGCGCTGGATGTGTTGCGCGTCGATATCGTTGGCGGCACCGCGACCATTACCAATATCATCAGTAATCAACAAACCACTGACGATATTGCCAGCAAGACGGATGCCGTAGTTGTCGTTGGTGCAACAGGTGTCGCTTCAGGGCTGACCGAGTTTCAGCAAATCGTTGCCGGGTTTAATACCTTTGCCGGCTTTTTCGCAACGGGGTTACCGGCATTCGACAATGCCAATCTGAACGCCCTGTTTGACACCAATTTTTTATTTGAAGGGCAAAATACTGCAGAATTTTTATCCGAAATTACAACTGATCCGGCGATAGTGGGTGTTCAATTTACCAATATCTCGCTGGTGCCGGGTTCTATGATCCCGGTCGGTACACCCACCACCGCCAAAGTTGTTTTTACCGTGATTCAAGGCGGAGGTAATGGCTTCCCGATTGAATTCACCGTGAATAAAGTAGGCACGGCGTGGAAGATGGCGGGTGATCAACGCATTACACAAGCCAATGCAGAGTCTTTTGCGCGGCTGCAAGATGTCTCTATCGATAACGTGCTGCAGACCAATTATATCGACACGGGTTTGACATTTGTAATCCAAGCACCAACAGAGACAGGGCTGAACTCAATCGGCGCAATTGTGCCCGCAACTACGATCCCTGGTGTCATCTACTACGCCATTGTCACCGGCGCGGGCTTGCCAGACAGCGGCGCCTTGTATGTCGGCAACGATGCCTTGGCTCAAGCTGGTAACAGTTTTCGCGCAACCTCGGCATCTCCACTTGGCTATGCTGGCAATGACACGCCGTCATTAAATAACTTCGGGCACAACCAATACCCGCTGACGGATTCGGTGATAGGCGCACTGGCCGACAACGAAATTTATACGATTAAAATCTGTCATGACAATGAGACGGTTACGCTGGCATTGAATGCGACAGTAACGCCAGCCGTGGGAGCTACTGCTTGCCAAGCGGGGGCCAATACGGTGGCGACCAGTGACGACGTGCTGTTGGCAACTTATACCAGCAACGCCGGTAAACGGCCTTATTTGCGTACCGAACTGACAGTCGCCTCATTCGCCGCAGTCACCGCGCCGAGCAAAACCGCGTTGACCGCTTTTGCCAATGCAGGTGGAACCATCACCGTGAGCTGGACACTGCCCACCGCAACGCTGGGAGCTAAGTCTGAGGGCTTGCATTATTTCAGGAGCGGCAGTACAGGCTCGGATAACACGGATGTTAATCTGCTCGCGACCGCAACCAGCACACCGCTGACCATGTTGAGCTTGGCCGATACTAACCTCGGCACACTATGTGCCAACGGCTTCAATCTTAGAATCGACGACATTTTTGGCCGCGAGTTGACGACGATCTATAACGGGGATCAAGGTCAAGTTTGTCTTGGTGGCTGAAGATGGGCGCATAAAAAACCCCCGCAATGCAGGGGTTTTTTATTTCAGCGGAAGCTAGAATAGTCGCGCTGGATCACAGTGCACTATTAGGAGGTCATTATGCAGATCAATATCGAAGAGCTATCAGCAGCATCTATGCAGCTAGCGATTGAAGACCGTGCCGCCTTGGCGGGCAAGTTATTGCTGAGCTTGGATGAACCTAATCCAGATGAGGTTGAGCGTATGTGGTTAGATGAAGCCGAGCGTCGTTTGGCAGGTTATCGTACTGGTAGCGTGCAGGGTATTCCTGCGGATGAAGTATTTCGTCGCGCTATTTCCGAGTTCTCTTGAAAGTCAAGTAGGGTGGGCACGATATTGTGCCCACGCGGACACCCGACCGCGTGGGTAGACAAAAACCCTGTCTGCCCCACCCTACGCCTACGATTTCTAATGCCAAGCCCTCGCCCTGCGGGGGCTTTTTTTTTGCGGGCTACCGATGTAAATTACCGATGTAAATTACGCTTGACGTAACACGTAACGTTGATTAGTATCGGCAGATGATTAAATCATTCCGCTGCAAAGATAGCGAGGCGTTATTCAACGGCAAGCGGGTAAGGCGCTTCGAGTCGTTTGTCATGCAAGCGGAACGTCGCTTGGAAATTCTCGACAACGCCAAGACCATTCATGATCTGATGGGGTTGCCGAGCAATCGGTTTGAGGCGTTAAGCGGTGATCGGGGCGGGCAATTCAGCATACGCATCAATCAGCAATGGCGGGTGTGCTTTGAATGGCATGAGCAAGATGCTTATAACGTCGAAATCGTTGACTATCACTAAAGGAGAAACAGATGGCTAACCAAATGAGACCCATACACCCCGGCGAAGTGTTGCGCGATGAGCTAAATGTGCTCAATCTTTCTGCCAGCGCGTTTGCCAAGGCACTGGATGTACCCACCAACCGCATCACGTCTATTCTGAATGAACAGCGCATCGTCACCGCCGACACGGCATTGCGTCTGTCGCGTTTCTTCGGCACGACAGCGGAATTCTGGATGAGCTTGCAATCCAGTTATGACGTAAAGAAAACCCGCATGGCGGTTGGCAAAAAAATTGACCGTGTGGTTAAACCTAACGCTGCGCTTATTGACACCCTGCATTACGTCTAGCCATTGCCGCAACACTCGATGATCTGCGCGTGCCGCCGGGCAATCGGCTGGAAAGCCTTAAAGGCAAACGTGCCGGACAACATAGCATCCGCATCAATGATCAGTTTCGTGTCTGTTTTGTGTGGGCGGCGGGCGGGGCGGAGCAGGTCGAGATTGTGGATTGCCACTAAAGGAAAACAACCATGAAAAAAAAACTGGCACCCCTGACACCCGGCGAATTACTGCTGGAGGAATTCTTGAAGCCGATGGGCATTACCCAATATCGGCTGGCAAAAGAAATCGGCGTATCACAACGCCGTATCGGCGAAATCGTGGCAGGC
>Ga0105164_10000570_pt1 | contig 25550 bp, 26 predicted proteins | sample VDWuncwatermetaG_FD_89674 | JGI IMG/M metagenome (GOLD analysis project Ga0105164, IMG submission 89674) | Wastewater microbial communities from Netherlands to study Microbial Dark Matter (Phase II) - VDW unchlorinated drinking water | ecosystem: Environmental > Aquatic > Freshwater > Drinking...
CATGACAACCGGCAGATCATATTTCAATCCGACTTCATAGTCTTGCTGGCCGTGGCCCGGGGCAATGTGAACGCAGCCTGTCCCGTCTTCGTTTGAAACATAATCCGCCCATACAACCTTTGAGGCGCGGTTTAGAAACGGATGGCTAGCGACCATACCTTCCAGCTCTCTGCCTTTTACTGTTTTTAATACACTGCCGCTTACACCTAGTTTTTTAAGCACTGTTTCCAGGAGGTCCCGGCACAATATTAAGGTCCCATGGCTATCGGTCTTGACAAATACATATGCGAGATCAGGATGAACCGCTATTGCCACGTTTGAAACAAGCGTCCATGGAGTAGTCGTCCAGACGAGAAAATGTAGGGGACAGGCATGCCTGTCCCCTACAACTTCAAATTTAACGTAGATAGACGGGGAGGTATGATCTTCGTATTCAACCTCAGCCTCTGCAAGAGCTGTTTCGCATTTTGCGCACCAGTTTATAGGCTTAAGGCCTCTATAGATAAAGCCGTCCTGCGCGAGTTTATTAAAACTCGCCACTACTGCCTTTTCATATTCCGGTTTTAAGGTAAGGTACGGATTATCCCAGTCTCCTAAAATCCCGAGCCTTTCAAACTCTAGCTTCTGGATCTCTACGAATTTCATGGCGAATTCATGCGCCATTTTTCTGAATTTCACCTGATCCACGTCGTGCTTGGTCTTTTTCATTTCCTTGAAAAGCTGGTGCTCGATCGGCATGCCGTGGCAATCCCAGCCCGGGACATAAGGCGCGTCAAAACCCTGCATTGTCTTAAACTTTACGACTATGTCTTTTAATGTTTTATTCAGCGCGTGGCCTATGTGGATATTTCCGTTCGCGTATGGCGTGCCGTCGTGGAGTATATATTTTGGCTTGTCTTTCCGCTTCTCCCTTATCATTTTATAAAGATCCGCCTTTTCCCATTTTTCGAGAATGACAGGTTCTTTATCAGGGAGATTGGCCTTCATCGGAAAATCAGTCTTAGGCAAGTTTAAAGTATTCTTATATTCCATGTTACACGTATTTTCCTATTATTATGCCCAGCTTTTCTTTTGTGTTTTCCGGTATCAATTTTTTGTCAGTCACTATAGCGTATTTAAGGGCTTCATGGCAGCCGCATTTTCTCTCTTTAGAAAGCTGCGGCACTATCTCTTTTATCAAATTCTTCGCGGTATCTACATTTTTGAGAAGATTTCCTACGACCATCTCGATGTTCACGTCCTCTTCGTACCAGCAATCGTAATCCGTCACCATGGCAATGGCCGCGAAACACATCTCCGCTTCCCTGGCAAGCCTTGCCTCAGGCATGTTGGTCATGCCTATGATATCCATTCCCCAGCTTTTGTATAGATGCGACTCTGCTCTTGTGGAGAACGCAGGGCCTTCCATATTAAGGTACGCGCCTTTATCGTGCATCGCTAACCCGAGTTTTTTACCTGTATTGTAAATTATCTTTCTAAGTTCAGCGCACACAGGGTCTGCGAAACTTATATGGGCGACTATGCCTTGGCCGAAGAACGTGGTCTTGCGCGCCTGGTTGGTCCTATCCACAAACTGGTCAGGAAGCACAATGTCCAGGGGTTTCAATTCCTTTTTGAAACTCCCGACTGCCGAGATAGATATCAGCTGTTCCACACCTAGTTTTTTCATGGCGTATATATTTGCCCTGTAATTAAGCTCTGTGGGTAAAATCGTATGGCCTCTTTTATGCCTGGCAAGAAATGCCACTTCCACCCCTCCCAGATTTCCGATTATAAAATTATCAGAGGGGCTGCCGAAAGGCGTTTCTACAGTAACTTCCTTCATGTCTTTTAACGCGTCTATCTGATACAATCCGCTACCTCCGATAATCCCTACTTTCGGCATATTGTCTCCTATTTTATCCCTTTTTCATCCCTTCTCACGCCAAATAAGGTTACACTCTGACAATGTCAGAGTGTAACCTTAGAGAGCGATGGGCCGCTGCCTTGACAGCCTTTTTTATAATAGCTCCCAGCTTTCCCTGTTCAAATGCCTTCAGGGCGGCTTCTGTAGTGCCACCCTTGGACGCGACCTTTTTGACAAACTCTTCCATGGATAAATCTTTGCGGCAGGCAGTTTCCGCGGCGCCTATAAATGCGGCCTTTGCGAGTTTCATGGCCAGGCCTTTTTCAAGGCCGCTTGCCTCACCTGCCTTAGCCAATAAATGCGTAAATAAGAAATAATACGCGGGCCCGCTGCCGCTCACGGCAGTAACAGCGTCCATCATATTTTCTTTAATCTCAGCGACCTCGCCGACTTTTGAAAAAATCCCGAAAGCTATTTTTAAATCTTTGGGCTTGGCGAATCTGCCTCGGGTAACCGCGGAGATGCCCTTTCCCACCATGGCAGGCATGTTAGGCATTACCCTGATTACCCTTGCTTTACCTAAAGCCTTTTCTATGGATGATGTGGCCACGCCCGCGGCTATGGAAATTATAAGTTTTTCTTTTACATAAGGCCTTATCTCTCTTAAAACTTCTCCCATATCCTGCGGTTTTACGGCTAGGATAATAATATCCGAGCGCTTTGCGACAGTAACATTGTCAGAGATGCGCCTATTCTTATCGCTTAAAAAAACCTTGCCTTTAATGCGCGACGCTATCGCCATCCCCATATTGCCAGCTCCGATTATACCGATCATCTTTGCTCCTTAAAAATATTCCGAAACCATGGATTTTATTTTAGCCATGATTTTACCCAAAAACCCCATGGGCTCGGAGACGCACGACCTCTCCCTCGCGGCAACTATTTTTTTCGCGTTGTACTTCATGAGGCCGACCGAACACGCAAACGTTATGTCTGTGATTTTGCCTTGGGTTTTAACGCTCCCCATGTTCACCGGCATCTTGAATATCTTCTCTATTGTTTCGATAAAACCGTCCATCTTAGCTACGCCTCCCACCACGCTTACATGCGGCAGGCTTTTCTTATTCTTGAGGAACGGCTCTATCTTTTTATAAATATCCTCCATTACCGCCTCTACCTTCGGCAATAAAAGGTTTGTAATTTCGCTTTTCCCTACAAGCCCGTATTTTATTTTCATCTCTTCCGCTTCGTCAAACATGATTTTCAGGTTGTCCTGCAGGATCTGAGTGAGGTCATCTCCGCCGAACGGAAAAGTAAAAGAGTCAAGGATCTTTCCGTCTATAAAAATAGACGCCTCAGTGGTCTCTTTCCCCACGTCTATGAGCACTGCCCCGTTCACGAGTTCCTCATCTTTAAAAACAGCCAGAGACGTGCCCGCGCCTGAAACTATCAACTCGTCCGCTTCGTAGCCGGCCAGGTTGACAGCCTTCGTAATATTCTGCAAAACCGTAACAAGGGATGTGATGATGTTAAGGTCCACGTCAAGTTTTGAGCCGAATAGTCCGTGCGGGTCGTTGATCTCCATCTTGTCGTCTATAAAAAATCTCACCGGCACCAGGTGCACTGACTGTCTATCCAAAGACATGGCAATGACTTTGGCGGATTCTATGCACCTTTTTACGTCTTCCTTTGTAATTTCGCTGGGCCTATCGGAGATATACACGGAGCCGCGGCTCTGAAACGTCCTTATGTGCACGCCTGAAACATTGGTTATGACCTTTCTCACCTTGACCTTGGCCATTTCTTCCGCTTTCATGACGCTCGCCTCTATCGCATCTGATAATAACCCAAGATTCGAGACAACGCTTTTTGAAAAACCCATGGTAGGAGCCTGGCCGAATCCAAGTATATCCTGGTCAGAATTTGCAATCACTGCGCGTATATTGGAAGCGCCTATGTCTAAACCGCAGATTATTTCTGAACGCATAATAATTACCTCGCTCTGTCATTGGGAGTCCGACTCCCTATGGGAGTCGGACTCCCATAGTGCTATCTTGGGCCCACGATCGGGTCCTCGAAACGTAAATCAATATATTTTACCCTTCCTATGTCCCGGCCCAGCTGCTCCAGCACCGTAGAGAGCACGTCCAGCCTTTTATTGAATTCGCCGTCGCCTATTTTTATCTCGACTTTTTCCGCATCGCTTGCATTAAGAAAAAAAGATATGTTCCTGCTGTCTGCCATATCTATTGTTTTTATTTTGAATCTTGAAAGTTTTTTATTCACTGACAGCGCGTATATAAGGAACAAGGCCTTATTAATCTTTTCTTTCTGGATAGACCCTCCCTTGTAAGGATTGACCCTGATCCCGGAAATGAGAGGTATATCTTCCCCGCCATCTTTTGCATTGGTCAGAAAAACACCGTCCTTGTCTATAAGATACAACCTGTCGGCATAAACCTGGGCCACGGGCAGTCTTTTTCTCGCCTGAACAATCAATTTGTTCGGCAATGCGCGCCTAACAACAATGTCTCTTAATTCAGGGTGTTTGAGTTCTATCCTATCTTTAAAATCCTTGAGATCCACCAGAAATACGTTGGCGCCTAAAACATCTTTGTCTTCAATGTCGCTGAAATTTACCCTGCGCAATACGTTCTTCTCGTCATAAAACCTGACATCCAGGCCTTTTACGCTGAAACAATCTGAATCCACGAACGCATATTGAAACGCCACGACGCCTATGCCGATACACGCCACAAGAAGCGTCCAAAGAATAAATTTAATAACGCCTTTAAAATTACGCTTCGCCCCGGGTTGGACCTCTTTCTTTTTTTTGTGCGGATGAATTTTTTGTTTTTTGATTTTTACCATTATTGCGCGAAGCTCCGCTTCGCTACTCCGACAATGCGGAGTTCAAAATTTTAAGACAGAGCTCTTCGAATTCAATACCTGCGGCCTTTGCCGCCTTTGGCAGAAGACTTGTCTCTGTGAGGCCTGGTATCATATTCAGTTCCAATACCACAGGGCCTATCTTTTTATTCAATATAATATCCACGCGCGAAAACGACCTCGCTGAAAGAACCTTGTGAGTCCTCAGGCCTACTTCCTGGCACATCTTATACGTCTGCTCATCTATTTCAGCAGGCACAATATATTCAGTCAGGCCCTTTTCATATTTCGCCGTAAAATCAAAAAATTTTCTTTTCGGCACGATCTCCACGATAGGCAAGGCCCTGTCTTCTATCATGCCCACGGTTATTTCCCTGCCGGAAATATATTCCTCTATAATCAATTTATCGTCGTATCTAAATGCGTCTTCAATCGCGGCTCTCAGGTCTTTTTCGTTATCCGCTATGTTCAGGCCTATGCTGGAACCTCCGTTGGAAGGCTTAATGACAAGGCTTGGGCCGAGCAATTTAAAATACGCTTTTATATCCAGGTCTTTATTAAAACTGCCCCTGGCCAGAATTTCATGCCCGGCAATCGGCACGTTGTTCGATTTCAATACCTCTTTTGCCGTAATTTTATTCATCGCGACTTTAGAGGCGCCGGACGAGCTGCCTGTATAAGGCATGCTCATTCCCTCAAGAAGCTCCTGCACTGTGCCGTCTTCTCCAAATTCTCCGTGAAGGGCAAGGAACGCCACGTCTATTTTCAGCAAAGCAAGCTTTGCAGCTACAGATTCTTTATAACCGTTTGTATTAGGTCCTGGCATAAGTTCTACAGGAACGTAATCTATTTGTTTTGCCTCAAGCGCTTTGCATACTGCCTTGCCTGATTTTATGGAAATCTCTCTTTCGGAAGAAGGCCCACCCATCAATACGCCTACTCGTTTTGTTTTCATAGTATCTTTAATTCCAGTTCCAGGCCTATTCCGAACTTCTGCTTGACGCTGGTTTTCGCTAAATCTATCAGGCCAAACACGTCTTTCGCAGATGCCTTGCCCAGATTCACTATGACATTCGCGTGAACTTCGGAAATCCCGGCATCGCCTATCCTTTTGCCTTTTAAGCCGCAGGATTCTATAAGCATGCCCGCTGATTTACCCGGCTCCGGATTTTTAAATACGCTGCCTGCGTTCGGAAAACTTATTTTAGTAAGCCACTCCCGTTTTCTATTAAACGCTTTTATTTTATCCTGAATGTTTTCTTTTCTATTTTTTCCCAGCTTAAACCCGGCGCCTAAAATAATCTTGCCGTCCAGGCCTGAATAGCGATACTTGAAATCTATGTCTTTTCTATTTAAAATCTTTATTTCCCTGCTTTTTAAATCCAGGACTTCTACGTCTAAAAGTATATCTTTTATCTCTTCAAATTTAGCGGGGGCTTCCGGATTTCTGGCGCCTGCGTTCATGAAAATCGCGCCGCCGACATTGCCCGGGATCCCGGTTAAAAATTCGCAGCCTCCGAGGCCCGCATCAAAAGCGTATTTTACCAGCTTTGCCGCGCTGAGCCCTGCGCCTGTCTTTATTGTTTCTCCGCTTTCTATTTCTATTTTTTCAAAACCTTTGGCTATACAAATTATTACGCCGTCAAATCCCTCATCTTTAACCAAGAGGTTCGTGCCATTTCCTATTACGCTGAACTTTTTATTTTCAGCCGAGACAAAATCAATTGCTTCTAAAATGCCTTTTGGGCCTTCAGGTTCAACCCAGCAATACGCGGGCCCCCCGATCCTAAAACTTGTATGCCGGGATAATGGTTCATTGTATCTTAATCTTAGCATTGATATCTTTCAGTGCCTTAACAATCTTGGAAGGCAATTCACCTATATCACCTGCTCCTAATAAAAACACCGCGTCGCCCGGCTTCACCACATCTATTAAATGTTTTATTATATCATCTTTTGAAATAAAATGCGCGTCTTTATGGCCATAGCTTTTGGCGCTTTCGCATATGTCGCTGCCGCTCACTCCTTCGATTGGTTTCTCATCCGCGGAATATATGTCAGTCACTACCAGGTGATCCGCTATGTCAAAGCATTTGCCGAACTGGTCTTTCAAATCCCTTGTCCTGGTGAACCTATGAGGCTGGAACACGGCTATTATGCGCCTGCCGGAACTTTCCATTGCCTTAAGCGTAGCCCTTATTTCTGTCGGATGGTGCGCGTAATCGTCTATAATAACAATGTCTGAATCCAGATGCGTTATTCTGAAACGCCTGTCAGCGCCTTTAAATTCTCTGGTTACGCTTTTTATCTTATCAAAACTCATCCCCAGCTCCATTGCCACGCCCATCGCAGCCAGGCTGTTTATTACGTTGTGCAGGCCCAGTATTGAAAGCCTTATTCTGCCAAGATCAGCGCCTTTGTATCTCACGTCAAATTCTGAGCCGTCAAGCCCCAGGAGCGCGATGTTCTGGGCTCTTATATCAGCGTCTTCTGAAATGCCGTATTTCATAATCCTTTTTTTGGATTCTTTCGCTATATTTCTAAGATTTTCATCTTCGGCGCATATAAAAGCGCATCCTTCGTCCTTTGTATTCTCTATGAATGCCCTATACGCATTTATGACATTCTCCATCGTGCCGTAATAGTCCATGTGCTCTCTGTCTATGTTGGTGCTGATGCTGTATAACGGATTTAATAAAATGAAAGTCCCGTCTGATTCGTCCGCCTCAGTAACCATGATATCGCTCTGGCCCCACTTTGCGTTTCCGCCCAGGAAATGCACGTCAGCTCCTATGAACACAGTGGGATCAAGGCCGGCTTCGATTAATAAAAGAGATACGAGCGACGTAGTGGTTGTTTTTCCGTGCGCACCTGAAACAGCTATAGCCTTTTTATCCCGCATCAGCATGGCGAGGGCCTGCATGCGTTTCAATACGGTAAGATTTTTTGCTTTAGCGGCCTCGAGTTCAGGATTTTTTTCAGTAATACACGAAGAATACACGACTATATCAGCGCCGTCTATATTTTCCGGCTGATGGCCTATTTTAATGGTCAAGCCCATCTTCTCGAGCCTTTCGGTGACCTTTGATTTCCTTAAATCAGAACCCTGTACGGAATAACCATGACAATGAAATACTTCCGCGAGACCGCTCATGCCTATGCCGCCTATTCCTATAAAATGCACAGTCTTTTCGTTCGTCATTTGTAAAGCTCCTTTATCAAGATTTCGCACGCTTCCGGTTTATCAACGTCTTTTGCCCTGGCTGACATAACGCCTAAAACATTTCTATCCATTAATTTTAATATGGCGTCCCGCATGCCGCAAGAAGTTAAATTTTTCTCTTCCAATAATATCCCTGACCCTATTTTTTCAAGAACCGCCGCGTTCAGTTTCTGATGGCCTCCGGCATACGGGTAAGGGACTAATATTGCCGGTATTCCAAGCGCCAATAGTTCGGAAACCGTCATGGCGCCTGCCCTTGAAATTACAAAATCGCATTCATTATAAAGCCTTGCCATATGTTCTGTAAAGGAAAATACCCTGTTTTTAATTCCTATTTTTCCGTAAGATTTTTCTACCTCTTCCTTTTCATTTTTTCCGGCAATATGGGTAATGTTCAGCTTATTTCTATGGCTATCCTGCATGAGGATTACTGCTTCCGGCACGATAGTGTTCAACCTATGCGCGCCCTGGCTGCCGCCGATTACAAGCGCGTTAAAAGAGTCGCCGGGCTTTTCCCTGTCCCTAGCGCCTCTTTCAAGGCCTTCTCTCAGAGGATTCCCAGAGAAAACAATCTTTGATTCGAAACCTTTCAAATAGTCTTTCGCGTCCGGAAAACTTATGGCAATTTTATTTACAAATCTCGCGAGGATCTTATTCGCCTTCCCCGGATACGCGTTCTGTTCGTGTATTATTGTCCTTATTCCTAAAAGGCTCGCCGCTAAAACTATCGGGCCTGAAACGTATCCGCCGAATCCGACCACTGCATCAGGCCTGAATTTTAAAAGCGTGAGGACCGATCCTATGGTTCCGGCGAAAAGTCTCGCTAAAAAATTCAATATGCTGAAAACGTTTTTAGACCCCAGCGACGCGATAGGCAGAGCGATAAAATCTATGCCTTTCCCGGAGATAATATCCCGGTCCTGTTTCTTGGAGGATATTACAAATAAAACTTCTCCGATATTCCTTGTTTTGATTTCCTTGGCCAAGGCCATTGCCGGTAATATGTGCCCCCCTGTCCCGCCCGCCGTTATTAATATCTTCATATATTAAGCGCCCCTAATGTTACACTTTGACATTGTCAGAGTGTAACATTACGCTAAGAGTTGGAGATGTTGATTAGTATGGCTACGGAAATGATGCTGAAAATTAATGCCGTGCCGCCATAGCTTATAAAAGGCAAAGGCAAACCTTTGGTAGGTATTGCGCCCGTTGAGACAGCTATGTTGATGACTGCCTTCAGGCCGATACTCGCAGTTATGCCGAGCGCCAAAAACCTGCCGAATAGATCCTTTGCCTTGATTGAAATCTGTATGCCAAGCCATACAAACACCACAAGTAACGCCAAGACCGATAAAGTGCCTATAAGCCCTGCCTCTTCTCCTATTATTGAAAATATAAAATCCGTGTGCGCATTGGGCAGGTAAAAAAGCTTTTGTTTTGAACACCCAAGCCCAAGTCCCAGAATACCTCCTGAACCAAGCGCCAAAAATGACTGGATTATCTGAAAACCGGCTCCCTGGGTGTCGCTCCAGGGGTCAAGATAGCTCGCGATGCGGCGAAGCCTGTACGCTACTTTAAATATCAAAATATAAAAAATCGGGATAATAGGAATCAGGAAAGGCAGAAAATACGCCATGTTCACGCCTGCGACAAACATCATGATAAGTCCCACTGCCATGATACAGACCGAGCTTCCTAAATCAGGCTGTAAAAGTATCAATAAAACAGAAAAACCAAGTATCATTAAAGGCGGCATGAAACCCTGCAGGAAACTCCTGATTACAGTTTGTTTCCTGTCAAGGATATCAGCCACGTAAACTATCAGGAAAAACCCGGCAAATTCTGATGGCTGAAATCCTATAAAACCTAATTTTACCCACCTTTTAGCTCCGCCTGCCTCGCGGCCTATGCCCGGCAGAAGCGCCAGCACTAATCCCAATATTGAAATCGCAAGAAATAACTTGGCATATTTTTTTAAATCTCTATAATCCTTCTTTAAGAAAAACCACGCCAGCAAAAGGCCGAAGGCAAAATGCATCAGATGCCTTTTTAAATAATACGCGCTGTCGTTATACTGCTCGTACGCGTAGCAGCTGGAGGCGGAATAAATCATTACTATCCCTACGCACAGCAGTATGGCGGAAACTATTAAAAGGTTCTGGCTGTCCCTATTCAGATCTTCTAATTTCATTCACAAGTCCTTTAAAAATTTTGCCGCGCTCTTCGTAATTTTTGAACATGTCGAAGCTGGAGCACCCGGGAGAAAGAAGCACCCTTCCTCCTTTTTTCGCCTTTTTAAAGCCTTCGAGCACAGCCTCGCTGAAATCCTTTGCTTCAAATATGGGTTTTACGCCCTTTAGGCTATTTTTTATCTGAGGCCTGGCCTCGCCTATTGAGATTATGCAGTCCACTTTTTTCTTTACGAGGCCTTTTAGCGATCCAAAATCCCCGCCTTTATATTTTCCGCCCATTATCAGGACGATGTTTTCTCCCAGAGATTTCAGCGCCCATTCCACGCTTGAAATAGTAGTGGCCTTTGAATCATTTATAAAATCAACGCCGCCTATATTCGCTACGGCCTCCAGCCTGTGCTCTATGCCTTTAAAATTTTCTATCACTTTCAGCATTACGGTTTCATTGACATTCATAGCAGAAGCCGCTGACATGGCTGCCAGGTAATCCTCGTTCAATACGTTATATTTTTTTCCGAAACCTTTATATTCATTGAAAAATTCAACCTTCGGCCCTTTTACAGCGCAGGCAATTTCCCTTAAAAGCCGGTCATTTTTATTTAAGAAAAGGATGCCTTTTTTATCCTGGTTCAGGAAAATCCTGCACTTCGCGGTGATATATTCTTCCATGTCCTTATGCCTGTCCAGATGATTGTCTGAGATGTTCAATATGACGCTTACACCGGGCTTAAATTTATCTATTAATTCAAGCTGGAAAGAGCTTGCTTCCAAAACTACTATGGAATCCTTTTTTATCCTTTTTATCTCGCCTGAAAATGGGTTGCCGATATTGCCGCATACAATCGCGTCAAGCCCTGCCGCTTTGAGCATCTGGCCTATGAGAGTCGCGGTAGTGGTCTTGCCGCTCGTTCCTGTTACGGCAATAATAGGCGCCGGGCACATGGTGTAGGCCAGCTCTAATTCGCTTATCACGGGGATATTTTTTGATTCGGCTGATTTAACAGGCAATGCGTCCCGTCTCACGCCCGGGCTCACTACCATTAAATCGGCTTTTTTTATAAATTTATCAGTGTGAGCGCCGAGTTCTATATTTTCAGGCTTAACCGCGCCTTCTTTAATCAATAAATCTCTGGCAATTCTGCCGGCCGCGTCATCTTTAAGCTCTGTGATAAAAACAGTGTCTTTGCGGCTCGCGAGAAGCCTTGCCGCCTCTTGCCCGCTCTTAGCCAAGCCGACTACTATTACCTTCCTCATATCAAACCACCTCAACCTTCCAACCTAATGTTACACTCTGACATTGTCAGAGTGTAACATTAACGCAGTTTCAGCGTAGAGAAGCTGAGCAAAACAAGTATTATCGCTATTATCCAGAATCTTACCGTAACTTTCGACTCCGGCCAGCCGCACATCTCAAAATGATGATGTATGGGCGCTATTTTAAATATCCTTTTGCCGGTTGTCCTGAAAGATATTATCTGCAAAAGCACTGACAGCGCCTCCACCACGAATATCCCGCCCACCAGGAACAGCAGCATTTCCTTTTTTATAAAAACAGCTACCGTGCCAATTGCGCCTCCCAGCGCCAGGGCGCCTGTATCGCCCATGAATATCGACGCGGGATATGAGTTATACCACAAAAATCCAAGGCCTGCGCCTATTATTGACGCGCAGAAGATAGTCAGTTCCGCTGCCTCAGGAAGATAATAAATGCCCAGATATTCCGCGAACTTCACGTGGCCCGTTACGTAACTCATGCCCGTATAAGTGACTGCCGTCATTATTATCGCGCCTATCGCAAGGCCGTCCAGGCCGTCGGTAATATTCACGGCGTTTGAACACGCGACAATCACGAGCATCACAAAAGGCACGTAAAAAATACCCAGGTCAATTACGAGATTTTTAAAAAACGGAAATTCAAGCGCCCTGGTATTGTCAGGATTCCAATATAGAAACAACGCCACCACTAGCCCTATAAAGGCCTGAAAAAAAACCTTTGTCCTTTTACTAAGGCCTCTCTTGCCTGATTTTATTTTTTTGTACGTCAGTTTTTTATAGTCGTCCACAAAACCCAGGACGCCCATGTAAAGCGTAACAAAAAGCGCGAGAAGCAAATAAGGATTATTCAATTCGGCCCAGAGCAAAGTAGACGCAAATACGCCTATCAAAATCAAAATGCCGCCCATGGTAGGAGTGCCCTGCTTAATTTTATGCTTGTCGTAAAGATTGGGGCATTCTTTTTCCCTCACGTTCTCGCCTATTTTAAGCGCCTGAAGCTTCCTTATTATAGGGGGCGCGAAAATAACTATTATTAAAAATGCGGTGATGCTGGCGAAAGCAGCCCTGAAAGTAATGTACTTAAAAACATTGAAAAACGTAAAATATTCTCTTAGCGGATAAAGAAAATAAGGTAACATTTATTTTTTCCCTTTCAGGTTGTTTTAAACTGCAGTTCCAGCTCGTTTACTATGCCTTCCATTTTCATGGCCCTGGAGCCTTTGACGAGTATCGTATCGCCTTTTTTAATCAGGCTCGCTACTTTTTCGCAGGCCTCTTTTGTAACCGCGCAGAGTTTTATCTTCCTCTGGCTCATGCCGGCTTCCTGGGCGCCTTTCGCAATATGCTCCGCAAGTTTCCCGACAGCCACTATAAGGTCAATGCCTGATTCAGCTGCCTGCTTGCCTACCAGATGATGAAACCTGCCTGAAAACGTGCCGAGTTCAAGCATGTCTCCCGCGAATAGTACTTTTCTGCCTTCAGTGGCCATGTCTCTCAATGCCTCTATCGCCTGTTTCATTGACTGGGGATTCGCGTTATAGGTATCATTTATTATTTTTATGTCTCCGAATCTTTTAACCTCCATCCTCATGTTAGGCACCTTGAATTCCTTTAACGCGTCTCTTATGTCTTCGATGGATACGCCGAAATCCCATGCGCACGCTATCGCGGCGAGGGCATTGTGCACATTGTGCCTGCCGAGGACGCCGAGCGATATGTCCCATTTTCCATTCAGCCTGAAATCTATGCCGTCAGGCTCCAGATTTATTTTATCGGCGCGAAAATCAGCCTCTTTATCAAATCCGAACCAGACGGTCTTGAGGTTTGTCTTTATCGTCCTGAGGCAATCGTCGTCCGCATTTAAAATAAGTTTCCCGTCATTATTCATGCGTTCGAATATTTCCACTTTTGCCTTGAGGACAGTGTCCATGTCTTCCAAATATTCCAGGTGCGAAGGCCCTATGTTTGTAATGATTGCCACTGTAGGCCTGGCTATCTCCGAAAGCCGCCTTATCTCGCCTAAATGATTCGTCCCCATCTCAAGAATAGCTATTTTATGCTCGGCGTTTAAACGCATCAGCGTAAGCGGCACGCCTATATTATTATTTTCCGTGCCGAAACTCTTGAGGGTATTGAATTTTTTGCTCAATATAGCGTTTATCATTTCTTTGGCGGTAGTTTTGCCGTTCGAGCCGGTAATGCCTATTATAGGTATGTTAAACCTGGACCTGTGGAAACTTCCTATGTCCCCGAGAGCCCTTATGCTGTCATTGACTGAAATAAAAGAGACATTCGGCAGCTTAAAATTCGCGTTTGTGATGCCGCCCTCCTGCACCAGCACCCCTCCTGCGCCTTTAGCCACGGCGTCAAGGATAAAACTGTGGCCGTCAAAGTTTCCGCCTTTTATGGCAACGAAGAGTTCTCCGTTTTTTATCTTGCGCGTATCAGTGGATATGCCCGTCAGTATCTCGTCCGGGTTACCTGACAAAAGCTTTCCTTTTACCGCGCCTAAAATATCTCCGACTGTAAACATAGCCCCGCCTCCTTTAGTATCCGTTTTACAACTTCCCTGTCGTCAAATGGAACCGTCGTGTCTTTAAATATCTGATACGTCTCGTGGCCCTTGCCCGCCACAAGCACAATATCTCCTTTCTGAGCCTCAGCCAATGCCTTTTTAATGGCGCTGAATCTGTCCGGCTCAATTATATAATTATCTTTTTCAGGGTCTATGCCCTTGGCAATCTCGTTTATAATGTCCGTAGGTTCTTCGTTTCTCGGATTATCGCTTGTAATGAACACCTTGTCAGAGAGTTCCGTTGAAATCTTCCCCATCCCGGGCCTTTTAAACCTGTCGCGATTTCCGCCGCAGCCGAATACGGATATGAGATTCCTCGGCTTTAATTCCCTCAGCGATTTAAGCACGTTCTCGAGCCCGTCTTCCGTATGAGCGTAATCAACGTACACTGAAAAATTCTGGCCGCAGCCAACGCTCTCGAGCCTCCCGGGAAGGCCTTTCATGGCCTCCACGCCTTTCTTAATATCTTTTAATCCCATTCCTGACGCAATGGCCGCGGCAATGCTTGCCAGAATATTATAGATATTGTGGCGGCCGATGAGGCTAGACTCAATCTCAGTTCCTTGGAATTTAAACTTAAGGCCTTTACATGAAAGATTTATATCTTCTGCCCTGATATCTGCTTCGCGGTCAATTCCGTACGTAATTATTTTTGCCTTAGCGTCAGATTTTACCTTTTCTATGATTTTCGCCGCGCTTGGGTCATCTATATTAATTATTGCGAAACCGTCTTTTTTGATCTTTTCAAATAATTTCAATTTCGCGTTCAGATAATCTTCCATATTCTTATGAAAATCCAGGTGCTCCCTCGTGAGATTGGTAAATATCGCCGCGTCAAATTTCAAAGTCTCCACCCTCCCCAGCTCCAGAGAATGCGAGGAAATCTCCATCACGCAATTTTTTATCTTTTCCTTCCGCATACTTGATAAAAGAGAATAAAGTTCCAGCGCCCCGGGCGTAGTATTCACCGCCGGGATAAGGCGTTTACCGAACCTGTAATTCACAGTGCCTATGATGCCCGCTTCTTCGCCTGCGGCCTTAAATAAACTCTCCATTAGATAGGTTATCGTAGTTTTGCCGTTTGTGCCTGTAACTCCTATGAGGCGCATCTTACCGGAGATATCGCCAAAATACGCCCGGCACGCCTGGCTAAGGCCCAACCTCGCGTCTTTTACATATATAAAGGTATCGCCTCTTTTGAATATGCCTTTATCGCAGGCATCAAGTAAAATCGCGGAGGCGCCCCTCTCTATTGCCTCATCAATAAAATCCGCACCGTTTACCTTGGAGCCTTTTAAGGCAACGAATAAATGCCCGGGCTTGACCGCCTTTGAATCGCAGGCCATGCCGCTTATTTCAAGGTTTGTTTTGCCTTCTACCTTAACTATCCCGGTTAAATTATCAATTATTTTTTTTAGCTTCACGCTTCCCCTTCAGCGAAGGTGACAAACTGACATTGTCAGTTTGTAACCTTGCGGGCCAGATTTTGTAATAGCTCATGAGTTCAGCTGTTACTTTTTTAAATACAGGAGCGCAGACCACGCCGCCGTAATACATCGGCCTTGGTTCGTCCATTATTATCGCTATGACAAGCTTTGGATTATCGTACGGCACGAAACCTATGAATGAGGCTGTAAATTTACTGTGCGAATAAGTGCCGTTGGGCTCTACTTTCTGGCCTGTGCCTGTTTTGCCGCCCGGGAAATATCCCTTTACCTCAGCGAGTTCCGCAGTGCCGCTATCAACAACGCCTCTTAAGATATTCCTCATTTCTTGGGCAGTCTCTTCTGAGATAACTCTCTGAGGTTTCTTTGATTCAAATTCCTGTATAACATGGCCTGAATTGTCCTGAATTCTATCTACAATCCTGGGCTTTACAAGATTACCTCCGTTTGCAAGAGCTGACATGGCGCAGGCGAGCTGAAGCGCTGTTACAGTCACTTCATGGCCCATTGAGATACTGCAGAGAGAAAGTTTCGACCATGTTCCGGGATGGGTCGTAATACCGTTTACTTCACCCGGAAGCTCTATGCCTGTTTTTTCACCGAATCCAAACTTTTTTACATATTTATACAACCTATCGGGGCCTAGCTTCTGCGCCGCTTTCATCGTGCCTATATTTGAAGAGAACTTAATCACGTCTCTAAAAGCGAGCCAGCCATGAGGCGTGTGGTCATGATAGGTATGGCCGTACCATTTATACTCGCCATTTTCGCAAAAAAACCTATCGCTTGGCTTCACTACCTTTTCTTCCAATAAACCGGAAGCCGCGATTATTTTAAAACTAGAACCCGGTTCAAAAAAATCGCATATGGCCCTGTTCCTTCTAAAGTCGATGGGAGAGGTATTAACATTATTGGGGTCGTAACTTGGCCTGTTGGCAAGAGCAAGTATATCGCCGGTAAAAGGATCCATTACAATGATGCACGCGCCCTTGGCGCGATATTTTTTGAAACCATTTTCCAATTCTCTTTCCGCGATAGACTGGATCATGCTGTCTATGGTAAGGACCATGCTATCGCCGTCAGTAGGCTGGATTTCCTTGTATTCGTAGGCAGGGACCTCGCGCTGCTTGGCGTCCCTTATCGCGTACCTGTAGCCCATAACGCCTTTCAGGTATTTATCAAACCTGAGCTCCAGGCCTTCAAGGCCGTTATTATCTGTATCTGTAAAACCCATGACATGGCTCGCAAGAACGCCGTTGGGATAAACCCTTTGCGGCTCTTTTATAAATTCTATACCTTTAATATCAAGCGCTCGGACAGCCCTGGCTATATCAGGAGAAACCTTGCGGCCCAGCCAAACAAATCCTTTTTCCTGCCTGAGCTTTTTATATATTTCATCCCGGCTTACGCCAAGAACTCCCGCAAGCTTGTAGCTGGCAAGTTCTTTATCCTTTACCCTGAACGGCTCCGCGAATACAGAGTTTAAATTTATGGTTATGGCTAACTCTTTGAGATTTCGGTCGTAGATAATGCCGCGCTTGGGAAGAATCGACACTGCGAGTCTATGTTGGCTTGAGGCAATATCTGACAGGGATTTTCCTGCGCCCACCTGGACAAAAACGAGCCTGACGCCCAGAAGCGCAAACGCTATGATTAAAGCGTACAGAACTTTCCTTATGCGGGGAGTAACTCCTTTATACACGGAAATTACCTAATTTTATCGGCCGCTTACAAACAGATTGGCTAAAGGGCCTTTTTTTGCTAACTTTACCACCTGCCATTTGGAAGGCATGGATAACTCTACTTCCTTTGCTAAGAGTTTTCTCTCAAGATTGACAGGTGACCTCAAATTTAAAACATTATATACCAGAATTTTATTGTGGTCAACCAGCTTTGTATATACGTCGTTATTCTGTTTCACTTTTAGCCCCATCTGGTATATCAGGGCCTGCTGGTTTACGTACATGACCGCTACAAAAGTCACTGCGAAGATGGCCGCAAGGACTTTGGAGCAGTAATTGTTGGGGGTTTTGTCCATTTTACAGCCTCTCTCCTACTCGAAGCTTCGCGCTCCTGGAACGCGGATTACTAATTACCTCGTTTTCATCCGGGGTTAAAGGTTTTTTGGTAAGAATATTAAGAACGCCCTCGGCCTTAAATTCTTTGAAACTATTTTTTACGATTCTATCTTCTAAAGAATGGAAAGATATCACGCAGACCCTGGCGAGCTTCTCCATGACATCCAACGATTCCCTGAGGGCCTGGCTTATAGAACCTAATTCATCATTAACCCTTATGCGAAGGGCCTGAAACGTGCGGGTAGCAGGATGGATCTTGTATTTATTATGGCGATAAGGGATGCCGGCTAGAATTACTTCGGTCAATTCAGCTGTCGTAGAAATCTCTTTTTTCTTTCTTTCTTCAACGATCCTTTTTGCTATCCTTCTGTGAAATCTCTCTTCCCCAAGATCTCTTATAGTGTCAGAGAGCTCCATTTCGCTCAGGCGGTTCACCAGGTCCTTCGCTGTCAGGCCCTGGTTCCTGTCCATGCGCATATCTAAAGGGCCGTCATTTTTTATGCTGAATCCTCTTTGCCACGCCTCCATTTGGATACTAGATATGCCCAGATCAAATATAATTCCATTTACTTTTTCCACTCCTATGTCTTTAAGTGTTTCTTTGAGATGCTTAAAATTTTTGTTTATCAATTTGAATGACCCCTCAAAAGGCTTGAGCCTTTCAGATGCCAATCTTAATGTTTCTTCGTCTCTATCGATTCCTATCAACATGCCGCCGGGTATGATTTTTTGAAGGATTTGCTCGCTATGCCCTGCGCCGCCTATCGTAGCGTCCACTATTATCTGGCCGGGCGCAGGATTTAAAAAACTGATTACCTCCCTGAGCAATACCGGATTATGCAAATAACTTTTTTCCATTATTGCTTCTTAATATCTTGTAAATCTCTCCGCTCGCCGCGAGGCACTTCGGATCGATGTTTAAAGACCTGATCTTGCGTATGGATTCTACAGGAATATCAAAAAAATTTGTTTCGCATACTTTGCATTTTGTAATATTATTAGGATTATAATTGCGCATGTTCATGAAACCCTCCTTAGTTACTCCTCTATGAGTTTTTCGGCTACATCCTCGAAAGTATCTTTGGACTTCGCGTAATACTCTTCCCAAAGCTCGTGACTCCATATCTCGATACGATTTGATACGCCTATAATGTACACCTCCTTTTTTATTTCCGCGTAACTCCTGAGATAATCCGGAATAAGTATACGGCCCTGTTTATCAGGGATTATTTCCGAGGCCCCTGAAAAATAAAGCCTGTTGAATTTTCTGGATTCCGCTTTTGTAAACGACAACGATTTGAATTTTTGCTCCTGGATTTTCCACTCGTCTTCTACAAACATGAAAAGGCACTTGTCCAGGCCGCGGGTAATAAAAAAGCGCTCGACATAATGTTCCTTGAGCGCCTCCCTGAATTTCGCGGGAATGATAATGCGTTGCTTCCTATCCAGTGTATGTTTAAATTCTCCGTAAAACATGCTTTACTCCACTTTTACCCACTTTACTCCACTTGTAATGAAAGTTTACACTAATAGGGTTTTTATGTCAAGGAAATATTTGACTTTTTTTGGGATAACGCTATATGAGGGGTTTTATATGCCTAATGCACGCTAAATGTAGTGCGGCTGAAGCGTAAGGTTACACTCTGACATTGTCAGAGTGTAACCTTATTTGGATAGGGCGGCTTGCAAGATGTCGAGTTGGATTTGTTTTTTGAGCGCTTCGAGGGAATTGAATTTTTTCTCGTCTCTTATCTTTTGCTTAAATATAACTTCTATATCTCTCCCGTAGATGTCTCTTTTGAAATTAAATATGTGCGCTTCTATTATTTTATGCGCGCTGATATTCAGTATGCCGCGGTATTTTTTTTCACCCAGCGCCACGTCAACGTTGTAAACGCCGCTCGGAGGAATTGATTCGTGATGAGGATCGATATTGGCAGTCGGGAAACCTATTTTTCTTCCGAGCCTCCTGCCTTTTGCTACAGTGCCTAAAATAGTGACAGGCCTTCCGAGCATCTTTGACGCCGGCTTCAGATCACCTTTCTCGATCAAGCGCCTGATTCTCGTGCTCGAGATAAAATTTCCGTCTATTTTTAAAGGCGGCACGCTGTAAAATTTAAAATCGTAAGTCCCGCTTAATTTCCTGAGCAGATCTACGCTGCCTTTTTCTTTGAACCCGAATAAAAAATTTCCGCCGGTCACAAGCGCCTTGAGATTTAATTTATTTATCAGGATTCTTTTTATAAAATCCTCCGGGCTGAGCCTTGAGAATTCTTTTGTAAATCTCATCACTAGGCAATCATCCACGCCCATTTTCTTTATCAATCTTATCCTGTGCTCCAGTGACATTAAAAACGGGATCTTTGCTCCGGGAGACAGGATTTTTACAGGGTGCGGATCAAACGTTATGACCACGCTTTTAAGACGGGATTTTTCGGCCTCTTCAATGACTTTTTTCAAAATCGCCTGATGGCCTTTATGAACGCCGTCAAATATGCCTATCGTAATTACTGCAGGGCCTGATGTCTTTTTCATGTACCTCGTCCAGGTTCTTTGAATCTTCCAGTAAAAAATCTCCTGACTGGGTCCTTACCAGCCCTGACATGTGGCTGGGCACGCCGAGAGACCTGCCTATATCTTCGCATAAAGTCCTCACGTAAGTGCCTTTGGAGCACTTTACTCTGAAAGTCAGTTCCGGGAATTTGAAATCCAGTATTTCAATATCGCTTATCCTTATTTTGCGGGGCTCTCTTATAACAGTCTTGCCTAATCTCGCAAGCTGGTAGAGTTTTTTGCCTTTATGTTTTATCGCGGACACCATGGGAGGTATCTGCTCTATTTCGCCCTTAAAACTATCGAGCGCTTTTTTTATAGCCTCGATGCCCGGGTTATCTATATTTTTTTCTTCGATGACCTTGCCGGAGGCATCCTGGCTATCTGTCTTTTTCCCGAAAAAAACCTTTGCGACGTATTCTTTATCTTCGTTCGTAAAGGTATTTGATAATTTGGTGGCCTTGCCTAAAAGCATTACCAGCACCCCTGTCGCCATGGGATCCAGCGTGCCCGCGTGGCCGACGCGCTCCATGTTGAATTTCCGCCTGATAAAATCTACTACGTCGTGGGAGGTGATCCCCGAGGGCTTATTGACAATCAGAATCCCGTCCATTATTTAACCATTTCTTTTGCTTTTTCTAAAATCTTCTTTTCTACTTCTTCAATTTTACCCAAGACGGTGCAGCCGCTTGCGGTGGGATGGCCGCCTCCCCCAAAAGACCCTGCGAGTTTATTGACGTCCACATTGCCTTTGGAGCGGAAACTCACCTTTACCTTCTCCTCAGTACCTGTTTCCCTGAAAAGAATGGCTATCTCTACGCCGTCTATGGAACGCGCGAAATTTATAATGCCTTCAGTGCCTTCCAGGGACGCCTTTGTCTTTTTCAGCATCTCTTTTGTAACCCACAGCCACGCGATCTTTCCGTCTTCAGTGAGTTTCATTGTCTGGAGCGCTTCGCCGAGAAGATTCGTGTCTTGGATACTGCTTGTTTCATAAATCTTTGTATGTATCTCATACGGCTTTACGCCTATATCTACCAGTTCCGCGGCAATGCGATGAGTCTTAGAAACCGTGTTAGAATACCTGAAAGAGCCTGTGTCTGTCATGATCGCGGTGTATAAAGCAATGGCCTCGTCCAAATCTACCTTTATCTTAAACGCCTTGAATAAATCGTAAACCATCTCGCCCACGCTTGAAAAATCAGGTTCTACCCAGTTGAATTTTCCGAAATTCACATTTGAAATATGGTGGTCTATATTTATAATCACGCTGTCTTTTTTGATGTAATCATTGACCCTTCCAATCCTCGCGAGGTCAGGCGAGTCCAGGATAATTACCGCTTGAAAATTAAAATCGCGCGGCATCTCTTTAGATATATCCTCGCTGCCTTTCATGAACCGCAGTACATTAGGCGCAGGGCTATCGTCCAGCATAACAGATTCTTTGCCGAGTTTTCTCAATAAACACGCCATCGCGATCTGGCTTCCTATTGCATCGCCTTCCGGATTTATGTGGCTCGTGATAAGAAATTTATTAAACTTCTTTATCGCCTGCTTTACCGTCCTCATGCTCATGTCGTATCCTTTCAAACGTCTTTTCCAGATTTATGCTGTATTCTAATGAATTGTCCAATTTAAAATAAAGTTCAGGCACGTACCGCAGCTTCATTCTTTCCGCTATAAGTTTTCTTATAAAGCCTATGGCGCTTTTTATGCCTTTTAAACCCTCTTCCTTGGCCTTATCATCTCCGAGAATGCTGAAATAAATCCTCGCGTATCTCAGGTCGCCGGTCAGGTCAATCCTCGTAATAGTTACAAAACCTATCCTTGGATCCTTCAGGTCTTCCAGCAATATCTTTGAGATTTCTTTTTTTAACTGGCCTTCAACCCTCTCGGATCGCATTCCCATATTGCTCCTTTGGGAGTCCGACTCCCTGCGGGAGTCGGACTCCCATAGTTACATTAATTTGCTGAATATATCCAAGCATTTCTTCGGGTCTTTTTCTTTTAGGAAAAGCTCTATCTCTTTTCTGATCCTCCCCGCATTCACCTCGCCTAAAAACCCGTCCGATACCGCTTCTTTGATAAGTTTCTTAGTATGCGGCTCTATCTTAAAACCGAATCTTACAGAAAACCTGATTGCCCTGAATATGCGCGTGGGGTCATCCATGAAACTTTTATCGCGCATCACTCTTATAATGCCTTTTTTCAAATCCTTCTGGCCCCCGTAAAAATCCACTAACCTGCCGAAATTTTTCTTGTTTACAATCATCGCCATTGCATTGATCGTAAAATCCCGCCTGAATAAATCATCTTTTATGGCGCCGGGCTTTACAGTAGGATAAGCCGCGGGACGAGTGTAAGTTTCTTTGCGGCTAGTTACGATATCTATCCTCTTCCCTTTAAGCTTAATAGTAGCGGTGCCGAATGCCTTGTACGCCGTTAATTTGCCTTTTAGTTTTTTATTCAAAGCTTCCGCAAACTTAATCCCGTCCCCTTCCACCACAAAATCCAAGTCATAATTAGATATGCCTAAAAGCTTATCCCTCACAGGCCCGCCTACGATATACACAGGCACCTTTAATTCATCCGCGATTTTTCCGACAATTTCTATAATATCCATACTTCCCTCTTTGTAATGTTACACTCTGACATTGTCAGAGTGTAACATTAGGACAAAGTTGGCGATGTTTTTGGCGGCGTCAGGGTAACGCAGGAGCTTTATCCTGGTCCTGGTGCCGATCATCTTCTCAGGAGAAGCCGCAAATTCTTTTATATATCCACATACTTCTTTGGTATTACGGGCCTTTACAGCTGTCCCATAGCCTGTCAAAATCTCGCAATTCCTTGTCTCTTGTCCCAATATGGGCTGGACTATGATCATTGGCAATGTCTTTGAAAGCGCCTCTGAAATCGTCAGCCCCCCGGGCTTAGTAACTATTATATCGCTTACTTCCATAAATTCATCCACATTATTCATATAGCCGAAAGGCTTTACTTTTACTTTCAGGCCGCCGGCTATCTTATCTAATTCCTGGAACAATGCCTCATTCTTGCCGCATATCGCGATCAGCTGTATCTTATCTCTTATTTCAGGCTCCAGATTATTCATCTCGCCGACTATCTCTTTCATAGGCCCTGCGCCGAATCCTCCGCTCATTATAAGAACGTTAAATAACCCCGGCTCTATACCCAATTTCTTAATTAACATTTCCTTGCCTTTTGATATGCTGAATATCGGATCGCACGGAATACCGAATATCTTTATCTTATCCTCAGGCACGCCGCGGCTCAGAAGATCATTCTTTGTCCTCTGTATAGCCCCTGTAAAATAATCGCTAGACCTCGCCATCCAGAAAGAATGGCTTATAAAATCAGTCACTACGGTCACAAGCTTCCCTTTAAACTCCCCTTTATCTTTTAACCAGGAGATAATTTCGCCGGGAATAAAATGCGTAGATACCACCACGTCCGGATTCTCAGCCTTTATAAAATCTATAAATTTTCTGCAATTCATCCTGTGCAATAATCTTCTCACAGGCGCCATGAAAAAATCCACTGCCCTAGCGTCCAATAAATAATACAATAGCCCCCATAAAGTAGGCGTCCTATTTATCAGAAATAAATACACATTCGGGTAAGATGCCTTAAAAAACGCATTCGCGTAATCCAGGACATTTATATTTTTAACCTCGATGACTTCCGAAGCCGCCGCAAGGCGACTTCGGAAGTCAGTTGCTGCAGTCAATGCCTTCTCTATTGCCATGGCTGCCTTCTTATGACCCACACCCGCGTAAGCGTATGTAATAAGTATTTTCATGAACCTAGCTCGCCTTATTTTTATGCTCTTCTTTCTTCAATGGCAATATCCCCGCCATTTCGCCGATCACGTTCACCAATTCCGTATTCGCCGGAATCACGATCTTCGCGTTATTGGCTAAAGATTTCTCCACTGCCTCAAGTTTACGCAATACCTGGGCATTGCCGATAAAATACTTTTCCGCCGCTTCATTTAACAGGCGGATTGCCTCTGCCTCGCCCTCCGCTTCCAAAATCCTCGCCTGCCTGAAACCTTCTGCTTTTTTAATCTCCGCTCTTTTCTGGCCGTCGGCTGCGGTTTCCGTGGCAGTAGCAAAATCCACCGCTGCGATTTTTTCATTTTCCGCCTTAACTACCTTGTTCATTGTTTCCTGCACATCCTTTGGCGGATCAATCTCTTTTAATTCTGTGCGCACAATTTCAATACCCCAGCTCGAAGTCTCATCCATTAAAGTTTTATGCAGCTCCGCATTAATCTTACCACGCTCGCTATTTGCGGATTTTAAAGTCATCGTGCCTATAATATTCCTCAGGGTAGTCCTGGCCAGGTTTACAATCTGATATTGGTAATTAAAAACATTGTACTGGCAGCTTTTGACGCTTTCCTGATCTGCCTTCACTTTAAAATAAACCTGGGCATCCACCTTGGCATTAAGATTATCGTTGGTGATAATCTCCTGAGGCTCAGCATCCACCATTTTCTCGGTGATGTTTATCTGGTACATCTTATCTATGCCCGGGATAATCCAGTTAAAACCGGCATTAGCAAAAACGCGGTATTTTCCTAATCTCTCAATTAACCCGCGATGAGTAGGCCTGACAATCCTTATCCCTGCAAAAAATATCACAATCACAACTACACCAAGTAAATAAAAAATATTCACCTTGCTCCTCCTTTTTTTAGCGAGAACATTTTAAAAAAGTGTGTAGATAAACGGCGCGACAGCTGATGATTGGGTAAAGAATATTAATAAACCGAACAGTAAAAGCACTACCACTATCGGTATCATCCACCAGAGTTTTCTTTCCCATAAAAATTTAAAAAGTTCGCCTAAGACCTTTGCTCGTCCCTTAATACCCATTTGACCGCCTCCATCAGGTTATTTTTTATAAAATCAGGTTTATGCTGCCAGGCCTTTGCGTCTTCCGGGGTTTCTTTGCCTGTAAGAAGAAGGATCGTTTTACAGCCCATGTTCTTGCCCGCTCCCACATCAAGCTTTGAATCTCCTATGAAATATGTTTTTTTAAAATCTATATCCAGGCCTTTTGTTACCTTCTTTATCTGGCCGGTATTAGGTTTCCTGCAATCGCACCCGGCGTCTTGGGCATGAGTGCAATATGAAATCGACCTGATCTTCCCGCCTTTTGCTTCAATCTCTTTCATCATATTTTTCGTAATGTCATCCAGATCTTTTTGCGAAAAAAGCCCCTTAGCTACACCTGCCTGATTCGAGATTACAAATATCTCGTAGCCATTTTTATTGAGAAGATTTATGGCATCTATCGCGCCTGGCATAAACTCAAACTCTTTCCACGATTTAATATAATCCCCAAACCCCGGATCCCTGTTTATAACCCCGTCTCTATCTAGGAAAATCGCTTTCATATATTTCGGGCGGCATAATATGCCGCCCCTACATAATTTGTAGGGGCCG
>Ga0105164_10000571_pt1 | contig 25527 bp, 26 predicted proteins | sample VDWuncwatermetaG_FD_89674 | JGI IMG/M metagenome (GOLD analysis project Ga0105164, IMG submission 89674) | Wastewater microbial communities from Netherlands to study Microbial Dark Matter (Phase II) - VDW unchlorinated drinking water | ecosystem: Environmental > Aquatic > Freshwater > Drinking...
GAGCTTGTCCGCTGCGCGCGCTTCCTCGGCATAGACGGCTTCCATCCATTTTTCGAAGCCGCCAAAGCCGATTTCCGAACGGCGGATCTTTCCGCGGTCGAGCCACAGCGTCGATCGGGTCAGGCGAGTCAGAAAGGTCCGGTCGTGCGAAATGGCGATAAAGGCCCCTGTATAACGCCCCAGCCAGTCCTCGAGCCAGTCGATCGCGGCAAGGTCGAGATGGTTGGTCGGTTCATCGAGAAGCAGGACATCGGGCTTCATCGCCAGCGCCCGGGCGATAGCGGCGCGCCGCCGCTCGCCGCCGCTGGCTTTTGCCGCCTCGCGTAACAGGTCGATCCCGATCTGGTCGGCAATCGCTTCGACATCATGCGCTGCAGGTCCGTCCCTGCCACTGGTGGCGAAGTCGCGGAGCGTGCCAAAGCCGGTCAGCGAAGGTTCCTGTTCAAGAAGCACGACTTTGGTGCCCGGCACGATCGTGCGGCGACCCTTGTCGGCCTCGATCGTGCCGGCCAGCAGTTTGAACAGGGTCGTCTTGCCCGCGCCATTGCGCCCGATCAGCGCCAGCCGGTCGCGTTCGCCGATGAATATGTCCAGATCCTGGAACAGCCAGCCCGATCCCTGGACCAGGCCAAGGCCTTCATAGGCAAGAATGGGGGCAGCCATGTTGAGGTTCCGACAATGTTGAACGTGTGAAAAGCCATTCATGGCCTATTCAATGGGCGCCCCCTATGCCAAGACCCCATGACAATGTTCAAATCTTTTGTTGCTGTCGCATTGCTTGCTGCGTCCCTGGCGGTTCCGGTTGAAGCCCAGAAGGGGCGCCGGGGCGAACAGGATGCTGCATTTCAGGCCACGCGCCAGGGCGCGGTTCATTCGTTGCGCAGTATCGAGAATGATATAGTGCCCGAAATGAAGGCGCGCGGCGCAGACTATATCGGGGCAGAGTTCGATGGGGAGAATCTGCGCTACCGCCTCAAATTCATGCAGGGGCCCAAAGTGATCTGGGTTGATGTGAATGGCAAAAACGGTGCAATAATCGGCAGGACGGGGGAATGAGCGCTTGCCGCCTTACGGGGGAGAATATCGTTGCGCGTATTGATCGTTGAAGACGAGCCGACGCTTGGCACCCAGCTCAAGAACACGCTCGAGGGCGCGGGCTATGCCGTCGACCTCGCGACCGATGGCGAGGATGGCCATTATCTCGGCGCGACCGAGAATTATGATGCGATCATCCTCGATCTCGGCCTGCCCGAAATCGACGGGCTGACGGTGCTTGATCGCTGGCGCAAGGAAGGCAAGGTGACGCCTGTCCTTGTGCTGACCGCGCGCGACAGCTGGTCGGACAAGGTCGCGGGCCTCGACGCCGGGGCGGACGACTATCTCGCCAAGCCCTTCCAGACACAGGAGCTGATCGCCAGGCTGCGCGCACTGATCCGCCGCGCCTCGGGCAACGCCTCGTCGGAACTCATCGCCGGCGACGTCCGGCTGGACACGAGGTCGGGGCGCGTCACGCTGGCGGGTGAGCCGGTCAAGATGACCGCGCAGGAATACAAGCTCTTGTCCTATCTCCTCCACCACAAGGGCAAGGTCGTCTCGCGGACCGAGCTCATCGAGCATATCTATGACCAGGATTTCGACCGCGATTCGAACACGATCGAGGTTTTTGTCACGCGTATCCGCAAGAAACTCGGTGCCGATGTCATCACCACCATCCGCGGCCTCGGCTACAGCCTCGAAGAGCCCGTCTGACCGGGTGCCACCGGGGCGTGGCGGCTGGCAGATAGGAAGCTGGCGCCTGCGGCTTGCCAGTGGCTCGCTCAGCCGGAGGATGATCGGCATCGCGGCGGCGTGGATCTTCCTGCTGCTGCTCGGTGGCGGGCTCGCGCTCGACCGGGTGCTGACCAACGCCATCACGCGCAATTTCGATGATGGCCAGCAGTTCGTGCTGACCTCGATGGTGGCTGCCGCCGAAATCGACGATTTCGGCGAAGTCCGCCTGAACCGGCCGCTGGGTGACCAACGCTTTCTGGAACCCAATTCGGGTTATTACTGGCAGATCAGCGGCGCCGAATATTCGCCATTTCGCTCGCGCTCGCTCTGGGACCGCGCACTCAAGGTTGCGGGCGGGCATGCGGATGACAATGTCCATGTTTATGACAGTCGCGAGTTTGCCGAGGAAGCGATTCGCGTTGCAGAACGCGACATCGTCCTTCCTGGCTCGCCGACGGTCTGGCGATTCCAGGTGGCGCAAAGCCGCGAAGTGCTCGATGCGCAGATCGGCACGCTCCGGAAAACGCTGCTGCGCAGCTTTGCCCTGCTTGCGCTCGGCCTGATTGCAATGGCGGCGCTCCAGACGCTCTACGGGCTCTGGCCGCTCCGCTCGCTGCGCAAGGCCATAGCGGACATGCGCGCAGGCCGTGCCAGCCGCATCGATGAGGAGGAGCTTCCCGATGAGGTTGCGCCACTGGTCGAGGAGCTGAACGGGCTCCTGTCCCATAACGAGACACAGGCCGAAGAGGCGCGCCGCCACGCGGGCAACCTCGCCCATGCGCTCAAGACTCCGCTGACCGTCATCATGAATGCCGCCACTGCACATGCCGGCGATTTGAGCGATACGGTGATCCGCGAGGCGACGACGATGCGGCGGCAGGTCGATCATCACCTCGCCCGCGCCCGTGCGGTCGGGCGGCGGGGCAATGTCCATAGCCGTGCCGAGGTCTGGGCCAGCCTCGAATCGGTCGAACGGGCGGTCTCGCGCCTTTATCCGCAGGTGCGCTTCGACATGGACGGCGAAAAGACGCTGAACGTCCATGTCGAACGCCAGGATCTTGACGAAATGCTCGGAAACCTCATCGAGAATGCCGCCAAATATGGTGGCGGCAGCGTCTTCGTGACGGTCGGCAGCGAAGGGCCGATGGCGGAGATCGCGGTCGAGGACGATGGCACGGGAATTTCCCCCGGGGACCGCGAAAAGCTCTTCAACCGTGGCGTACGGCTCGATTCCTCCAAGCCGGGAACGGGCTTGGGCCTCGCCATCGTCCGCGACGTCGCTGAAATCTACGGCGGCACGATCGCGCTTGGCGAAAGCGAGGATATGGGTGGCGTCCTTGCGCGCTTGCGCTTGCCCTTGGCCCCGTGACGCGCCAGAAGCGCGGCCCTATGGATGCCCCTCACTATTTTTTCTGCGGTATCGGCGGCTCTGGAATGATGCCGCTCGCGATGATCGTGGCGGCGCGCGGGAGCCGGGTTTCCGGCTCCGACCGCTCGCTCGACCAGGGGCGGATTGCCGAAAAATTTGCCGCGCTCGAAAAACTCGGGATCGCGCTGTTCGCGCAAGACGGTTCGGGTGTTGAAGTGGGCCAGGTCTTCGTCGCCTCTGCAGCCGTCGAAGAAAGCGTCCCCGATGTCGTCGCGGCGAACCGGCTGGGGCTCGAACGGCTGAGCCGTGCCGATCTGCTCGCGCAACTCTTCAACGCGAGCGACGAGCGCATCGCGATTGGCGGGACGAGCGGCAAATCGACGGTGACGGGGATGATCGGCTGGATCCTCGACAGGGCCGGGCGTGATCCGACGATCATGAACGGCGCGGTGATGAAGAATTATGTCCGCGCCGATGCGCCCTTTGCCAGTGCGCGGGTCGGTGCGGGCGGCGCGTTCGTCAGCGAAGTCGATGAAAGCGACGGCTCGATCGCGCTCTACACGCCCGATATTGCCATCCTCAACAATGTCGCGCTCGACCACAAGTCGATGGAGGAATTACGGCGGCTTTTCGGCGATTTTGTCGGCCGGGCGCGGATCGCCATCGTCAATGCGGACAATGCCGAAGCGCTGGCGCTGGCCGGGGCCAATGCGTGGACCTTCGGTTTCGGCGAAGGCGCAGACCTGCGGGGGACGGATCTTGTCGAACGGCCCGACGGGATCGACTTCACGGTCAACAGCATTCGCATTTCGTTGGGGGTGCCGGGCCGTCACAATGCTGCCAATGCGCTCGCCGCTTTGGCCGCGGCCGAGGCGGCCGGGGTGCCGCTGGCTGAGGGAGCCGCCGCGCTGGCATGCTTTACCGGCCTCAAACGCCGCCTCGACCTGGTCGGGTCGCGTCATGGCGTCACGGTGATCGACGATTTCGGGCATAATCCCGACAAGATCGGCGCAACGCTCGACACGCTTCATGCCTTTCCCGGGCGGCTGCTCGTGATGTTCCAGCCGCACGGCTATGGCCCGCTCAAGCTGATGGGCAAGGAACTGGCGGAGACCTTCCGTACGAAACTTGGGCCTGGCGACAGGCTCTTCCTGCCCGACCCAGCCTATTATGGCGGCACCGTTGATCGCAGCAAGGGGAGCGATTCTCTGGCGAAGGCGATCGGGCCGCGTGCCGAATACAGGGCCGAACGCGCGGCCATCGGGTCGCGGCTTCTCGCCGAAGCGCGGTCCGGCGACCGCATTCTGATCATGGGCGCGCGCGACGACACGCTCAGCAGTTTTGCAGCGGAATTGCTCGAACGGCTTGACGGATAGCTGCTGATCGCGTCCAACGCGTCAAAACAAGTCCCCGGGGGAAATATGGCCAAGCGGCTGACATTCTATATCATGATCGGCATGGTGCTGGGCATTATTGTCGGGGCAGGCCTGCATTTCGCCTATACCGGCAGCGTGCTGACCGCACCTGCGGAGATGACGGCAGAAGTCAAGATGGCCGTGGAAGGCACCGGCAAGTATTTCGGACTGGTGACCGATATTTTCCTGCGGTTGATCAAGATGATCATTGCGCCATTGGTATTTGCGACACTCGTGTCCGGCATCGTCCATATGGGCGATACGGCCGCATTGGGCCGCGTCGGTGCGAAGACGATCCTCTGGTTCCTTGGCGCGACAGTGGTTTCGCTGACATTGGGCGCGGTGCTGGTCAACCTGATCCAGCCGGGCGCAGGCGGAGGGTTCGCTCTGCCACCTGCGGACGTGACGGCGGGGATTGCCAGGCCAGACAATGATATTTTCAAGATCATCGCCGAAATGTTTCCCAAATCCATTGCGGAGGGCATGGCGAACAATACAATCCTCCAAATCGTGATTTTTTCGCTGTTCTTCGGCGTAGCGATGACTGCCATAGGGGAAAAGGCGGCACCGATCACGAGGGGCGTGGACGCGCTGGTGGACGTGATGCTGCAAGTCACCGATTATGTGATGCGGTTTTCGCCCTTCGCGGTTTTCGCGGCCATGGCAAAGGTGATCGCAATCCAGGGCATCGGCGTCATCGGCACGTTCCTGACGTTCATCGCGAGTTTCTATTTCGGGCTGTTGGTGTTGTGGCTCATCCTCGGTCTGGTCGCCTTTCTTGTGGTGGGGCGGCGGGCCGGAACGTTGATCCGCTACATCCGCGAACCGACCCTGCTCGCCTTTTCAACTGCATCGTCCGAGGCGGCCTATCCACGTACGCTCGAAGCGCTCGACCGGTTCGGCGTCCCGCCCAAAATTGCGAGCTTCGTCCTGCCGCTCGGCTATTCGTTCAACCTTGACGGTTCGATGATGTACATGACGTTCGCGACACTGTTTATCGCCCAGCTTTACGGGATTGAGCTTTCGACGGGACAGCAAATCATCATGCTGCTGACTTTGATGGTCACCTCCAAGGGGATGGCTGCGGTACCGCGTGCCAGCCTCGTCGTCATTTCGGGGACGATGGCGCAATTCGGTATTCCCGAGGCGGGGCTGGTCCTGATCCTGGCGGTTGACCAGTTCCTTGACATGGGGCGTTCGGGCACGAATGTCGTCGGCAATGCCGTTGCGGCCGTCGTTGTCGGCAAATGGGAAGGCGAACTCGACGCACCCGAAGCGCCCGAGATCGAACCGCCGCACGCACCTTCGAGTCATCTGCTGTGAGCGACTACGAGGCTCGCTCCGCCATGCAAGAAGCGCCCCGCGTCGATTTCAATGGCCTTGCCGGCGATTTCTTCTTGATACAGCTGGGCAACCTTGCCCTCAGCATCCTGACGCTTGGCATCTACCGCTTCTGGGGCAAGGCCAAGTATCGGCGTTTCCTCTGGGGGCAAACCACACTCGATGGCGACGCGCTCGAATATCGCGGGACGGGGCTGGAGCTGTTCATCGGTGCGATTCTCGTGATCCTGCTCGTTTCCATCCCGTTCGGGTTGATCTCCTTGCTGATGCCGATGTTGATTGCCGACAAGGGTATCGCAATGGCAATCACCCAGATCGCCTTGGTGTTGGCGATCTATTACCTGATCGGCGTCGGCCAGTATCGCAGCTGGCGCTATCTGCTTTCGCGCACATCGTGGCGCGGGATCCGTTCGGGGATGGTCGAACAGGGATTTTCCTTCGGCCTGTTCAGTTTCGGGTTGACGCTCGCATCGGTCTTTTCGGTTGGGCTTGCAACGCCCTGGGTCATGGCAAAACGCTGGAATCGCCTGGTGCGGGACGTTCGCATCGGCAGCCTGCCGATGAGTGGCGAGGCCGATCACCGGCCGCTATGGAAGCCGTTCCTTCTCGCATGGGGCGTGGTCGTCGTGCCGATGATTGCCTTTTATGCGTGGTTCTTCTTCAATTATGGGGAGATGTTCACCCGACCCGAGCAGAACCCCTCGCCCGAGGATATGAAGCAACTCTTCATCGCGATCGGGATTCTCTATCTCGGGTTGATCGTGCTTGGTTTTGTCGGCGCGATGCTGTTTGCCAACTACCAGGCGGCCTATCTGAAAGAGACATTCAACAAGACTCGAATCGGGGATACGATGGCCCTGCGGATCGACGTCACGCCGTGGCAGATCATTCGCTATTATCTGGGCAATATCGCACTGGTCCTGTTCACGGCGTATCTGGGCGTGATCCTGATGCCTTATCGTTACTGGGCCTTCATGGCCCGGCGCGTCTGGATCGACGGCGAATATGACGCGGCAACGCTCCAGCAGACCGATCTCGCCGGGCCGGGGCAGGGCGATGGTCTGGTCGATGCATTCGATGTCAGCAGTTTTTGAAGCGCGGGTTTTTGACGGGCAAAGCGCTGCGCCCGGCCATGAGCAGGTCGCGCGCGATGGCGATGTGCTCCGCATCGGCGAAGAATCGCTGCCGATTGCCGATCTGCTGCGCGTCGAGAGCAAGTCCGGGCTGACGCTCCACCGGCTCGATCGGCCAGACTGGCGCTTGATGTTGCCTGCCGAGGCGGCGTCCGATTTTCGCGATGTAACCAAATTCCATGCCATGACGGCGCGGCACTGGAGCTGGATCGGCGGCTCGGTCGCAGCCGTTGCCGCTGTTGCAGTCTTGCTCTGGTTTTTCGGTTCCGCGATGCTGGCGCAACTCGCGCCGCTGGTTCCCCATGACGTGGCGGAGGGCGTGGGCGATCAATATGCCCTGATTTTTGCGCCTGAGGAAAAGCAATGCAATGCCGCTGCCGGTAGCGCCGCGCTCGACAAGATAATCGGGCGGATCGAGCCGCAGGGCGGATTGGTCGAGCCCGTTCGCGTTACGGTGGTGGATAGCGATACGGTCAACGCAATCACCTTGCCAGGCGGGCGGATCATCCTGTTCAAAGGACTTGTCGATCAGTCGCAAACCGCCGAGGAAGTGGCGGGGGTGCTCGCTCACGAATTCGGCCATGTGCAGCATTATCACGGCAATCAGGCCCTAATCCGGCATTTCGGGCTGGGCGTGTTTCTCGAAGGGCTTGGCGGCAATGTGGGCACAGCGGCTTCGACTGGCCTGTTCCTCTCGAACGGCCGTGCGGCCGAGCGTGAAGCCGATGACGACGCAATCAAGCTTCTCAGGAATGGCGAGGTCTCGGCAATGGGCGTCTCCGATTTCTTTGCCCGGATGGGGGGAACGAAAACGCGCGACGGCAAACCCGGAAAGGGTGAAGCCGTTGACGATGGCACTGGCCTGACCGATTTGGTTTCAACGCATCCGGGGGATCGCGATCGCCGTCTTCGTTTTGCAGAATCCGCGCGCCGCTACACGGCAAAGCCCATCCTGACCGACAGAGAATGGAAAGCATTGAAAGCAATTTGCGCATCCTGACTTCGCAAAGCCCGTCTTTTGGGCTATGTGATACTATCACCAATCAAGTCAGGAGCCCGACCGATGTTTCGCAAACTCTTTCTCGATCATCCGCGCGAAGTGGAAGAAGGTTTTTTCGAGCATTTCCGCGTGGCCAGCAGCTTCGGCCTGACGATGATCTGGGGAGGGCTGAAGGCGCTGGTCCATGCGTTCGTGCCCGCGCTGTGCGTGACCAGCGGCAGTGACACGATCCGCCGGCTCCACACGCTCATGGTCGAGAAGCGCGGGGCAAAACGCAATGCGACGATCGAGATGCTGTCAGTTGAATGGGTGATCTGACGCGCACTGACGGGGCTCGGCTCGCTTATGCCCGGCAGGAGGGGCGCGGCCCGACGGTCATATTCCTGTCGGGCTATATGTCCGACATGAGTGGCGGCAAGGCACTGGCGCTCGACGCCTGGGCTGTGCGCGAAGGCCGGGCTTTCCTGCGTTTCGACTATGCCGGCTGCGGGCAGAGCGAAGGCGATTTCGAGAGCCAGACCCTGGCCAACTGGCTCGATGATACGCTCCTGTTGATCGACACGCTGACCAGCGGACCTGTCGTGCTCGTCGGATCGTCGATGGGCGGCTGGCTGATGCTGCTGGCGGCGCTCGCCCGGCCGGGTCGCGTTGCGGGCCTTGTCGGTATCGCTGCAGCGCCCGATTTTACCGATTGGGGCTACAGCCAGGAGGAGAAGCTCGAAATCCTATCGAACGGACGGACTGAGCAGGCATCTCCTTATGGTCCCGATCCCACCGTGACCACCAGGGTCTTCTGGCAATCGGGCGAAGCGCACCGCTTGCTCCATGCGCCGCTTGCGATCGATTGCCCGGTGCGGCTACTACATGGGCAGCGCGACCCCGATGTGCCCTGGCATCACAGCGTCCATCTCGCCTCGCTCCTCCGTTCAGACGATGTGCAGGTCACACTCGTCAAGGACGGCGATCACCGGCTGTCGCGCGAGCAGGACATTGCGCTGTTGCTGCGCACGACCGGCAATTTGCTGGAGCCATTGTGATCCTTCTGTTTCTTGTCGCCGAAGCTGCCGTTCCAGGCCCCACCCCCAATCCCGAGGAAGCCCGCTTTGCGGCTTGTGTCCAGCTGACCGAAAAGGACGCCGCAAGGGCGCTCGAAGCAGCCGGGACATGGCAGATTGAAGGTGGCGGCGTGCTCGCGCGGCAATGTGCGGGGATTGCCTATGCCAGCCTCAGGCGCTGGCTTCCGGCGGCGACGGCGTTCCAGCAGGCGGCCGAAGAGGCGGAGCGCCATCACGACGGCCGCGCCGCGCGCCTCTGGGTGCAGGCCGGCAATGCTGCGCTCGCCGCCGGGGACATGGTGAAGGCAGGCGGGTTCCTCGATGCAGCCCTTGCCGGTGACGATCTGAAGGGTGCGGAGGCGGGCGAGGCGCATCTTGATCGCGCCCGCGCGCGCGCCGCCCTCAACGACCCGGCGTCTGCGCGCGCCGATCTCGATCTTGCACTGAAACTGGTGCCAGACGATCCGCTGGCCTGGCTCTTGTCGGCAACGCTGGCCCGGCGGTCGGGGGACTTGCCGCGCGCGCGGACGGATATTGCTGAAGCACTGAAGCGCGCGCCCGACGATGCGTCGGTCGCGCTCGAGGCGGGCAATATCGCCATCCTGTCGGGCGCCGATGCGGCAGCGCGTACTGCCTGGGAGGCAGCGGTCAGGATAGCGCCCGAAAGTCCGGCAGGAAAGGGCGCCGCCGACGCGCTCAAACGTTTGGGCGCGCCGCAATAATCGGGTAATGGCAGACGCATGAAATATCTCCACACCATGATCCGGGTCAGCGATCCTGCGGCCACGATTGCTTTTTTCGAACTGCTCGGGCTCAAGGAGCTCAGCCGCCACGATAGCGAACTGGGCCGCTTCACCCTGATCTTCCTCGCGGCATCGGGAGACGAGGAAGCGCAGGTCGAGCTGACCCACAACTGGGACGAGGCCGGTTATGGCGAGGGCCGCAATTTCGGTCATCTCGCCTATCGCGTCGATAATATCTACGAGACCTGCCAGCGGCTGATGGACGCGGGCGTGACGATCAACCGGCCGCCGCGCGACGGACATATGGCCTTTGTCAGAACCCCCGACAACATCTCGATCGAATTGCTCCAGGACGGGCATTTGCCGCCGCAGGAGCCCTGGGCCTCGATGCCCAATTCGGGGCATTGGTAAGGAGACGCGGGATCGTGGCATTTCAGATCATTCGCATTCCCGTGCTTTCGGACAATTATGTCTGGCTGGTTCATGAGGCCGCGTCCGGCGAAACGATGGCGGTTGACCCGGCGGTCGCCGAACCCGTCCTCGCCGAAGCCCAAGCGCACGGATGGCGGATCACGCAGGTCTGGAACACGCACTGGCACCCCGACCATACGGGCGGCAATGCCGCGATCAAGGCCGCGACGGGCTGCACGATCACCGGTCCGGCGGCGGAGTTTGCGCGCATCCCCACGCTCGACCGGCAAGTGCGGGGCGGTGACGAGGTCAGGCTCGGCGGCTCGGTGGCCGCGGTGATCGAGGTTCCGGCGCATACGGCGGGGCACATCGCCTATCATTTTGCCGAAGAACAGGCCGCCTTTGTCGGCGATACGCTCTTTGCGATGGGCTGCGGGCGTCTGTTTGAGGGGACGGCGGAGCAAATGTTCGACAATATGGCCAAGCTGGCGCGCCTCCCCGACGCGACCATGGTCTATTGTGCGCACGAATACACCCAGTCGAATGGCCGCTATGCGCTGGTGGCAGAGCCCGACAATGTGGCGCTGGCGGAGCGGATGGTCGCTGTCGATGCGGCGCGCGCGCGCGGCGAGGCGACGGTGCCGACAACGATCGGGCTTGAACGGGCGACCAATCCCTTCATGCGCGCCCGCTCGGTGGGTCAATTGGCTGAACGCCGCGCTGCAAAGGATGGATTTCGCGGCTGAACCTGCTATATTCGCGTTCCGGGGGCGTGATGGAAGGAGTATTCCCATGCGCAAGACCATGATCATCCTGCCACTGGCCAGCCTGTTGCTGTGCGGCGCAGTCTCTGCCTCTTCGGCGTCTCAAGAGGCGCGCCACGCCCGGGAAAACGCCCGGCTTGACAAGGAGCTGGCTGGCCTCGTGCCAGGGAAACCGCAGAATTGCATAGATCTGCGTAATGCAGGCGGCACGCGCAGCTTTGACAATGGCAAGGGAACCTTGCTCTTTCGCGTTTCGCGCAAGCTGGTTTATCGCAATGACACCAATGGCAGCTGCGACGGCATTGGCCGGGACCGCGCTCTCATAACCCGGATATTCGGCTCGAATCGCTTGTGCCGGGGTGACATTGCCCATAGCGCCGACCTTGTGGCGGGCTTTACGGGCGGAAGCTGCTCGATGCAGGATTTTGTGCCCTATAGAGGGCCGTAGCGCGGCAGGGTTTTTCCTTGGCCGGCGGCGTTCTAGACCTTGTAAAGCGCATCGACCTGTTCGCCATAGGCGTCCCGGATCACGTGTCGGCGGATCTTGAGTGATGGCGTCAGCATTTCGTTGTCGATCGTGAAGCCGTCGGGCGTCAGCGTGATGTTGCGCACCCTTTCGGTCGCCGAGACCTGCTTGTTCACCCGGTCCACCGCATCCATGACGGCGGAACGGAAGGCAGGCAGGCCGCACAGCGACTTGAGGTCGTAGGGCACGTCATTGGCCATCGCCCATTCCAGCGCCCATTCGGGATCGGGCACGACCAATCCGACAAGATGCGGCCTCTTGTCGCCACTGACCATGGCCTGGACGATCTCGGGCTGGAGCGTCAGCATACCCTCGACCTTTTGTGGGGAGACATTCTCTCCCTTGTCGTTGACGATGATGTCCTTCTTGCGATCGGTAATGCGGATCCGGCCCTTCTTGTCGAACTCGCCAATATCGCCAGTGTGGAGCCATCCATCCCGCAGGACACGCGCTGTCTCGGCTTCGTTTCGCCAATAGCCGTGCATCACAAGTTCGCCCTTGACGAGGATCTCGCCATCCCCGGCGATCTTCACTTCGACACCCTTCATCGGCGGGCCGACCGTATCCATCGCGATCCCGGCACCGGGCCGGTTGCATGAAATGACGGGCCCGGCCTCGGTCTGGCCATAGCCCTGCAACAGCGTCAGGCCAACGCTGTGGAAGAAGATGCCTACATCGGGGTTGAGCGGTGCCCCGCCCGAAACCATGGCTTTCATCCGTCCGCCAAAGCGCTTCTGGATCTTGGGGCGCAGCGTCCTGTCGATGAACAGGTTCATCGGCTTGTCCCAAATCGGGACGCCGTTTTTCATGTCCTTTGCGCCCAGGCTGAGCGCACGCTTGAGCAGGGCCTGCGCAAACTTGCCCTGTTTTTCCAGGGTTTTGAGCATCCGCGCGCGCAACACTTCGAAGAGGCGGGGGACGACCACCATGATCGTCGGGCGCACTTCCTCGATATTGGCGGCGAGTTTTTCGAGCCCTTCGGCATAATAGATCTGCCCGCCAAGCCCAATGGGGAGGAACTGCCCACCCGAATGCTCATAGGCATGTGAAAGCGGCAGGAAGGAGAGGAACACTTCCTCGCCCCAGCCGAAATCATTGGCGATGACGTCCACGCATCCTTCAACGTTGAGGAGGATCGCGCCGTGATGTTGCTGGACGCCGCGCGGCGCGCCGCCCGTGCCGCTTGTATAGATGATGCAGGCTAGATCCTCGCGCCTCAGTTCGGCTTCAGCCCATGCGGCACAGGCGCTGACATCGACATCAGACTTGCCGATCAGGGCGGACCAGTCATGCGCCTTGACGCCGGTCGTCTGCCCCACGCGCAAGGGCTCGATGCCGATGATATGCTGCGCCTTGGTCGCGCGCAGGGCGGCTGGCATGACGGCGGCGGCAAGCTTCTGCGTCGAGACGATAATCGCCGACGCGCCCGAATCCTCGATGATATGCTGGTGGTCGCGCTCGGTATTGGTCGTATAGGTCGGAACCGTGATACAGCCCGCCGCCATGATCCCGAGATCGGCGATGCACCAATCGGGGCGATTTTCGGAAACGAGCATCACGCGGTCACCGCGCTTCAGGCCCATTTCCGCAAACGAAGTCGCCAGCGAGACAATTTGTCGCGCCGCTTCGGCCCAGCTTATCGCCTGCCATTGGCCATCCGCCTTGTGCCAAAGGAACGGAGCATTGCCCTTCTCGGCCGCCCGCTTGAAAAACATCGTGACGAGATTTGGAAAATGTTCGAACTGCCTCATGCTCATTCCCCCAGTGCAACGCCTTCGCTGCGTGGATCCGCGGCCCCCTGCCAGCCGGTTGCGGTTCGTTGGGCCGCATTGGCCTTGCCAGACAGCCCGCCAGCGACGACGGTGCGGCCGAACCCGGCGAGCTGGCTCTGCATCGCCGCCAGCGCGGTGTCCGGCTCGACCAGGACGGCGTCCCCGGCAAAATAGATGTTGGGTGCTGCAACGGCGTCCTTTGCTGACAGGCCCCAATCAAGGTGTGCGATCAGGGTCTTGGCAACCTGCATGATGATCGTCTTTCCGCCTGCGGCCCCCACCGTGAACATCGGCGCGCCGTCCGGCCCATAGACGATCGTGGGAGACATGGATGAAAGCGGGCGTTTCCCCGCGTCGACACGGTTGGCAACAGGCGCGCCATCCTTTTCCGGAGCAAAAGTGAAGTCGGTCAGTTCGTTGTTGAGGAAATAGCCATTGGCAACGAGTTGGCTGCCGAACGGGCCTTCGATGGTCGATGTCATGCTGGCAACACTGCCATTGCCGTCAACCGCAATGAAATGGGTCGTGCCCGCGACTTCGCCAGACAGAGCCGCAGTGCGCGGTCGTGCACCGGGCGGGGTTCCGGCCTCATAGGCAGCGAGTGACGCGTCGGGCGAAATCAGCGCAGAGCGGCTGGCGACATAGGTCTTGTCGAGCAGCCCTGCGACCGGCACCGAAACGAAGCCGGGATCGCCCAGATATTTTTCGCGGTCGGCATAGGCAAGCATCATGGCCTCTGCGATCAGGTGCCAGCTTTGGGGATTGTCCTTGCCCAGCGCCTTCAGATCGAAGCGTTCGAGCATCCCCAGAATCTGGAACACGGTGGTGGCGCCAGAGGAGGGCGGCCCCATGCCACACAGCTTGTACTGGCGGTAAGGAGCGCAGACCGCGGCCCGGTCAACGGCGCGATAGGCGCCAATATCGCGGCGCGTGATAATCGTCGGATTGCGCTTTGATTTGCCCGCCGCATCGATGATCGCGGCGGCATTTTGTCCCGCATAAAAGGCTTTTGCGCCTTTGGCCGCCACGGTGCGCAGCAAGGCAGCAAGCGCTGGATTCTTGACCGTCTCGCCGATCTGTTTGGGGCGCCCATCCTGCCAGTAGATCGCCTGTGCAGCCGGAAAGTCGGGCCAGATCGACTTGAGCTGGCTCAATGCACCAGCAAGTCTTGGTGTCACCTGATAGCCGTTTTCGGCAAGGCGGATCGCCGGCTGGAACAGTGCGGGCCATTTGAGCTTGCCCCATCTGGCATGCGCGCGCGCGGCAAGCGCAATGTTGCCAGGTATGCCCACGGAACGCCCGCCGGGCATCGCCTGCATGAACGACATGGGTTTTCCGTCGATGCCGACAAAGAGCTTGGGGTTCGCAGAGGAAGGGGCCATTTCGCGCCCGTCGATCGTCTCGGCCACATTGGTCCGGCCGTCATTGTGCATCATGAAGCCGCCGCCGCCAATCCCCGAGGATTGCGGTTCCACCACAGTCAGCGCAAGCATCATGGCGATCGCTGCATCGCTTGCCGAGCCACCCTGGCGCAGGATTTCGCGCCCCGCCTCGGCGGCGCGCGGGTCAGCTGCGGATACGGCTCCTCCCTTTGCAAGCAGCGGGGCTGGAATGGCGAGAAGCAGGAAAGCGAGAAAGAGTTTTTTCATGGCGTGCGACCCTAGTCCGCTCTGCGGCGACGGCAACCCCTAACCCGCCTCGACGCCAATCGCATCGGCAATCGTTGAAAAACCGTCGCGGGCCATCAAGGCGGGCAGAGCGCGCGTGATTGTTCGGGCAAGCCCCGGCCCCTTATAGACCAGCGCTGAATAAAGCTGGACCAGCGAAGCGCCGGCCTTGATTCGCGTCCAGACGTCCTCGGCGGTGGCAATCCCGCCTGCGGCAATGAGGGGAAGCGATCCGCCGCTGGCCTTGCGAAAGTCACGCAGCCGCGCAAGCGCAAGCGGCGCAAGCGGTGCGCCTGAAAGGCCGCCGGCCTCGTTGGCATACGGGGAACGCAGTGCGCCGCGCGTCAACGTTGTATTGCCAATGATCAGGGCGTCGATCCGGCCCGTTGCGGCCCTTACCACGGCATCGATTTCGACAGGCTCAAGGTCCGGAGCAACCTTGAGAAAGATCGGCGGGCCTCCTCTGGAACAGGCCTGGGAGACCGCATCGAGCAGCGCATCGAGCGCATCGCCCCCCTGCAGCGCGCGCAGGCCCGGCGTATTGGGTGAGCTTATGTTGATGGTCAGATAGTCGGCGACGGGCGCCATCCCCCGGACGCCATGGGCATAATCGGCGATCCGGTCTGCGGCATCCTTGTTTGCGCCGATATTGACCCCGACGATGCCGCGCCGCCGCCGCGCCGAGAGGCGGGCGAGCGCTGCTGCCTGGCCCTTGTTGTTGAACCCCATGCGGTTGATCACGCCCTCATCCTCCGCCAGCCGGAAGAGTCTTGGCTTGGGGTTGCCCGGCTGTGGCAGCGGGGTGAGCGTACCGACTTCGACAAAGCCGAATCCCAAACCGAGCATGGCATCGGGGACTTCGGCATCCTTGTCGAACCCTGCTGCCAGCCCGACAGGGGACGGAAAGGTCAGGCCGGCAAGCCGTACCGCCAGGGCAGGATCAGCGCGCGGCAGGCCCCACCGCGGCAGCAGCTTGAGCGTCGCGACCGTCATGCGGTGTGCGCGTTCGGGATCAAATGCGAAGACCAGCGGGCGGGCAAGGGCGAAGGGCGACATGGCAGGCGCGCTAACACTCCGGGTCCGGCCGGTCAAAACGCGGTTAAAAAAGCGTGTCGATTCTGTCCAATACCCGGCAGTGCGATCGCTTTAGTCGATGAAATGCGACCCGAGGGGCTCCCGAAGCGATTCGGAGAACCTTTACCTGATGGCCTGGCCGGGAAACCGGCTGGGCCTTTTTTTTGTGTCCGCCTCCCAGAGCCGCAAATTTTTTGTAGCCGGATGACGATTCCGTTCAATTTTTGACCAATTTTGCAATCCTTCGCGTGGAGCCTGTTCTAACGCCCCGATGCGACCCGAAGGGTTTCCTCTCGCGAGACCCTTTCCTCTGGCCCGGTGCTTAATTGCGCCGGGCCACTTTTTTTTCCGTCCCGGCTGTGCGATTGTCGCGATAGTCAGGCGGAGTTGTCAGCAGGTCAGGCAATGCGCGCAAGAACATAAGCGATCGGGTCAAAACCAGGTGATAAAGCTCGAATATCTCCCGCCACCCGCGGAACTTTCCGCCTTTGTGTCGGCATTCTACCTGTTCGAAACCGATGAGGCGAATTTCGAGGATCTTGAGCGCGCTGATATTGCGCAGTTCAGGGTGGTCTTCGAAGGCGAGGGTGAAATCATCTTTGGTGACGGGCATCGCGAAAGCTTTTTTCCCGTGACCCTGATGGGCCCCCGCACAAAGGCCTCGCGCGTTATGGTCAGGGGCCCGGCCCGTGCTTTTGGCGGCGGATTGCTCCCGGCGGGATGGGCGGCATTCACCGGCCTGCCCGCAGACAAATATGTCAACAGCCTCACCGATGCGCGAACAATATTTGGCGATGTCGTGCTCGAAACCGCCGCGCAGATGGCGAAGATGACCCGCCTTGAGGATATGGCCGCCCTGATGAGTTCGCGGCGGGGGCGATTCATGGAAGGGCTGGCGGGCGTGCCGCACTGGTTTGTGCGCGCCGTCGACCAATGGCTTGAAACCAGCCTGTCGCCCGAGCTCAAGGATCTCGAAGAGGCGACAAACCTGTCGCGCCGCCAGATTGAGCGACTCGCAAGACAGATTTATGGTTCGCCCCCCAAACTGCTTGTTCGCAAATACCGGGCGCTTCGGACAGCGAACCTGATTGCGCGCGGCGAGGGCGACTGGCAGGATTTCATCGACCAGGGCTTTTACGACCAGTCGCATTGCATCCGCGAGATGAAGGAATTCATCGGGATTACGCCGAGCGCCATTCGCGACCATGCTTCTCCCCTGACGGCCCGGACGTTCGACCGGGCGGAGCTCAAGGGGCGGATCGCAACACTGTCTGCGCAGACCTGATCGCGGTTGAAGGGGAGGATCGATGGAACTCAGCTTTGCGATGCCCGCGCCCGAACTCGCGCCCTATGTGTCGATCTATTACTATGTTCATTTCGATTATCCGCTGATCGAGGATTATGAGCGCGCCGATGTCGGATATTTGCGGCTGATGTTTGGCGGGCACGGCTTTTACAATTATCCGGGCGGGTACCGCGATCCCGATTGCCCCGTGATGCTGCTCGGCCCGGCGACGTCCACGGCCCATTACAGCATCGCAGGGCCGCTCGACAGCTTCGGTTGCGTACTTCTTCCCGAATTCTGGGGCGGGATCGTCAATGCCGATGCCAATGACTACGCCAATCGTGCGCGCGACGGGGCGCCGCTGCTGGGCGCCGAATCGCTCGACCTGTTCCACCGGATGAGGGGCATGCGCGATGTCGAGGCGATGGGCCGGATGATGGACGCGTTCCTGGTTCCAAAGATCAAGCCGCTCGCCGATGACCAGCGCGCCATTATCGGAAAGATCGGCGACTGGCTGTCGTGCATGCCCATTCCCTCGCCCGACACGCTTTATGCGGCCTGCAACCTTTCCCCGCGCCAGGTCATGCGGCTGGCCAACCGCTATTTCGGCGCGCCGCCCAAGCTGCTCGCCCGCAAGTTCCGGGCGCTGCGCACCGCATCGCGGATTATCGGCACAAGGGGGCCGGTGCCCGAGGCGCTGGCGCAGGAATATTCGGATCGCGCCCATATGACGCGAGAGATCAAACACTTCACCGGGCTGACCCCGCGTAACCTCCAGATCAATTCGAACCCGGTGATGCAGGTGACGCTCCATCCCGACAATTTCCGCGCCGAAGCGCCTTGGACTTGATAATCAGACCAATTTAATCTAATTACGTTCCATGCGCCTTTCGAGTCTTGCCGATTATGCGGTCGTGATGATGTCCGCCGCTGCCCGCCATTGCGGGGGAGTGCGGACGAACGCGGCGCAGCTGGCCGACGAAACCGGAATTCCCCTGCCCACGGTGCAGAAGCTGGTGAGCAAGCTCAGCGCTGCGGGCCTGTTGCGCTCTGTGCGGGGCGCTGGTGGCGGGTTCAAGCTGGCGCGCCCGGCGGCGGCGGTATCGCTTGCAGACATTATCGAAGCGATTGAAGGCCCGCTCGCGATGACCGCTTGTGTGGAGAGCGGCAAGCATGATTGCGGAATGGAGGGCAATTGCCGGGTCCAGTCGCACTGGCCGGTGGTCAACCAAGCCGTGCGCGGCGCGCTGGCCGGCGTCAGCCTCAATTCGCTCGCGGAGATGCAGTGATGGCCAGCAGGAACGCCGAAGCGATTGCCGTCGCCAAGGAGCTTGAAACCTATGAATGGGGTTTCTCCTCTGACATCGAGCAGGAATTCGCCCCCAAGGGGCTCTCCGAAGACACAGTTCGCTTCATTTCGGCCAAGAAGAATGAGCCCGAATGGATGCTCGACTGGCGCATGAAGGCCTATCGCCACTGGCTGACGATGGAAATGCCCGACTGGGCAAAGCTCAACATCGATCCGATCGATTATCAGGACGCCTATTATTACGCTGAGCCGAAGGCAAAGCCCAAGCTGGGTTCGCTGGACGAGGTCGATCCCGAAATCCTCGAAGTCTATAAGAAGCTCGGCATCCCGATCGAGGAGCAGAAGGTGCTCGCGGGCGTCGAGGGTGCGCGCAGGGTCGCGGTCGATGCGGTGTTCGATTCGGTCAGCGTCGCAACCACCTTCCGCGAGGAATTGAAGCGCGCCGGCGTCGTCTTTATGTCGATCTCCGAAGCAATCCGCGAATATCCTGAGCTTGTGCGGAAATGGCTGGGCAAGGTTGTGCCGCAGCACGACAATTATTTCGCGGCGCTCAATTGCGCGGTCTTTTCGGACGGAACCTTTGTCTACATCCCCGAAGGCGTGCGTTGCCCAATGGAGCTTTCGACCTATTTCCGCATCAACGCGGAAAATACGGGGCAGTTCGAACGCACGCTGATCGTTGCGGACAAGGGCGCCTATGTCTCCTATCTCGAAGGCTGCACCGCGCCTATGCGCGACGAGAATCAGTTGCACGCGGCGGTCGTCGAACTGGTCGCGCTCGACGATGCCGAGATCAAATATTCGACCGTCCAGAACTGGTATCCCGGCGACAAGGACGGCAAGGGCGGCATCTATAATTTCGTGACCAAACGGGCGCTTTGCTCTGGCAAACGCTCAAAGGTCAGCTGGACGCAGGTGGAAACCGGCAGCGCCATCACCTGGAAATATCCAAGCTGCGTGCTTTCGGGCGAAAACAGCGTCGGCGAATTCTATTCGGTCGCGGTCACCAACAATCACCAGCAGGCCGATACCGGCACCAAGATGATCCATCTCGGCAAGGGCTCGCGCTCGACGATCGTCTCCAAGGGCATCAGTGCGGGCAAGTCGAGCAATACATATCGCGGCCTCGTCCGTGTCGGCCCGACGGCGGAAGGCGTGCGCAACTTCACCCAGTGCGATTCGCTGCTGCTCGGCGATCAGTGCGGTGCGCATACCGTCCCCTATATCGAGGTGCGCAATCCGAGCGCGCAGATCGAGCATGAGGCGACGACTTCGAAGATTTCCGACGACCAGCTCTTCTACGCGATGCAACGCGGGCTGGGGCAGGAGGAAGCGGTGGCGCTGATCGTCAATGGCTTTGCCAAGGAAGTGTTGCAGCAACTGCCGATGGAATTTGCTGTGGAAGCGCAGAAGCTGCTCGGGATTTCATTGGAGGGGTCCGTTGGCTGACGAGCTCACTGGAATGACCGTCAATGAGCGGCTGTCGCTCGCAGGATTGATGTCCGAATACGACCGGATCGCTGCTGTTGGCGACTTGGATGAAATGAATAGAATTTTGGCGCGGGTGAATTTGCGGCGCGATGCGGACGGAATGCACTGGTCGCTGGAGAACGGAAAAACCAATGCTCCAAATCAATAACCTCCACGCCATGGTCGGTGGCACCGAGATCCTCAAGGGCCTCACCCTTTCGCTCAAAGCGGGCGAGATCCATGCGATCATGGGGCCGAACGGGGCGGGCAAGTCGACGCTCTCCTATGTGCTCGGCGGGCGACCCGGCTATGAAGTGACCGACGGGGAGGTGACGTTCAACGGCGCAGACCTGCTCGCAATGGCGCCGCATGAACGCGCGGCGGCGGGTTTGTTCCTGGGCTTCCAGTATCCGGTCGAAATTCCTGGCGTCTCGAACGTCCAGTTCCTGCGCGAGGCCTTGAACGCCCAGCGCAAGGCGCGGGGACAGGAACCGCTTTCGGGCGGGGAGTTCCTCAAGCTCGCGCGCGCCCAGGCGGATGCCATGGGCATGGACATGGAGATGCTCAAGCGCCCGGTGAATGTGGGCTTTTCCGGCGGCGAGAAGAAGCGCAACGAGATGGTCCAGATGGGGATCATCGATCCCGTGCTGGCGATCCTCGACGAAACCGACAGCGGCCTCGACATCGACGCGCTCCGCGTCGTCGGCGATGGCATCAACCGGATCATGCGCAAGCCCGACAAGGCCGTGCTGCTGATCACGCATTACCAGCGGCTGCTCGATTATGTGAAACCCGATTTCGTCCATGTGCTCGACGGCGGGCGGATCACCCGGACCGGCGGCGCCGAACTCGCGCTCGAGCTTGAGCGCGAGGGATACAAGGAATTGGCGGCGTGAGCGCGATGCTCCTTCCCACCCGCAAGGATGAAGCCTGGCGCTACGCCGATCTCGATGCGCTGGCCGACCTTCGGCCCCTGCCCGTGGTGGAGAGCATCGTCGTCCCTGCGGGCGGGTCATTCAGCCGTGCGATCGTTCAGGATTCGGGCGGCGTGCGGCAGATCGGGCTTGTCGTCGGCAAGGGCGCCAACGCGAGAATGGACACTCTCAACTTAGGCGGCGATTACGGGCGGATCGAACTGGACGTCACGCTTCACGAGGGTTCGCATTTCGAGCTGCGCGGGGTGATCCTGGGGAGCGGCGAACAGGTGCTCGAGATCGTGACAGCCGTTACCCACGCCGAACCCAATGCCACGAGCAACCAGACGGTCCGCACAGTCGTCGGCGGCAAGGCCACCGGTTCCTATCTCGGCAAGGTCGCGGTGGCACGGGGTGCGCAAAAGACCGATGCCGCACAGTCGGTAAAGGCCATGCTGCTCGACCGGACGGCGACTGCGAACGCCAAGCCCGAACTCGAAATCTATGCCGACGATGTGAAATGCGCGCACGGCGCGACAGTCGGCGAACTCGACCAGGCAGCGATGTTCTACCTCGCCTCGCGCGGGCTGCCGCCGGCCGAGGCGAAGCAATTGCTGTTGCAGGCCTTTGTTGCCGGCGTGTTCGAAGGGGCTGAGGATGAAGCGGCTTTGACTGCGGCTGCCTTGTCCAAATTGGGAGCGATGGTATGAACCGCGCCCTTCGAGCCTTCGCGCCCTCGCGTGAACCCAACTTTTCTTTTTTGCTCACGCGAAGACGCGAAGGTGCGAAGAAGGGGTGGAAATGTTGATGCGCGCCTCTTCCAATCGAGCCGATTTTCCAGGGGTCCGGGACTGGCACTATCTCGATACGGCCGCCACCGCCCAAAAGCCGCAGGCCGTGATCGATGCCACGGTTCGCGCGATGGGCGTCGATTATGCGACGGTCCATCGCGGGGTTTACAAACGCTCGGCGGATATGACGCTGGCTTATGAGGCCGCGCGGCGGCGGGTGGCCGCGTTCATCGGGGCGAAGTTTGAAAACGAGATCGTCTTCGTGCGCGGCGCGACCGAGGGAATCAACCTTGTCGCCAATAGCTGGGGGCCGGGACTGGAGGCGGGCGACCGCATCCTGCTTTCGGTGCTCGAGCATCATTCGAACATCGTGCCCTGGCAATTGCTGCGCGACCGGACCGGCGTCGCGATCGACGTCTGCCCGTTGACCGCCGACGGCCGGATCGATCTCGATGCGGCAGAGGCGATGCTGACGCCTGCGCACAAGCTGGTCGCCTTCGCCCATGTCTCGAACGTGCTCGGCTCGGTGCTCGATGCGAAGCGCGCGGCGAAGCTCGCCCATAATGTGGGGGCGAAGCTGCTGCTCGACGGCTGCCAGGCCGTGCCGCGCATGCCCGTCGATGTGGCGGCGCTCGATTGCGATTTCTACGTCTTTTCCGGCCACAAGCTCTATGGCCCGACGGGCATCGGTGTGCTCTGGGCGAGGGGTGAAATCCTTGACGCCATGCCACCCTGGCAGGGCGGCGGCGCGATGATCGATCGGGTGACGTTCGAGCGCACAACCTATGCCCCGCCGCCGCAGCGTTTCGAGGCCGGGACACCCGCGATTGTCGAAGCCATCGGGCTTCACGCGGCAATCGACTATGTCGAAAGCATCGGCCTCCCGGCCATCGAAGCGCATGAGCGCCAGCTCGTGGAAACGCTGCGCGCAGGACTTTCGCAGACGCCTGGCGTCAGGCTGTTTGGTCCGATCGAAGCGGCGGGAATCGTCTCTTTTGCGGTTCAGGGGGTTCATCCGCACGATATCGGCACCATATTGGATGAGGAGGGCGTTGCGATCCGCGCCGGGCATCATTGCGCCCAGCCCTTGATGGACGCGCTCGGTGTGCCCGCAACGGCGCGCGCGAGCTTCGGGATCTATAATGACGCAAGCGATGTCGTGGCGCTGCTGCGCGGGATCGAACGGGTCAAGAGGATATTTGCCAGATGAGCAGTGAGATGAGCGATCATATCAGGATCGAGGAAGTCGAAAGTGTCGCCCCGCCGCCCAGGGCGCGGGTCGAGACTGCCGAAGCGCCGCGCGAAACGTTCGAGCGGAAAAAGGATTATCTGGAAGGTTTTCTCGCGCAGAAGCCTGTGGCGCTGCCGTCGGGCGAGCCGGGCGGCGATCTCCATGATGCCGTCATCGTGGCGCTCAAGGAAATCTACGATCCCGAAATCCCGGTCAATATTTACGACCTTGGCCTGATCTACAATGTCGAGGTCAATGAAGGCCATGTGCTGGTGACGATGACGCTGACGACGCCGCACTGCCCGGTGGCGGAATCGATGCCGGGCGAGGTCGAGCTGCGCGTCGGCTCGGTGCCCGGTGTTGGCGATGCCGAGGTCAATCTTGTCTGGGATCCGCCTTGGAGCCCTGCGAACATGACCGACGAAGCCCGTCTGGAGTTGGGAATGCTATGAGTATGACCCTGAAGGCGCGCCCCGCTGCGCTGACCCTCACCCCCGCTGCCGAAGCGCGGATCGCCGCGCTGATGGCCAGTGCCCCCGAAGGGACCATCGGTGTGAAGCTCTCGACTCCGAAACGCGGCTGTTCGGGGCTGGCCTATTCGGTCGATTATGTCAGCGAAGCGGCGCCCTTCGACGAACGGATCGAAACGCCTGGGGGCCTGTTCTTCGTCGATGGTGCATCTGTGCTCTACCTGATCGGCTCGACGATGGACTGGCAGGAGGATGATTTCACGTCCGGATTCGTGTTCGAGAACCCCAACGCCAAGGGCGCCTGCGGCTGCGGCGAAAGCTTTACTGTCTAGAGGCCGAAGCTGAAGCGGATGGCGCCGCCAAGATCGTCGGGCGCATTGGCAAAATTGCCGGGCTCGTGCCGCCAGAACGCGTTGGCGGAAACCTGCCCACCCCAGAGCGGACGCGAATAGACAGCCTCCACATCGCGTTCGCGTCCCGTTGGGGCGAGGCTCAGCCGCGTCGTTGAAAAGCCGGCACTGCTTGTGGCATAATCATAGCTTGTCGGAAGGTTCAAATCGAACCCGCCGCGCGAAACGCGCAAGGGCTGGGAAATCCTTACTGACAGCCTGTCGCCGCGGTTGAAAAGCCCATGGCGTGTCGCATCGAACGACCAGGCCGAGGTTTGCAGATGATCCGCATTCGGGCGGAAGCCGCCTGCGCCAATGCGTGTCCAACCCTGCCGCCATGCGGCGGACAACGCCCAGCGTTGGGACGGTGTCCAGCGCGCCTGGAGATCGGCGAACCAGCTTCCCGCACCGCCGTCTGTCCCGAACGCGCCGTCAAAGCGCGCGCCGAGAACGGTGTCACGCTCGACAAGATTGGTCACGCGGGCCGACAGCGTCAGAGACCTGAAGGCCGTTGAAGCGCCAAGGCTCCACGCGCTATAGCCATGCTCGCGATAACCGCGCCGCAATTCGGAAAATCTGCCATTTTCCCAAAGCCGCGCCATACCCGTTTCGACGCTTGCAGTAAGGCCGATCGGGCCAAACTGCTGGCGCATGGCCAGCCCCGCCTTGGCGCGCGTGTCGAAGCCGAAACTGTCGAGTGCCGCACTGCCGACGAGGAAATCGCTGCCGCCGCGATTGTCCAACTCGCTGGCGAGGGCAAGGCCGCTGCGCGAAATGCCGAGCGCCAGCGCAGTGTTTTGGCCCAACCGCGTCAGCACCGATCCGGCCAGCGCGCGCGCGCGGTGTTCCTCGCCTGCCGACAAGAGCAGGCGATTGACCGGCTGACCGCCTTGGCCTGCCGTCACCGAAAGCGCGATCGCCGTGGAGCCACCCGCCATCATCCGGCTGCGCGATCCGATGCCGAGCGCTGGAGCAAGCTCGGGCCGCAGCGGCGCGTGCGCCAGCCCTGCGGCCAGATTGGCCGAATAGGCACGGCCATAGCTGTCGAGCACCACCGTTGACAGCCCGGCCTGGCCGCCATCACCCATTGGTGCCGAAGTCATGCCCGCCGCTGCCGGCAGTGCAAACGGCGATCCGGCGAGCGCGAGCGGGCCCTGCGGCCCGAAGGCCTTTGCAAGGTCAAGCGCGCCAAAGCCGAAGACCGGATCAACCCCAGGCGCGCCAAGATCAAACGCGCTGCGGAGCAACAGGTCGACAATTTGTGCGCCGGTCAGGTTGGGAAAGGCCTGGGCCAGCAAGGCCACTGCGCCCGATACGATGGGCGCAGAAAATGAAGTGCCGCTCCACAGAAAGCTGGTTCCGGTCTCATCAATCGCCCGGACGCGTACGCCGAGCGCGCCGATATAGTGCAATGCACCATTGCCGGCCTTGTTCGAGAAACTGGCGAGCGCATTGCCGGAATCGAGGGCACCGGCGATGATGATCAGGTTTCGGGCCAGTGGGTCATTGGCGACCTGCGCAAGCTCGTCGGGGTCGTTCATGCTGTCATTTCCGGCGGAAAAGACGATGATGATTCCGGCCGCAGTTGCACGGCCAATCGCGCCCCGCAAGGCCGCATTGGGCGGGGA